>Ga0164296_1004392_pt1 | contig 12838 bp, 8 predicted proteins | sample GEODES057metaG_FD_113533 | JGI IMG/M metagenome (GOLD analysis project Ga0164296, IMG submission 113533) | Dystrophic lake water microbial communities from Trout Bog Lake, Wisconsin, USA - GEODES057 metaG | ecosystem: Environmental > Aquatic > Freshwater > Lake | place: USA: Trout Bog Lake...
GTGATCTGCTCGATCAGGCGGTGTGCGGCATCCGGCGAGGATGGGGCTGGCCAGGTGCTGATCGTGGGGGGGACGACCATGGTTTATTCCGACTGTGGGCTTTCATCGTAGACGATATTGCGACGCGGGTCATTGCATTCGTCACGATGGGGGGTGGTCGATCGCGTCTGCACGATGCAGCGTCTGGCCGAGTTGCTTCGGCGTGGAAAACCAAAAGAGGGGCCGGCCGCACGCGCATGGCACCCGCGACGCAGCCGCCCTGACAACGTCAGCGACCGCGCCGCGTGCGATACCGAACGCAGACACGATCGGGGTTCGGGCGGTATCGGGTATCGGCCGTTGCTGCACGCCGGGTCATCGGGCGCGCCGGCGGCCCGATCAGACATTGTGCGCGGACCAAGCCGCCGCTAATTTTCCACCGTGATAAAAGGGGGGGTGGTCAACCGTGCGGGTGCGCAGTTGCGAGATGTCGCGGCAGCCTTTGGTAGATCATTGATACGAAGGGTGCGCGATGTATTATTTCATGATTTATTTTATCATTCTTCTAACGTCCATCGCATCGGCGGCCTTGATTTACCTGATCGTCAGTCGAGAGCCGACAAAATCCTGCTTCAAAAACTTCGCCGGTATCCACGCAAGTGGCGTCAACCAAGCCAGCTCGGCTTTACTCGTCTTATGCATCGCCTTCCTTTTAAACGACGTCACGCAAATTCGTCAGAAAGCCAACGATACGTTGCTGATGGAATCGGATATTCTGCGCACCATGAGCCGCCTGGCCGCCAATCTGCCACCCGATGTGGGCGGACCACTGCAAGGCCGGCTGATCGCCTACTCGGACGCGATTTTGAACGAGGATTGGCCTCGTATGCAGAATGGCACCAGCGAAGACGTCGATGCCGGAGCCGGATCGCGGGATACGGTTATTGCGCTCAGCGAGTTCGTGATCGCGAACCTCGATAAGTTCGGTCATCCGCAAATCTCGCAGCAGATGCTGTCGGGTGTCGGAAAAATGCGCGAGCTGAGACTGCAACGCATCGAGTTGTCGAAGAAGCATCCAACGATCGAAAAATTATCATTGGGAATCTTTTTCTGCATCATTTCCGTGCTCGTGCTCGCACTCACGCATTACGATCGGCCAAAGCAACTGCTTGCGGCGACATTTCTGTTCCTATGGCTGTCGATGTCGACGCTTTATACGGTGTTTATGATGCACAACCCGTATTCGGGTCTGGATCCGATCTCCCGCGCGCCGGTTGCGGCGACGACTGGTCGATTGAAAGACATTGCGAGAAAGTATCAAATTTCGCACCCTGGAACCGTGATCGACATCGACGCGCCGAAGCAACGTCCGTAAGACTAGCCGTCGGAAGGCTGGTCGTGGGAAGGCTGGGCTTCCCGGCTGGCACCGGCGCCGGCGCGTGTCCGCAGTTGGCATGGCGTGATGGTCGCGTGTGAAGTCAGCGCTGTGCGCGACGGCCAGACCGTGGGGAGTCAGGCATCGTATCAAATCATTTGTGACAGTATTTTGCCGCGATACTGGAAATTTTATTGTATGTCTCTCTGACGAAATAGCGTGTTCCTGTCGGCATGTCCGTCTGGAGGGGGCGAGCGATGGCGAGCGTTTGGCGCAGGTGGATTCAACGCAGCGGGGCGGTTTGTGCCTTGGTCGTCGCCGTGGTCTGTTCCCAGGCGTTCGGCCAGCAGATCACCGGCGTGCCGGGTGATCCCGATGCCACCACGACCATCTCCGGCACGCAACTGCCGCCGCCGCCGTCGGCATTCGGCGGTGTGATCAAGCAAAGCCGGGACGGCTCCGTGCCGTGGTGGCCGCCGGCCGTGGTGCCGCCCAAGGACGCGCCCAATATCCTGCTGATCTTGACCGATGATGCCGGCTTCGGCGTCCCCAGCACCTTCGGCGGCGTGATCCCGACGCCGACGATGGACAGCATCGCGAACGAAGGCCTGCGCTATAATCGCGTCTTCTCGACCGCCCTCTGCTCACCCACGCGTGCGGCGCTGATCACCGGGCGGAACCACCATTCCGTCGGGTTCGGCGTGATTTCCGAGCAGGCGACGGGTTTTCCGGGCTATAACAGCATCATCGGCGCGGACAACGCGACCATCGGCCGTATCCTGCGCGACAATGGCTATGCGACGAGTTGGTTCGGCAAGAATCACAACACGCCGGCGTTCCAGGCCAGCCAGGCCGGGCCGTTCACGCAATGGCCGATCGGCTTGGGTTTCGATTACTTCTATGGCTTCGTCGGCGGCGATACGAGCCAGTGGGAGCCGAATCTTTTCCGCAATACCACGCAGATCTTTCCCTGGATCGGCCACGAAGGCACGCTGAAGATGGATCGGTCCGATCCCACGGCGAAGGTCTGGCCGGTGACGGGCAAAGAGCCGTCCTGGAACCTGATCACCGGGATGGCCGATGATGCCATCGACTGGATGTATCGGGTGCATCAGACCAACCCGCGCCAGAAGCTGCTGCTGTATTACGCGCCCGGTGCTGCCCACGCGCCGCATCAACCGACGAAGGCATGGGTGGACAAGATCCACGCCATGCATCTGTTCGATGATGGCTACGAGAAACTGCGCGCGCGTATTTTTGCCAACCAGCAGAAACTGGGCGTCATCCCCAAGGACCAGACGCTGACGCCGTGGCCGTCCGCAATGCTGAAGCCGTGGGACACGCTGACGCAGGACGAGAAGACATTGTTCATCCGGCAGGTCGAGGTTTACGCCGCCTTCGTCGCCTACAACGATTATGAAATCGGCCGGGTGGTTCAGGCCTTCAAGGATCTGGCCCCGGACGATAATACGCTGATCATCTACCAGAACGGCGACAATGGCACGAGCGCGGAAGGGGGACCGGACGGCACGTTCAGCGAGGTGGCGTTCTTCAACGGCGTCAACCTGCCGGTTGCGGTGCAGACGAAGTTCCTCGATGCCTGGGGCACGCCATTCGCCTATAACCACATGGCGGCGGGGTGGGCCTGGGCGTTCGACACGCCGTTCGACTGGTTCAAGCAAAGTGCCAATCGGTTCGGCGGCACGAACCAGAACATGGTGGTTTCCTGGCCGGCCCGCATCAAAGACAAGGGCGCGCTGCGCGAGCAGTTCGTGCATGACATCGACGTTGTCCCCACGCTGCTGGAGGCGGCCGGTATTGCCGCTCCCGACGTGGTGGACGGCATCAAGCAGAAACCCATCGAAGGCACCAGCTTCGCCTATACGTTCGATGCGGCCAACGCCAAGGCAGCCTCGCGCCACACGCGGCAATATTTCGAGATGATGGGCCAATGGGCGATTTACGATGACGGCTGGGTGTTGAGCACCAAGCCCGGACGCGCGCCGTGGGATGCGTTTGGTGTGCCCAACCCGGACCCGCTGAACAACCAGGTGTTTCAGCTCTATGATCTGAGCAAAAGCTGGAACCAGTATGAGGATATCGCCGAGGCGTATCCGGACAAGGTCGCGCAGATGCGGCAGGTTTTCGTCGAGGAAGCGCAGAAATACCAAGTCTTCCCGCTGGATGCGACGGCGGGTGTGCGGCTTGCCTCGCCCAAGCCCAGCATGCTCGCCGGCCTCAGCGAGATGGTTTACACGCGGCCGATGACGGGGGTGCCGCAGGGCGATGCGCCGAACTTGCTGAATACGTCTTACACGCTGACGGCGGATGTCACCGTGCCCAAGGGCGGTGCGCAGGGTATGATCGCGACCTCGGGCGGACGTTTCGCGGGTTGGGGGTTCTACCTGCTGAAGGGCAAGCCGGTGTTCTGCTGGAACCTGCTGGATCTGAAGCGGATCAAATGGGAAGGTGCCGCGGCCTTGGCGCCCGGCCGGCACCGTATCGTGTTTGATTTCAAGTATGATGGCCTGGGCTTTGCGACGATGATGTTCAACGACTATTCCGGCATCGGCAAGGGCGGCCTTGGGACGCTGTCGGTGGACGGCAAGGTGGTTGCCTCGAAGCGGATGGAGAAAACGATCCCCGTCATCCTGGCGTGGGACGAGAGCTTCGATATCGGGTCGGACACGCTGACCGGCGTCAACGATGCCGATTATCTGCCGCCGTTCCCGCTGACGGCGACGCTCAATAGGCTGGCGATCAAGATCGACCGGCCGCAATTGTCGCCCGCGGACCTCGCCAAGCTGGAAGAAGGCATGAAGAAAGCTGCCGCGGGTATTCAGTGATTGCGGGCGGGGCCGATGCGGGCATGCGGTGGGCGTGATTGTGCCCCGGGTGGCTGCCCTTGGCGTGCTTGATCTTGTTTGACATCTGTGCGCGCTGGCGTCATTGTCCTAGGCTACCGAGGGGAGCCCTACCCACAGGGCTGAGATACCGTGAAAGCCGGAGAACCGGCGGGGGCGGTGACCCTTGAACCTGAACCGGGTCATGCCGGCGGAGGAACGGGTCTCACGAAACCAGACCTGTATCCGCGTTCGGCTTGGCTCATGCCGAGGAGACGCGTCGTGACGGTCCAGTCGAAAACCACCCTCCGCCCCAATACCGTGACCACGGGGCCGATCCAGGGCAGCCGCAAGATCTACACCAGCCCCGAGGACCGTCCGGATATTCGTGTCCCGTTCCGGGAAATCCCGATTTCCTGTGAAGAGGCGTATCGCGCCTATGACTGCTCGGGTGTTTACACCGATACCGCGGCGACGATCGACCTCGCGGCCGGCCTGCCGCCGGTGCGGCGCGAATGGCTGGCCAAGCGCGGTTTCGATCGGATCACGCCGCGCGCGGTGAAGCCGGAAGACAACGGCAATATCGCTGCCGACAAGCTGATTCCGGCTTGCCCGGCCGATCATCCCGTTTACGGCGGCAAGACCGGCGGGTTGGTGACGCAGTATGAATTCGCCAAGGCCGGTCTGATTACCGAGGAAATGATCTACGTCGCGCATCGCGAGAACATGGGCCGTCAGGCGGCCATCGCCGGCGCGGCGGAGCGGATTGCCGACGGTGAAAGCTTCGGCGCCGAAATCCCCGATTTCATCACGCCGGAATTCGTTCGCAGTGAAATCGCGCGCGGCCGCGCGATCATTCCGGCGAACATCAATCACCCGGAATTGGAGCCGGTGATCATCGGCCGCAACTTCCTGGTGAAGATCAACGCCAATATCGGCAACTCCGCCGTGACCTCGGGCGTGGCCGAGGAAGTGGAAAAGCTGGTCTGGTCGATCCGCTGGGGTGCGGACACCGTGATGGATCTGTCCACGGGCCGTAACATTCACAACATCCGTGATTGGATCATGCGCAACAGCCCGGTGCCGATCGGCACGGTGCCGATCTATCAGGCGCTGGAAAAGGTGGACGGCGATCCGACCAAGCTGGATTGGGAAGTGTTCAAGGACACGCTGATCGAGCAGGCGGAGCAGGGGGTCGATTACTTCACCATCCATGCCGGCGTGCGCCTGCAATACGTGCCGCTGACCGCCAAGCGGGTGACGGGCATCGTTTCTCGCGGTGGTTCGATCATGGCGAAGTGGTGCTTGTCCAAGCACAAGGAATCGTTCCTCTATGAGCGGTTCGACGAGATTTGCGACATCATGCGCAAATACGACGTCTCGTTCAGCCTGGGTGACGGTCTGCGTCCGGGGTCCAATGCCGACGCCAATGACGCCGCCCAGTTCGGGGAGTTGGAGACGCTGGGCGAGTTGACCAAGGTGGCCTGGGACAAGGGCTGCCAGGTGATGATCGAAGGCCCGGGTCATGTGCCGATGCACAAGATCAAGGTCAACATGGACAAGCAGTTGCGCGAATGCGGTGAAGCGCCGTTCTACACGCTTGGCCCGCTGACGACGGATATTGCGCCGGGCTACGACCACATAACCTCGGCGATCGGTGCGGCGATGATCGGATGGTTCGGCACGGCGATGCTGTGCTACGTCACGCCGAAGGAACATCTGGGTTTGCCGAACCGCGATGACGTCAAGACCGGCGTGATCACCTACCGCATAGCGGCGCATGCGGCGGATCTGGCCAAGGGCCATCCGGCGGCGAAGTTGCGCGATGATGCGGTAAGCCGAGCACGGTTTGAATTCCGGTGGGAAGATCAGTTCAACCTGTCGTTGGATCCGGATACGGCGCGGTCGTTCCATGACGAAACGATGCCCAAGGAAGCGCACAAGGTGGCGCATTTCTGTTCCATGTGCGGGCCGAAATTCTGCAGCATGAAGATCACGCAGGATTTGCGCGAGGAAGCGCAGCGTCTGCAAGGCATGGAGCAAAAGAGCAAAGAGTTCGAGCAGGCGGGCAAGCAGGTCTACGTGCCGCAGGAAGCGGCGGAGTAGACGCTTTGTGCCGATGAGCGATCCGAGGCTCGCGCTGGAGGCGATCGGCACCTTGCCGGACGCCGAGATCGACATCGGTATTGCCGCCTTGCATCTGGCTCGGGTTGATGCGCCGTCGGCCGATTGGCAGGCGGCGCATCGTCATTTGTCGGAACTGGCGCAGAAGGCTGCCGCGTTGGCGGTGGTGCTGGACGATGCCGATCTGACCGAGAAGGCCGAGGCGCTGGCGGGTCTGCTGCGTGGTGCGTTCGGTTATCGGGGCGATACCGAAACTTATGACGATCTGGCCAATGCCAACCTGATCCGGGTGATCGAGCGGCGGCGTGGTCTGCCGGTCGCGCTTGGCGTGCTGTGGATCCATACCGCGCGGGCGGCTGGCTGGGCGTGTCATGGCATCGATTTTCCGGCGCATTTTCTGATCGGTTTGGATGATGGCCGCGGCCAAGCGGTGCTGGATGTGTTTCACGGCGGGCGGATTTTAACCGCCACGGATATGCGGGCCTTGCTGCGCCGGGTGGAGGGGCCGGATGCCGCGTTGCGTCCTGGGCTGCTGCGGCCGACCGAGACGCGGCGTGTTCTGCTGCGGTTGCAGAACAATATCATGACGCGCCGTTTGGCTGCGGGTGATCTGGATGGTGGCTTGGTGTGTATCGGCGACATGTTGCGGATCGCGCCGCAGGAGGCGGAGTTGTGGCGCCAATCCGGGATGATGAACCAGACGTTGGAGCGTGTTGCCGCCGCCGCGGCGAGCTATAGCCGTTTCCTGGATCTGGTTCCCACTGGCCCGATGGCCGAGGCGGTGGGCGTGCAGTTGGACAGGTTGCGGTCGAAACTGAATTAGCGCGGCGCTGCGGCGGCGTTTTGGCTTGTGCGACAACGCGCGCACAGGGGGTGCGGTTTTGCCGACAATGCACAGCAGAACCACGCTGACAGGATCGGCATCCGTGCGATGCTAAAACGTTACTGGCGTAACCGTATCGGCGTTGCTTGCAGACGGTCGAGCGGGCGGCGCCGCTGGGCTAGGGCGGCCCCAGGCTGGGCCCCCAGGCTGGCCCCTAGGCTGCCTCCCAGGCTGCCTGGGAGGCAGCCTCTGGGGCCGCTTGTCGGCTGCTTGCTAGGACCAGGGTGCCTCGGCCGCGGCGTTGCGTCCGGCGATCCGGCCGAAGGCGAGGCATTCGCCCAGATTGCCGGTGCCCTGATAGAGATAGCTGTAGATCGAGCCCAACTCACCGGCGCTGTAGAGCCGCGGGATGGGGGAACGATCGGGGCGCACGATCTGGGCGTGTTCATTGCGCCGAGGTCCGCCCTGGGTGTTCAGCATCGAGGGCGACAATTCCACCGCGTAGAACGGCCCCTCGCCGAAGGGGGCCAGCATCAGCGTGCGGCCGAAATCCTCATCCTTGCCGGCGGCGCAGGCTTGGTTCCAGGCGGAAACGGTTTCGTTCAGTGCCGCGGCATCGAGGCCGATGACCTCGGCCAAGGCGTGCAGGGTGGGTGCCGATTTTACCCAGCCGGCGGCGAGTTCTCGGCTGTTATCGGTGCTCCACTCATAGCGCTCGATGATTTGTGTCCAGCCGTGGCTGGGTTTTTTGTCATATAGCGGGCCGGCGCGGAACATCGCCTGGTCGAAGATCATGTACATCGGGCAGGGCGTGGGTAGCGGCAGCCAGCGGCCGTTGATCGGCACCTTGCCGTGGCGGGTCCTGAACTTCTCATCGCAGAAGCGGCGCCCGTCGGGGCCGACGACGACCATGCCGCCGGGGATGACCTTGCTGTAGTGCAGCGCCTGCATGGAAAATGTCGTGGGCACTTCGGGCACTTTCAGCGCCATCGAAGGCCCGGCATAGTTGTTCATGTGCCATAGATCGGCACCGACGGTCATCGCCATGGTGATGCCGTCCCCTTCGTTGAACGGCGAGCCCGAGGTGTAGCAATAGGGCACGCCGGGCAGGTAGTCGCGGATCATCTGCTGGTTGTTCTCGAACCCGCCGCAGGTCAGGATCACCGCCTTGCGTGCTTTGACCATGAAGGGCTGGCCGTTGCGTTCGGCGCGGACGCCCAGGATGGCCTTGCTGGCATTATCCTGGATCAGTTCGCGTGCGGGGGCTTCGTAGATTATGCGGATCGGGCGTTCCTTGACGATCTGCTCGAACCGTTTCCAGGTCAGCGAATAGCCATAGGTTTCGCCGTCATGAAACTTGTGCACCGCGCTCGAGCCCGGAAGTTCCGGGAACTCGATCCCTTCCGGCGGGTGCTGGTGTTCTTGCGGGTCGGCGCCGAGGCTGGCGAGCCAATCGTTGTTTTTGCACATTTCCTCGGCCCAGACCTGCACCATCGGCTCGGGCACGGTGAAGGGGCCGCACAAGCCGCGCAGATAGGTTGCCGCAAGGTCGGCGTCGGAGGTGTTGAGATAGCCCTGGCCGGCGACGCGGGTATTGCCGCCGTGTTTTCCCTCCGGTGCTTTTTCCAGCAGGATGACCTTGGCGCCCAGTTCATGTGCGGTGACCGATGCCGCCATGCCGGCGGCGCCAAACCCGACGACGACGACGTCGGCTTCTTCATCCCAGTGGTGCGTCATAGAGATCCGGCTCCGTTCAGACATGATCGCGTGATGGGGGCGCGGTTAGCATGCCGGTGCGCCGCCGTCTAATTGCGGTCTGGCGGTGGCGGGGGGCGGTCTTGGGTGGCGCGCGGTCAGCACCCCACCTAGGCAGCATCGGCGGCGCCGCCGCCGTGGGCGATCCAGACGGCTCAGCCGTGGGTGCTCAACGGCCCCGCCATCCGGTAGGCGGCTTCCACCAACGCCACGGCGGCGGCATTGTCGGACAGATCGGCAATCGGCTTGCGCCCGTCACGCAGCCTGGCCAGCGTGTCGCGCACGAAAATCGGATAGAAATAGACGTTCGTCAGTTTCATCGACCGCGTCTCGCGCCGGCGATCATTGCTAACGATTTCCAGCGTCGAATCATCGCGGGCGGCGAAATAGTGGTTTTCCGTGCGGATGCTGTAGTGCAGGTCGAATACCGAGTTCGGCGCCGGATACAGATAGCCGGTTTCCACCATGCAGCGGGCGCCGCCGCCTTGCATCAGCACCACCGCGTGATCCTCGATCGTCAGATGCTCTTGCCGGTTGGAGATCATCGCCCCGGTGACGGACAGATCGGCCCCTTGCAGCAGCACGCGGCACATGTCCATGAAGTGCACGCCCAGGTTCAGCAGCGGACCGCCGCCGGATTTGGCGCGGTCGAACACCCATTCCACGCGCTGCTGGCGGTAGCGATCGACCATGCCGCCGATGAATTTGAACATGGCATAATGCACCGGCTCGTTCATCGACAGGATGGTGTCCACCATCGGGCTGTAGCGGATCACATAGGGCACGGCGGCGAAAACCCCCGCCGCGGCGGCGCGCTGGGCAACATCGGCGGCTTCGGCGGCGTCGATGGCGCAGGGTTTTTCCATGGCAAAGGGGATGCGCGCGTCGATCAGGAAGCGAGCGATCGCCGCCATATCGCAATGCGGCGCCAGGGCGAAGGCGAAATCGGGTTTCACCGTCGCGCACATATCCTGATAATCCACAAAGGCTCGGCATTTGGCCTGAGCGGCAAAGGGCGCGGCCCGGTCGGCGTCCGGATCGCTGACGCCGACGATCTGCACATCGGTCATCTCCAGGCAGGGATCGAGGAAAAATGGCGTGTGCCAATGGGACACCCCGATCAAGACGATACGCATGGATGGTTTCCCCTCTTTCTTGTCGGTTCCGTCTGGCGCATCGTCACGTCGTCTGCAAGCCAAGGACCCCGTGCGCATGATCGTGTTATCGGAAAATTTCCGCGCCTTGTTCTACACCCCGTTCTACGCCGCGGTCGCCATGGGCGGGTTCGCGGCGGCGGGCGTGGCGGTGGAATTGCGTGCCTCCCCCAGCCCCGCACACACCATCGCCGCACTGCGCGCGGGCACGATCGACGTGATGTGGGGCGGGCCGCTGCGGGTGCTGATGAACCATGATCAGAACCCCGAGGATGACACGGTGTGCTTCTGCGATGTGGTGGCGCGCGATCCGTTCTTTGTGATCGGCCGCACCCCGCGCCCCGGTTTCCGGCCCGCCGACCTGACATCGGTGAGGCTTGGCACCGTGTCGGAGGTGCCCACACCCTGGCTGTGTCTGCAAGACGATATCCGCCGCGATGGCGCCGACCCGGCGGCGGTTGATCGCGTCACCGGCAACACCATGGCGCAGAATGTCGCCGCCCTGCGCGCCGGCACGCTGGATGCGGTGCAGGTGTTCCAACCCTATGCCGAGGACTTGCTGGCCTCGGGCGATGGGTATCTGTGGTCCGCCGCCGCCGATCGCGGCCTGTGTGCCTATACCACGCTGGTGACGCGCCGATCCGTGCTGGCCGATCGGCGGGAGGCGTTGCAGGCCATGGTGCGGGGCATGCACACCGCGCTGCAATGGTTGCACGCCACGCCCGGCGCCGAGATCCAGCGCGCGCTCGCGTCGTATTTCCCCGACGTGCCGCCGGCGCTGTATGCCGCTGCGATGGATCGCTACAAGGCGCTGGGTCTGTATGGCACCGATCCGATCACCAAGCCCGAGGGGGTGGCGCGCCTGTCCGCCGCGATGCGCTCGGGCGGCGCGCTGAGCCGCGATTTCCCGTTTGAGGCGATCGTCGACAACAGCCTTGCCGAGTCGGTCGTGCGGTCCGCCTAGTGCCGCCCGCCGGTTGCCGGGGCGCTGGGGGTAAGCCGGGTGCCATAGAAGGGAGCGCCCTTCGGTGCCGTCCCATCGGCAATCTGCCGATAATCTTTGGCAGCCGCCGACCGTCGCCCACGGACCCCCAACGAACAGCGCAACCCACCACCAAGCCCCCCGCTCGGCCTTCCAGTCGCCAGGCGGCGGACAAGTGGCTATGCTGATCGCGTGCCACCGTCCGATGATCTTTTCGGGCCGCCCGCCATGGATGCAGCGGACCCGAACCGCCCCACACCCCAAGGGAACACACCCCTCGCTGACCGGTTGCGGCCGGCTGGCTTGGCCGATGTCGTCGGCCAGGATCATCTGCTGGCGGCGGATGGCACGCTGGCGCGGATGATCGCGCGCGGCTCGCTGGCGTCGCTGATCCTGTGGGGCCCACCCGGCGTCGGCAAGACCACCATCGCACGCCTGCTGGCGGGGGCGGCCAATCTGGCGTTCGTGCAACTCTCGGCCGTGTTCTCGGGTGTTGCCGATCTGAAACGCGCGTTTGAAGACGCCGCCAAGCGCCGCCGCGTCGGCCAGGGGACGCTGCTGTTCGTCGATGAAATCCACCGCTTCAACCGCGCCCAGCAAGACGGGTTCCTGCCGGTGGTGGAAAACGGCACCGTGACACTGGTTGGCGCGACGACGGAAAACCCGTCCTTCGCGCTGAACGGCGCGCTGCTGTCGCGCTGTCAGGTCATGGTGCTGAAGCGCCTGGACGATGCGGCGCTGGAAAAACTGCTGGCCCGGGCGGAACAGGAATTGGGCCGGTCGCTGCCGCTGACGGCCGAGGCGCAGGCGGTGCTGCGCGCCATGGCCGACGGCGACGGGCGCTACTTCCTGAACATGGTCGAGCAGGTGGCCGCGCTGCCGCCGCACAGCCCGGTTTTGGATGCGGGCGCGCTGTCGTCCTTGCTGTCGAAACGCGCGGCGCTGTACGACAAGGATCGGGAAGAACACTACAACCTGATCTCCGCGCTGCATAAATCGCTGCGCGGGTCAGACCCGGATGCCGCCCTGTACTGGTTCGCCCGCATGCTGCATGGCGGGGAGGACCCGCGCTACATCGCGCGCCGCCTAGTGCGCTTCGCCGCCGAGGATATCGGCATGGCCGATCCGACCGCGCTGCAAATCGCCCTCGCGGGCTGGGAAACGTATGAGCGGCTTGGCTCGCCCGAGGGGGAACTGGCGCTGGCGCAGGTCGTGGTGCATCTGGGGACGGCGCCAAAATCCAATGCCGTCTATACCGCCTATGGCGCGGCGCGGGCGGCGGCGAAAGCAACCGGCAGCCTGATGCCGCCTGCGCATATCCTGAACGCGCCGACGAAATTGATGCAGCAACTGGGCTACGGCGCCGGGTATGAATACGACCACGGCGCGGAGGAGGCGTTCTCCGGCCAGAACTATTTTCCCGATGGTATGGCGCGGGTGGATTTCTACCGGCCGCGCGATCGCGGGTTCGAGCGCGAGATCGGCAAGCGGCTGGACTACTGGGCGGCGTTGCGCGCGAAACGATCGGCGAAGGACGGGTCGTCCGGCGATTGACCCGACCGCGCGCCGCTGCGTCCGGTCCGTTGCTTGACCCGGCGCCCGTTCGGCCGCACATGCAGGCATTGTGATGATCCGCTGAATGCCGGTTGTTGCAGGCGGCCGGTGCAGAGTGGCCGGTGCAAGGGTGCCGGTGCTGGCCGGCGCTGCGTTGCCCCGTTCCAGGTTGGCCGTCGCAGGTTGGCCGTCGCAGGTTGGCCGTCGCAGGTTGGCCGGTGTCTGATGGCCGCATTCTTCTGTTTTGAA
>Ga0164296_1004395_pt1 | contig 12835 bp, 13 predicted proteins | sample GEODES057metaG_FD_113533 | JGI IMG/M metagenome (GOLD analysis project Ga0164296, IMG submission 113533) | Dystrophic lake water microbial communities from Trout Bog Lake, Wisconsin, USA - GEODES057 metaG | ecosystem: Environmental > Aquatic > Freshwater > Lake | place: USA: Trout Bog Lake...
CTGCCAAAAAAACCACGGCGGTTTTGGGGTGCCCATTCAACAATAAAGGCAGTTGCACCAGCCCACTCACCACCGGCAGAAAATCCTTGAATCAGTCTGGCTGTCACCAGCAGCACGGGTGCTAATAACCCAACAGACTTAAAAGTAGGTAAACAACCAATCGCAACCGTGCCGATTGCCATCAGGAACATTGTCAGTGTTAGCGATGTTTTACGACCTTTTACGTCCCCGATACGGCCAATGACGATTGCACCTAGCGGTCTTACCAAAAATCCCACACCAAACGCTGCGAAGGCCGAAAGAAGCTGAGTAACTTCATCGCCTCCGGGGAAGAAGTTCTTACCGATCAGGGCCGCTAGAAATCCATATACGGCGAAGTCGTACCATTCCAGTAAATTTCCCAAAATCGCTGGGAACATGACTTTCTTACCCATATTTTGATGCGTTTCTGACATAAAGCACCTATTGAAGATTAGATATGCAACGTCGATATAAACCAGCTCGTTTGACTGTAATGGCAAGTGTTACTAACAGCAAGTGTTGTTTGAAACCGCCCATCAAAAAGGTTTGTGCGAGGCACAAAGGAACTGTCAATGATTGCGTTTGTGTGCTTAATCACTTTTACTGAGGGGAGCCCAGACGCTCGCAATGACACAAGCTGTTAATGTGCAAAATCTGACAACAGCAGCAAAATTAGCTGATCTTTGAGTGAAAATCGTAATCGGTGTCCGGGCTCAGCGGCAAACAAATGGCCGTCACACTGCGCGTGCATGGATAATGATGGCTGGCATGTCACAGCGCCCCTCTTTGGTGTAATCGGGTCGCCAGTCTGCGCCGACGTAGAGAACGTTACCAGGATCGTTGCGCAAGGTTTGTACAAACGTCTCCACGACCAGTCGACCGTCCACCGGATCTACGTAAAACGGTGGTGCATTGATATGAGTTTCCATCGCATTCTTGTTTACCTCGTCGTTCAAATTGACCGAAAACGACATGACTTTAGTTATGAACAGGATTACCGGCTCATTTTTAAGCGCTCTAGCTCCATCGTTAGTGCGTGCACGCGTACTGGATCCGTCTCGCGCTCAAGCTGTTCACTCAATTCCTGCTTATAGCCTACGTTGGCAGCTAAGTTGCGAATGTGAGCGTTGGCTTTTTCCTTATTCGCCCCCCTCCAATCAAACCGCTGATATAAGGTGACACTAAGTAGACGTTGACCAACAAATATGAGGCAGCAAAAATTAGATATAGAACGTTTCTGATTTTTTTCATTAATCTGTTTTGTAATAGCGCGTGCCGCCTAAAGTCTCGTATTCCCCTTGTCTTGAAAAGGAGACTTATCGCATATCAAGGAAGTCAAAATTCTTTTGCAGTGTGATTGTGTTGCCGCAATTAGTCATTAATTGCAATGACTCGTGAAATTGATTTTTTTTGACGCAAGTGTGGCAAGATTGGTTCAGGACCACGTGCCTCAGCTTTCGTTTGAAAGCCTATTACATCCTGATTTGTGACGTACGAAGGATACGGTCTCTTATTTGGTGAAAAGCGTTGTTGTAATCCTGTCAAACTTGGCTTGTAGTGCAGTGATTCTGCTTTTTCATGGAGGTGCCCTGATTTCGGGTTGCGAAAGCGATCTTGAGCTTGTCCTGTCCTTGCTAACCAATGTATCGCAAGCGAATATCTATGCGCAATACGACTTACATGATTTCAATTTGATTGAGTTTTAAAGCTCTTCTCGCGTATACGAAATACCCTCTTCATCATAAATGTCATAGATAAGATCTAGCATTGCTTTGATTTCTTCTGATCTATCCATTGATCTCATACTCATAATGATTGGTGAGTAAGCATGTTTTTCATTTAACTCGAGGTAAACAACGTCGTCGCGCTTCATTCCTTGTAGGCTTCGCGGCACGATTGAAACTCCCTCACCAGCAGCGACTAGGCCAATAGCAATTTGAAGTTCACGCACTTCGATAATCTTTTTGGGTTGAACATCTCTCTCTTTGAGGCTATTCAACACTTGATCTGCGTAGCTTGGCCTTGGGTTCTTGGGGAAGACAATCAGATTTTCATCAGTCAAATCTTTTAAATTAATTGGCTTGTTTTTCTTTGATAGAGCATGCTCAAAAGGTACTGCCGCAATAAGCTTTTCTTCTCGCAAAATAATACGTCGGATATTCGTATCTTCATGTCTTACCCGACCAAAACCGATATCTATCTTTCCGTCCTTAAGTGCTTTGAGTTGCTCCATGGTTGTCATTTCATGCATGCGCAATTCAACAGAATTAAATTTCGCACGATATTTTCGGATGATTTTTGGAAGTTTTCCGTACAAGGTTGAGGCAACAAAACCTACATTCAAAGTGCGGCTGATGTTACCAACTCGTTGAGTCATCGCTTTCAGTTCACTCGTCCTTGCTAGAACCTGTTTTGCATGCTCATAGAAAAAGCTGCCGGCGTCGCTCAGTTTTAGTGGGCGAGAGTTTCTGACAAAAAGGGTTACGCCCAATTCTTCTTCTAATTGTTGAATTTGTCTGCTCAACGGTGGTTGGGCAATAAAGAGCTTTTCGGCCGCTCTGGTGAAGTTCTTCTCTTCTGCAACCGCGACAAAGTAGCGTAGATGCCGTAATTCCATATTTATACCTTTTAAGTATTAAAAGGATACCAAATCAGTCTTGGACTAGTCAAAAACTACTGTTTAGAGTTCGTTTATTCACAAATTATGCAAAATAAATATGATTCAGTCAGTAGAAACACTAGTGGTTGATGTGCCAACCATACGCCCACATAAGCTATCTGTAGCCACGATGAATGCGCAAGCTTTGGTCCTGGTCCGCATTCGTTGTGCCGACGGTATTGAGGGGTGGGGCGAGGCAACTACGATTGGTGGTCTCAATTACGGAGAGGAAAGTCCGGAAAGTATCAAAACCAATATCGATACCTACTTCGCGCCCCTGATTGTTGGCATGAAAGCTGATCAGGTTGCCAAGGTGATGCACAAACTTCGCACCACAATTCAAGGTAATCGATTTGCGAAGTGTGCAATTGAAACGGCGTTGTTAGATGCGCAAGGTAAGCGTCTTGGCATTCCCGTAAGCGAGTTATTGGGTGGTCGCGTTCGAGACGCACTTCCAGTTGCTTGGACTTTGGCGAGCGGCGATACAAAAAAGGACATTGCTGAAGCAGAGAAAATGATTTCGTTGCGTAGGCACAATATTTTTAAACTTAAAATTGGTCTGCGATCGGTTGAGGCAGATGTCGAGCATGTGCTTGCGATCAAGCGTGCATTAGGGGCAGATGTCAATGTTCGCGTTGATGTCAACCAGGCATGGAGTGAGTTGAATGCAGTAAAGGGAATAGCTGCGCTACAAGCTGGTGGGATTGATTTAATTGAGCAGCCTGTTAAAGCATCTCATCAAGCCAGCATGGCTCGCCTCACAAGCCAATTCGCAGTTGCCATCATGGCAGACGAGGCGCTGCATGGTCCAACCGACGCGCTGGAATTAGCCAATAAATTTGCTGCTGATGTATTCGCTGTCAAGATTAATCAGTCCGGTGGTCTGTTCCCAGCTCTCCAAGTAGCAAGTATTGCAGAGCTCAGCGGCATTAGCCTCTATGGCGGCACGATGCTAGAAGGCGCGGTTGGTACCGCAGCCTCGGCCCATGTGTTTTCAACATTTGGTGATCTTGCCTTTGGGACTGAATTGTTCGGCCCTTTGCTGTTGACTGAAGAAATTCTAATTGAGCCATTGGTCTACAAGGATTTCTCACTGCAAGTTCCCAAAGGGCCTGGACTTGGCATTCAGCTAGATATTGAAAAAATCAATTACTTAAGACGTCAACAAGGGCATATGGATCGTGTTGAGTTAATGCCTGCATAAAAAAGGAAATCTCATGTTATTTCACGTAAGAATGAATGTGAATTTGCCCGCTTCAATGCCAGAAGCTGAGGCAGTTTCTTTAAAAATGAAAGAAAAGGAAATTGCACAAGCATTACAAACCTCTGGCAAGTGGCGACATCTTTGGCGAATCGCCGGTCAATACGCAAACATCAGCGTTTTCGATGTAGCAAGCGTAGAAGAGTTGCACAACCTTATCTCTACGTTGCCGCTATTTCCCTTTATGCAAATTGAGATTCTGCCTTTGTGCAGACATCCTTCCTCTGTGAAGGAGGATGACCGTTAAATATTTAAAAAATCACCTCCGGGTAGAAGTGGTAGACAACTTGATTACACACAAACAAATTTGAAGGGACATAAAAATGAAGCACTCAGAAATTGAAAAATTAGCAAAAAATTGGATTGTTGATACAGCCGAAGCACCCGCAAATCAGCGCGTTCAAGAGATTACGCTTCGCTTGGTAACTGACTTATGCAAAGCGATTGAGGATTTAGACATCACTCCAACAGAATTTTGGAAGGGACTGGAGTATTTCTCAGAGGCTGGCGCACGCAATGAATTAGGACTTCTGGCACCAGGGATTGGATTAGAGCGCTTCCTGGATATGCGTGCTGATGAGGCGGATGAAAAAGCTGGTCTGAGTGGTGGTACACCCCGAGCCATTGAAGGCCCACTATATGTTGCCGGCGCACCTGAGTCTAAAGGTTTCGCGCGTCTTGATGATGGTCGTGATGACGATAAAGCTGAGCCATTATTTATGCAAGGTACCGTCTTTGGTGCAGATGGAAAGCCACTTGCCAATGCCAAAGTAGAAGTCTGGCACGCCAATACCTTAGGCGGTTATTCATTCTTTGATAAGACGCAATCATCGTTTAATTTACGACGCTCAATCATCACTGATGAAAACGGCCGTTATGCTTTTCAGAGCATTATGCCTAACGGCTACGGCTGCCCCCCAGATGGCACTACACAGGCATTATTGGATTTATTAGGTCGCCATGGTAATAGGCCAGCCCACGTACATTTCTTCGTAACCGCGCCTGGTCACAGAAAATTAACTACTCAAATCAATATTGAGGGCGATAAGTACCTTTGGGATGACTTCGCATTTGGAAGTCGTGAAGGCTTAGTGCCACCAGTGGTTCGCGTCAATGACGCAGTCGCGATCAAAGCCAAGGGCGTAACCAAGGCGTTTGCGTCAATCGACTTTGATATTCACATGGTAGTGGAGCATCCCGCAGCTGCTTCGGGAATCGTTGATAGAGCTCGTGCCGCAGCCTAATTTGTGTACGGGGGTGCATGCACCCCATCCCAAAAGGATAAAAAATGATCCCAATTCACGTAGATCACAACCCGAAAATCAAGAACCTTGATGAATTTTTGATTGAGGATAAAGAGAAGGGCGATTACCGTCTTCATCGGAGTGCTTTCACCGATAAAGATCTCTTCGAATTAGAGATGAAGCACATCTTTGAAGGTAACTGGATTTATCTTGCGCACGAAAGTCAGATTCCTAACATAAATGACTACTACTCAACTTATATTGGTAGTCAGCCGATTTTTATTTCGCGTAATCGTCAGGGTGATTTAAATGCCTTCATGAACGCATGCAGTCATCGTGGTGCGCAATTATGCCGGCATAAGCGCGGCAATAAGGCAACTTTCACTTGCCCGTTTCATGGCTGGACATTTAATAACAGCGGTAAGTTGCTCAAAGTTAAAGACCCTGAAGATGCAGGCTATCCAGATTGCTTCAATAAAGAGGGCTCACACGATTTAAAGAAGCTCGTTAAATTCGAGAACTATAGAGGCTTCTTATTTGGTAGCTTGAATGAAAATGTTGGTTCACTCACAGAATTTTTAGGTGAAGCTGCAAAAATTATCGACATGATTGTGGATCAGTCGGTTGATGGACTCGAAGTCCTAAAGGGCTCGTCTACTTACACCTTCAATGGCAATTGGAAACTCCAGGCAGAAAACGGCGCAGACGGATATCACGTATCTGCCGTCCACTGGAACTATGCCGCCACTACTAATCATCGCAAAGAGCAAGAAGCGATTCGAGAAGACAACATCAAAGCGATGGACGCTGGTAAGTGGGGTAAGCAAGGTGGTGGCTTCTATTCATTCGATCACGGCCACATGTTGTTGTGGTCTAGATGGGCCAATCCTCAAGACCGGCCAAATTTTCCAAGATATCAAGAATTCACCGATAAGTTTGGCAAACCAATGGCTGATTGGATTATCGGACGTTCAAGAAATCTTTGTTTATATCCCAATGTGTATTTGATGGACCAATTTGGATCGCAGATTCGTTTATTACGACCTCTCGCCGTTGACAAAACTGAGGTCACTATTTATTGCATTGCGCCCAAGGGAGAATCGCCAGAAGCTCGCTCAAGAAGAATTCGCCAGTACGAGGACTTCTTTAATGTCAGCGGTATGGCGACTCCGGATGACTTGGAGGAATTTAGAGCTTGCCAAGAAGGGTTCGCAGCCAAGGCGTTTGAGTGGAACGATATGTGTCGGGGAGCAGAACACTGGATTGAAGGTGCAGATGAGGCTGCGAAAGAAATTGGTCTCAAACCCTTACTCAGTGGCCTGAAAACCGAAGATGAAGGTCTCTATACAGTGCAACATCGTTACTGGCTTGAAACCATGAAAAAAGCGGTGGAACAAGAGCAGGTGCGCCCATGAAAGCCATTTCAATTTTAGATATTAATCAATTCTTGTACCGAGAAAGTCGACTTTTAGATGACGAGCAATGGGATGAGTGGCTAGAGTGCTATAGCTCAGATGCTGAATTTTGGATGCCATCCTGGGACGACAGTGATCAGTTGGTAACGAATCCACAGGAAGAAATCTCCTTGATTTATTACCCTAATCGTCAAGGTCTTGAAGATCGTGTCTTTCGAATTAAGACCGAACGTTCAAGCGCAACGATGCCAGATACGAGAACCTCGCACAACGTGGCTAACGTGGAGTTAGAAAAACGTGACGGAGATATCTGTACGGTTCGTTTTAACTGGCATACCTTGAGTCATCGGTACAAAACCAATTACAGCTACTTTGGCATGTCGCGCTATGTCATCGACTTCTCGGGTGATCAGCCCAAGATTTTGAATAAGTATGTTGTTCTTAAAAATGATTACATCAGTCAGGTAATCGACATTTATCACATTTAAATCAATGGCAGAACGCTATGAGCTATACCATCGCACTACAGTTTGAAGATGGGGTAACCCGATTTATCTCCTGCGGCGAGGACGAGAAACTTTCTGATGCAGCATATCGTCAAAAGGTAAATATTCCTCTCGATTGTAGGGATGGTGCTTGTGGCACCTGCCGAGGTTTATGCGAATCCGGTGATTATGAATTGCCTGAATCAAGCTACATTGAGGATGCCCTCACACCAGAGGAGGCCGCCGAGCGTCAAATCCTGGCATGCCAGATGAAACCGAAGTCGGACTGTGTCATCAAGATTCCTGCGTCCTCTGCAGCTTGTAAAACGGGCTCCTCATTGTTTAAGGGTCAAATTGCAAAGATTGAAAAACTATCTGATTCAACGATTGGTTTTTCAATCTCCTTAGATGAACCGGCTTCGTTAACTTTCTTGCCCGGTCAATATGTCAACGTCAGTATTCCGAGTACAGACTTAACTCGGGCGTACTCATTTAGCTCTGCGCCGACGGCATCGCTGGCTTCCTTTGTTGTACGTAATGTACCCAACGGCCGAATGAGTGAGTACCTGTCTAATATCGGAAAAGCAGGGGATTCGATCTCATTCGCTGGACCAAATGGCAGTTTTTACCTCCGAGAGGTCAAGCGACCAGTATTATTTTTAGCCGGTGGCACAGGTATTGCTCCATTTTTATCGATGCTAGATTCCCTGGTCGTAACAGGTTTAAGCCATCCAATCCAATTGGTCTTTGGCGTAACTAACGATGTGGATCTGGTGGCCTTAGACAAACTTGACGAATTAAAGACCAAGTTACCTAGTTTTGAATATCGGACAGTGGTTGCCTCGTCTGATAGCGTACACGTTCGAAAAGGCTATGTCACCGAACATATTGAAAACGAGTGGCTTAATCAGGGCGATGTTGATATCTACTTATGCGGTCCTGTAGCAATGGTGGATGCTGTCAGAAATTGGTTAGCTAACGTAGGTGTAACACCAGCCAATTTTTTGTTTGAGAAATTTTCTCCAAGTACGGTGGGGGCATGATGGCTCAGACACTTCGATTCAAAAATAAAGTTGCAATTGTCACCGGCGCAGCCCAGGGTATCGGCGAAGGTGTTGCTGTTGCTTTGGCAAAAGAGGGCGCAAAAGTCCTGTTAGCTGATCGTTCCGAATTGGTAGAGGATGTCGCCAAAAAAATCCGCAAATTAAAAGCAAAGTGTGAAGTCGTCAAAGTTGATTTGGAGACATACAGCGGTGCAAAAGAGATGGTGGCCACAGCACTCAAAGCTTATAAGAAGGTCGACATTATTGTTAATAATGTAGGTGGCACGATTTGGGCGAAGCCTTATGAGCATTACGAGGAAGATGAGATAGAAGCGGAAATCCGCAGATCTTTATTTCCAACACTTTGGTGTTGTCGGGCCGTGCTACCGACAATGATTAAGCAGCAGCATGGAGCGGTAGTGAATATTTCCTCCATTGCTACGAGAAGTATCCACCGAGTTCCTTACGCCGCGGCTAAGGGTGGAGTGAACGCTATCACAGCGAGCTTAGCTTTTGAGCATGCAAAGGATGGAATTCGCTTTAATGCCGTAGCTACTGGTGGTACAGAAGCACCTCCCAGAAAAATTCCACGCAATAAAAACAAATTATCCAAGCAGGAGGAGGTTTGGTACCAGGGGATTATTGATCAAACGGTTGATTCGAGTTTGATGCACCGCTACGGCACGATTGACGAGCAAGTAGGAGCGATCCTATTTTTGGCTTCTGATGAAGCTTCTTACATCACTGGCACCGTTTTGCCAGTAGGTGGCGGAGATCAAGGCTAATGAAGAAAATATTTCTTCAGGATATGTCTCTGTCGGCAATGACTGCTGGCTTTTTAGTAGTGTTGATTTCCTATGCAGGACCTTTGCTGATTTTTTTTCAAGCCGCTGCCATGGCTCAGGTTTCGAATGAGGTTTTGAACTCTTGGGTCTGGGCTGTATCGACTGGTGCAGGCTTATCGGGACTTTATCTCAGTTGGAAATTTAAAGTACCAATTATTACTGCATGGTCTGCACCGGGTGCGGCATTGTTAATCATTCTGTTTCCGCATATGTCTGTCAATGAAGCTGTTGCCTCATATCTGAGCGCCGCTGGAGTCCTATTTCTAATAGGAATGACTGGTAGTTTTGATAAGTTGACTAAGCATATTCCTAAGGGTATCGCGGCTGGAATGATGGCTGGCATTCTCTTCCAGTTTGGCATCAATATATTCAAGTCAATCTCCACGATGCCCGTTCTTGCTTTGGTCATGATTGGGATTTACTTAGTCTTTAAGCGCTTACTACCCAAGTTTGTGATGATGTTCGTACTGGGAGTCGGAATATTACTAGCGTACGCCATTGGTGATGTGAATCCGAACACCTTTCAGATTTCCCTCGCACATCCGGTTTTCATTATGCCAGTCTGGAGTTGGGAATCTACTTTCAGTTTTGCATTTCCCCTAGTGCTTGTAAGCCTTACCGGCCAGTTTTTACCTGGTATGGCAATTCTGAGACTAGCAAATTACACAGTTTCGGCAAAACCAATTATTACTGTCACAAGTTGCATATCGCTGATTGTCAGCTTCTTTGGGGGCATCACCATTACGACGGCCGCTATCACGGCCGCCTTATGTACAGGTAAAGAAACTAACGAAGATCCGAATAAACGCTATCTGGCAGGGATAGCAAGTGGAATCTTTTTCTTAATCGGAGGAGTGTTTTCCGGCTCTATTGTTTTGATTTTTACCAACCTACCTAAAGAGCTAATCGCCTTACTTGCAGGTTTAGCGCTTTTGGGCGCGATCATAGCTAACTTAATGACGACGCTAGAGGAGCCAGATCATCGGGAGGCCTCGGCAATTACTTTCTTGGCTACTGCTTCGGGTATGAGTTTTTTGGGTTTGGGTTCGGCCTTTTGGGGAATCGTAATTGGTTCAATCGCCTACCTGATTTTTGATAAAGATTTATTGAAGTTCAAGAGTAGACAAAAATGATCGATAAGACTCTTACCTCTCTACAGGAAGCGATAAAAAAAATCGCTGATGGCTCAACTGTAATGATCGGTGGCTTTGGTACAGCTGGTCAGCCTTCAGAGCTAATCGATGCACTAATTGAACACGGTGCGAAGGACTTAACAGTTGTAAATAACAATGCTGGAAATGGTGATGTTGGTCTTGCTGCACTGTTAAAGGCAGGTCAAGTCAAAAAGATTATCTGTTCATTTCCCAGGCAATCTGACTCATATGAGTTTTATAAGTTGTATCACGCCAAAAAAATCGAAATGGAATTGGTTCCTCAAGGCACCTTGGCCGCTCGGATCCAAGCAGCTGGCTCGGGCTTGGGTGCCATTTATACGCCTACAGGCTTTGGCACCCTTTTGGCAGAGGGTAAAGAAAGCAAAGTAATTAATGGCAAAGGCTATTTACTTGAATATCCGATTCATGCCGATTTTGCTCTTGTTAAGGCTTTTAAAGGCGATCGCTGGGGAAATCTAACTTATCGAATGAGCGCAAGAAATTTTGGTCCGATCATGGCTGCAGCGGCTAAATGCACGATTGCCCAGGTATCTGACGTAGTACCACTAGGAGAAATAGATCCTGAGCATGTCATTACCCCAGGGATTTTCGTTAAGCACGTAATTGCAGTGAGGCAGAAATAAACATGGGGAATCAGCGTTTAACAAGAGAGCAAATCGCTCAACGAGTCGCCAAAGATATTCCAGAAGGCTCTTATGTGAATTTGGGTATAGGTTTGCCAACCAAGATTGCTAATTATCTTGATCTCAATAAGGAAATTTTTTTACAAAGTGAAAATGGTGTTCTTGGGATGGGACCGACACCAGAAAAAGCTCAGCAAGATCCAGATCTGATTAATGCAGGAAAGGAATTTATTACTTTACTCAAAGGTGGTTCTTATTTCCATCATGGCGACTCATTCGCGATGATTCGTGGTGGTCATATTGATATCTGTGTACTAGGTGCTTTTCAAGTAGCTAAAAACGGTGATTTAGCGAATTGGCATACAGGCGCAGCGGACGCTATTCCAGCTGTTGGTGGGGCAATGGATTTGGCAATAGGCGCAAAAAAAGTATTCGTAATAATGGAACACATAACTAAGAACGGTGAGCCAAAAATTGTTCAGCGCTGTTCATATCCACTTACTGGGATAGGTTGCGTTAATCGTATATATACAGATCTCGCAGTCATCGATGTTACGCCAAAAGGATTGGTTATCGATGAGATTTATTCCGGACTCACTTTGTCAGAATTACAGGCGCTAACAGATGCGCCATTATCAATGGGTTAATAATGAAAACGTCTTCAAATGCATATATTTGCGATGCTATTAGAACGCCTTTTGGAAGGTATGGTGGCTCCCTCTCGACCATAAGGACCGATGATCTAGCCGCATTACCTATCCAAGCCTTGATGATACGCAATATTGTCGATTGGTCACAATTGGATGACATCATCTATGGCTGTGCAAATCAAGCAGGCGAAGATAATAGAAATGTTGCAAGGATGGCCGCTCTGCTTGCTCGGCTACCTGCAGAGGTTCCCGGCTCAACCGTTAATAGGTTATGCGGTTCTAGTCTTGACGCAGTTGGAATAGCTGCTAATTCAATCAAGGGTGGTGGAAATCATTTAGTGATTGCCGGCGGCGTCGAGAGTATGTCTCGAGCACCTTTTGTATTGGGTAAAGCTGAGTCCGCATATTCTCGTTCAGCGAAGATTGAAGATACGACAATCGGCTGGCGATTTATTAATCCTCTGATGAAAGCTCAGTATGGTGTTGATTCAATGCCGGAAACTGCGGAAAACGTCGCCGAGGACTTTCGGATCTCTCGAGTTGATCAAGATTTATTTGCCTTCACTAGTCAACAACGTACGGCTAAGGCCCAAGCTTCTGGGTTTTTTGAAGATGAAATCGTTCCCGTAAAGATTCCGCAAAAAAAGGGTGATCCCGTTATTTTTTCTAAAGACGAACATCCACGTCTAACGACATTGGAAACCTTAGCGTCTCTAAAAAGTGTTGTTAAACCTGGTGGTACGGTTACTGCTGGTAATGCGTCAGGTGTGAATGATGGCGCTTGCGCCTTACTGCTTGCTTCTGCTGCCGGTATTAAACAGCACGGTTTGACTCCGAAGGCTCGTGTGGTTGCAGTGGCAGCGGCAGGCGTGGCACCGAGGATCATGGGGTTTGGTCCATCTCCGGCAGTCAAAAAAGTATTAGAAAAAGCAGGATTAAAACTCAGTCAGATGGATGTGATTGAGTTAAACGAGGCATTTGCAGCCCAAGCATTGGCTGTTACGCGAGACTTAGGTTTACCAGATAACGCAGCACACGTTAATCCGAACGGCGGTGCAATTTCCCTAGGCCATCCACTAGGGGCATCTGGTGCGAGGTTAGTAACGACAGCAATGAATCAATTGATTCGCACAAAAGGAAAGTACGCGCTCTGCACGATGTGTATTGGAGTGGGTCAAGGCATTGCGATGATCATTGAAAGAGTGTAGGCGTATACGCGAGCATTACCTGTGTCAGGAGATTTGGTGTCTTTTTACAGGCGCTGAGTTCTATCAACCAGTAAATATTATTTTTCAGTAGTGTCCCAACGTTTGCACGTCAAGGGCTTGTAAGTTAATGATTTTATTACCGAATTCGGTCATTTTGTCTGGTCTCGATTTCAACTTTGATTTCGAGCAGACTTGGGGTTGTTCGC
>Ga0164296_1004397_pt1 | contig 12832 bp, 9 predicted proteins | sample GEODES057metaG_FD_113533 | JGI IMG/M metagenome (GOLD analysis project Ga0164296, IMG submission 113533) | Dystrophic lake water microbial communities from Trout Bog Lake, Wisconsin, USA - GEODES057 metaG | ecosystem: Environmental > Aquatic > Freshwater > Lake | place: USA: Trout Bog Lake...
ATTCACACAGTGGTTGGCGCCGGCGCAGGCGGCTCTGGCGGCATCGACGCGAGCAACCTGCTGAAGCCAGCCCTTGCGCGAGGCGAGCTGCGCTGCATTGGTGCCACCACTGTGGACGAGTATCGCAAGTACATCGAGAAGGACCCTGCGCTGGAGCGGCGCTTCCAGCAAGTGGTCGTTCCAGCGCCGAGTGTGGAGGCCACCATCAGCATCCTGCGCGGCTTGCGCGAGCGCTACGAGCTCCACCACGGAGTGCGAATCAGCGACGGCGCGCTGGTGGAGGCGGCGGTGTTGAGCGACCGGTACATCGCGGACCGCTTCTTGCCCGACAAAGCCATCGACCTCGTGGACGAGGCGGCTGCCAAGCTGAAGATGGAGATGACCTCCAAACCTGTAGCTCTGGATGAGATCGACCGCACAGTGCTGAAGCTCGAGATGGAGCGACTCAGCTTGAGTCGCCCAGGGAGTGCTCCTGACCGCGGTACTCGGCAGCAGTTGGAGCGCCTTGACGCTCAGCTGGCTGAGCTGCGTGGTCGTCAAGCGGCTCTGACGCGGCAGTGGGAGGCGGAGCGCGCGCAGCTGGGCGCGATGCAGGCGCTGAAGAACGAGGTGGACGCGGTGTCCAAGGAGGTTGAGCGCGCGGAGCGCAGTTACGACCTCAATCGCGCGGCGGAGCTCAAATACGGGACGCTCATGGCATTGCAGCGCCAGCTCGTCGAGGCAGAGGCGCAGCTCGCGGGCGCAGCAGCGCGGGGCGGCGCCATGTTGCGCGAGGAGGTGACCGAAGGGGACATCAGCGAGGTTGTCTCCAAATGGACAGGTATTCCTGTGGCGAAGCTGCTCCAATCAGACCGAGACCGACTGCTTCGCTTGTCTGAGGAGATGCACAAGCGAGTGGTGGGCCAGGACGAGGCGGTGGATGCTGTGGCGCAGGCGATCCAGCGCGCCCGTGCAGGTTTGTCCGATCCAGACCGGCCCATCGCGAGCTTCATGTTCCTAGGCCCCACAGGCGTGGGCAAAACGGAGCTTGCCAAGGCGCTGGCGGAGCAGCTGTTCAACACGGAGGAGTCCATTGTGCGGATCGACATGTCTGAGTACATGGAGAAGCACAGCGTGGCCCGTCTCATCGGCGCGCCTCCAGGCTACGTCGGCTTCGAAGAGGGCGGCCAGCTGACTGAGGCGGTCCGCCGTCGCCCCTACGCCGTCATTCTGTTCGACGAGACGGAGAAGGCGCACAGCGACGTGTTCAACGTCCTGCTCCAGATCCTTGACGACGGCCGAGTGACTGACTCACAAGGACGGGTCGTCTCCTTCCGCAACGCCATAGTCATCTTGACCAGCAACATCGGGAGCTCGTACGTCCTGGACGAGCCCCAAGGCGGCCACGCCGACGGCGCCGCGACAGCAGCTGCTGAGGCGGTGGCCAAAGAGCGGGTGATGGGCGCTGTCCGAGCTCACTTCCGTCCCGAGTTTGTGAACCGCATCGACGAGTTCATCGTCTTCCATCCGCTGCGCCAGAAGCAGATCGAGCGCATTGTGCGCCTGCAGGTGGCGCGTGTGGCTCAGCGCCTGGCTGGGCGCAAGATCGGTCTGAACCTCACCACCGCCGCCATCCACCACCTCGCGGAGGTGGGCTACGACCCCGTGTACGGCGCACGGCCTGTGAAGCGCGCCATCCAGCACAGCCTGGAGACGATGCTTGCGCAGGCCATTCTGAGGGGCGACATCGCGGATGAGGACCATGTGACAGTGGACGTCTCTGCTGACCAGCCGCCACGTCTGGTGCTGTCCACCAAGGCCGCCAGTGGCGCGGCTGCTGCGAATGGCTCGGCCAAGGCGCCGTCGGCCGCGAGCGGTGGGGTAGGGGCTCCACAACTTGGGGCTTGAAGCGTGAAAAGATCTGTGTCAACCTGAGCTGCACGGCGCTGCACCGACTGAATAAGACGCCACATGGACAACAGACAATTACTCAGAGAATAAGAACGCGCGATTGAGAGCGTTGCTGTCGGTGATGATGGTGACCGGCGCGCATCTGGGCCAAGCATACCAGGGTCCCCTTCGGTAGATTATCGACGACAACACGACTTGTGTGTGTAGAAAGGGTTCACCTCTAGGACACGTCACTTAGGCGCGAAGGACTGTCGCGATTTGTGACGTATTTGTGACCAATTCGTGACACGCCGCTCACAAACGGCTGGTGCCACGAAATGTGACGTAAACGAGACGCAGAGTGAGTAGACCCTACGGAGAGTCTAGGTAGGCCCTACGGAGACTCTGGAATTGACTCTGGAGACTCTACGGACCTGTCACAATAATAATAATAATTTTCATTTTGGGGGCGTTGATACGCTGTACGCTGTACCGGTTAGGGATACCTACGCCCATCGTGTCAAGCAGGTCCAGACGTGCTTCGCGTATGCCATTGTGTGTCTGAATGGCCACTTGATGGTCTTTGTACGCCTTGGCGTGTTTCTCTCTCTTCAGCTGTTCCTAAGACACGCGTCCGAGTCCGTTGGGGTAAACTGGAGGCGTCAGATACAACGGAGGCATCTCCTCAGGTACATAACCATAATTTCGGCTTCATCCGGCGTCAGGCGCCTCTGAATCGCGGTACAATCACGCAGCGCAAGTGTAAGGACGCCAATGAAGCGCTGTCTAGCGCAGATTAGCGCAGGAACGCCGCCAAATGCACTGATTTGCACAGAGCGGTAAACGGCTACCGCTCACCCCGTAGAGCGGTGACTCAGCCGAAATCCGCACCGCTCGCTCGCTCTGTGGCTGAAAGAGCGGTGAGAGTGAGCGGGGTAGAGTACCGCTCCCATGCCCTGCCTCCACGTCATCTAAGAGACCTCAGCTGAAGGCATCTTGGGCCACATCCACGTCCACGTCGTGCCCGCATGGTGGTGGCCCTTGGATGTGGGCTGCTGCCCTCGTCGCCTGTGCGCGTCGCTGATTCGCGGGGGAGGCTTGAACAGCGCCGCATGTGCAGGCAGAGCCGCAGCAGCGTGCCGCCTGTCGCTGTGCTGTCATCCTTCAAGTCCACATCGCCCACGTCCAAAGAGGCCCTGGCGGAGGAAGTGTGGGTGCGTGCCCCGTGTGTTGCAGTGCTGTTGGAGGTGTCAACCCACCTCGGCTGACCTCTGCAACTCTGCTTCCGCGCGCCCAGAGCAACGAGAAGCAGTACGTTCTGCAGACATACGCTCGTCCGAAGATCGTCTTCACGCGCGGCAAGGGCTGCATGCTGTACGACGTCGACGGTGCGCCCGCGTTGGTGGCCGCCATGTGGGCACCCAACCAACAACGTCAATGCCTGACGCCCCGCGTGCCCCGACCACTATACGACCAACGACGTGCAGACAAGGCTTACCTGGATTTCACTGCCGGTATTGCCGTCAACGCGCTGGGCCACAGCGATGAGGGGTGGCAGCGCGCCGTGCGGGACCAAGCAGCTCTGCTGTGTCACACCAGTAACCTGTACCTCACCATGCCGGGCGCAACGCTGGCGCGCGGCTTGGTCGAGAACAGCTTCGCGGACCGCGTGTTCTTCTGCAATAGCGGCACGGAGGCGAACGAGGCTGCTATCAAGTTTGCCCGCAAGTACCAGGCGCGTGTTGCGTGCAGGAAGTGAGCGCTCATGATGCGTGCGAGCTAAAGCCTATAATTCATCCTGCAGCGCGTGAAATGGGAGAAGGCGCGCAAGGGGCGCCTGTTGAAGTGGCCAATCTCAAAGCCAGCCTCGGAGTTCATCTCCTTCACGGACTGCTTCCACGGACGGACCATGGGCGCGCTTGCGCTCACCTATAAGGAACGCAATAGGTGGTGGTGGCAGATTATCAATAATGGACCCTTTCTCACACGATTCTCCCGATGAACAGGAGGGCTACCGCAAGCCGTTCGCGCCGCTCATGCCTGGCGGCGGCCACTTCGCCCCGTTCGGAGACATCGCCGCTGTGCGTCGCATGGTTAAGAAGGGAGTCACTGCCGCCATCTTCTGCGAGCCCGTGCAGGGAGAGGGCGGCATCAGGCCTGCGCCACCAGGCTTCCTGGCCGAGTTGCGTGCGTTGTGCGACGACATTGGTGCGCTGCTCGTCTTCGACGAGGTTCAGTGCGGCCTGGGCCGCACTGGTAACTTGTGGGGCCACCAGTGGGGCGACTCGCAGGTGACGCCGGACATCATGACTCTTGCCAAGCCACTTGCTGGTGGCCTCCCCATCGGCGCGGTGCTGATGACCCAGGCCGTGGCGGATGTCATGCAGCCGGGTGACCACGGCAGCACATTCGCGGGTGGGCCGCTCGTGTGCGCGGCTGCGCAGTACACATTCGACACCATCAAGCAGCCTGCATTTCTGAAGCGCGTCACGGACCGGGGACAGCAGCTCGTGCTTGGCCTCCGCGTAGCGCTTGCGAATATGCTGCATGTGAAGGAGGTGCGCGGCGCAGGCCTGCTGGTGGGCATCCAGCTGGACACATCCGCCAGCCCGGTGGTTGACGCCTGCCGCGAGCGGGGCCTGCTCATCATCACCGCCGGCAAGGGCGACATCATCCGCCTCGTGCCCCCGCTCACAGTGTCTGCGGCTGAGGTGGACCAGGCGATTGGCATCCTCAAGGAGGCTATTGCTGCAGCACTGCCAGCAACGGCGCCGACAGCAAACGCACTCAAGCACTGACGTGTCACCTAGAGAGAGAAAGAAACACATCCGCATGATCCGTCTCCTGTCTTGCCGCGTGTCATGAGCCAGGCGCGCTCGCCGGTGCCCGCCCGCCGCGAGAACGTGCGAGAGGTGGTTGTCAGTCTTGAAACGCTCCTGAACGACGCGCCGCGGCCCCCTGTTGCTGTTCTTGGCACCCCGCCGGCAGCATCGCGTGTTACAGACGCGCAAGCGGAAAGCACGCCTGTTCTTCGCGTGCAGAGGACGCCAGTTGCTGACAGCGCAGCGGTTCGGAGTCCGGTTCTCTCTCCGCCCTCATTTCAGGCGCTGGTGAGCAGTGTGCAACAAACACCACGCAGCGCCGCAGAGGCGCTGTGGGCGCGGAGAGTGGCGGAGACGCTGTCGCCTGGGCACACCTCTGGCGGAGACCAACTCAGGCGGCACAGCCCCGCGGAGCTGCTCTCGGCGCGATTAGAGGCACGGCAGCTGCTTGCCGCTGCAGACGACAGGGAGAGACGGACATGAATGTGGGGTGCTGTCACGAGAGGCGCCAGAGCTCAACAACACACACGTCTGAGCATGCATATCCTTGCGGCAGCTCGTTTGCAGTCACCTGACGCACATCGTAGCGTGCGACTGCATCTCGTTCCGCATCCGGCTGCTTGGCACGTGCGATGAAATCATCCACCGCTTCCGGACAATGTTGCAAGTCCAGCGCGAAGACAGCAACGCCGCCGACTCGCAGTGTCTGACTCAAAGCAGCAAGTAGCGGCTGGACATTGGGTTGGCGGTACACCAGATCCGCGCCAACCACCACATCCGCTGCTGCTGCAGGCGCCATCGCCGCAATTGCACTGTCAACGTCTCCCCAGCGGAGCGCAGCGACAGCCACGACTCCGGCAGCGCGTGGATTGCGCTCTGTATTGCGCTGCAGCAGCGGCACGACAGCCTCCAAGTCGGTGAGCAGCACTCGCGTGTGCTGGTGCAGCGCGCCTGAGACTGCGATGGCCAATCCTGCAAGACCGCAGCCAGCTCCGAGCTCAACGACTAGGCTCGGCGGCTGCGTCAACCTCGCGCAGAGTCTGCTCCAGCTCGAGGAACGCGACAAGTGCTGCGCGTGGAGTGTAGTGAGACAAAAGGCGGACGCGGAGTTGACTCAAAGGTCTGCTGCGCACCTGGGCGAGTACAACCGCTCCATCCCAGACGGTGCTACCAGTCACTCCCGGGTCCACAGCGCCGTCGCCGTCTCTCTGCCCATGCTGTCTCCCTGCGGAAGGCGCCTGGCTGACAACAACTTCTCGCTTCTCGTCGCCGACAGAAGAGAGCACGCAGTCGTCTGCGAAACGCGCTTTCCACGACATCGTGCTTCTTCTCCAGTCCAGCTGCTCTGAGTCAGGGACAGCCATGGCGATGCTTTTCGCGGAGCGCGAGCGCAGAGCAACACGTCACTCTTCGGCCGCGGCCTGATCTAGAGTTGTGGCTTCTTCGCGCGGCCTGTGTCTCTCTCACTCATATGGGCGAGGATAACTCGCCGCCGTGCTTGTGTCTCGCCGCCAGCTGGGCTGACGAGGCGACCTGCGTGTGCATTCGCAGCCAGGCAGCAGGCTTCATCCAGCTGCACACCGTGCCCCGCACCGCAGAGCACGGGACGGACTCACACAGCAGCCGCACTGCACACAGAGGAGAGCCCGGCAGAGCACAAGGAGGCGGACTGCTGCCTTTGCTCTCTGTCTTTGCTGCAGGCGTCCTCCTCGGCTGCGGCGCAGGCACGCTGGGGCCTGTTCGTCGCGTCCTAGAGCGCGCGCCAGCGGTGCACAAGAAGAAGGATGCGCAACTTGCAGAGCCCGCCACGGGTGACACTGCGCGGCTGAGGGCTGTAGATGGCCTGGCAGTGTCTAATCCTTGGGTGGTGGACGCGACGCCCGTCCTTCGCGCGATATCTGCGCCTGCTGGCGGTGTTGCTGCAGCGTTGGATGTCAGCGAAGGAGGCACTCCGCGCGCTAACCATACTCCCCGCGCCTCCACTACAGGCAGTCCTCTGGACGAAGCCACACAGCAGCGCATTTTGGATGATGCGGACCGCGCTTTGGCGCTGCCGAGAGCAGCAGAGCGCAGTGCGAGGGAGCGTGCGGCATATGCGGCCACGGAACAGAGCAGTCGGCGAAATAATGCACCAGCCACGCCAGCCACAGCGCAGAGGGCTGGGCAAACGCAGCCTGGGGGGCCGTGGAAGCCGTGGGAGCCTGACGCATGGGAGTCTGTGGATCTGACTGGCGTGGCATTCACGCCGCGAAGGACACAGGCTGCCGGCATGCCACCAGGCATGACTCCCCGAAGGTTGTGACTTCATTTCCAACATACATTGTAACGCGCGGGGTGTGGAAAGGTCCCGCATCCCAGAGCATGTGCAACTCGCGCACGCAAGGGTAGCACAATCGCTAATCTCTTGGCATCACCATTCACGGCCCCTTCGTCTTGCGCGTCATCGCATGCGTCCTGATGGCCACCGTAGACAGCAGCGGCGCGCCAGGGACAGGGATTACATCACCGCCGCAAGGGTCGAGGTCGCCGCTGCGATCAACCTTGTCTGGCGTGTCCTCTCTGCGCGACCGCGCCGAAGCAGCGCGGCAGGAGCTCGCCCGCGTGCGCCGCCTGGTCATCAACGCAAGTGCGAACTCAGCACAAGGCGGCAACACAGCGGTTGCAGTTCCGCAAGAGACAGCCTCCCCGGCGCCTTCTGCGGCCCTGCCTGGTGACGCGGAGTGGGTGCTCACAGAGCTGCGGAATAGCTACGAGCAGTTGCTCAGTGCGCAGGCTGCGGAATTGCAAGCGCTGCAGACTGAGCTGGACGCCAGCCGCGCGGTGACAGCCTTGGAACGGAGTCGCGCATCCCAGCTTGATACAGCAGTTGCGCAGGCACTAGCAGACAGAGACGCGGCTGCCGCGGAGCTGGCACGCTTGCCGGCTGCGCTGGACGCGGTGACTGCCAGTCTGCAGAGCGAGAGAGCGCTCCGCCAGGCGGCGGAGGAGGCGATGCGAGCGTCCTTGCGTCGAGAGCAGGAGGCACGTGCGGCGTTGCTGGAGGCGCAAGCTGCACGTGCAGCGTCGCTGGCATCTGCAAAGATTGTGGGGACTCAGACAGAGAGCGCAGCTTGTAGCAACCAGGCCAGTCAAGTGGAGACCCAGAGGCAGGATGCAGGCATGCAGACGAAGGGCGACATGCAGGATGGTGGCGCCAGCATTCCGGCGAATCCACTGCAGGCCATGGGGAACTTCCTGGGCGCAGCGGGCTTAGACGCCTCTCTTCTTCATCCTTTCTGGCTACCCCCCAGGTCACCACCTAGTTAACTCATGAGTGGCCGTGTCATATTCCACTGATGCGCATCGTGGGATGTTCACATTATGACGGGCTGCATGGGTCTCCCGATGACGATGTCACCGTCTGCACAGCGAGTGGAGGCGAACATGCCGAAAGGCACTTCATCCACGGGCTCGAACTCAAGCACCGTGTGCGTACCTGCAAAGTCAGCGAACAGCCACGGCGGAGGCGTCGACTGCGTCTGCGGGCCGGGAACAAGGCCCCAGGTGCCTTTGCCCCAGGGGGTGCTCAGCATGCCAGCTGGCTCGAACACGAACGGTGTCACGCCCGCCCAGCTCCAATTCGCAGACCGCGTCACAAACGCCGCCAGAGCCGATGTGCTGCCTTCCTGCGGACTCAGCGTGTGCAGGCTAGTCGTCTGCACCGCGCATCCAGGATGGTGAACAGACTCACCACCAGGGCCCTTACCGCCACCGCTGCGGCTCCGCTGCATAGCCTCCTCAATGGCGCCTCCCCGTCGAGCAGTCCCGAACTCATCAAGTGCGCCGCTCAGGAAGGCAGCTTTGAGCGCAGGCGGCGTGTACGACGCGCGAATTGCTTTTGGTGCGAAGCCTGAGCGTGCAAGCGGTGCCTTGAGCAGGAGCGTGGTCACCGTCTTGCTATTCGCCGCGCACATGAAGTTCATGACGCGCATGGAGACGCCGACGGAGACGTATTCCAGCGCGCTGGGCAGCCAGGTCTCCTGGTTGAATACCCCCCTCTCTGTTGCATTCGCCCCTGCGCCCGCCGCCAGCCGGGCTGCCATTCTGTCCGCGAGCAGCACGGCGCCGCTGGTGGCGTGCACCATGACGAGTCCCGGGTCGCGAGTGGCCATGCGAGTGCCGTGGCAGTACCTCGACCAGCCCATAGAGGGGTCGTCAACTACATGGTCGTACCCCCACACGCTCGTCTCGTCCCACCCGTCAGGCGCAGCCTCCAGGTCGGAGTCGCGGTAGAGCATGGAGAACGGGTCGCCTGTGAGCAGAGTGTCCGGGTCCAGCACCAGCAGTGACACTCCCATGCGCAGCGCCTGGCCAACGCAGCGCCACTTCACTGCCGACCCAGGCAGCGCCGCGCCGGTGGCATCCACACGCAGCGGAGAGCCAGATGACACGTGCACCATCTGAACCCCGGCGGCGGCAGCGGACACAGTGGAAGACGCTGTTTCGTCGAGCGCTACAACCACCGTGCGGCCTGCCATTTTCTGTTGCTGCACGGATTTGAGCAGTGGTTCCACGTACAGCGCGGAGGTTGCATCTACAACCACGAACACAACCTCCGGCGACGGAGCCACGTGCGGGAGAGTGGTAGAGGGTCGCCACCATGATGCAGGTGCAGGCCGGCCTGCTGCTGCCGCCACGCGCGCCGCCGCCATGAGTGCAGTGCACAGCTCCAGCGCGGCAGACGGACACGTCGTAGAAGCAGCTGACGCCTGCCTGGGGTCATCACCGGCCTCCAGACCTGAGGGCGGCGGCAACCGCCCTGCCAACGGGTAGGCCACCGCCTCCGTGTCGAGCTTCCCATTCCACGGCGTCCGCGGCTCGCAGGCGTAGCTCTTCGCCTCCGACATGGCAGTCATGGCTGCGCGACTGCCCGCGAAGCCGTCATTGACGCCTGCTCTGGCACCAGCTTCGAGCGCCGACACCGGCGCCATGCCCCGCGCACATCCATCGCCCATGCATTTGTCCAGCGCGTGCTGGACCTTGTTCAAGTACCTGTCCACCGCGAGGTGCATCTTGTTCTCCTTGTCCGCGTGGTAGTTCACGTGGATGGCCACCGGCGCGAAATCACGCAGCTCGGTGGCGAAGCGAATGTGCCTGAACAGTACCTTGCTGTTCACGAAGCACAGCGGCGACATGACGCGCACATGCGCGCGCGCGCCAGCATGTGCGTCGTGTGTGGGCAGGAACAGCTCCATGTTGTACCCCGCCTGGTCCCACAAGTCCTCAGTCGCCATGCGGTGCTCCATCACAGTCATCAACGACAGCACCGGGTGCGTCGCTTGCACGAACCACAGGCCGCTGTTCAGCGCAGCTGCGCGCAGAGTGTGGCCGCGTCGCAGAGGCGACTGCGCGCCCATGGAGACGTCGTCGAGGGGGTCAAGCCATCCGAAGGCGGTGTCTGCATCCCACCCGTCAGTCATGCTCTCCACATCCGCATCTCGGTACAGGAACGGCAGCGGGTTGCGCACGTACACGACGTCGGTGTCGGTGAGCAGCACGCTGCACCCGACGGCGACGAAGGAGCGCAGCAGGCTGAACTTCTGGGCGCTCACCTTGTGATTCCCCTGCGCACTGTTCGGCTTGAAGTAGTGGGGCACGCCCTGCTGCTTCAGCGCATCCGCCAGCGCCTGGTCGATGGCGACGACCATGAAGTTGCTGATGTTCAGCTTCTTCACGCTCGCCAAGAAGGCGCTCAGCCCAGGGGCGGCGCTGTTGGCCACCGCCACCATGACTTCCCTGTTCACCGCCGTCTTGCGGAGAACGTCGCACAAATCTTCTCGTCCGGCGCAGTTGACGGGCCAGGTGTCACTCTCCTTCGGCGCAACCCACTGCAACGCCCGCGGAGGCCCCAGGCTTGGGTGCCGAGCAAGGGGGGTACAACTGAAGTTGGCGGACGCCTTCAGCGGGTCGGGCCTGACACGCGGCAGCGGCACTACAGGCGGTAGAGGCTCCGAGGAGACGGCCACACTGCGCGCTTCCGGCGGCGGAGGCGAAGAAGCAGTAGTGGTGAGGGGAACAGAGTTGTCCAGCACAACCTCGCGCGCCGTCTGTGCAGCAGTCACCCCCGGGCTGCTGCTGCGCTGCAGCTGTGTAGCCACAAGGTGGCTATTCTGCTCCGACGCACTGCTGCCCGAGCTGTGGCAACAGGGAGGAAGCAGGCGTGAGTCTTGTCAGTCACCTGTACGTGCACACTGTGCGCAGGGCAACCCCTGTCTGAGTGCGTCGTGCCTGATATGCACACGCCCACCAGCTGTCAAGTTGAACGTCAGCAGTGGCGCCACGAACAGAGCGGCCAGCACAAAGCGGCGGAGGAGGGGGCCCACACGGCGCTGGCCTTCCTGCCGCGGCGGACCCGCCGGCGACGAGCGTAGCATGGAGGCGGCTACGCCCGCTATCTCCGCGTCATGGCGCACCCCGGGCAGCGTCAGAGGGTTCCCCGAGCGCTCCAAGACTCACCCGGTGTGACGTCACGCAGCCGCAAAGGCAATCCCCGTTCGCGAGGCGCGTGCGTCGGGCTGGTAGTCATCGCAGACGGCGCTGTGTGGATAGCACTCCGTGCACAGGCCACTCTTTTCTTGTCAGTTGCGCAGTGGGCGCTTGGACTCGCCCTCACAGCTCTGCTAGCGAGCCCCCGTTTGCGAGAGACACAGCAGCAGCGCAGCGGCGTGGTGCGAGAGGTAACGCAGCAGGCGAGGCGAGTGTCGCCCGCGCGCCCTCCCGCTGCGGGGGCGCTGGCTGGTGCCTGCCACCAGACTTAGAGGCACGCGCGATGCCGCCCAAGCCGGTGTCTCTGCGCGACTTCCACGTCCAGACGGGCGGCCTGGTGGACGAGCTGCCTCGCGGCCCGCACGTGCACGGCCCTGGTCGCGAACAGACTTCCCACAGAAGCAGCACTGGTGAGCCACCACAGCCGCAGCAGGCGCACGCATCCAACGGCAGTGGCGACACGCACACGTCGACAGCAGCGCACGGCACGGCTGTCTTCGGTTCGCCTGCCCGGGCGCTGGGAGACGAGGTGGTTGCGCACGGACAGCACAGCTGCGTTTCCCTTCGTCCTGAGCAGCGCAGGGCGCAGAGCGGCAACTCTCCCCTGGTTGGAGAGTCAACTGCGGCGCACGCTGGCGCTGTCGGCGCGCGAGTGGCGGAGTCGGGGTCTGCCGGCGGCGATCTCGTTTTCAGCGTGTCTCGAGGGAGTAGTCAGCACCACCGGGCAGGCCCAGGCGCCGCAGACATAGCAGACGCGCACGGTCTCCACCGGCGCCAGCGCAGCGACGACGCGGCGGTGGTGAACTTCAGTCCAGGGCAGCAGCGCAGCGGCGGCGGACTGGGCAGGAGCGCCAACGGAGGCGGTGGCGCCCAGCACAGCCTCCACGCTGCAGGTACTCTTGTCTCTGGCGTCGGCTCGCTGAGCGTCAGTGCGGGCGCGTCCCCGCCGATGATGGTGTTACGTCGACCCGGCACAGAGGTGACGCAAGCATCGTGGACTCACGAGACACATGGTGGCCCGCACGGAGCGGCAGCCCCTCCGCCGCCACCTCCTGTGCCGCTCGCAGCTCCGCCACCAGGCATTCCGCCGCCGAGTCCGCTGCCTGGCGAGCCGGCACTCCCTCCAACTTGGCCACCTCCGTCTGGGCAGTTGAAGCTGAACCCACAGCAGCTGGCGGATTTGCTGGAGCTGAAAGCGGCCAAGATCCAGGCACAAGCGGTGGCTGCACAGGCAGCAGCGCAGGAGGCGAAGGCAGCGGCCCAGGCGGTGGCCGGGGACGGAGGGCATCTGACTCCTTCGCCACCAGCAGCTCAATGGTCCACGAACACTAGTGTCCCTGCTGGTGCATCGCCATCGTGGACGGCATCACCCAGTGCCCATCCCGCCGTGGCTCTCGCTCCACCGCCGCCGCCGCCGATGCCACCGCCAGCGTCGCTGCAAGCCTCCAAGCCGGCAGCCCCACGCAGTGCACTCGTTGACCCGCTGCCTGCTGCAACTGCGCCTGCTGCGCCGGTGACGGTGCCCATCGCAGTGTCGGGGCACCCAGCTGGAGGAGGTGTGGGCGCATCGACGCCTTCGAGCACCGGCCAGGCTGTGACCACCACAGCACCAAGTG
>Ga0164296_1004399_pt1 | contig 12827 bp, 14 predicted proteins | sample GEODES057metaG_FD_113533 | JGI IMG/M metagenome (GOLD analysis project Ga0164296, IMG submission 113533) | Dystrophic lake water microbial communities from Trout Bog Lake, Wisconsin, USA - GEODES057 metaG | ecosystem: Environmental > Aquatic > Freshwater > Lake | place: USA: Trout Bog Lake...
CACCCAGGCATAACGGTCAATATGGTCGAGCAGGATATTCCGATTGATATTGGCAAGTATTATATCGTATTGTTCAATTGGAATAGCCTCTTTTGATCCGCAAAACACCCTGATATGCTGGCAATTATTGAGACGGGTGTTTTCCAGGGTACTATCATAACATGCCAGGTCATTGTCAACCGCTACAATGTCTGTTGCTCCTAATTTTTCAGCAAGTATTGCCAGTATACCTGTGCCGCAGCCCATATCTAACACTTTTTTGCCGTTAAAATCAGTATACAGCATTGATCCCATCATCATCGATGTGGTTTCATGATGTCCGGTTCCGAATGCCATCTTAGGGTCGATAACGATCTCAAAAGGAAATTCGGGTTTAGGTTGGTGAAAAGTCGCTCTCACCCAAACCTTGTTCCTTATTTGTATAGGTTCAAAATTACTTTCCCAAACCTCGTTCCAATTTTGCTGGGGTATAAGGTTAAAATCGTAGCTAAAGGTAAATTGCTCCCTAAAGGCAGCAAGCTTTTCATCCAGTAACTGCTTATCAAAAACTGATTCAGCTATAAATGCCTTAAATCCAAATTCTGCTTCTTCAAAAGTGTCGAAACCAATATCAGCCAATTCATTGATCAGCAGGTCTTGTTGGAAATCGGCTGCATCTATAAGGGTAAAATGCAATTCTAAATAATTCATATTTTTGGTTTTTCTGCGGTTTTACTAGCTGTTTGCTTAAATTTATTCTCCAGCAAATGTGTGATAGCGATATTTATTATCCAATAGATCACTTGCACCCCTGTCAAAAAAAGGCAGAGTTTATACAGGTGTTTTCCGGATACTTCATCCCAAATTGCATAAGCCACCAACGATCCTAAGATAAAACAGAGGAGACAACAGCCGATAAAGGCGAACCATTTTATCCGATCAGAACCATGGGCCACTTTGTTCCAGATCGGGATAAACAAAAGTAGCTGGGTCAAAATCCCGGTCACAAATATAAGAGGGAACAAGTAGCGGTAGAACGACATAAAGCTCTGAAGCTTACCATCGCCCATCGAATCGATCCGGAGTGTAAAATAATAGGGGCTGTAACGCACAGCAATAAAATACAGCAAAAATGCAACAGATGGCGGTACAAATATTTTAAGCAGCCTTTTCATCTGCGTTGTTGATTTGCCACAAGCGTTTGTAATTTCAATTTTGCGTTATCTTAGTATCCTAAACTAATTGCTGTACAAATTGTCGGTATCTGGCAAGCCTATCAATTAAATACTCTGGCAATATCCACAAAATCGCGCGATTTTAACGAAGCTCCACCGATAAGGCCACCATCAATATCCGCCTGGCTAAATAGTTCGGCTGCATTTTTTGGATTGCAACTGCCACCGTAAAGGATTGTCGTACTATCTGCGATACTCTGGCCATATTTTGCAGCGATCTCGTTACGAATGAAAACATGGATCTCCTGTGCCTGAGCCGAGCTTGCAGTAACGCCGGTACCAATAGCCCATACAGGCTCATAAGCGATCACTAATTTGGCAAATTCCGATGCATCAAGATGAAAAATACCTTCTGACAATTGCTTTTTGATCACGTCAAAATGGATCCCGGTTTCACGTTCCTGCAAGGTTTCGCCAATACAAAAAATTGGCAGCAATGCGTGCTTTAACGTGATATCAACTTTTTTCGCAAGCAGCTCGTTGCTTTCGCCAAAATATTGCCTGCGTTCTGAGTGCCCCAGGATCACATATTCAGCGCCAACAGAGCGTATCATTTTAGCTGAGATCTCGCCTGTAAAAGCTCCGGATTCTGCCTGGTGGGCATTTTGAGCACCAACCGACACTTTTGTGCTTGATTTGCCTAAGGCAACAAGACTGTGCAGGTGGATAAACGGGCTGCACACAATTACATGTTGCTGACCGGTTATTTCATCATTTACCATATTAACTACTTCAGAAAATAAGGACAGACCTTCTTCATAGTCTAAATTCATTTTCCAGTTTCCGGCAACAATTTTCTTTCTCATTTTTTGTTGGTTGTGTTGGTTGTATTAGTTTTATTGGTTGTATTAGTTGTCCCGATAGCTATCGGGATGGTTGTATTAGTTTTATTGGTTGTATTAGTTGTATTAGTTGTGTTGATTTTGTTTTTAGAATCTCCTGTAAGATTCGGTTAAATCGAATACTGCTTTCAGGATATGCTGTTCCGTTTCGTCAAATAATCTGTGCTCACGACGTTCAAATACTTTTTCTGTTGTTTCGAACATTTTTTTCAATGAATAGGTTTCATAACCCTGAGCGCCGCCCCAGGAAAAATCGGGGATAAAATTGCGGGGGAAACCTGCACCAAAAATATTGGCTCCCACGCCAACTACAGTACCGGTATTAAACATCGTGTTGATGGCACATTTGGCATGATCGGCCATGATCAGTCCGCAGAACTGTAATCCTGTACGGCGAAACCGTTCAAGACCATAATCCCACAATTTTACTTCAGCATAGTTATTCTTCAGGTTCGAGTTATTGCTGTCAGCACCTATATTACACCACTCGCCCATTACCGAATTACCCAGATAGCCTTCATGACCTTTGGATGAGTAGCCCCATATCACGGCATTATTGAGTTCGCCGCCGACCCGTGAAAAAGGCCCTACAGTTGTGGCACCATAGATCTTCGCCCCCATCTTCACCTGCGAATTATGACAAAGCGCAAAACCACCACGAATATGCGTTCCTTCCCAAACCTCAGTCTCTTTGCCAAGATAAATAGGCCCCCTCGTGGTATTAAAAGTTGAACAATCTGCAACGGCACCTTCTTCGGCAAAAAAGTCATCACCAATGATCACATTGCTGCTATTGATAGTGCTGCTTGTGCGGCCGGTTGTAAGCAATTTAAAATCCTTACGAAGTTCCGTATCGTTGTTTTTAAAAATATCTTCAGGATAGGTGATCACTACCGGCGTGCCCTTGTATTCGACAAAGGTGTCGAACTGGGTTTTTGGATCGAAATTTTTTGCGCCGCTTTCTGACAGTTTTACGGCAATAAGCCTGCCCTCAAAAAGTAAAGGCTCTTCGCCATGCAGCGCATAGATAGCCTCCAGCAATTGTTCATCGGGACAAACTGAACCATTGATGAACAAATTTTTCTCTTCAGGTTTTAACGGAAATTTCTGACTTAAATAGATCTGCGTATGCCAGGAAAAATCGAGCCCGATATGTTTTGCCCATTTTTCGGCGATCGTCAATATACCAATGCGGAGGTCGCCCACAGGGCGTGTAAAGGTTAAAGGCAGAAGTGTTTGGTGAGCGTTATCGTCAAAAAGGATAATAGCCATGGTACAAAAATAAAAAAAGTCCCCCGTTGTATCGGGAGACCTTCAAATAATTTATCAACGAACCAATTACTTTTTGTTGTAACGGCTGCGGAATTTGTCGATACGTCCGGCAGTATCTACCAGTTTCATCTTTCCGGTGTAAAAAGGGTGAGATGTATGTGAAATTTCAAGTTTCACCAGTGGGTATTCGTTGCCGTCTTCCCATTTCACGGACTCACGGGTATCTATACACGATTTAGTTAAAAAAGCATAGTCATTTGACATGTCTTTAAATACAACTAATCTATAATTCTTGGGATGCAGGTCTTTTTTCATAATAATCTATTCTCCTAAAAGAGGCGCAAATATAGCATTATTAATCAAATTCAAAAAGCAAAATTAAAAAAGCGATATAAATGCTTTTCATTGTCTCAAAAGTTTTTTTAAAAAATTCCGAAAACCCTATAACCTTGAGCGCTTTAGGTGCGTACAAGTACGTGGTTAATAAATAAGAGATTAATACTTTTAATTGGTTTGAAGAATGGTTAAATCCCCGGTAGTGAATGGCCGGGGATTTTTTTATTTACTGCGCCCAAACCCTATTCTCAACTTTCAGCCTAACTGTCAGCATCACTGCATTTAAAATTGAAAAGATCACTGCGGTATAATACAAGTGAAATACCAGTGGGATAATCGCTATTTCGCAAACTACATCAACATAATTAGGATGCCTGAACAATTTATAAGGTCCTTTTTTTACAGGAACCGATCCGGGTATTCGGTATACCTTTGTACTCCAATATTGCCCAAGTGAGCACAAAATCCAATATTTGAATAACAAAAGTGCGACAAACACAAAAAGGAAAATATAATTTATTGGATTTCCACCTGATAGATAATACTCTACTACCAGCGATAAAATAAAGCAGCTGTGCAAAGCGATCATCCATGGGTAATGCTTGGCACCATATTGTATCGCGCCTTGTGCCCGCAACCATTTCTCGTTACTTGCCGAGCGATACAACTCAGAAAGACGCTGAATGACCAGTAGGGTGATGAACAGATAAAAATACATGATTTAATTATGAGCTTTTTGCGGGATAAATACGCCCTGCGCTAACCGACCTGACAATTAGTTCTTCATTTCCAACAAAACCATTTCACTCGAAAAACCCGGCCCCATTGCCATCATCAATCCGTAGCCATCCTCAAAACCATGGTTCAAGTATCGTTCCAGTACGTATAACACGGTTACGCTCGACATATTACCGTAATTATTCATGATGATGCGCGAATTTGCCAAAAAATCACCTTCCACTTTCAATGCATCCTGGTAAGCTTCTAAAACTTTTTTACCGCCGGGATGGAAGATAAAATTTTTAATAGCAGACAATGTTAGGTTTTGTTTTGCGAGGAAAAGTTCGATATCATTGCGCACATTCTGGTTGATAAATTCGGGTATATCTTTAGAAAACAGCACTTTAAAGCCATTGTTCGTGAAATCCCAGCCCATTACTTCCAGCGAATCATAATAAAGCTTGCTGCTCGACGATTTGAATTTAACTTGCTTAAGGCCCTGATGATTATCGCCCAGTATAAGACAAGCGGCTATACCATCTGAAAATAAGCTTGAGCCAACAAAATTACTGGTACTGTAATCATCGCGCAACACTGTAAGCGAACAAAGCTCAACCGCTACCAGCAACACTGCAGCATTAGGGTTAGCCTGAGCTATCGTACTGGCCTTTGCCATCCCAGATACACCTCCGGCACATCCCAGGCCAAATACCGGCAAACGGTTAATATGAGGGTTAAGGCGCATCGCATTGATGATCATTGCATCCAGACTGGGTGTAGCCAATCCGGTTGTTGATACAAAAATCAGGTCGGTAATTGCGCCCTTTTCAGTTTCGGCTTTGGCAAGGCAGCTATTAATCGCTTCAATTGCAAATTTGAGCGAAGTTTCAAGATAAGCACTATTTCGTTCTTCAAAAGTTGAAGGGCCGGTATAGTACTCCAATGGCTTACAAAAGTTACGGGTTACGATCTGGGTATTATCAAATACGTCCATTAGCCGTTCCATATGAGGAGAGCGCGATGTAAATGCAATCCGAGCCTGTTCTTTTACTTCGCCCTGGGGAGTTTTAAACGGAAGGTCGATTTTGGAAACCGATGCAATAAATGGCATATTTTAATTTTGTATAATTATAATCATTAATCAGCAACATAGTTTCAGGAAAAGGCTGAAAATGACGTTAAGATATACGTAAACCAATTAACGGCGGATTTTACAAATGAAAAAAGCCCCGTTACCGGGGCTTTTCGTGAGATTGATTTAGTTGATCTATGATTGGTTAGTTAAACCCGAATGTAAATTTTTCGCTTGTCGAGGATATACCCTACAAGCCAACAGGTAAGCATTACTGAAATAGCAAATAATAACGAGCCCACTTTTCCGTGCGCCACATATTGCCAAAAATTATCCACCCATTCCGGAATTGATTTAGATCCCAGCTTTACCCATGATAGGATAGTTAGTATAGTTTCAGAAACCAGGTAAACAAACAATGGGTTCTTCCCTATTGGTAAGAAAAATGAGGTCCAGCCCAGGAAATTCCAGTTACGGATCTCCACCACATAGATCAGAACGGATATGATCACCAGGTCGATACCAGTAGTTATCATCACAAACGAACTGGTCCAAAGCTTTTTGTTGATCGGAAAAATTGAATCCCAGCAGATAGCAATAAAGATAAAAAGGCAGCCTACCAAAAGAAGCTTGGAAATTGTTTCGAAGCTCTTGCCCTTTTCCTGAATAAATTTTCCGGCAAAATACCCCACAATAACATTAACAATAGCTGGTAGCGTACTTAAAATACCTTCAGGATCAAACGCAACACCTTCACCATGATAAAGGTGAGCATCGCCCATAATCGCTTTATCCAGATAGGTACCTGCATTGGTTAACATACCGAAAGGATGAACCGGATCGCCAAAAACTAAAAGTATGATCCAATAGCCCAACAGAAAAAATGCCGACAAAAGGAAAACCACATTGCGCGAAAAATAATGCACGATCAGCGAACCGAAGCAATAGCAAAGTGCTATCCGTTGCAGTACACCCAAAATGCGTGTAGTAGCTATCGGCCTCATATCCCAGTGTCCGTTGTGGATATCAAAAAACGGGAACCAGTATAATAAATAACCCAATAAAAATATGAGAAGTGTACGCCTGAATATTTTTGAAAGGACCGCCCCGTTACCAATTTGCTGGTATTTTTTCATGGTAAAACTCATCGCATTGCCTACAGCAAACAGGAAAGATGGGAATACCAGGTCGGTTGGTGTAAAGCCATTCCAGGCGGCGTGATTCAGTGGCCAGAAAGCACCGTTGCTACCGGGTGTATTGACTATGATCATGAAACAAATCGTCATTCCACGAAAAACGTCGAGCGATAAAAATCTCGGTGAAGCTTCGGTCGTCATTTTAGGTTTTTTATTTAGTTGACCAAAGTGCAAATACAATTTTAATTTTACAAGTAAATGCTGAAACTTTTTAAAAAAGATTAAAAAGTTTTTTTGAAAAGCAGCTGCCGGTATAAATGGGCTGATAAACCTTATCTAAGGGTGCTTAGTCGATAAATTCGGCGAGTTGGGGCTCCTCGTATTCCCGGATGAACTGTGCTATTTTAAAGATATTTTCTATGCCGGGATCATTGTCTCCAGCCCAGTCGAACAAATCGCCATCGAGGTGAATTTCGCCTAAAATGCCGTCAGTTGATACCACAATATAACGACCGGTAGGAAACAAATCGCCACCTGCTATTTCTTCAAATACTGGCTCAACTGTTACCAACTTTCTATCGTCTGCGGTATGCAACAAATATTTGACCGGATTTACCATCAGTAAAATCTTATTAAAATCTGGTTATTATTTCCACTATATATTTAGTCTTAGCAAGCGGTACCTTATTCCTGATACAAGTAATTGAAAAATATCAGATAAAACCTTGACAACATCAAATTTTTAGCTGCAATACAGGCCCTCATTTAGTCTATTGACCAAGCGAAGTCTTAAAAAAAATAATATTAAAAATCAATCAGGTTAATGAGGGGTGGATTGTATTCCGCTAGCTGCTGTTACTCTATTAGGTGCAATGAGTTAAATAAATATAACTATTGCTATCCGACTACAACCATTAATTAAAAATAACATAATGTTCCGACAATAACAAATTTAGCGGGTGTCTTTTTATTGAACGGCTGTCAGTAATTAACGACTTGCAAATATCTATACTCCTGCCCATTCATTAAACCTCATATGATCAGGAAGTTCGCATCAGTTTTACTAATTAAAACAATAAAAAAAATCTCGCTTTTTGAACTTTAATTAACTGCTGTGACTAACTCTGATATAGCAATTTAAAAAAAACCAACTTTTAAAAAATAACAGCGCAACTATTCAAAAGTTTCAGTCCAGAGTGGTACATTTTTTGACAAGTGTTAGGAATATAATTATACTAAATGCTGCCCACTAACTTTTATGTAATTCAAACCGAAACCGGCGATATGATCCGGGATGTTAAATCGATGCTGCGTATTTCAATTCGTAAGTTGGAAGACATCAATTTTGAACCGAACCCGGCCGAATTACAATTCTACAGCAAATACAATGATGGGCATATTGTATTTGAAACCGTCAATATAAAGGATTATTTGCGTCCGCTAGTAGCTGCAGCATTACAGTGGTATGCCGATCGGCTTGGGCAACCAGACATGTATATCAGCAGCGAAGATCCGAGGCCGGCTTTAAAAGCTGTGTAATTATAACATCAGCAAATATTTCTCAAACTGTGGAATAAAATCATCAAACAGCACACAGCCACTTGCCCGTTCGTAGCCGTTTTTGGTAAATGTGAAAATTATATAGCCATTTTTTAAACATTCCATATCATATTCCCAATCGCCAATATTCCAAGCCATAAACAAGCTACCCGATTGTGTCGGTCTGAAACGGATGTTTCGCTCAAGGTTCAAGTCGTCAATATAATCTAATACTTTTTCGGCGTTGTTTTGAGCAATGTCATTTGGCACCAGGTGATAGGTCCCGGCAACTTTAACTAATTCTGTGATTTGGGCGTGCATGTTCTGTTGCTATCTAAAAATCGATACCTCAGTTATACGCAAATCCGGAATTTAGGTTATTGACCCCTGATAGGTAAGTCGATATTTATTATTGATCAGGTCATCAGAGCGATTGATCGATCGAAACACCCAGTATCTTAAAAGCAATTTTGTTCAGGTTTTTCTTCGTTCCGGTAAAATGAAAGATATTATGGCCATGGGATAATGTTGCCCCTGGTTGAAGAAAAGCTCCCGGAGAAACACTCTCCAGTTCATAAAATGGCCCCATTTGCGTGCCATCTGCCAGTGGGCCATCATTATAAGCGTTTACGGCATCGCCAATCAAAGGATCTTTGTCCGGCGTCCATTCCTGGTTAAGGTAGATCGCTTTACGATCAACATCAAAAGTGATGATCGTTAAAACATTATTAATACTATCGTAGCTACCTGCAACACCTTTGGTTCGGTTGGCAGGCATACCCAGTTTACCGCGCGATTTTCCATCTGCCTTAAAATAAAGTTCACCTTGCTCCGCAGAAACCCGATCAGGTGGGATCTGTCCAAAATAATCTGTAGTTGCAATTTTGCCACCGGTCGATTCGTTATAAGGGATAATGATTCGCACGCCCGGTGAAGGGGTAAACATATCGAGGTTCCATAAACAGGGTGCCCCCGTTTTACTGGTCCATGCTTGTTTACTGGTATTGGTGATGCTGTTTTCGGTTTTAATACCTACCGACTTTACGCCACTGTCAATTTTAAACCCAAGGGTACTTTCGATCTCGGCGCGATCCAGCAATGTTACATTTCGATCAACCTTTAAATTAAATTGGGTGCCGGCATAGTTTTCCAGTTGCATGCTTTTAGCAAGTTCCACCTGTCGCTCATCGCTTTTGATCACATTCCATTTTTCGTGATCAAAAGCCGCTGGCGTATGCCAGTTAGAAAACACCATTTGCGAACCGGGCTTAAAGAACAAAGCAAATTTACTACCCTCCGGCCCTAACCATAGCCGATCTTCGCCGCCATAAGCATTCATGTGCGGATCGATCGCAGAATCAAATGCCTTATAGTTGATCCAGCCAAAGCTCCTACCGGTATCGCCGGAAGCTGTTGAAGTAAAAACCTTTCCCTGATATTTAGGCGACACGAGGACCATAGACGAGCCATCTTTACTTTTTAGCACCAACAAACTATCTCGTTGTTGCAAAAAGGCATGGTCATACCCGAAAGTTCCCTTTTTAAAATTTGCAGGAGCCGTCGACTTATTTGCTTGTGTGCAGGCCTCCAATAAAAACAAGCCCGCTGATAGAAAAAACAAAAATTGTCTATTCATTTTAATTTACCTCTAATTGGTCTTTAGCAGGCAACTTTGGGAAAGGATTGTGCGGCTCAACCTGGTACCAAAATGCAACAGAAGCTATATCGTCCTGCAAGGGTAAATACCGGCCATCAGCATGCCAGCCGAGGTCCTGTAGGGTTACTTTCAAATCTTTATCAAAACGAACAGGATCCATAATGTGCCAGCGGTATAAACCGAAACGCTGCGCTATCTCATAATGTCCGTCACCCCTGATCACCTGGGGCAAGCCGGTATAAGGACCGCTGAATTCGGTATAATGGCTTTCTTCTACACCTGCTTTATTTTTTGTTTGGCTATCAAAGTCGTAAGCGCCGTTAAAATAGTCTTCCGTCCCGGTACCATTTATTGTTGGGAAATCTGTATCGCCATCCATGAAAAATTTGATCTCGCCTTCGCCCCACCAGCCATTTTTATTTGAGCCATAAGCCAAATAAGTACCAACATAGTGGCCCTTGCCCCTGATGCTATCAACCAGTACGTAATCCTTTTTAAATGGCAAGGGATTAATTCTGCGGAATTGGGCATGAAAATATCCGGCATCTTTTGGGACTTCAGTCAACGTATAATCAACCTGGTAATACAGCACCATATCCACATTATCGATATTTTCCATGGTTATCCTGCATTTTTTATGGAAGGGCATCGGCCAGTAACAGTTTAATCCACTGCCCGGATTGACAACGACAGCCAGCGAGGTTACGGGCGCATATTTACCCCATCCCATGCAAAAAAAATCGCCAACCGGCGCTTCAACAGAAGGCGTGGTTTCGTCGTCCCAATAAAACCTGATAATTGAATAGCGCCAGTTACCGGTTGGGGTCATCCATATATGTTGAATTGCCCCGGGTCCATCAATTTCGGCGATGGTAAAAGTGGTGCCATGTTTAATTACCACACTTGGGCTAACTTTCCATTTCTGGCCCAATTCGCGCGATGGCCCCGCTCCTGTTCCGGTAGTAGCCATGCCACCTTTCCCTTTTTCACCATTAAAATTTTCGGGACTAATTGAACGGGTTTTAGCATCCGAAGTTCGGTAGAGGTTGCCCATATTAAGGTCGAGCCCATTAAATTTCTGGGCCGTAGCAGTTGTAAAACAAAGCAACAGCGAGATAAAGACGGGGAAATACTTTTTCATATCTATTTTATTGTTGTTGGTTTATAGGCAATTGTGTTTACAAGAGTACCAATATGATCGATAGTGATCGATACATTATCGCCCTCCTCTAAGGTAAAATCGTTAGGTGGCACCAAACAAGTACCCGTCATCAGGAAACACCCATGCTGAAAATCACATTCGCGGAAAAGGTAGTGTGCCAGTTCGGTAAATGAGCGCTTCATTCGGCCAATTGTGGTCTCATCCGCATAAACCACTTTGCCCCCACGCTCAATTTTCATTTTAATAGCGGCTTGGGGATCGGGCGGTACTTCGGGAATAAACAGACATGGCCCCAATGCTGCACTCCTTTCATAAATTTTTGCCTGGGGCAGGTATAAGGCATTCTCACCTTCGATACTTCGCGAACTCATGTCATTACCGATAGTATAGGCTTGTATCTCCCCCATTGAATTGATAAATAGCGTCATTTCGGGTTCCGGTACGCTCCAGCTTGAATCGCGCCGGATATAAACCTGTTGGTTATGCCCTGCTACGCGATGCGGCAGCGATTTAAAAAATAACTCCGGTCGTTCGGCGGCATAAACTTTGTCGTAAAGGTCGGCAGCACCTGATTCCGCTGATTCCTCCATCCGGGCCTCGCGGCTGCGTAAATAGGTAACACCGGCCGCCCATACCTCCTGTAGTCCAATAGGGGCTAAAAGCAAATTTTCGATCGCCCTAAATGCTTCGTTAGGATCTATCAGGTATTTGCCCTCAATATCGTTTGCCAGGTAGTAGTAAAGGTTTGAGCGATTGATCAGCTCGTCCCATTCAATATCCAACCTGTAAAAAGCTGTTCCATCTAATAAAATAGCACCTGTACTTACCTTAAAAAGTTTCATCATAAAATATTATGCGGCCGTATTTTAATAATGGCGGCTTATAATTGGAATTACAAGATAGTAAGCTTTTATTATTCCTTCAAGAAATGTAGAATTATATATTGTTGCCATCGCCATATTGCCTATCGTTTGGCAGGATACGGCATGGCTTTTCGCAAATATGATCACATTAATGCTGACAGAACACGGCAAAAATTTCCCCAAAAGGCTACCCACTTTGCCCCTATAATTTCGCAAATACCGATGCCAACCTTTACAAATCAAATCAGTTGAGGTAAGGTGGGATAATAAATTATGCCTGAGTACTTTATTTTTTACAACATAAAGTAAAAAATTTGTAATTATGTGAAACAAATAATCATTTTCAGTGGGATATGCACGTAGCTCTTTTGCTGACTGATAGCAAGCGAATGGTATGATTATTGAAATTCACATTCAAAATATTTAGGCTGTTTGTAAACTTTCACAATTGAATTTAAATAAGAAAGTATTTCAAAATGACCATAGCTATATTTTTAAGAGACCCGAAATTCTGCTAAAAAAACATTTAAATATTCAACAATGAAAAAACCCTTCCTGATCATTATTCCTGCACTCGCGCTTATCTATTCCTGTCATAGTAACAATGATGTACAACTCATCGATGGACCGCATTTTTCGGTCAATAAAGGAAAAGGCGACAACCCGGTAAATCAGCAAAGTACGCAACCAGGTTCTGATGCGAACTACCCTACTGCGTTTGGCGCAATAAATAATACCAACAACTCTAAGAAAGCCGAGCCTGAGGTTATTGTCGAAGACCTGCCAAGGTCGTACAAAGCACGCAAGTTTCTGAATGATATTTCCGGTTTTTCTTACGACCTGTTTATGATACCGGGCAATATAGTTTCCTATAATTCAAAAGATTCCTCGTATTCTTTCAGAACGCTGAAAGCCATTACTAAAAATCATAAACCACCGGTAGTTGCAGCCATCAATGATGGTAATGTTTATAGTGCCAAGATCAACTCCAATACCAGTTTCAATGGCTCGTAC
>Ga0164296_1004400_pt1 | contig 12827 bp, 12 predicted proteins | sample GEODES057metaG_FD_113533 | JGI IMG/M metagenome (GOLD analysis project Ga0164296, IMG submission 113533) | Dystrophic lake water microbial communities from Trout Bog Lake, Wisconsin, USA - GEODES057 metaG | ecosystem: Environmental > Aquatic > Freshwater > Lake | place: USA: Trout Bog Lake...
AGTCGAGCAACAGCGACGCACAAAGTGTGTGGCCCAAACACTGGATAAGCACAGGAGGATGAGTAACCACGATCATGCCAGTCGCGCACACGACGGTACGTACCATCCTGCCTCCGTGTGCGCTCAACCTCCAGCAACTGGCGCGCTGCCTGGTTGGCAGTCATGTATCTGGGTGGCATGTACACCGGCTTGCCCCTGGCCAGCGACTCCTCACTCGGCTCTTTAACCTTGATGTCGAGCAAGCAGAGCGTGTGCAGACCTTCCCGCCGATTACTGGCGACGCGGTCGTAAAAACTATCCGGCCTCCATGTTGATGTCCAGAAACACAGCGAGACCGCCTGCCCGAAGCGATACAGCTGAAGACCGCATGCCGCCACTGCATTCATGATGCTAGCATTGTGTATCACACGCACAGTGACGCCCTTGTGCCTGATAGGCGAGTTGTCAGTGTGATGCGACATTGCACATGCACCACTAAACAAACCGGGCGGATGGGACGCGCCTGGCGCGCAACTGCAGGTCTGTATGTGTCGTCGCTGCAAAAGGGTCGCCCACGACCAGGAACGCGACGTCGTGAGTCACTGCCGCGTCGAGAACAGCGTCCACACCCTGCAGCAGATAAAGGAGCTGCTCTCAGCGCACAAGCAGAGTCGTTTCTTCTCACACGTCGACGTCTGCCACACCTGCTCCACTCGTTCTCGGTCAGCCACTTCCACTGGCTTGCCGTACAGCTCTTCCTGCGAGACACGGGAGTCAGACCGAGACGGTGTCAGCTGCATCGACTCGCAGCTCACCGCACGCGCGGTTTCTAAACCTCAAAAGCTACGAGACCCAGCCACGCATAGCTGGTATTGCCGAAGCAGCACGTTTGAGGGCGAGTGGAGCAGCCTGGAGCGCGCTTTTGGCAACAACTAAGTGGACTTGCGCACCAGTGTGGCTGTGTCCACGCCCAGTATGGAGGTGTATGCCTCCAAATACACCTGAGCCGCGTCAAGTGAGCGCTAGCACGCACGTGATCGTGAATACACTGTGTGTCTGCGCGTGCGTGCGCACCTTGTCGCACCGCTTGACAGCGTCCAAGCCTCGCAGCGTTATGTCGCGCTCGCTGCCCAGGCCCAGGCCAATCATGTAGAGAACCATGGACGTGTGCCGTTGTATGCGCAGCGATGCACGAGGCGCAACTGACTGAGGAGAGGCACACAGTGTTCTCGTCAAGTTGCAAGAGTAAAGTACCCCGGAACGGAAGCTCATCGGTCAGCCGCCCCTCGCGTGGGGCGTCTGCACACACACGCATCTCGCTGCGTCGCGCCGCGTGCTTGCCCCGGGCCTGGCCCGCGGGTCGCCATGCCACCTGCAGATGAGCCACAAGTGAAACGTGCTCGAGGCGTCAACGGGTTGCCCACGCGCACGGTGCTTGTGTTCTCTTCTGCGACGCTAGCAGCGGCGAGGGAGCTCGGGCCCGACAGTGATGCAACTGCGGCAGGCACAGACGCTCAGCAGCTGTCTGTCGACGAAGGCTCCCCTCGTCTCACGGGTCGTCGCTCGAGCCGCAAACGAGCCAGCTGGCTGCCTGGCAACGGCCAAGCTGTGCGCGGAGGCGCGCTCAAGCAAGGAGGGGCGGCCAAGAAAGCAGCGGTGGCGGTAGCAGCAGAGGCCGCGCCTGTCTGCGATACAGGACCCTCCGACACGGGCGGGAGCCTCGCTGAGCCTGCGTCTCACGCGCTTGCCACACCACGTGGGGGTAGCAGTCGCCCAGGTGGCGGCAGTGCGGCTGTGTCCCTCCCACGAGGAGTGCCTCGGGTTTCGGTCGGCGCACCCGCCGACGGCTTGCTCCTGCCTTCAGACGACGCCGTGCCGCTGTCTCCGTCGCTCTCTCTTGCTGCTGCCGCTGCGCCTGATGGGTTGCATTACTTCCCGGATGACGCCACCTCCTGTGGCGCGCTCGTTCTGCCGCGCAACGGACGTCAAGGGAAACACGTCACAGATGAGCAGCTCTTGGCGGCTGCATCCACGGACGGCGCGGTCAACTGCGTGCCGGGGTGTGAGCACTACGTTGTGGTGCGTCATCACAAGCCAGGAAGGAGTCTTCCGCGCAGGCTGTTGGCCAGGAAGTGGCGCGCGGGCCCTCCCTCTTGTATTGGGGGCTCTGACACCTTTGTTGTTCTCCTTGGAACAGGTCCGCACCACCCCAGATGGCAACTGCCTCTCCCACGCATGCAGCCTCGGCGTGTGGGGCTACCACGACCACGATGCGGAGCTGAGGCGCGCCGTGTGCGCCACCATGGGCGCACCCGTAGTTGGAGGCGCCATCAGGAAGCGGTTCTGTGCCGCGCTTCAGCGCATTGGCATCCCGCCTGACCAGTGGGATATTGAATGGCGCCACGAAATGGATGCCTTTGCGGGCAGCCTGCGTGGCGGGCGAGGCAGAAGCAGGGCTTTTCTGTCAGATGTGCATTGCTTCGTGTTGGCCAACGTCCTGCGCCGCCCGCTCGTCATCTACGGCGGTGCCATGGCGCTGGCGGCGGGGCTAGCAGGCGTGTACTTGCCTCTCCTGTGGACGAACGCACAGGGGCCCCCTTGCAGCCGGGTACCAACAAGGTGTGCGAACCAAACATCGAGCCCCCTGCGTTTCATGTTCTCACATCTGCGCCCTCCCGCGCAGCTTGTTGTTTCATAAGAGCCATTTCAGTGTGTTGGCGACGGTGGAGCGCGACAGCGATGCGCCCCCGAACGCGCGGGGACCAGCCATGACACCCACACGCAGCCGAGCTAAAGCTACTGCTGTGGCTGCCAGTGCTAAGCAGGGCGGTAGTAGCACGCGCTTGCCGTTGGCAGTCATGCTCAATGGCTCCGTTGTGCCTCTGCCTGTGCGATTCCTGTTGCCTCAGGAGGAGGCACGAGCTGCGGAGCTGCTGCGCACGTGGATGGACATCGTGCCTGATAGTGCTGCTCGCGCTGCGGGTGTGCCGTCTGGCATATTGGTCTTTACGCTGCCCAAAGACACAGTGACTGCCGACTGCGTTCTGCGCGCAGTTGAGGCGACGGTGGCCGCGCAGACAGGGGAGCATCGGGGCAACAACAACAGTTGAGATTGACATCCACACGAGTCAATAATATTGGCGGTGCGCGCGCGTGTTTCTTCCACTTTCAGTCGTAGACGTCTGCAATCCCCAAAACCGACACGGTCAACTTCAACTGATTCGGGAAATCCTGCGAAGTGCAACCACCGTGTGGCCGAATCAGGCAAGTGCGCTCCTGGGTGTGCGCAGAGTCGGGGCAACGCACCACTCCTGTCGCAAACTCGGTCATCATGCCCACCAGCAAGCCGAACATGACCCAGCGTCCGTTGATGATCTCGTTCGTCTTTGTCCACCCCAGGCCACTGCGCGCGGTTGTCGAGATGGAGAGGGGAGTGAGCAGACGAAGAGTTGCGTGGAGTGCCCGTGGACAGTTCACTCGTTCGCGGGTGCGGTGCGCGCGCACGTACGCGGCGTCGTTGACCATCTTATTCGCTGCTTGTTGCTTGAAGAACTTGGTCAACTCCTTGGCCTTCTCGCGCTGGAACTCGAGCGACACGGCCCTGAGAGAGGCAGTCACCACACACAGGCCCCAAGTCAGCTTTTCCACGCCCCGGAGTTGACGGTGAGGCCCACACAGCACACGTACGGAGTGCTCTTCTGTTCTGGCGGGTCGCTCACTGCTGCCCGGGCGTTCAGAGGACGGCAGCGCTGGGGAGGAGGCGTAGACAGGGAGAGGGCCAGTGCGCAGGCACAGTGGCGGAGACGGGGGCCACAGCGAGCGAAGTCGAGTCAGAGTGTGATGGAAGCAGTGGCGGTATCTGCACGCTGCTGCTGCAGCACTCGACAGCGCCGCGTGGCGACGGGTGCGCGAGCACAGCAAGTCACTCGCCCAGGGGGACACAAAGGGACGACTTCGCTGGTCGTGCCACGCACCAGCTGTCCGCGGCACGCTCTGCTGCGGCGCTCTGCGCAGCGCAGAGGCAATGCGGTGGCGGGGAGGCACGCCATCGCAACGGCGACGGGGTCTCTGGCGGGACGGTTTTGCTATCGTCAGCACAGCGCTCCTCCTTCGCCGGGCCGCGTGCTTTTCTTCCTCCAACCGTTGACAGTCTGCTACGACATGGAGCTAGCCTTCGCATCGCGTGCCTCGGCCTTGGGTGCTCCCACGGGTGTCGTTGGTCACGAGCCACGAAAGCCTTGTCGTGCCTCCAGCTGCTCAAGACCGACGGCACGCAGCACTTACAACAGGGGACGGTCGGCATATTCATTTCGAAGCCGCTCTGCAGTATCTACCGCCGCCGCTGCCGCACCTGCCGCCCTAGAAGCAGACAAGAAGAAGACACCCGCTCCTCCTCCGCTGTGGCTTCGCCGCTTGAGCCTCGCTCGTCAGCCGCCATGGAGCCGCGTGGAGGACGGCTCCGTGCTCAGCTTGGAGCTCGGTGGCGCGTTGCCTGAAGTGGCGCCTCCGTCCTCGCCCTTCTCGCAAGCTCCTCCCTCCCTGCCAGCTCTGGTGGATTCGCTGCGGAAGGCGGCAGTCGACCCGCGCATCACAGGCGTGTACATCAAGATCTCGCCGATTGCTGCTGGATGGGCGAAGATGGGCGTCGTCCGGAAGGCCATCGCGCAGTTCAGACAGCAAACTGGTGGGAGCAAGTTCACCATCGCGTACATGGAGCTCGCTACTGAGCGCGAGTATTACATCGCCACCGCGTGTGAGGAGCTCTACATGCCCAGCAGCGCATACATCTCGCTGCGAGGTCTGGCAGTGTCAGGCACGTTCCTGCGTGGCGTGCTGGAGTACGTCGGCATCGAGCCTCAGATCAAGCGCATCGGCGTCTACAAATCGGCCGGCGACCAGCTTGGGCGGCGTGACATGAGTGACGCACAGCGAGAGGTGTTGACCAGTCTGCTGAGCCAGACGTTCACCGAATGGACGACTGGCATTGCGGCCTCACGGGGCAAGGCACTGGATGAGGTCCTCGCCCTCATCGATGCTCCCGCGCCGGCGCTGACGCCCGTTCAGATGGCTGCAGCTGGGTGGATCACGGGCACGCTGTACGCTGACGAGTTGAAAGTGCACCTCGCTGCTCGAACAGGCGGCTCCCCGAGCGAAGTTCGCAGCGTCAACTTGGCGCGGTACAGTCGCACGCGGCCGCAGAGCCTTGGCCTCGATATTGGGCCATCCAAAGTGGGTGTCATCCGCGCGAGTGGAGGCATCAGCCGCGGGCGTGCGAATCCCCGTCCAGGGGGGTCGAGCGGGATCACGAACGAGGACTTCGTGGCAACGCTGCAGCGTGCCAAGAAGGACCCTCGTATTAAGGCACTCGTGCTGCGCATCGACTCGCCCGGTGGAGACGCTCTGGCGAGCGATCTCATGTGGAGGGAGATCCGGGCGTTCGGCAAGCCGGTTATCGCGTCCATGTCCGATGTCGCTGCATCCGGCGGCTACTACATGGCCATGGCCTGCGACACGGTGTTTGCAGAGCCGCTCACGCTCACCGGCTCCATCGGCGTGATCACGGGCAAGTTCAACCTGAAGAAGCTGTATGAGCGCATCGGTTTCAACCGCGAGGTGCTGTCCAAAGGCCGGTACGCTGAAGTGGATGCTGACAACCGCAGCTTCACCAAGGATGAGGAGTCCTACTTCGATAAGAACGCGTGGAATGCATACAGCAGCTTCCGCGACAAGGCTGCTCTGAGCCGCAACATGAGCCCTGATGTGATGGAGCAGTACGCCCAGGGCCGCGTCTGGACCGGTGTCCAGGCGCTTGAGCGTGGCCTCGTCGACGCAGTAGGTGGCTTCGACGATGCCGTGCGAGCTGCCAAGCTAGCTGCAGGACTCAAAGCAGACGATGAGGTGTCTCTTGTGGACTTCTCCCGTCCTCGGGGCGGCCTTGGCGCCGCGCTCGGTGGCGCTACAATGGCGCTGGATGCCATCGCGGAAGTGGGGACAGTGATGGCTGCGCTGCGTGCGCAGAGCACGTCCTCACTGGGGCCCATCCCTCAGGCAAGTATGGCCCCTGTCAATGTCGGCGGCTACGCAGCTGGCGATGACTCCTTCAACGCACTCTTGAGGACTGCTCTGGCCGCTCTGGGGCCTGATGACGCGGATGCCATGATGCAATAAGACGACTCTTCGCAAAGCGCCCATGAAGCACTGACCCAAGTCTACTCAGCAGTAGTCGTCGCTATGGGAGAGCAAGCAGACCACTGCGCTGTGTGCGCAGATGTCTTGCGCTTTGTGGCCAGCGGGCCTTGTGGCCACCGGGAGGCGTGCCACACGTGCACCGCGAGACTGCGCTTCGTCTGCAAGGACACGCGGTGCATCATATGCAAGCAGGAGTGTCCGCTCGTGTTTGTCACTCGCGCTGCGGGTAGTCTGACGAACACTCTGCCCGCGGGCGAGTTTGACACGCTGCCCTCGCGGGCAGCGCGCGGAGGTGACCTATTTGTTGAACGAGTGCGTGCGGCAAACACACCGGCTTTTTCCCGCGTGCCGAGCTTGTGAACTCACTACGTTCTGTCTGCTCTATCTCGCTTTGCCTACACCAGCATACGGACATGTATTTCGACGACGAGGCGCCCTGCAAGGCGGTGACTCAGCTCTTGTCTTTATCATGCGTCCTCTGCATAGCCTCCTCCGCCGCCGCCGGGGCAGCGCCGCCGCCACAGTTCCCGTCGCTGAGCTCGCTGCAGCACCACTTGCGGACGGAGCACAAGCAGCACATGTGGTGCGTGTCTGGCGACTTTGGGTTGTGACTGCCCTGCTCCTTTGACTTTGGAGAGTGCCCTCCACACCAGCAACATCTGCTTGCAGGGCCGCAACGTGTTCATCTCGCAGCAGATCCTGTACTCTAAAGTGCGTGAGGGCATCAGCATGGCGCACTGCATCGCATCGCACTCACTGACGATGCTCTTGCCCAGAACGCGTTGGACAAACACATGATTAGCGGCGGCGCAGATGTGGGCAACCCGCTCGGCCAGGCAGGATTCAAAGGCCATCCGATGTGCAAGTTCTGCATCCTGCATTTCTTCGACGATGGCCAGCTCTATGTGCACATGCAGCGCGAGCACTTCCAATGCTTCCTGTGCCAGCGCATTGCGCCGGACAGCACAAATCCGGTGTACTACAAGAACTACCCGGAGCTAGAGCAGCACTTCAAGCTGGAGCACAGCATGTGCGACCATCCGGCATGCTTAGAGAAGAAGTTTGTTGCTTTCGCTTCGCCCATGGAGTTGCAGCGCCACATGGCATTAGAGCACAAAGGCGAGCTCAGCAAAGACGCACGCAAGCAAGCACTGCGCGCGAATGACCTGCTGGGCTTCGTGACGCCTTCGGGGCCAGGGATGCAACCAGCCATGCCGATGATCCAGCGAGGGCGGGGCACTCGCAGCGGCGTAGCTAGTGCCGCTGTCACGCAGCTCGGCATTTCCGCGGACCAGCTTGCGCGATTGAGGGCGCAGGCACGGGCGGAGGCAGCGTCTGCGGAGGCTGCGGCCCGTGCTCGGGCAACATTGATCGACGACTCTGCGCCCACGCCTGCGGAGTCGTACGGCAATGGCAGCAGCATACCGCGCAGTGCCAGTGGCAATGACATGGCTGCAAATGCTGGCCCTAGCCTCTCCACTGCTGCCCGATGGTCAGCTGCAGCAACCGTTGGCCGCATAGTGCCCACCGACGACGTGAATAGCTTCCCTTCTTTGCAGCGCTCATCTTCGTCAAGTGCGGTGCAGACGCAGCAGACTGGCGCTATGAGTGGGGCGCCTCGCAGCTTGGCTCGGCGCATTGGTGGAGAAGGCCACGGAGCGCCTGGGGTGCGCAACGTTGCTCGCATGCCGCCAGCAGCAGCGCCTCAGGCGGCGATGCCGAGCCTGTTCGGTGCAGCCAGCAGTAGCAGTGGTGGAGCATCCTCTATTTCCAATGATGAAGGTGTACGCGCGGCGAATGCAGCGCTGAGTCGCCGCATTCAGAACATGCTGCCACTGGTAACACGCGACGAGGACTTTGCACGCATGCGGCAACTGTCTGCCCGATTCCGGGATGGCCAGCTGAGCGGATCGCAGTACTATGCCTCCATTCAGGCTATGGGTCTTGCCCCATGCGTGCCTGAATTGGCAGCTCTGCTACCCGATGCGGGCAAACGGCGTGAGCTGATGGAGGCTGCTGCGTCCGCCTCGGCGTCAGTGCCTACTGCGCGCGTCGGAGCGACTGCAGCAAGTGTCGCGGCGCAGGCGCAGCTACGAGCAGGAGGTGTCCGCGTGTTGACACCTGCGTGGACATGCGGGGCGTGCACGTTGAACAATGCGGCAGGGAATGACACATGCTCCGCGTGTGGCGGAAGGCGCCGTCCGAGTGAGGGTGAGGGTGTCTCTGCTCTGGCAGTTGCGCTGGAGGCAGCCATGCGCACAGGCAAGGGCAGGGACAAGAAATACGGTGGAGGGGTGCAGATAGTGGGAGGCGCGCCTGTCCCGTTTGCGGACTTTCCGCAGCCAACGCGAGCTCCGCCGCCGCAACCAGTGCCTGCTGCGAGCCACGAGTCATTGGCGTCCGCTTTCCCGGCGCTGCCCAGCGCGGCCCCTTCTTCAGGGGCGGCTCCGCTAGGTGCACGCCGCAAGCGCAATGTTGGAGTGAGCCCGGGCAACCAGTGGACACAAGGGCGGCCAATGTGACAAGCGAAGGAATTCACGTGTTGCTTTTGACAAAACTTGCGTCGCGGTCTCTGGTCAGTCTTCTTGCTCTGTAGGTCAAGTAATGGTATGGCAGTCCGGGGAGTCAGACGAGAGCATGCGCAAACCTGAAAGAGCAGACGGGAACGCACCAGCTTCTGCTGTGCACGCAGGGTGCCATGGCATCGTGCATGCAGCCTGGTCCAGCATGCACCGGATGGCTGACACGCGGTGCAGGCCGGCGTTGATGGCGAGGAACCACTTCCAGCGGCTGGGCTCGTCCGTCAGAGTGAGCAACAATTGGCCGTCCTTGCCGCAGGTGAGTGACACCACATTATCGCTGCCTGTGTTCGCGGACACGGCGGTGATGGCCACAGACTTGACGTTGCCCTCCGTCTCAACCACAAGCAGCAGCGTCCCAGCGCGAGGCCCCTTCTCGTTGGGGTCATACGGAGGGTCCTTCACCTTCAGCTTCACAGCCGCCGTCTGATTGTTCCCCTTCTTGGGTCCCCACGGCAGAGCCACCGTCATAAGCGTTGTCTGACCGCACTCCTCCACCAGCTTCATCGCCTGCTTGCTCGCAATCTGGGGCGCCTTCTTGTATATGTGCCTCTTCACCCCGTCCAGCGCGTCCACGAACTGCTTCAGCCTCGTGTTGGACATGTTTTTCATAATCGGGTCCTTCTTCGGGTTTATGCCAATCGCCATCAACTCGTCCACCGCGGTCATCTCCTTCTTCTTCTCCTCTTCTGCTAGACGCTCCTTGCGCGGCAGCCGCACCGGCTTGCCGTCCGGACCCAGCTTGTTGCCATCTTTGTCAAGCCTCACACGCGGCTCCGGAGGCGGAGGCTCAGGCATTATGGGCGCCAAGAGGTTGGTCACAAAGCGCGAGACGCCTTCAACGCAGGTCCTTATGCGGTGCGACGGCGGCCGCGGTGCCTCTGCAACAATGACCCCAGACTCGGGCGCCACGGGCGGTGCCACGGGCGGCGCCACGGCGCCACTGGCTGCTGCGTCAGCGGCCATGTCTAGAGAGCAGAACGGAAGCCGAGTCCGTCAACTCCTGGAGCCCTCGCCTGAAGCCGCGCCGCTCGAACGGCGGCGAAAGACGTGCCAGCGTGGGGCTCACAATAGGTGTGAGTGTCGCTTTGCCCAGGCCAGGGCTTGGGGACGCTCCGCGACGAAGCAGGAGCGGGGCGGCGCAGCGCAGGGTGTTGGCCCAGCAGCTGGAGTAGAGGAGCGTGTCACGGCACGCAGCGCACGTCACACGTGCTGCCCAGCGTCCGATGGCGTCCTACACGCTGTTCAGCGCAACTGCGAAGCGCCTTCTCAGTTGCATTGCCAGCGTGGAAACGTCCGCACAGAGGCCCCTCGCAGGGCCCAGTGCGGGCCGCCATGACAGAGGCCGCGCATGAGGCTGCGACAGAGACCGCAGTCTCTCGCGTCTGCGTCAAGAACCTGCCCCCTGATGCCGATGCCAGCCGCCTCCGGGAGCACTTCTCCGCCCGCGGCGAGGTGACAGACGCCAAAATTCTGCGCACCAGGTGCGAGTGAAGCATATTTCCCTGTTGGTCACCCGAAGCTCACTCCGGGGCTGACTTTGGCCGTGACTCTTGGTTCCGCAGCGACGGCCGGAGCCGACAGATTGCGTTTGTGGGGTTCAAGACGGCGCAACAGGCGCAGGAAGCGGTGTCTTATTTCTCGCGCACGTTTATGGACACGTGGCGACTGACAGTGGAGGCGCGTCGGCGTGGCTGGCGAAAGAGTGAAGCATAGAAGTGCGGCTATGGGTTCGCACAACTGACGCGGCAACTGTCCTTTGCGCAGCTTGCGAAGCCAATTGGTCAAGCAGCAGACGGTGTCCGGCCATGGAGTAAGTACTCTGTCGGCAGCTCGCGGCATGCAAGCAGCCAGGCTGCTGCTACAGAGCAGCCTCCGCTAACGGCACGCGAGGCGAAGAAGGCGGCTCGCTCCGCAAAAGCTGCTGCAATCTCGGCTGGCGGTGTCAAAGAGAGTGACGACCCGCGGCTGGCTGAATTTCTAGCGCTGATGCAGCCCAGAAGCAAGCAACGGATCTGGGTGCGCATTCCATGCTTGTTCTGACCATCGCTCTGCTCTCAATCGTGCGTGCGATGGATAATTGCGCAGGCGGATGCAGCTGAAGCAGCAGATGGCGGCGCTGGTGCTGCTGCTGAACAACATCCACCTCAGGCCGGCGCCTCTGGAGAGGCCCCTGTCGCAGGTAGGCATCACGATAACATCGACGATGATGATGTGATGGAGGACGACGCCGATGAGGGCGAACTGCCGGTAGTACAAGCACAGCAGCGGGCTGCACTGAACGCCATGTCCGACCTGGACTACATGCGCAGTCGGATGCGTGCGCGTCTGAGCGACAGCGACGGCGAAGATGGTAGTGACGACGACGCAGATGTAGAGGCGGAGCAGCCGCCGTTGCCTGAGCCTGTGGACACAGACGATGTCGGGAATGGCCACACGGGCATCGCAGCTGTTCGAACCAGTGGTGATGTGGACGGCCAGCCATCTGGCGATGATGGCGCTGAGGCCACTGGCCGACTGTTCTTTCGCAACCTAGCGTTCACAGCCACTGAGGAGGAGTTGGAAGAATTGTGTGCTCCTTTTGGACACGTGTCAAGCGTTCACATCTTGACAGACCGCGCAACCAAGGCATCCAAGGGGCTTGCATACGTGCAATTCGCGCACGGCCCGTGCGCTGCTGCCGCGCTGCGGGCACTGGACAAGCAAAGCTTCCAAGGGCGGCTTCTGCATGTCCTTCCTGCACAGCACCCGCCATCCGTTGCCGCCATTGTGACTGACACCGAGGGCGCGGCTGGCGCTGGGTCATACAAAGCGCAGAAGGAGGCACAGCGGAAAGCGACTGCGGGTCAGACTGCGCAGCAGAGCACCTGGTACATCCGTCCTGACACCGTCGCAGCGGCGATGGCGGCACGCTACGGAGTGTCCAAGACCGATGTTATGGAGCCAGGCAGCAGTGGCGTCGCGACGCGCCTTGCACTGGGCGAGGCTCAGATTATGAACGACACACGGACGCAACTCACAGCTCTCGGCTGCGATGTCGCAACCATGGACGCGGCTGCAGATGATCCGGTCGGCACACGCCGTAGCCGCGTGGCGTTGCTGATCAAGAACTTGCCCTTCTCGGCGGATGCAGACGAGTTGTCTGAGTTGTGTAGGCGCCATGGCAAAGACGGTCTGGATCGCCTCCTGCTGCCGGACACCAAAGCACTTGCAGTGGCGGTCTTCGTGGATGCGGCATCTGCACGCGCTGCGTTCGCGGGACTGGCGTACAAGCGTTACCAGCATGTGCCTCTCTACCTTGAGTGGGCACCCGCTGGCCTTGTGGCTGACGCTGCGCTCACCAAGACGACAGCAGCTGCTGGTGCTGCACCAGTAGTGAAAGCGTCTGCGGCTAAAGCCACCAAAGCAGGCAAGGCTGCGCCGCTGAGTGCCGCAGAGGCCGCATCTGTTGGAGTCACAGCTGTTGCGCCAGACGGCGAAGCTGAAGATGCGGTGCTCAGTGGACAGGCGGCACAGCGGACGGTGTACGTCAAGAACTTGGCCTGGGCGACTGATGATGCAGCGCTGAAGGCCCACTTCACAGCATCGCTGCCTGCTGCCAGTGTCCGCAGCGTGAGCGTCGCGCAGCGCCCGGGCAAGCGTGCCGGCACCATGGTCAGTGCTGGCTACGGCTTCGTGGAGCTGGACAGTGAGAGCGCGGTGCTGAACGCGCTGCGCACTCTTGATGGGACTGCATTGGATGGTCATGCCATCAAGCTGCAGCGAAGTCGCGCTGCCGTTGCCGCTGCCACGGCCACGGCTGATGACCCCAACGCTGATGGAGCAGCACCGCGCAGTGGCGGCGCTGCGGCCAGCACCAAGCTGGTGGTGCGCAACGTGGCCTTCGAGGCCACAAAGACTGACATCCGGGGCCTCTTTGCCCCTTTTGGCCAAGTCAAGTCCGTGCGTCTGCCACGCAAGTTCGATGGCACTCACCGCGGTTTCGCATTCGTGGAGATGACTACAAAGACTGAGGCGAAGGCAGCGTTTGCGGCAGTCGGACGCACTCATCTCTACGGACGCAGATTGGTGACCGAGTGG
>Ga0164296_1004401_pt1 | contig 12825 bp, 18 predicted proteins | sample GEODES057metaG_FD_113533 | JGI IMG/M metagenome (GOLD analysis project Ga0164296, IMG submission 113533) | Dystrophic lake water microbial communities from Trout Bog Lake, Wisconsin, USA - GEODES057 metaG | ecosystem: Environmental > Aquatic > Freshwater > Lake | place: USA: Trout Bog Lake...
AATAATGTTTCCATTACCAATATAGATTTTGTTTTCTACCATTGCTAGGCTTGTGGCAAAAGATACCATAAAGCGAAGTGCTTCTAATGCATAGCTAGCATTGAGTGCCAGCCAAATGGCTTTAATATATTCTTTTTCGTCGACAGGAATGTCACACTCTTTACGACAATTTAATTGATGTAGATCTTCATAGTAACGTCCAATATTGGCCGCCATTTCTACAATTTCAGCCGTGTCATGAATCTTGTTAAACTCTTCTTTAGGTACGCCATAGACATTACGAATAATGTGACTATAGCTTTTGCTATGAATATTAGTTTCGAAGAAGCTCCAATTGCTTACTAGTGCTTCTAATTCAGGGATACTGATTACAGGACCAAAAACTTGATTTGGGGCACGGCCTTGAATGCTATCTAATGCAGTTTGTCTTAAAAGATTACTGGTAAAAATATGTTTAACAGCATCACTAGCTTCCTTATGGTCCATCTTATCTTTAGTAAGACTGATCTCTTCCGGAACCCAAAAGAACCCACGTGCCAATTCTTCAAATTTAGCAACTTTTGGATACTTAACTTCCTCGAAACGCTGTACTGTTACAGGACCTTCTGGGTCTAGGAACATTTTGCGTTTAAGGTAGTTAGTCTGACGACTAATGTCGTATTGTGCTTTGCTCATTTAAATTGTGTCCATTCTATGTCTGCGATAGGAACCCGCCCGTTCCTAAAATATTTTACCATATTCATAAAAGGCCCTGCCTCTTTGCCGTCATCTTTCCAGTTATAATTCTTATTCATAGTTTGCAGGCCAAACAATCCTCTTCTTCATCTGCGTATATAGTTATAGGTTCTACGTTTAACACCGGTGTAGATTGAGTTGCAGTAACACCAACTTTTGCACCAACCTTGTTAATTAAACTGTAGTATATAGTCTTTAAACCCCATTTGTAAGCCAACATTAAGTTTTTGGCAATTAAAGTTCCGGGAACTTTACCACCTGAAAAATGTGCTGGATTGTAGAATGTGTTGGTTGATAAACTTTGATCAATATAAGCCGCAAGTACGGCCGCTGTTTTCAAATAGGCAACACAATCTGTTTGATCCCACATTAATTGATAACGATTCTTTAGACGTTTGTACTCTGGCACGACTTGTACAAACGATCCAGCTTTTGATTCCTTCACAGAAATCAATTCCATCGGCATTTCAATTCCGTTGGTGGAGTTTAACACAACTGAGCTGGACTCGACCGGTGCCACGGCCATTAGTGTAGCATTACGAATTCCGTACTCTTTTAATCTAGCACGTAAACCTTCCCAATCTAAATTTGCGCTTGGAGTAAAATCAGTTAATTCATTTGCTCCGTTGCTACGGCGCTCCCAAGGAAATACCCCTTTACCATAATAAGTGTACTGACTACGTCCGCATGGCCCACGTTCTTGGGCAAGCTCGACACTCATTTCAGTTAGGAAGTATGCTTGATGTTCCATCCAACGTTTTACTTCGGCTAATGCATCAGATTCGCCATACTTAAGACTACGCTTGGCATGCCAATAAGCAAGATTAGTAATACCAACACCTAAAGGTTCAAAATCTTCATTAGCAAGTTTACTTTGAATGCTCAAGAAATCTTGATAGTTTAATAAGTTACTCAATGAACGCACTAGCACACGACATGCTTTACGCATCTGTTGTGGATTAGTAAATGCACCCCAGTTTATTGATCCGAGAGTGCAAAGAGCAATTCTACCCTTCTCATCTTCAATTCTTTGAAAAGGTCTGGTGGGCAATAATATTTCTTGGCAGAGATTTGATTGATATATCGGGTCAGTCGTTGTATCAAAAGGACCCTGATTGATGACATTGTCGATGTTGACAAGGTAAATTCTTCCTGTGTCAGTACGCTCTTTAAGAATACCGTTCTTAAAGATATCCTCTGCGGATACTGTTTTCTTTTTCTTTGTCTTATCTTGCTCATATTGCGTATATAGTTTTTCAAATTCTGCAGAATCACGATAGTAAGCTTCGTACAAGTCAGGAACTTCGTGAGGATCGAATAGTGTAATGTTTTGATTATTTTTATAACGATTCCAAAACATCTTGTTAACTACGATACTGTAATCCATTTGACGTACACGAACTTCTTCAGTGCCTTGATTGTTTTTCAATACGATAAAGTCTTCAAACTGTGCATGCCAGATAGGTAGTGTAACTGTGCATGACGCATTACGGATGCCGCCTTGACTGCATGAACGTAAGTCAGCGAACCATTTCTTCAGGAATGGGATTAAACCTGTATGTTTAATTTCTCCATTACGGATTGGAGCACCTAGTGGACGGATGCGTCCAATCTCTAATCCTATGCCAGCACGTTTGCTAGCATATTTGGCCATCATTTCCCCGGCGGCGAATATTGAGTCAAGAGTATCATCACTGGAAATAAGAACACAACTACTAAATTGCTTTGTAGTAGTGCCAAGGCCGGCGAGAACTGGGGTAGCCAGTGTGAAGTGTCCATCACTAGCACACTCATAATATTCTTTAACGTATTTTAATCTTTTATCAGTCGGTTCTGAATGAAAAGCAGTTGCCGCGGCTACAGCATAACGTACTTGGGGGGTTTCGTAAATTTTACCTGTTGCGCGATTCTGTACAAGATATTTTTCAGCTAGTTGAGCAATAGCCGCGTATGTATATTCTTCGTCCTTTGCGTGATCGATAAAAAGATCAATAATATCCCATTCTTCTTTTGTGTACCAGTCTAACAACTCGGATGTATACATTCCTAATTCTACATTTTTCTTAACTATATCATATAGTGGAGGAGGAGTGTATGTACCATAAACACTTTTACGAAGCATAGATACCTTTTGGCGCCCTGCTACATATTGATAGTTTACGTTATTGATTTCTGGATTTTCTGTTTCATCGATTAAGTCTACCATTGCTTTTAATAGTAGTTCGTCGATTGTTTCGGTAGTCATACCGTCGTGCAGTTCGATTTGTGCTTTGATTTCAATCATTGACGGGCTGACTCCATCAATCCCACGGCAACCAAAAGCAACTTGTCTCTGTATTTTACTAATATCGAGCGGCACTCGTTCGCCGCTACGTTTAACAACTGTGGTCATTGTTCACCTATTTTTATTTTAATTTTTTGTTGGATAAATTGCGCTAGACAGATATTTACCTAGGGCGAGTTAAGTGAACTAGATTTTCCATTCTGTATAAACCAGGTACTTTATCTGCAGGTACCACTTCTTCGTCTATGTAATTCAGTGCGTAGATATCATCAACGTACACTACATTATACATTCTATTATGGCTATCGTCAATTAGTGTTTTGATCTCAACCTTAGAATTTTTAAATCTTTCGGTCAACAGAATTGTCCAACCCATCATTATACTTAAGGTAAAATCATCGTACTTGTTATCATAGATAATTTCCCAAGGAGTAGGCCAGCTGGCTTGGTAATAAGGGTCAATAGTATTATTAAACGCAATAGTTGGCGCACTTCTCCAAAATTTTGCAATATCTTCGAGTGGCTGTTCTGAGGTCTCTAAATTTTTACGAAACTCAGACCAAAGGCTTAACCTCTGGTCCGGGGAAGCATTAAACATGTTTAATATAATTGTTGATACTGATATTCTAAGGTTGTCGGAGCATTGGGATTCAATGCACTAATAGTTATCGCATTAGTGGACGTGGTGAGGCTAGCATTGAATACCAGTCCTCCATCACTAGTACCATAGTAAGTATACTCATCTGTTAATATTGGAGTAATAGAATTACATGTTATTTTAAGTTCACCACGTCTAGTAGTATCAGTAAATGGTTGTGTAGCAACATATGAAATTTTGATTGCTTGATCAGTATTGGTTTTAGCAAGAACTAAAACTGTTTGTGCCGCCACACGTTGGATTAGATTTACAATCTTTGGACCTCTTGTGTGTACACTGGTATATCCTAATACCGAAGGCAAATAAGTAGTAGGTTGTCCAGAAGTATTATTTTCATCCCTTGCAAAGTAATCATCAATGGATGCATTACCTTGAGTTTGGAACGTAATTACTTCTGTAAATGGGAAATTGTCATTTGAACCAACCTGAGGTTTGGTATGATTACCACAATTAATGTATTCATTTTCAATACTAACTACATGGCTAAGAACAGTTGTTGCTGTATTGAATATTCCAACATAAACTGCTTGCAGATATGTATTTTCAAATCGATTTCCTTTAATTGAAACGAATTGAGGACCAACAGTTGACACCTGACTAGAAGGACCCGTTAGGCTGGCGCCAAAGGCAATACCTTGTCCCATATTACGGAATACATTATTTTGTATTTTTATGTAGTTTACATCGTAATCGGAATAAACTCCATAAGCCATAGTATCAAATATACAATCTTTGATATTTAAATTTTTTGTTGTAGTTGCGCCTTGTCCTCTAATTTCAACTGCCTTAACTGTGTCATTTGTTGGATCGTTAGTTGCACCTAGGAATTTTAAATTCTTTATTTCACTATCTAATGCACAATCAACTTCAATTAAACCAAATTGTCCTCTTTCAACTCCGGCTGAAGCCATTTCTAATGTCATGTTTTGAAGGCTGATATTTTGAGGTTGGTTACCAGAACTTTGTATATTTGGTAATGTTGTAAGACGTTGTGCTGGACTTGAACCAGAAACTGCGTTTGGATTGATACCTGCAAATTGAAAAATACTAGTTGAAGTATTTTGCACCAGTGTAGTTTTATCTATACCGTCTCCTAAGATTGTGGTGTTTGGAGGAATGAAAATTGTTGCAGTCAGTTGATAAGTTCCGGCAGGAATATGTAACGCCTTAGGTACTTGTTTAACTTGACCTTGATCAGTATTTAAAAATATTTGATAAATGGCATTTTGAATACAAGCAGTATAATCTATATTTCCAAATGTATCTGCAAATATAAAATCGTTTAATGTAATAACATCATCTAATTTTTGTTGTAACGAACGAACTACAGGGTGGTTAGCATCAGGGCCAGATGTAACTGAAATATTGCTGGTTGTAAAACTTTGTCCATAGGTATAACTAGGAAGTAATGAAAATATATCGCTATACTGTGTTAAGACTTCGGTGACGCCAATTTGTGGTGCACCTTCTGACACGCTACCGTTACCGATGTAAAGTTTTTGGCGGTCAATTGACCACGCAAATTCCCCGCTTGAAAGTCCGGGTACACCTGTTTGTAGCTCTTGTCCTCTTCGGACCTGTATTTTCGATATCTGTAGAACGGCCATAGAAAAATATCCCTGTTATAGAGATATTTATCTTATTGGGTAAGCAGTTGCTTATACCCTTGCATGCCTGTAGTCCAGTATTCTTCTACTTTAGATAACCAAGCGTCTTGCCATTTGTTAAAATCAGCGGGCCATAAATCGAACTGTTGATATTGTAAATCACGTGAACACATAAAAACATGTCCTTCACGGATATCAGTACCATACACTTCATTATGTGCTAATATATACGCCATTAACTGCATATAATAATCATCAACCCATTCGGCTTTTTTTGGCTTGTTAGTTTGTTTGTAATCGCATACACTAGGGTTGCCTTTATAAACAGCAACTAAGTCTGTTGTGCCCGAATATAATCCTGGAAAGTACAAGCTCTGTTCCATTGCCCATACTTCATTGATATCTACAATAGCTTCGCTGATAATAACATCGGCCATTTTGTGTGCTTGGTCATGTACTAGGTTTCCGCCCACTTGTCGTTCTAGTCCTGCTAGGAATCTCTCTAGATTACCGTGCATGCTAGTACCAACTCCGGCGGCTTCTTTAGTAATTTGATTTGCTTTTTCAACCCCTACTCTTTTCTTCCACTCATTAATAGCCGTCATATCTTTAGTAGCACTAAGGATGGTTGTTACTGAGGGGAGTTTTTCACCGTCTGGTGTAGCGTAGACACGTTTACGTGTTACTGGGTCGTTTATTTGTTGACAATTTTTGTATTGTATCCGCTCAACAAATGGCGGAGGTGATATAAGGTTCATACCCTATTATACTTTCTTTATACTCCGCCTGCAACCACATTGTGTGCCATTTGGTCCACTGATTTACCTGCGGTACTATTAGGTGTTAAATTAGTTTGTTGTTTGTCACTGCCGACTTTAGTTTTCAGGGTCATTTCCTGTTCGTCGTAGTTTGTGATAAGATCTTTGAGTTCTTGATTTTCTGGTTTTTTCAGCATACTGTCTAAGGCATCGTATGTTAATTCACCTATGCCTTGACTGTGTAAGAAACTTTGTAATTCTGGATCTGAAAAAGGAATCGAAAGTGGCTGTCCAATTTCGTCGGCCACTCCGATTTTATTTCTTAAAAATAATCCTAGCGAATCAGATACATCGCTGACTGCTTCAAATAATCTCATTAACGTGAGCCTAAGATTGCCATTAAACGATTACCACGGCTAATACTTTCGCGAACATAAGATTCACGTTGTGCTCGGCCTGTTAATTCTGGACCACCTGCGGCGGCATCTGCGGCGGCAAACTCATCACCACCAGCTTCCATGTCCATTGGCTCTTCTTCTCCGCCTGGAGGAACCTCCATTCCTGAATCCATTCCCATCGGCTCTTCAGCAGGTGCTGTACCTGCCAATACTGCAACTGCATGACTAATTGATTCGCGACTTTGTGTTAGTGCGTCGAGTGTACCAGATAATGCTTGGCTAACAGCTTCTTTAAAACGTTCTGCTTCTTGTTGTCCAAAGTTAGCACGAATACTGTCTGACAATTCAATCATAGATTTAGTTTGATACTGTCCAACACGTTGCATCCATGATGTAAAATCATTAACCATGTCAACACCGGCTGTGATGTCTTTGGCTTTAGACTCTTCGTCTTCTGCTAAGAAACGTGCAATACTTTCACCTAGGCTTTCTTTGGTTTTTTTCTTGCCAATTGCGGCCGATACCTTAGCACGGCGATTTTTTAAATAACTATCAGTTTTATCTTTCTTACCATCGTTATTAATATCATCATCTTCTTTGCCAACTGGATCAAGACCTTCTTTGGTTTTCTTAGCCTTGCCGCCCATTTCGTCTTTGCCTAAACGACCAGCAATAACATCACCGCGTGTAACCTTATTATATGGTTTAGCATTGTTGGCTAAGTTGCCATCGTTTTTCTTTTTGCCTTCAGCCATTGCCATGCCCATTCCTGAACATTCATAAGCCATTCCGTTATTGATTTGACCATGTTGGTGAAAGCATTTGCCCATTGGACCGTGTGTAATTTTACCACCACAATCTTCACAAGCGTCTCTATGATGCTGGCACATTTCTAAATTGCCTTTAGCGTGGTGCTTGGCATATTCCATTGCATGGTGGTGAGCGGCCTCAGCGGCTGTCATCTTACCTTCGTTTGTTTTTTTCTTAGTATTCATTTTTTTACCCTTGGCGATGTTTGTAGCGACGGCATACATTTCTTCCTCACCGCCTTTGAATTTTTTGCCCTTAAGATCCTTCTTAATGACTCGTTCTTTCTTCTCTTTCTCTGCAGGACTTAGTTTACGTTCTGCAATGGCTGTTTTTAATTCAGTAATACTTTCACCTAACATTTCTTTGATTTTTTGAGTTAATAGATTGTGCATCTCTTTGTCTTTTTGATATTCTTCATTAGACAGTAATGAGTTAAAGTTACTACTGCTTTCTGATTGGTACATGCGTGTACGAATAATGTTGCGGTAGTTTTCTAGGTCCTCACGAGTGTATTTCTCAAAGTTAACTCGTACTCCAAATTTCTTATACATGTTCTCATTTAGTTGAGAAGCTGTAATAGGTTTAGAAAGATCGTTAGTGTTCATAGTAGTATTCCAAAAAATCGATATAGTATTTATTGTATTTTAAAAAAATTAGGTTGCCCTGCGGAGACGTTCATATTCACTCATAATTACTGATTTATAGTAATTTTTTTCTCTCTTTGCAATATCTGCCCGATTAAGATAAATTTCAGCATCCCCTATGTTGCGTTTCATACGGCTCTTAGCAGATCTGGTATACGACTCTTGATCAAAACTTTTCCAACCAAAATACTGATCATTTTTTAGTAAACGATCATCCATTAATCTACCAAGAGCAAGTTTGTTGGCTACAAGTATAGCTGTTTGTGGTAAGTTAATACCTTGTGTTATTGGCTCATTCCATCGGTCTACAATATAATAAAAAACATCTTTTTTAATAATTTTGTAATTGCCCACGGTTACAGATCCGTCCTTATTTTTTACAGGTATGACTATGCCCTGCTTCCTAAGATCTTGTTTAACCTTAGAAGCTAAAGATTTGACTTGTTCAAATAGTTCGGTTGGAATTTGTGTCATCTTTTTGCAGTTGTAATTTCTTGCTATCTTTACTTATTTCGTAAATTCCCTTACGTAGCAGGGTCTGAGCAATAACACGGTCTCTATCGTAGAGTCCGCCTATAGAAATTTCATGTGGATGACGAGATACGAAGTCTTGTTCTTCGTTGGTCAGGATAATTGCAGGTCGCGAAAGTATTTGATGTAATCTCATTTACTTTGTTGCTCCCATTGATCCAGTTGTGTCTGGTTGTGCGGCTGATTGATCTGCCTTTGCCTGTGCTTCTGCATCGGTGGCGGCTTGTTTAGCCTGCATTTGATTTTGAGTTTTAAGTAGCTGTTGTAGAGTATCTAAATTAATAGAAACACCTTGTGCGTTACCATCAGCTTGATTTGGTTTAAGGGTAATCATTCCCTTTGATGGATCTATTTTATCAATTTGTGGTTGTCCATCTTGAGATAAAGATTTTCCTAATTTAGGATTAAGTGTTTTAAGATCTAATTTACCACCGGGTTTTAACCCTAATGCATCCGCGGCCTGTTTAACATTAGTAACTTTTTGTCCCGCTTGGGCAATTCCTGAACCTACTTTTTGAGCACCTTGCGCTACAGCACTACCTACTTTTTCAACTCCTTGTACTGCTGTTTTAGTTGCATTACTTACGCCTTGACCTATTGCCTGGGCACCCTTAACTGCGGCATTGCCTACTGCGGCCGCTCCGCGAGCAAGCCCACCGACGGCGGCGCCAATGGCTGGCAAAAATTCATCCAGCTGTTCGGATTCTGCAATAACTTCTCTTATTTTCATTAGTGTGCTTTTGTAATTACAACTGCTAACAAACTAAGTATTCCGCAAATAACGGTACCTGCTGTACCGATAAGAATTTTAACCATGCTATTATGGCTGTCTTCAATTGTAGATTGGAGGGTAGTTACTTTACCTTCAATACTGGTTAATCTTTTATCTAGTGCATCGTATCGTTGTGCGCATAGCTCAACGTGTGCTTCTAGATTTTCTTTTTCTATTGCTGTAGGGTTTGACATCCTAGTAATCTCCTAATTTAGTTTTTACTCTAATCTAAATGTGCCTAATGATGCCTAAGATGTTATTATAACCGTATTTTTGAATTTTTTATCTTTCAAATCAAACACGGACTTATCTGTATTTATTGTTTCGGTGAGGTTTTTAATAACTGGCACTAGATGTAGACCTTCATCTAATAGTCCACTAGCACTATCGTCTGTGCTGAACGCCCCTGATCTATCTGGTTTAAATGTAAATGACCATACATTATGTACACCTTTATACTCACTCCCAAAGCCTAAATTTTTAATGTCAATTTGTTCGCATGCGGGATTTTTATCATAGTCAATTAATGATCTTAATTCAATACATTGTTTAAGAGTTGTCCAATTCCTATATTGATCTAGTTCTAACTGCGATCCTTGGTTACCTCTTCGAACCTCTGTATTTGTAATATCTACAAGGGTCTTGATTGTTATCTGTTCCATAAGTACCTACTTTATGATATTTATGGCCAAAAAGAAAGGACGTTAAAAAAACGTCCTTTCAGTAAGTTAAAACTTAATATTAACTTGCGCTTAGAGCTGAACCAGTGAAACCGTTATTCAATGTAATAGCGATATCTGTGTAAGCTAAGTTTGTGTTGCCGTTGTAAGCATTAGCGCCGTTTGCGGCTGTTGTGCGTAACCATGTTAGTCCAGTTGAAACACCAGAACCATCAACACCGTCACCTTGGTTCAATGAACCAGCGTCAAACATAACAACTACTGTTGAGCTTGAAGCCGCATTAGCTGGAATACCATAACCAATAACTGTACCAGCTTGTTCCATAGCAGTAATTAGACGCTCTAGTGCGCTACCTACGCTACCTAAGTTAGCTGTAAAGTCGATCTTGCTTGCAACTGCTTGAACAACTGCAAATGTTGGTTGATAACCACTGAAAAATGTTGACTGAACTCCAGTCAAATTGTTTGATGCACCTGTTAGTGCTGTACCGTGTACACGAGTAATTCCGAATGGCATAATTTTCTCCTTGTTCTCTTTTATGCACTAGCCACTTCTCTGTGGCGTTAGTGTATATATTTAGCAAGGTTTGGAAAAATCAGATGTAATGGGGGGATTTTGAATCTAAATTAGTCGTCTTTGACGTCGCCTTCGACTATTTTTAGTTGTTTTGCGGTATCTTTTGAATCACGTAGCTTACGTATGCCTCTTACAAATTTAGCAGAATCGGCACCTTTGATTGAGTTGATTAATCGACGCTCTAGTTCGTAAGCAGTTTCTGGATCAAAGTTTTCTCGTATAAGTCCTAGCAAATTGATAGCACTATCAATAACGTGTACAGCACGACTTTCGATAACAGCTTCGGTATCTTTTTTTACTGCTATATCGTTTAGTTCTTCTAGCAGGCTACGAGTATGACGTTTCACAAAAACTCCTTATGTCTGATATTTATTGTAATTCTAATCATATTGTAACATAACATTTGGTTAACATCAAGATTGATTTTTTGTGCGGTTGCACATATAATGTATAAATACTCAGTAGAAACCATGATAACGTTTCTATGGATTGACACATACAGTTAAAAGGAACACAAAATGTTAAAAATTATATCAAAGTTGGCCAAAAGCCTAGAAAATTCATTCAGCAAACCACAAACTTACGGCAGTGGACTAGAGTACTATATCGTTAGTAATAACCCGCAAAACGCCGCAGATGTAGATCGTCTAACTAAAGAATACGAAACTAATAGAAACACATTCTATTGGGCGAGGGGGCTTTAATTTATGAAATCTATTTTAAACTCAATTTGGACAGTACTTGTAGCTGTCGGACAAGCACGTCATGCGGCATATCTTGCACGTCAGGGTCGACTCGCTGAAGCTAAGGCTGTTTACGGCAATTAAGGAAAATACTATGACACACACATACTGGCAACCAATGACAGACGAGGATGTTGAGTGGGTTAATAACCCAACTAAGCAACCTTCTAAGTAATATTGCGGCGCAATGCCCACTAAATACACACACAGATAAGGAGTCTTATAGATGACTACAAAGTTTTCACACGTAAAAGGTTCTGAAGCCGAATTCAAAGGAGGCGGCTTGAGAGATTTTTTCTTGTACAAAGATCTAGGAGTAGCAGATGCTACTAACGGGCGTGTCCTAGCACACATTACCAAAGCTAACTTACCCCCAGAAGGTTCAGGCGGTACAGGTTGGCACATTCACGTAGCTGAGTTCCAAATCGTTTACATGTTGAAAGGTTGGGCTAAGTTTATGTACGAAGACAAAATCCACTTAGTTGAAGCAGGTGACTGCGTACAACAACGTCCGGGCATTGTACACTACTTGTACGACTATAGCCCAGATATGGAGTATTTGGAAATCATTACTCCTGCCGACTACGGAACAGAGCCAGCAGAGGGCCCTTGTGAAATACCAGCACCTACTCCTTGGGAGTAAATTATGCAATTAGTGTATATTCACGGTGCAAGTGCAACCAGTGAAAGCTTCAATTATATCCGAAGCAAAATTGGTGATGGTATTGCCATTAACTATGATAGTCGAAACGGGTTTGAAAATAACCTAGCCGATATGATCGAGCAGTTGAAAGATGTCAAAGAAATGGCATTTATTGCGCATAGTCTAGGCGGCATCTACAGTTTGCATCTAGCCAACGCTATGCCCAAACAAGTAGTAGGTGCAGTTACTCTAAGCACACCATATGGCGGTGCTGAAGTAGCAGAGTTTGCCAAGTTCTTCCTGCCATTCAGCAGACTCATGCGTGATATAGGTCCAAACAGTTGGGCTTTTAAACAAGCAGATAAGATTAAAATACAGCATCCATGGACCAACGTGGTTACTGTGAAGGGACAAAGTCCGTTTATGCATGAACCTAATGACGGAGTTGTAACCATAAGCAGTATGAAACATCATTCTGATATGGAATTAGTGGAAGTAGACTACAACCACTATGAAGTTGTGCTTAGTGATCAGATAGTTGACATTATTAAAGAACGAATAAAAAAGTTCAGAAAATAGTTGCTTTTTTGTTATCTAGCATATATAATAGTACATAGGGAAAAAGAAGTACCTATACACAGACATTAACACACAAGGAGAATTACAATGTCAGATTTTACACCAAAACTACCAGAAGTTAAATTTAATAAAAACGGTTACGAAATCCGTGCCGATATCTTAGCGTTAGCAAAAGATGCGGTAATCGAAGAATACCATAGCAAATTCCATGGTTGGGAAGTTTCATCTAAGAGAGATGCAAAGACTGGTCAGATTGTTAGCTCAGTAACAATGCCAGAATATCCTGGTTTGGAAAAAATTCTAGAAGCCGCAGAAAAAATGTACTCTTTTGTTAACGCATCAAAAAAATAATATTTTGTGCGTAGCACCTTATAAGTTTACATACTAGACCGTAAAGCAAAACAGG
>Ga0164296_1004403_pt1 | contig 12823 bp, 10 predicted proteins | sample GEODES057metaG_FD_113533 | JGI IMG/M metagenome (GOLD analysis project Ga0164296, IMG submission 113533) | Dystrophic lake water microbial communities from Trout Bog Lake, Wisconsin, USA - GEODES057 metaG | ecosystem: Environmental > Aquatic > Freshwater > Lake | place: USA: Trout Bog Lake...
CGCTCAGCGGCCGCATCGCCGCCACCGTGGCCGGGTCGCCCGAGACCATCACCGACAAACTTCCCGCACGCGCGCCCGGCGGGCCGCCGGAAATCGGGCAATCGACGACGGTGACGCCCTTTGCCGCCATCCTATCGGCCAATTCCCGCACGAACGGAACGCCGACCGTGCAGGTATTGACCAGGACTTTCATCGCCGATCCGTGGATCAGGCCGTCGTCGCCGAACGCGACCTCGCGAAACGCGGCGAGGGTGGGCAAGGAGACGATCACCACCGCGCAGCGATCGGCGAGATCCTTGGCAGAGGCGGCACGACGAGCCTGACGCTCGAGCAGGGGGGAGAGTGCGTCTTCGCGGATGTCATAGACAGTCAGCCCGTGTCCGGCGTCCAGCAAGCGACCGGCCATTGGCAAGCCCATCTGCCCGATACCGAGAAATCCCGCTTCCATCCCACGCTCCATTGCTTGTTCGCCAGCCTGTGCGAAGCCGTTGTGCCGCCCGATCATGCAGCCCGATGATGCCGTCCGATGATGCAGTCCGATGATGCAGTGCGGGGCGGGCGCGGGTGGCGGAGTGGCTCCTCCGGCCAGTTTAGGTCGCCTGACGCGGGTGGCAAATCCGCCAGGACCAGCGCGCCCTGTGCGCCACGTCACGCACGCTTTTCCGGTCCGGTTCGGCCCCGCTCTCTTCCCCTGGGCCAGCGCAGGCCCTAAGGAAGCGGCACCGCATAACCGACGTAATCGGGGAAAACGCATGGCGCGCAAGCTTCGGGTCGCTGTCCAGATGGACCCTATGGACAGCATCAACATCGACGGGGATTCGTCCTTCGCCTTGATGCTGGAGGCACAGTCTCGCGGCCACACGTTGTGGCATTACGAGGTCCAACACATGGCGCTGGCCGAAGGGGCCGAGCGGACGGATGGTGGCCGGCGCACCGAGCGGTTGTTCGCGCGCGGTCATCAGGTGAAAGTCGCCCGCCGGCACGGCGCGCATTATGAGTTCCAGCCGATGGAGACGATCGACCTGGGCAGCATGGATGTGGTGCTGATGCGCCAGGACCCGCCGTTCGACATGGCCTATATCACCGCGACGCATATGCTGGAGCATATCCAGCCGCACACGTTGGTGGTGAACGACCCGGCTTCGGTGCGCAATGCGCCGGAAAAGATCCTGGTTACGCATTTTCCCGACCTGATGCCGCCGACGCTGGTCACCTGGGATCCGCTGGCGATCCGGCAGTTTCGCACCGAATACAAGGACATCATCGTCAAGCCGCTGTTCGGCAATGGCGGCGCGGGCGTTTTCCGGATCAAGCCGGATGACGAAAATCTGGCATCCTTGCTTGAAATGCATTTCGCCCGCTCCCGCGAGCCGTTGATGATCCAGCGCTATGAGGCCGCGGTGCGCCAGGGCGACAAGCGCATCATCCTGGTCGACGGTGAACCGGCCGGGGCCATCAACCGCGTGCCCGCGGCGGGCGAGGCTCGGTCGAACATGCATGTCGGCGGCCGGCCGGAGCAATCGCCGTTGACCGACCGGGACCGGGAGATTTGCGCCGCCATCGGGCCGACGCTGCGCGCGCAGGGGTTGCTGTTCGTGGGCATCGACGTGATCGGCGATTACCTGACCGAGATCAACGTCACCTCGCCGACCGGGTTGCAGGAAATCGCCCGCTTCGACGGGGTGCATATCGAAAAGCTGATCTGGGACAAGATCGAAGAAAAGGCCGGCTAAGCGGTCTTTGCGCCGCCGAACGGCCCTCCCTCGCCGCCGCCGGCAGCCCTAAACCACCGAAAAACCAACAGGAGATACGCCATGAAAGTCATCCGCTCCTCGGCGCGCAAAACCAACCGCGCGCCGGCTTCCAATTTCACCGGCACGGTCTTTTCCGATGAGATCGTTGCCGGCACCGCACCGTCGCGCATGCGTGCCTCGGTGGTATCCTTCACGCCCGGTGCGCGCACCGCGTGGCACAGCCATCCGGTCGGGCAGACGCTTTTTTGCCTGTCCGGCGCCGGGCGGGTGCAGAAGGAAGGCGAGCAGGTGCAGGAGATCCGCGCCGGCGATACCGTGATCATCCCGCCGAATGTGCGCCACTGGCATGGTGCCGCGCCGGACAAGTTGTTCAGCCATCTGGCGATGTCGGAACTGAACGACAAGGGCGAAGGCACGGCGTGGTTCGAGTATGTCTCGGACGAGGATTACAACGCCGCCCCGGCGCCGGTGGCCTAAGGCGAGGTCAAGGGCAAGAGCCAAGCCGGAGGGCTTCGGCGCGGTCGCCGCGAAGGGTCTCTGTCAGGCGATGGCCTGACAGGGAAGCGGCGTAGCGCCGATACGCGCTGCGATGACCTGACGGAGACGCGGCGCAGCGCCGATGCGCGGTGAGCGTGTCGCAGCGCGGCCGGCAGGGGCGCCGGCGTGCCGTTATTCCGCCGCGGTTACCGCACCTTGTTGCCCGGACAGGGCAAAACCCTCGTAGCCGTTGGCGGCGATGGCGTCGCATTTGGCACGATACGCCCCGACACCACCGATATAGGGCATGAAAACCCGCGGCTTGCCGGGGATATTCGCGCCCATGTACCAGGACGCGGCCAGCGGATAGAGCGTGCGATGGGCAACCTCGATCCCATGCGCGACCCACGCCTCCTGCGCCGCCTCGGTCGCCTCGATGCAGGTTAGTTGCCGGCGCACCATATGCGCCAGGCAGTCGGTAATCCAGTCCACGTGCTGTTCGATCGAGACCATCATGTTGCTCAGCACCGACGGGCTGCCCGGTCCGGTGATCATGAACAGGTTGGGGAAGCCCGCGGCCATCAGACCCAGATAGGTGCGCGGCCCCTCCTCCCACTTATCCTTCAGCGTCACGCCGTCGCGGCCGACGATATTGATGCGGGTCAGCGTGCCGGTCATGGCATCGAAACCGGTGGCATAGACGATGGCATCGGCAGGGTATTCGCGCCCGCCGACCAGGATGCCGGATGGCGTCACCGCCTCGATCGGTGTCTGGCTGATATCGACGAGATCGACATGCGGCAGGTTGAACGTCTGATAATACGCGGTATCGACGCAAATCCGCTTCGTGCCGATCGGATGGCTGGTCGGTGCCAACAGCGCCGCCTTCGCCGGGTCCTGCACGATCTGGCGGATCTTGCCGCGGACGAACTCGGCCGCGGTATCGTTCGCCGCCTGGTTCAGGATCAGATCGTTGAACGCCGCCATGAACGTCGTTCCGCCCGAGGCCCAGCGCTGTTCATAGATCGCCAGCCGCTGGTCATCGGGCACGTCCAGGGCGCCGAAGTTATTCGGGTTGGCCAGCACACCATTGCGCGTCGTCTTCGCCTCGGCTCGGCGGGCGGCGTAGTTGTCCTTCCAATCCTGGGCATACGCGGCCGGCATCGGGCGGTTGCGCGAGGGGATGGAGAAATTGGGTGTGCGCTGGAACACCGTGACATGGCTGGCCTGCTTGGCGATCTCCGGCACCGACTGGATCGCCGAGGAGCCGGTGCCGATCACCACCACGCGCTTGCCGGTGAAATCGACCGGTTCATGCGGCCAATAGCCGGTGTGGTAGCTTTCGCCCCGAAAACTGTCGATGCCGGGGAAATCCGGGCGGCGGGCGGAGGAGAGGCAGCCGGTGGCCATGATCAGATAGCGGGCCGAGACGGCATCGCCTCGGTCGCTGCGCACCTGCCAGCGCTGCGCGGCCGAGTCGAAGACGGCATCGGTGATCCGGGTTTCGAATCGCATATCCCGGCGCAGATCCAACTTGTCGGCGACCCAATTGGCATAGCGCAGGATTTCCGGCTGGCCGGCAAAAACCTCGCTCCACTGCCATTCCTGCTGCAAGGCGTCGGAGAAGGAATAGGAATACTGCATGCTTTCAACGTCGCAGCGCGCACCGGGGTAGCGGTTCCAATACCAGGTGCCGCCGACGCCGGTGGCGGTATCGAAGACGATGGCAGACAGACCCAGCGCACGGGCGCGGTGCAGCATATACATGCCGCCGAACCCGGCGCCGACGATGACGAGGTCGAATGAGCCGGTGGCTGGTGCGTGCTGTGTCATGGTGCCTCCCCGATTTTCAGCGTTTTGCGACGAATAGCGGGGCAAGGCGGATTGTCAACTGACGGGTAGCCAAAAATACTGCCAAGGAAGGCGGTTTCGTCGCGGCGCAAGGGTTTATGGCGACGACGCTGGTGCCCCTGGGTGCCCCCCCTAGGGTGCGCCTAGTGCGCCTAGTGCGCCTAGTGCGCCTGATGCGCCTGGTGCGTCCCCCTTGGGGTGCTTCACGGCGCGCACCGTTGGGGTGCTATCGTGGTGCCCTCGTGATCCCCCGGGGGGCTCGTGATGTCCGCGGGGCGGGCTCGGGGCGGGCTCGGGCGCGGCGGATGGATCGCGATCACACGTCCCTCATCGGCGTCGCACAGGCCGGCATGTTTGCCGGTTATGCCAGATGACGCATAAACCTCTTGACCCGCCGGACCCGCACGCCCATAAGGCGCGGCTTCTGAACCACCGGAATACTGAATATATCCATGCTCAAGACAACACCCTCGATCAAGCCTTCGGAGGTGAAGAAGGACTGGGTGCTGATCGATGCTGAGGGCATCGTCCTTGGCCGCCTCGCCGTCGTCATCGCCAACCGCCTCCGCGGCAAACATAAGCCGCAGTTCACGCCGCATGTTGATTGCGGCGATAACGTGGTTGTGGTGAACGCCGAAAAAGTGCGCACGACCGGCAACAAGGCGGACCAGTCTGTCTTCTACTACCACACCGGCTATGCTGGCGGCATCAAAGGCCGCACCATCCGCCAACGGCTCGAATCCGCGCATCCCGAGCGTGTGATCGAAAAGGCGGTGGAACGCATGATCACTCGTGGCCCGCTGCAGCGTAAGCAGATGAAGCATCTGCACGTTTACGGCGGCACTTCCCACCCGCATGACGGTCAGCAACCCAAGACGTTGGACGTCGCGGGGCTGAACCCGAAAAACAAGAGGGGTTGATACCTATGTCCGGAAACCAGACCGGCACGCTGGCCGATCTGAAGGCAGCCCTGGCCGCCCGTCAGGTCGCCGCGGAAGCCGATGCCGCCGCCGGCGGCACCACGGCCCCCGCCCCTGTCCTGTCCGACGCCCCGAAGCGGGAGCCGAAGCGTGATGCCTGGGGTCGCAGCTACGCGACCGGCCGCCGCAAGGAATCAACCGCGCGCGTCTGGCTGAAGCCCGGCAAGGGCGAGATCACCGTGAACGGCAAGAAGGTCGTGCAATATTTTGCCCGCCCCGTGCTGCGCATGCTGCTGTCTCAGCCGTTCCTGGTGGCAGATCGCTATAATCAGTTCGACGTCATTGCCACCGTCGTCGGCGGCGGCCTGTCCGGCCAGGCCGGCGCGGTTCGCCATGGCATCAGCCGCGCGCTGACGCATTATGAGCCTGAGTTGCGGCCGATCCTGAAGGTTGCCGGGTTCCTGACGCGTGACTCGCGTGCCGTTGAACGTAAGAAGTACGGTAAGGCCAAGGCCCGCCGCAGCTTCCAGTTCAGCAAGCGCTGACCGTTACTGGCCAGACAAGCAAAAGGGCGCCCTCGGGCGCCCTTTTTCGTTTTGGGCCTAGCCCGCTGATCCGCCGCCCCAATGGTATCAGCCGCACGGGCTTACCTGGTGGCTCACTTATGGGCTTAGCCAGGGGGGCTTACCCAAGGGGGCTTACCAGGAGTGCTCACCGGTGAGCGCTTACTGGCGGCGCTTATTGGGAGCGCATTGGGGGCGATATTAGAGACGCTCACCAGGGTGCTTACCGGCCGCGGCTCTGTGCCAGCAGAAACTGGCTCGCCATCGCGCCGTAAATGGCACGCCGGCACACCAGCCGAGAGACACCGACGGACAGGAATGCCGTCGCCATCAGCGGGATCGTCATATTGCTGTCCGAGGTCATCTCCATCACGATGATCGTGGCGGTGATCGGCGTTTGCACCACGGCGGCAAAATAGGCCGTCATGCCAAGCAGGATCATTGCCGAGGCGGGCGCATCCGGCACCAGTGGTGCCAGGATCGAACCGAGCGAGGCGCCAACCGACAAGGACGGCGCGAAAATCCCGCCCGGGATGCCGCTGATATAAGACACCACCGTCGCCAGCAGTTTCAGCGGCGCATAGCTCGCCGGCATTGTGGCGTTGCCCTCGACCAGGCTGCGCGCCTGATCATAGCCTGTGCCGAAGGTCTGGCCATCCGACACATAGCCGATCACCGCGATCGCCAAGCCACACCCAACCGCAAACCCCACCGGGTAAGACCGGATCGCTCGGCCGATCGCCCCAGGCAGGCCACGGCCGAAGGTCACCAGCGCCTGGCTGAACACGCCGCCCCCGATACCGCCGATCACGCTGCTCAGCAGGATCGCCGCCAACCACGGCCCGCCCCGCAGCGTCGCCGCCGTATGGCCGAAGTAGGTGTAGTTGCCGACCATGCTGATCGACGCCGCCCCGGCCAGGACAACGGCGGTAAAAACGTAGCCCGCCATGCGTTTGCCGAAGGATTGGCTGAGTTCCTCGATGGCAAACATCACCCCGGCCAACGGCGTGTTGAACGCCGCGGCGATGCCCGCGCCGCCGCCGGCCAAGATCAGGGCTCTGGCCACATCTTGCGACGGCACCCGCATGAGCCGGCCAAGCTGGTGCATGATGGTCGCGGCGACCTGCACCGTTGGCCCTTCACGGCCGATGGAGGCACCCGAGCCAAGGCCGAGCAGGGTGAGAAGCACCTTGCCGATGGCGAGGCGCGGCGAGAGGACGCGGTTGACGAGGGCGGGATCTTCGACTTCCAGCACCGCGATGACCTGCGGAATGCCGCTGCCTTGTGCGCCAGGGAAAACATGCCGGGTCAACAGGAAGGATGCCGCCAGACCGGCCGGGCACAACAGAAACGGCAACCAGGGGCGCCCGGCGACCAGGCGCAGGAAGAACGCGGAGGATTCATCCGCCGCGCGCGCGAAGCAGACCGCCATGACAGCAACAAGTCCCGCGCCGGCCAGAAATATGAACCGCCTCACCCAGAGCCGGGGAGAAACCAGCGGCAAGCGCGTGAAGCGGCGCAGTCGGCGAGAGGTTGGTGCGGTCATTCTGCGTCCTGAGCATCACGGCGGTGGGCACGAGTCGCCGCATCCTGCCATGATCTCAAGACGCCGTCAGGTGCCCGCCCGTTTCACCCAGGCTGCGAAGCGCCGGGAAGGAAACGAAACAGAGGACGAATCGGCAAGCGACGACAGGGGCTCGCGTCACGCTCGGCGGCGGGTTCTTGCCCCGACGTGATGCAGCACGCCGCGCCTTGCGGCCACCCCCTATCGCACGCTGAAGATTGCTCGGCATGCCTCCGGCATCGGTGGCGGACGTGGTGCCGGTGCCGTGGGCTTGGTCGGCGGTGGCGGCGGGTGGTCCAACCGATCAAACCACCATTGCAGCGACGCATCACACCCGTCGCCCGGCGGCGGCGGTGCCAGCGATTGGCATGTCGCCTGGTCGGCCGGGCAGCGGAAATGAATATGCATGTGCGCGGCATGCCCATACCAGGGCCGGATTCGCCGCAACCACGACCGGTCCCCCGTGGTTTCTTCACAGAGTTGGCGCTTGATCGCGGGATTGACCAGCACGCGGTCCACATCCGGCAGTTCGGCCGCCAGTTTCAGCAACAATGCCACGCGCGGGGACCAGACCGACGGATCGATCCCGCGCTGATCGGGGCGCACCATGCTGGTCAGTTCGATCGACTGCCGCTGTGCCGAGTCGAGCATGCCGCGCGGGCGCATATCCAATCCGATATCGGCATCCAGCCCGGTTTGATGGGCCATGTGCCCGCCGGGCATCGGCCCGCCGCGGGCCAGGGAAATATCCTCGACCAGCAAAGGCGGCAGACCGGCCGCGGATGCCTGTTGCGCCAAGGTTTCCAGGCGCGCGATGGTCTGTGGTGCGCCGTAGAAGGCGCTGCGATCCAGATGAATGGTCTGAAAGCCCGGCCCGTGACCGGGCAGGCTGACAGCGCCGGCAATGCAGCCGCCGCCCGGCCCGCCACCGATGATCCGTAGCGGCCCCGGCGCGGGCGACTGGGATGACGGATAGGCCGGTTTCTGCGCCAGACTTGGCCCAGCAGCGGCGATGCTCGCAATGATGCCGACGAGAAGACGGAGAATGGTCAAAACCTGCGCTCGAAGACGGTGATAACATCACCCGGCGCGATCATGCTCTGCCGTGTGACTTTGCCTTCGATAGCAGATCCGTCCTCGGTGCGCACCACGGACGCGTAGGAGTCGATGGCGCGATAGGTAAAACCGCCGGCCACCGCGGCGGCTGTGACCATGGTCATGCCCGGCTGATAGGGGTATTGGCCGGGCTTGCTGACCTCTCCCAAAACGAAAATCGGGCGGTAGATGGCGACTTCGGCGGCAACGGAGGGGGCAACGAGTAATTTGCGCTGCACCAGGGCAGCGGCCACTTTATTCGCCAGAGCCTCGGGCGACAGGCCGGCAACCGCCAGCGTGCCGATCAGCGGCAGGGCAATGGTGCCGCTATCGCTGACGCGGAACTCGGCCGTCAGCGCGTCTTCTTGGTATGTGATCAGCCGCACGACATCACCAGGCCCCAGCCGATAAGGGCCGGCGGCGGCCGGCGGTAGATCCGGCAGGTCGCGTCCGGGCGCGCATCCGGCCGCCAGAAGGCAGACCAACCCGAGCAGGCGCCAGGCGACGGGACGCATGGGAAAAGGCTTGTATCCCGAGCTGGCGGAGCCGGGGCTGGCGTATTCGGGGCTGGCGTATTCGGGGCTGGTGTATTCGGGGCTGGCGGAGCCGGGTTTGGCGTATCCGCGGCGGCGGGCCGCCATGCGAGCGTCCGCGCGAACGGACGACTCGCCGGCGATCCCGCGCCAAACGGAAGAGACGAAGCGCAGCAGAAAGATGGCGTGACAGCGCACCGGGGAACCCCATTTTAGGGTTGTGGGCGAACGACCGGATTTCCGGTGCGCCTGTCATAGGGCACGGCAGCTTAACAGACGGTTAACGTCACGGTGTCCTGAGCACACACAGGTGGATCTGCAGGCGATTAACGGATTTTTAAGCTTCGCCGACTACCAACGCATTCTCAGCGACGACAGCCATCGCCGCCCCTGCCCGCCAAAAAGGCCGCAACGCACGGAATGCCCGAAAGCCCGGTCGACATCACCGGCGGCGTACCGCCCCCTCGTTGGGGGCTGAGGCCGACCGAACCGAACCGGCCCGACGATGCGGTGCCGCAGGGGACGGCGTTTATCGCCGGCGTCAGGCGGTATCGCTGGATCGCGCTGGCCACCGTCTGCCTTATACCGTTCGCCACCTGGATCGGTCTGCTGTTCATCAAGCCGATGTATGTCGCGACCGGATCATTGGTCTACCAGGCCACGGCGTACCAGCCGCGCGAACTGCAAAGTGTGGTGCGCGTCGATCCGATCACCGAGCAGACGATGACAACGCAGGCCGAAATCCTGCAAAGCCTGCGCATTGCCGAACAGGTCGCGCAGCGTGGCAATCTGTTCGCCAATCCTGCATTCAACCCGATCCTGAACCCGCCCTCGACACGCCAGGCCACCCTGGGCGCTATCTGCGCCCTGCTTGGCATGGATACCGAGGCGTTGCCGCCCGAACCGGTCTACGGCCCGGTGCCGCAGCCGGGCTATGAGGCGACGCTGCGCGCCACACAAGCGGCCCTGCACGCAAGCCCGGCGCGGGTGTCGCATGTCATCGAGGTCAGCTTCACCGCCAACGATCCCATCGTCGCCGCCGCCGGCGCGAACAATGCGATGGATGCCTACATCAAGGGGCTGTACGCCGAGAAGCATCAAAAGATCGACCAGGCCAAAGCGCAGCTTGAACAGCAAGCACGAGACTTGCGACGCAGCGTCTCGGCGCTGGAAAAGCAGATTTCGGATTACCGCGAAGCCCATGCCATCCAGCAAGGCATTCACGCCTCGGTCGACACCGAACAGATCACCCGCTTGTCCGAGGACCTGACCCATGCGCGCGCCGATCTCGATACGGCAACGGCGCGACTGGACGCGGCGCAGGCGGGCCGCGGTGCCGCCGATCATGCCGCCGTGGCGACCTCTGTCGTGCAGTTCCGCGCCCGCCGCGACCAATTACTGGAGAAACTGCAGGCGCAGTTGACCCGCCTGGGCCCGCAGCACCCGGATACGCAGGCGATCCGCTCACAACTCAATCAGGCCGAAACCGCGCTGGATGCCGAGGTTGCGCGCATCATCGCTGCCGGAAAAGCCGATCAGCATGCCGCAATGATGCGCTTACACGCTGCCGAAGAGGCGCTAGACGCGGCTCGGCAAGCTGCTGGCCAAGCCGATCATGCCATGCTGCCGCTGAATGCCATGAACCGCGATCTCGAGGCAATACGCGGGCAATTGGCCACCGTGCTGGAGGCGATACAGCGCACCAGCCTGCAGGCCAACATCGAGTTTCCCGAGGCGCATGAAATTTCCCTCGCCTTGCCGCCGGACCGGCCAATTTCGCCGCGGGTGATACAGACCTTGGCCGCGGCCGGTGTCGCCGGCGTGTTCCTGGCGCTGCTGCTGGTGCATGCCCTGCAAAGGCTGGACGACACGGTGCAGAGTGGCGCGGACATCCGCGCCCTGACCGGGCTGCCCTGCGTCGCCCTGATCCCAGAACTGGGTCGCCGAGCGCTGCGTTCGGTCAGGGTGCATGAGTATAGTGTGCAGCGGCCGCTGAGCACCTTTGCCGAACAGGTCCGCGCCTTGCGGGCAGCGATCGGCCTGGATGCGGATCGCCCTCGGGTCATCGCAATCACCGCGGCGCGCCCGGCGGAGGGCAAATCCGTCATCGCCTTATCCCTCGCCCGGTCCGCCCAGATCGGGGGGGAGCGGGTGCTGGCGATCGAATGTGACGTCCGCCAGGCGTCTTTCCAACAGCGCCTGGGTGATGGGTCGACGCCGCAGCCTGGTCTGCTGGATATCCTGCGCGGCGAGGTGCCGTGGCACGACGCGCTGCGCAAGGACCGCATGACCGGCATCGCTGCGATCACCGCCGGTCGCGCGGCGCGGATGGGCGGTCAGGAGCGGGCCGATGTGCTGGGGCTGTTCATGTCCGACACGATGCGCCGCCTACTGGCCGAGGTCCGCGCCAACTACGACCTGATCGTGCTGGATGTGCCGCCGATCGAGGCGGTGACCGAGGCGCGCATCGTCGCAAGCCTGGCAGACGCGACGCTTGTGTGTGTCCGCTGGCGCCACACGCAGGGCAAAACGCTGCAGCATGCGCTGAATTTGTTACGGGAGTGCAGAGCAAAAGTCTTAGGGACGATACTGACACGGGTTGACACGCATGCGCATCTACGCTCGGGCAACGCCGACGCGGGGGTCTATCACCGCCGCTACCACGCGTATTTCCGGGAGTAGAGAGAGCAATGTCGGCGCATTTTCTGGTGACTGGTGGTGCGGGCTATGTCGGAAGCCACACGGTTGCCGCGTTGCTGGACCGCGGCGACGCCGTCACCGTTTTGGACAATTTGCGCACCGGACACCGTGCGGCGGTGCCATCTGGCGCGCGGTTTGTCGCTGCCGATCTGGCGGACCAGCAGGCGGTGGACGCCGCCGTGGCGGCGGGGCCGTGGGACGCCGTGCTCCACTTTGCCGCGCTGTCTCAGGTTGGGGAAAGCATGCGCATGCCGATGCGCTATCTGCTGGACAATGGCGCCAATGCAATCCGGCTGATCGATTCCTGCATCCGCCACGGTGTCGGTAAATTCGTGCTGTCCTCCACCGCCGCGCTGTTCAATGTGCCGAGCGACGCCCCCATCCCCGAAGACGCCCCGATCGACCCGCAATCGGCCTATGGCGAAAGCAAATGGATGATCGAGCGGACCTTGCGGTGGGCGCATCAGGTGCATGGGCTGCGGTATGCCTGCCTGCGCTATTTCAATGCCGCGGGCGCTGATCCGGCGGGCCGGCTGGGCGAGGATCATCGCCCCGAATCGCATCTGATCCCGCTGGTGATCGATGCCGCCCTGGGACGCCGCGGGGCGCTGGATGTTTTCGGCGATGACTACCCCACCAAGGATGGCACCTGCATCCGCGATTATGTGCACGTCACCGATCTGGCCTCGGCGCATCTGCTGGCGGTGGACGAGATGAATAATGGGCCGGTGGTGTGGAACCTGGGCAATGGCACAGGCCATTCCGTGCTTGAGGTGATTGCGTCGGTGGAGCGTGTTTCGGGGCTGAAGGTTCCCGTCCGCATCGCTCCGCGCCGAGGGGGTGACGCCGCGGTGTTGGTCGCATCGTCGCAGAAAGCGCAGGCGGCGGGCTGGCGACCGCGGCATGCCGATTTGGATGAGATCGTGCGCACCGCCTTCGCCTGGCGTGCGGCGCATCCGGATGGCTATGGGGCGTAGGTTTTATGCCTGTCTGAGCGTGCTTGCCGCGGCGGCGATGCTGCTGTGGCCGGCCGTGTGGAATGGCTATCCGATCGTCTTTGCGGATACCGGAACCTATTTATCGCAGGCGATCCATCGTTATGCCGGGTGGGATCGCCCCGTCTTCTACAGCCTGTTCATCTTTCCGCTGCATGCGATGCACTGCCTGTGGCCCATCGTTATGGCGCAGGCGCTGTTGACCGCTTGGCTGTTGCGGCGGGTGACGGAGCATGTGCTGCCTGGGCTGGCGGCTCCGGTTTATTTGTTGCTAGTAGCGGTGTTGGCGGCGTTTTCCTGGCTGCCGTGGTTGGTATCCGAGGTGATGCCGGACCTGTTTACCGCGTTGTTGGTCCTGGCATTGACGTTGC
>Ga0164296_1004404_pt1 | contig 12820 bp, 10 predicted proteins | sample GEODES057metaG_FD_113533 | JGI IMG/M metagenome (GOLD analysis project Ga0164296, IMG submission 113533) | Dystrophic lake water microbial communities from Trout Bog Lake, Wisconsin, USA - GEODES057 metaG | ecosystem: Environmental > Aquatic > Freshwater > Lake | place: USA: Trout Bog Lake...
CAACTTCAATCCCAGCTTGAGCAGCAAAACTTTGGACTAGAGGTAAAAAACTAACTGTAGCTAGCATTGGGGCTTCATCTGTGAGGGTATAGATGATTTGTGATTGATTATTACTCATGTCTTCCTTTGGTGTCATTCAATTCTAAAAATGGATTAATTATTAACAGTAATTAAAGATCGGATTAGCTCAACAAGTTTCATTCATGAGTATTCCTCATAAATAAAATTAGTTAAATCAGCTAGCCCTAATCTTAGATTTTAAACTGCGTCTGTCTAGAACCAAATTAGTCTAGATAATAGACGTTATTTATCATTTCTTATTATAAAACCTAATAAGTCAGATTTCTTAAAATCGCTAAAAAGACAATGTGAAAATGGTTCCGGATGGTGCGTTCTAAAGCTTTTCAATGAGTACCTTAAGCGCTCTGGCTGGAAATCGCTTTATTGGTATCCGAGTTCTTGGCCTGGAGTTCATTAATTGCTTTTTTAGCACTAAAAATTAGGTCTGATTAATCCATCTGAAATGAGTTAACATAATTGCATTGAAAACAATAAAGGAGCCAGCGAAAATGAGTCATACACTAGAACAATTTGCTAGTCAGTGCCACGATATTCTTAAGAATAGCCCAGGACCTGATGGGCGTCAAAAAGTTGCTGACGCGTTAAAAGACGTTTTAATTGATCAGAACTTTATTGCAAAGCACCTTCCCCCAACCACTGGCGAGCGCGAAATTATTTATCAAGATCCAGAATTGGGGTTTTGTATTCTGGCTCATCATTATCTTGGCGCCAAAAGTTCTGACCCGCATGATCATGCGCATTCTTGGGCCATCTATGGGCAAGTCCACGGTAGGACTGAAATGCGAGATTTTCAAAAACTCGAAGAAGCTAGTGCTGATAAACCAGGTAAAGTGAAAGCTACCCGATCTTATGCACTGACTCCCGGTGACGCGCACGTTTACAACGAGGGAGATCTCCATGCGCCCGAGCGTAAAGACTCAACAAGTCTGATTCGCATAGAAGGGACTGATATGTCAAAGGTGAAGCGTTTTAAATACGAAGTGGTTTAAGGCTAGTTGTTGTATTCCGCGGTTTGAAACCTTAAAAGCGGTGGTGTCATGCGCTTGAAATTCAAGCTAGAGTAATTGATACCAATAATAATATGGATTTGTGATGGCGATTCAATCGGTTGATGCTAAAACCTTAAAGCAGTGGCTGCATGGTCAAACTGAAATTGCTTTGTTTGATGTGCGTGAACATGGTCAATATGGCGAGTCACATCTTTTCTTAGCAACTTCTCTGCCCTATAGTCGTCTGGAGTATGACATTGGTCGATTAGCCCCACGTAAATCTGTCAGGATAGTGGTCTATGATGATCATGGTGATGGAGTTTCTGTCAAGGCCGCTAAGGCCCTAATTCAACAGGGCTATCAAGACATTTATATACTGAGTGGTGGCACGCAAGGCTGGGCGGATGCGGGGTTTAATTTATTTGCAGGAGTCAATCTCCCATCTAAAACCTTTGGGGAGTTAGTCGAGCATCAATGCCATACCCCCCGAGTGAGTGCTCATGATTTAATGAAAATGATGGTCGATAAAGAGGATTTCATTATTTTAGATGGCAGACCTCAGAGTGAATTTAAAAAGATGAGCATTCCTGGGGCTCAATGTTGTCCCAACGGAGAATTAGCCTACCGCATTAAAAGCCACGTTAGTAACCAAGATACCAAAATCATTATTAATTGTGCAGGAAGAACCCGTAGCATTATTGGTGCACAAACGTTGATTAACTTGGGAATCCAAAATCCAATCTTTGCTTTAGAGAATGGTACCCAAGGTTGGTATCTGAATGATTATGTTTTAGATCATGGGAAAGTTGCTCAATATGCACTACCAATAGTTGATGATGAAATGCTGGATGCTAGTAAGGCATTAGTGAAAAAGTTTGCTATTCCAATCATTTCAGATGATCAATTCTTAATTTGGAAAAACGAGGAGGATCGATCTTTATACCTCTGTGATGTTAGGACTGCCGAGGAATTTTCAAATAATGGACTTCCTGGTGCACAAAACACACCGGGAGGACAATTGATTCAGGCAACTGATCAATTTGTGGGAGTTCGTAATGCTCGAATTGTCTTGTATGACTCTGATGGAGTTCGGGCAATAACAGTTGCTAGTTGGTTAAAGCAGATGGGGCATGATGTAGCAGTTTTACAAGAGGGTATACAAAGTAAAGTGAGCTTACCAAGTATTCAGATTGATCATTTACGTGGTCTGGTAAAGATGAAGAGCTCTGACTTGTGCGAAATTTATCAAAATGATTCTGTCACAGTGTTAGACATTCGTGGCAGCATGCAATACCGTAAGGGCCATTTACCAAATTCCCTTTGGGCTATTCGTCCTAAACTTCAAGAAATCATTCGTGGTGCTCGAGAATCAATCCTGATGATTTCAGATGACCCTGCGCTGACTTATGGAGCGCTTTTAGAACTGGATGGCTTAGATCTGAACATAAAGGTTTTTGAATTACAGGGTTCTGGGTTTCCGAAAGAGATTGAAACGATTTCAACGCAAACCATACCGCCAGACTCAGACTGCATTGATTTCCTATTTTTTGTGCATGATCGGCATGATGGTAACAAGGATGCGGCGCGCCGCTATCTTGAGTGGGAAACTGGATTGATTGCGCAGTTAGACCAAGACGAAATGAACCTGTTTTCAATTCAGTCAGTACTGTAACAAAGCAAAACTGATTAGCTTGCTCAGTTAAGTTTTTATCAAATCGTCATGGTTGAGTTAAAGTAGCTAAGACTAATCGAGATGAAAAGTTTTATAAATATGAGTTTAATGACGGCATTATTTTCAAAATAAGGAGATTTAATTTATGCGTTTTTATGGACACTGGCGCTCACTCGCCACTTACAGAGTTCGAGTTGCAATTAACCTGAAAGATATCGACGTTGAAGTCGTAACGATTGATTTATTAGGGAAAGAGCATCTCGGAGAGCATTATCATTCCATCAATCCACAAGGCTTATTACCTGCCTTGGATGTTGGAAGCGGGCCAGCTTTATTCCAATCGATGGCCATCGTTGAATATCTTGATGAGCTATACCCCAATAATCCCCTCTTGCCGACTGATCCTCTTGAAAAAGCGAGAGTAAGGAGTTTAGCTCAAATTATTGCAGCTGATTCGCATCCTCTGATGGTACCTAGAGTAAGAACTTACTTATCAGAAGAACTTGGTTTAGATGCCGATGGTGTAAAAAAGTGGATTCATCGTTTTGTAATGCCAGCTTTAGAAACTTGTGAAGAAATTTTGACTGCAAATTCTACGTCAAGCCCCTATTGTTATGGCAATAAACCTGGTATGGCTGATATCTTTTTGGCATCACATGTAATCGGAGCTGGTTTTTTTGCATGTGACCTCAGCGCGTTTCCTCGTGTGCGTCAAATCTATGATAATTGCTCTAAGTTAGAGGCCTTTTCTAAAGCGCATCCATTAAAGCAACCTGGGGCCCCAGCTTCCATTTAATCTTATTAAAATGAATCATAGACTGTCTAAATTAACAGTTTTTAGATAGTTTATAGCTTTGTTTTTAAAGATAAAAGTCACCATTGAACCAAAATGGTGACTTTTTCAATTAAGGACATTTGAACGGTTAGCTTATTTATTTTCTACAAAATAAATATGATGTCCATTTTTATATTTTCATGTAATTTAAAAGAAAAAATAAGGAATTTGAGTTTTCTCATTCCAACTCTAAAGCGTTTACATCATCTAATTTTATTGTTGGAGATAGATGTTAAATGAGTATTACAGACGAATTAAATCCTAATTTATTGCGCACTGAATGCTTGCCGTATCAATTACGGCTAGTGACGCGAATTCGTTCTTAGATAATTTTTAGCCCCTATTCACCTCCTTACGACACCTTTAAGTTTAAAAAATTGATCTTTTGATGATGTTTTCTTTACGTTATCAATTGGTATTTAAATTTTAAATAAAAGTGCGTAACACCAAATTCTTATTTATTTTGGAGGAGTAGATTGATGAAGTTGAATTTCAAAGGCGCATTGCTCACCAGTACCTTATCTATCGGGATATTTGGAGTTTTACCTGCATTCGCAACATGGGAACCAACCAAGCCTGTGGAATTTATTATCCCAGCTGGTCCCGGTGGAGGTGCTGACCAAATGGCTCGCATGATTCAAGGGATTATCACCAAAAATAATTTAATGAAGCAAGCGGTTATTCCAGTAAATAAAGGATCTGGAGCTGGTGCAGAAGGCTTTTTGGCCATCAAAGAAGCCAAGGGTGATCCGCATAAGATTGTAATAACCCTTTCAAACTTATTTACAACGCCTTTGGCAACGGGTATTCCATTTAACTGGCAAGATATTACACCGGTAGCAATGTTAGCGCTTGATCAATTTGTTTTATGGGGCAATGCTGAGAAGCCTTACAAAACTGCTAAAGAGTACATTGATGCAGTTAAGGCTGCTGGACCGAATAAGTTCAAAATGGGTGGTACCGGCTCTAAGTCTGAAGACCAAATTATTACAGTAGCAATTGAAAAAGCAACTGGCACTAAATTTACTTACATTCCATTTAAAGGGGGTGGCGAAGTTGCAGTGCAACTCGTTGGTAATCATATTGACTCGACAGTAAATAATCCAATTGAAGCAGTAGCTCAGTGGCGTGCGGGTAAGATACGTGCCCTGTGCGTGTTTGATGACACAAGAATGCCATATAAAGAAAAAGTTACCGATACACAATCATGGTATGACGTACCTACATGTAAAGAAGCTGGGGTATCAACTGACTATTTAATGTTGCGGGGTATTTTTATGGGCCCTGGGGTTAAACAAGAGCAGGTTGATTTTTATATTGAGTTATTCAAAAAAGTTCGTGCCACACCAGAGTGGAAAAAGTTCATGGCAGATGGTGCGTTTAATCAGACATTTATGACTGGTCAAGAATTTAAAATTTGGCTTACAACCAATGAATCTCTGCATAAGCAATTAATGACTGAAGCTGGATTCTTGGCGAAATAATTTTTAAGAAATTGGATGGGTCTTTGCTAAAGGGCCCTGTTTTTTTAAGTAGTAGTTCTTTCATCACTTTATTCATGTAGAAAAAAATGTCTCAAAATTTAGAAAATTCAAATCAAGACTCTCTAATCAGCGTTAGAGTAATAGACATTATTACCGCCTTGTTATTTATTGTTGTGGGCTTGGTTGTAATGTTTGGAAGCCTTAAATTGGGAGCTAATTGGAGTAGTGATGGTCCAGAGGCTGGATATTTTCCTTTTTATATTAGTGTGATCATGCTTCTTTCAAGCGCCGTTAACTTGTATCAAGCGGCTATCGTTCATAAGAAAACAGAGGCTTTTGTTAATAAAGAGTCATTTAAGCAAGTAATGGCGGTGTTATTGCCGGCGATTGTTTTTGTCCTGGGTGTGCAATTAATTGGGATTTACGTTTCATCCGTTTTTTACATTGCCTTTTTTATGGTTTGGTTGGGCAAATACCGAATTTGGAAGGCAATTGTAGTTTCTGTTGGAGTCAGCGTGACCCTATACCTTTTATTTGAATTTTGGTTTCAAATTCCGTTACCGCATGGCTCATGGTTCAACCCACTCGAATTAGTGGGTGTGCAATAAAAATTATCAATTAAAAAATGAAGAAAAAGATTTAAAAAAGGGGTTTAAGTTGGAAGAAATTAATGCACTGTTTAATGGCTTTGCGATTGCAATGTCACCATTTAATTTGTTGTTGATGTTAGTTGGTGTAACTCTTGGCGTAATTATTGGTGTTCTACCAGGATTGGGTGGGGCCAATGGTATAGCGATTCTGTTGCCTTTGACGTTTACTATGTCCCCAACCTCAGCCATTATCATGCTCTCATGCATCTACTGGGGAGCATTATTTGGTGGAGCGATTACTTCAATTCTATTTAATATTCCAGGTGAGCCATGGTCGGTTGCAACAACCTTTGACGGTTATCCCATGGCCCGAAAAGGTAAAGCTGGTCAAGCATTAACTGCTGCATTTACTTCTTCGTTTGTGGGAGCTCTTTTTGCGATTGTGATGATTACATTCCTTGCACCATTGGTCGCTAAGTTTGCTTTGAAATTTGGCCCCCCGGAATTTTTCGCGGTGTACTTACTTACTTTTTGTAGCTTTGTTGGGATGAATAAGGGATCACCTTTTAAGACCATCTCTGCCATGATGCTCGGCTTTGCATTGGCGACTGTAGGAATGGATACAGTGACAGGCCAATTGCGTCTAACCTTTGGTAACCCAGAGTTGATGCGTGGTTTTGACTTTTTAATTGCGGTGATTGGCTTATTCGGGATTGGTGAAATTCTGCTCTCGATGGAAGAGGGACTCGCGTTTCAGGGGGCAGCAGCAAAAATTCGCCGCCAGTAGTTCTCAATACTTGGGCGCAATTACCGAAGTACTGGGCTACTTCTATTCGTAGTTGTTTAATTGGTTGTTGGATGGGCATTACACCAGGTGGCGCAACTCCTGCTTCCTTTATGGCATATGGCGTTGCAAAGCGTATGTCGAAGAGTAAAAATTTTGGTAAGGGCCAAATGGAGGGTATTATTGCTCCCGAAACAGCAGCGCATGCCTCAGGTACATCAGCACTTCTTCCTATGTTGTCTTTGGGTATCCCAGGTTCGCCAACTGCTGCGGTACTTCTGGGCGGTTTATTGATTTGGGGTCTTCAGCCGGGTCCATTACTCTTTGTTGAAAAGCCAGACTTTGTTTGGGGCTTGATCGCCAGTATGTACTTAGGTAACATCGCTGGATTAATTGTTGTTTTAACTTGCGTACCCCTATTTGCATCTATTTTAAAAATTCCATTCTCCATCATTGCGCCGGTCATTATTGTCATCTGTGCAGTTGGTGCTTACACCGTTCATAACGCTGTGTTTGATGTTTGGTTAATGTTAGGCTTTGGTTTTCTGGGATATCTATTTAAAAAACTTGATTATCCAATGGCCCCGATGGTCTTAGCCCTCGTATTAGGCGACCGTGCCGAAGACTCATTTCGTCAGTCAATGTTGATTTCTCAAGGCAGTTTAGGAGTGTTTTTCTCTAGCTACGTGGTTACTGGCATTACATCATTAGCTTTGTTAATGCTACTTTGGCCACTCATCGGTAAAGTGTTAAAAAAACACAGTTAATTAGTCGATTTTCAGTCGAAAACCAATTCAATCTCACCTAACTATTTTAATCAGCACAAGGGGTTTTCCCATATTGTAAAAAGATTAAGGTAGTCGTAAGATTACTTAATAATAATTAAGTAGAGACATGATGGGTTTATTAAAAAAAGTTTCAAAAGCTTTTTCGATTTCTTTTGCTATTGGCATTCCGTTTACTAGTTTGAATACTCATGCAGTTGAGGTGCAACTCCCTGAAATTGTGGTTATACCCAATACGGTGATTGGCACTGGCACTTTACTCAGTGAAACTCCAGCCAATGCGCAGATCTTTTATGCGAAAGAGATAACTGAGCAAGAACAGAGTAATGTGGCGGATTTGCTCAATAATAATTTAGGTTCCGTTAGTGTGAGTAATGGCACTGGAAACCCCTATCAAAATGATGTGAACTATCGCGGTTTTCAGGCAACTTCACTATTAGGCGCACCAGTCGGCCTGTCAGTTTATGTCGATGGTGTTCGAATGAATGAACCATTTGGGTCCATTGTCAATTGGGACTTAATCCCAATGAATGCTATTTCTAATCTTTCGGTATTACCTGGTTCTAATCCTTTGTTTGGCTTGAATACATTAGGCGGAGCATTAGTCCTCAATACCAAAAATGGGAAAGACGACCAGGGTTCGGCAATAAGTGTTTTAGGGGGCTCATTTAACCGAAAAGCGACGAAGTTTGAATCCGGCTGGTTTGATGAAGAGACGAATACAGATTTCTTTATCGCTGGAAACTTTGATCAACAAGATGGTTGGAGAGATCATTCAGCATCGCAAGTAAAGCAACTCTTTGGGAAGTGGGGTTGGAGGGGCAATAGCAATCAAACCCGTATTGAATTATCCGGTTCCTATGCCAGTAATACCTTGAGTGGGACGCAGGCCTTGCCTCAAGATATGTTGTCTAATCGTCAAGCGGCTTATACATGGCCAGATACCATGACGAACTCACATACTGTGTTGAACTTAAAAGTGAGTCATTGGTTATCTGATAACAATCAACTTGCTGGTCAAGTGTATTTCAGACAAGCTAGCTTAAACAATATCAATAGCAATGCTCAACTAGATGATGGTTGCACCATTTCTAGTTGTTCTAATCAGGCACCTAATGGTTCCGCTTTAAATGGAGTTACCAATGCTAATGCTTTGGCGTTGGGCTATGGAAGATATGGTGGCGCAATTAATACCAGTATCGTCAACTCGGTTACTGAGACAAATACTTTTGGCACATCTGTGCAATGGTCTAATTTTGACAATTTAGTTGGATATAAAAACGCTTTTACGTTCGGCGGAGGTTTTGATCAATCTCAAATCAACTACAACCAGAGCACCTATTTAGCTCAACTTGTAAATTATCAAACTGTCATGGTTCCCAATACACACTATGCATTTACAGCAAATGGACTGGCGCCTTCAGCAACGAATCCAGCCATATTTAGTGGAAGTAACGTAATCAGAGGTGTCGGTTTAAATTCGACAAATAAAAATCTAAGTCTATTTTTAACAGATACTTTTCATCCAAGTGATTATTTCAGTATTACGGCTGGTGGTAGTTTTACTTATACAAGTATTGATCAATCTGGTTCAAGTAATACCTATTTAAATTCGGATGATGGTTGGACTTGGTCAGATGGCGGAGTCAATTACTACAATCCAAGTTTTGTTGGAGCATGGAGTTATAAGAATTCAAACCCTTCTGGAGTAGCCAGTGCAGCAAATACCATTCCAGTGGGTTCAGTTGCCAATCAAACCAATAGCTTGAATGGCTCTCATAGCTATCAACGATTCAATCCTTCCATCGGTTTTAACTATAAGATCAATCCTCAGAATGGTATCTTTGGGAGTTATAGTGAATCGATGCGGGCGCCAACTTCGGTTGAGTTGTCCTGCGCAAATCCAAGTAGCCCTTGTTCACTTCCTACTGGATTTAATAGTGACCCTGATTTACAAGCTGTTGTAGCGAGAACATTTGAGTTGGGGGGGAGAGGGACTTTAGCTGGCAATGTTTATTGGAATGCTGCCGTATTTGATTCTCTCTTGAGTAATGACATCCAATTTTTAAATGCGCCGAATAGTACGACGTTTGGATACTTCGCTAATGTTGGAGATACGGAGCGTCGTGGATTTGAGATGGGTTTAAAAACTACCATTGATAAATTATATTTATCTGCGAATTATGGTTACGTTAACGCCATTTTTAAATCGAATTTCACAACGGCAGGTGGACAGAATGTCACTAGCGGCAACGTTATTCCGGGAATTCCTGAATCTACTCTAAAGTTAAGAGCAGCTTATTCCATAACAAGTGATCTGTTAATTGGGGCAAATCTAATTGCCGTGAGCAGTCAGTTTATGCACGGCAATGAGAGTAACTCTGATCCAACTGGAAAAGTGGGTGGTTACTCTATCGTAAATTTAGATGTACGTTATCGCGCTAATGACAGTTTAATTTTCTTTGCCAATGTAAATAATCTTTTCAATAATCAATACGCTACCTTTGGTCAGAGTGGAGTAACTAGCATCTATTCATTGGCAACTCAGAACTTTATTACTCCTGCCCCTCCAATCGCAATATGGGCAGGCCTAACGTATAAATTTGGCGCAAAAAAATAAACAAAAAGGATGATATCTACCTTCTTTGCATGCCATCTATGCAATGGTAGAAGTTTATTAATTCATAGATGGTGATTAAAGGTTCTCGTTTTTCACGTCAACCCATAGCAAATTTAGAGGAAACCCTCAATTGACAGACTAACGAATCTATTACAGGATAGAGAACAAATTAGACGATATCGGGGGAATTTTGAAAAAGTATCAAATTGCACTCATACCAGGTGATGGCATCGGTAAAGAAGTTATTCCTGAATGCGCTGAGGTATTAACAGCTTTAGAAAAGCGTTATCCCAGTATTAGTTTTGATTTTCAAGAATTTGACTGGGGTGGAGATTATTATCGTAAGCATGGCGTGATGATGCCGAATGATGGCCTCAATGATTTAAGAAATAAGGATGCTATTTTATTTGGTTCAGCGGGAGATCCGGAAATTCCAGATCATATTACCCTTTGGGGATTGAGGCTCAAAATCTGCCAAGGCTTTGATCAATACGCCAATGTTCGGCCAACGCGTATTCTGCCTGGGATTCAAACACCACTTCGAAAATGCGAACCTCACCAACTTGATTGGGTCATTGTGCGCGAAAACTCTGAAGGAGAATACTCTGGCGTTGGTGGGCGTGCTCACCAAGGACTTCCTATTGAAGTTGCCACAGATATGAGTATCTTGACCCGAGTCGGAGTAGAACGCGTACAACGCTTTGCTTTTAAACTTGCCCAGTCGCGTCCGCGTAAACATTTGACCGTGATTACAAAATCAAACGCCCAGCGACATGGGATGGTGATGTGGGATGAAATTGCAGTTCAAATCGCAAAAGAGTTTCCAGATGTTACTTGGGATAAAGAATTAGTAGATGCCGCAACTGCCAGAATGATCAATCGACCCGAATCAATCGATACAGTGGTAGCTACCAACTTACACGGGGATATTTTGACCGATCTTGCAGCGGCCTTAGCCGGCAGTCTTGGTATAGCTCCGACCGGCAATGTCGATCCTGAGCGTCGTTACCCATCGATGTTCGAACCCATCCACGGTTCAGCATTTGACATTATGGGTAAAGGTTTAGCTAATCCTATTGGGACATTTTGGTCAGCGGTAATGATGTTAGAGCATCTTGGTGAACAAGACGCTGCTAATAAATTAATGGAGGCAATTGAAAAAGTGACTAGTAATCCTGCCCTTCATACGCGAGATCTTGGCGGTGTAGCGATGATGAAAGATGTCACGAAAGCAGTTATTCAGGAGATACAAAAATGAAAAGTGTAATCCGGTTATTTCAAATTGGTGTGGTTGGTATTTGTAGCTTTATTATTTCTTCAAGTGCACAAGTTTTGCCGGGTAAAACAATTCAATACATCATCGCATTTCCTCCTGCTGGTGAATCTGATTTAGTCGCACGCTATCAAGCCGAACTTTCAGTACAGAAATACAATCAGCCAATGATTGTTATTAACCGACCTGGTGGAGGCGGTGCCTTAGCATGGAGTCAACTCAATAATTATGCAAATGATGGGACGATGGTTGTAGGCGTTAATATTCCACATATTATTTTGCAACCTTTACAAGAAGGTACACAATTTAAAACAGATGATATTCAGGCAATTTATTATTATCACTTCACACCAGATGCACTAATGGTCTCTGCTGATAGCCCATATAAAAACTACCAAGATTTAGTCAATGCTGCCAAAAAAAATCAGGGCAAATTAAATATTGCAGGATCAGCATTGTTTTCAGCTAATCATATGGCAAATGAACGTCTTAATAAGCTTGCAGGAATTAAAACTAACTATGTTCCTTTTAAAGGAACTGGCGATTTAATTACTTCTTTAATTGGCATGCATGTTGACGGTGCAATGGGTTACCTGCCTCTCGCCATTCAGCAAAAATCAAAAATCAGAACACTGGCGATTGCGACGGAAAAAAGACATCCATCACTGCCGGATGTCCCTACCTTTAAAGAGTTGGGTCTTAATTGGGTAGACGGTAGCTATCGCGGGGTTGCTGTGCCGAAATCGACCCCAAAAGAAACTCAGGAGAAACTCTCCAACTATTTTGGACTGTTGAATGCTGACCCTGTCGTTAAGAAAAAACTAGAAGATGAAGGGTTCATCCTCGTTGATATTCCTCTAGAAAAAATACCAGCTTTCATGAAAGAGAAAATTCCTCAAGCTTTTGATGATGCAAAAAATGCAGGCATGATTAAGTAGTGATTTAAAAGTCTTTAAGCATCAATGTAATGCTATTTTTTTTATAAAATGGAGCGTATATGTGTCGTTTAAAAATGCATAAAAAAACAATAATGCATCTAAGTGCATTATTTTTTTTTATTACTAGCCCACTCATGGCTCAAACTACCAACGCTTGGCCAAACCGCCCTATTAGAATGGTTGTGCCAGCATTAACTGGTGGTCCAGATACTTTAATGCGTGTAATCAACCCCTATTTGAGTAATGCACTTGGACAAGCCGTTATTGTTGATAATAAATCAGGCGCAAGTGGCATTATTGGTACAGATGCAGTGGCTAAATCAACTCCAGATGGTTATACGTTTTTAGTTGATTCTTCAGGTTTTTTAGTAAAGACTGCTGTCATCAAGAAGCTGCCCTACAATACCGAAAAAGACTTTATTCCTATTATGAACATCGCTTCTAATATGGGCTTAATGTTAATTGTTCATCCATCAAATCCAGCTAAAAATTTAGACGAATTCATTGCAAACGGGAAAAAACCAGATGCAAATTATTCTTATAGCTCACCTGGAGTAGGTAATACTTTGCATCTATTAGGTGAGCTTTTTATAACCCAATCCGGTGTAAAAATGACGCATGTACCTTATAAAGGTGGCGCTCCTGCTGCGGGAGCAGTCGTTGCTAATGAGGTTACTACTATGCTAGCACCCTTACAGACTACTGTGGGCTTTTTACAAGCTCGGAAAGTGAGGGCTTTAGCGTATTCTTTGCCGCAAAGATCTCTTGC
>Ga0164296_1004405_pt1 | contig 12820 bp, 11 predicted proteins | sample GEODES057metaG_FD_113533 | JGI IMG/M metagenome (GOLD analysis project Ga0164296, IMG submission 113533) | Dystrophic lake water microbial communities from Trout Bog Lake, Wisconsin, USA - GEODES057 metaG | ecosystem: Environmental > Aquatic > Freshwater > Lake | place: USA: Trout Bog Lake...
CCGCTACGCTCCGTCAACCGAAAGGCAACGCAGTTCCCCCAACCAAACACAACACCCAAACCAAGCCGTTAGCCACTGCCAGACTCTCATAGAAACTGGCTCAAACTCCGGGGGCAGATCAATGGCGATAAAGCCTATGCCAAAGACCATTCGCACATGCGACTTTGTCTAGCCAACGTGTATCATTAATTGCAGGACGAACACTTTCTATAACAAGAGGGAACTGCTCCTCCATGCCAAGTCGAAAGTAACACGATTGAAGGCGCTCCAAAAAAAATGCCATTGCCTCAATGTCGACTTTCAGCAAATGTTCCGCGCCTGGATGATGCTGTCTTATCATTTTTTCGGTATGAGCCTTGTGGGAAAGGGCATACCACGTGAAATGGCGGCGAACGTGAACCTAAGCACCATTGTAGTCTCCAGAGTTATAAGCGGAACGAAAAAGCTCGAATGAGTGCGATGAATAGCTTCCCAAGCAACACTTTTTGAATTTCAACCCAGAGCCGCAGACACAGGGGTCATTTCTGCTAGGCTCATAATAAGAAGCATGAAAATCTGAAGGAGGTGTTCTCACTGCAAGGTCTGGTTGGATTGAATGAACTTATAACGCTACAACCCCACCCAAACAACACCATCTGCCCCGCGTCCGCATCACTCACGGCCTTCTTCCGCGCCTTCGCGGGCACACTCGTGGCCACTGGGACTTCTTTGACGCTCTCCGCAGGCTGGTGGTCGGCTTCGAGTTGTTGGAGGATTTCCTTGATTCGGTCTATGACGTTCTCTGTCTGGCTGGGACATCACTTGCGGGCCATCGCGGAATAGAAGCGGCCTTTTTTGTCGGTGATGCCAAAGTCGATGAGGTTCTGCCGAAACTCCTCTGGAGTCATGGTGCGGAGGACATGCTCGACTTTTTCAAACACTTCATCAGACAGGCGGCCAGGGATATTGAACCGAGGTGTTTTAACGGATGGGCGACGCTTCACGGGCCGAGGGGACGTGCTCTTGGTCTTTGGCTTGGTGGCAGGCATGGCAGTTAGCGGGGCTGAGGTGGACGAAAGTAGCCCAAAATGCAGACAGAGTCACGCACGGCGATTTGGATGTGTGATTTCTGGCGGATTTCGGACCCCGGAAATGCGGCTGGGCCCTCTTGAAATACGCCCCGCACAGTCTGGATCGGCTGCCCGTCAATTTTCTCAACCACAGGGATGACGAAATTGAGCATGTCACAGTCGAGGCGATGCAGCGGGCCTTTATTGCTTGGCAGCATCGTGGGTTGCTGACTCAGATAGAGATCGTAGGTCGAGTTCAGGACCGCTGTGTAGCGAGTATCCAGCAAGTCGAAACAATTGCCCAACTGAATGACGGCTCCGATCACAGCGGGCTTTTTGATGCGTTTCGGGTCGCGTTTTTTCTGCTCCACGGCCCACTCGAAGGCACGTTCCGGCCCGAACTCCCAAAAATAGATGCCGTAGCCGAGCCAGTCGTAGTCGTTCTCGCTCGCGGCCAGATGCTCGCCGGTCAATAGGACGCGGCGCACGACGGATTCATCGCAGCCGTGATAGGCGATGATGGTGCGCTGGTAGTCGAAGTGCCGCATGGCGAGACCGTAACTCGGCACCTCGATTTGCAAGCGGCTTTCTTAGCCGAAGAGCACCATCTGCCCCGCGTCCGCATCACTCACGGCCTTCTTCCGCACCTTCGCGGGCACACTCGTTGCCACCGGCACCTCCTTGACACTCTCCGCAGGCTGGTGGCCGGCTTCGAGTTGTTGGAGGACTTCTTTGGCGCGGTCGATGACGTTCTCGGGCAGGCCGGCGAGGCGGGCGACTTGAATGCCGTAGCTTTTTTCGGCGCAGCCGGGGAGGATCTTGCGGAGGAAGATGATCTGCTGGTTCCACTCCTTCACGGCGACGTTGTAGTTCTTCACGGCGCTGCGGCTTTGCGCGAGAGCTGTGATTTCGTGGTAGTGCGTGGCAAACAGGGTGCGTGAGCCGACTTTGTCATGCAGATGCTCGGCCACGCTCCAGGCGATGCTGAGGCCGTCGAAGGTGGAGGTACCGCGGCCGATCTCGTCGAGGATGACGAGGCTGCGCTCCGTCGCATTGTTCAAAATCAGCGCCGTTTCATTCATCTCCACCATGAACGTACTCTGCCCACGCGCCAGATCATCACTCGCACCGATGCGCGTGAAGATGCGATCCACTAGCCCCACCTCCGCGCTCGCCACCGGCAGATAGCTCCCAATCTGCGCCATCAGCGTCAGCAGTGCCGTCATGCGCAAATACGTGCTCTTCCCCGCCATGTTTGGACCGGTGATCATGATAAGGCGGCTCTCCTCCGGCTCCAGCGTGATGTCGTTCGGCACAAAGCGCTCGCCGCTCGTCAGATTCTGATCCAGCACCGGATGCCGCCCATCGCGGATGAACAAATTCCGCGTCTCATTCAGCACCGGCCGCGTGTAGTTAAACAGCCGCGCCGTTTCCGCCAGCGAGCCGATCGCATCCAAAATCGCAATCGTCTCCGCCGTCTCCTGAATGTGCACGAGATGCTCCAGCACGCGGCCGCGTAGGCTCAGAAACTCCTCATACTCCAGCGCCTTGCTGCGCTCTTCGCTGCCGAGGATTTTGTCCTCCATGCGCTTGAGTTCGTCGGTGATGTAGCGCTCGCCGTTGACGGTGGTCTGCTTGCGGTGGTAGTCGGGTGGGACGCTGCCGACGTTCGCCTTGGTGATCTCGATGAAGTAACCGAAGACCGCGTTGTACTTGATCTTGAGGCTCTTGATCCCCGTCCGCTCGATCTCACGCTGTTGCAGATCGGCGATCCATTGCCGCCCCAGCGTGGAGGCGGCACGGAGTTCATCCAGCGCTGGCAGATAGCCCTCGCGGAAGACACCGCCCTCCTTGATCTGCATCGGCGGCTCATCCGCGATGGCACGCTGAATCTCCTGCGAGATGGCGGTGAGATCATGCAGACGTGCCAGCAGGAGAGGGATCATCTTGATCCCTCCTTCGGCAAGAGCATCATCCTGATCCTCCTCGGTGATCAACTGCTCCAGCGCCGCCCGCAAAGCCGGCACCACTTCCAGTGAAGACGCGAGCATCAGCAAATCACGCCCATTGCCGCTGCCCTGGCTGAGGCGGGAACTGGTGCGCTCCAGATCGCGCACTTCCTTGAGCAGGGTGCGGATCTGGCTGAAGAGCATGGATTCCTCCAGCAAGGCAGCGATCATGTCCTGGCGCTGCGTGAGGGCGTCCAGATCGCGCAGCGGGTGCAGCACCCAGTGGCGGAGTTTGCGTGCGCCCATGGGCGTGCAGGTGCGGTCCAGTGCGCTGAGCAGTGTGTGTGACGCGCCACCGCGTGCGGTGACGAGTTCTAGGTGGCTCTGGCTCGCGGCGTCGATGAGCACCACATCGCTGATCTGCGCATAACGCAGACGCTGGATATGATCGACACTGCGGCGCAGTTGGAACTGAAGGTACTGCAAGATGCAGCCCGCTGCACCAATCGCCGCACTCAGCCCCTGGCAGCCGAAGCCGTCGAGCGACTGCACTTTGAAGTGCTGCGTGAGGCTGTGCTGCGCCTGATCTATCAGGAAGAGGTAGCCTTCGATGGGTTGCGCGCAGGTCGGGCTGCCGAGAGCCGCGATCAAATCGCCCTGATCCTCGCTGTAGAGGAGTTCGCTGGCCTGGAGGCGTTCGAGTTCATCCGCCAGTTCGGTCGTGTCCTTGAACTCGGCCACTTCGAACTCGCCCGTGGTGTGGTCCACATAGGCGAGGCCGAGTTTCTTGCCCTCGCGAAACACGGCGGCGAGGTAATTCGAGCGATTCGATTCGAGGAGATTGAGATCGTTGATAGTGCCTGCGCTGAGCACCTGCGAGACAGCGCGTTCGACGATCTTCCCCGGCACCGGGTCCGTGGTCTGCTCGGCGATGGCGACACGCTTACCCGCCTTGATCAACTTGGCGATGTAACCCTGCGAGGAATGATGCGGCACACCGCACATCGGCACGCCGTTGCGTTTGGTGAGCGCGACGTTGAGGATGGGCGAGGCGGTCTTGGCGTCCTCAAAGAACAGCTCGTAAAAGTCGCCCAGGCGGAAGAACAGCAGCACGTCCTCTGGCAGTTCGCGCCGGATGGCGAGGTACTGCTTCATCATGGGAGTGGTGCTGGCGTCGGACATGGGAGAGGGGCAAGGAGGCAAGAGGTTGGACGGGAGGTCAAGATGGAGCAATGACGAATGACGAATTCAGCAGGATGAAACACCGGCGCAGCGTTAACGCGACATGCCATCCCGCCGTCGATTTTTTACAGACCTGCTCCGCTGCGGCGCTGCCAGGAATCGTGTCACCTGCTGCCGAAAACGGAAAGCCCTTTTCATTCATCCTGCTGGGAGATCTGCACTACGACAGCCTGGCGCATCATGATTTGAAGTGGCTGCAGGAGCATCACGCCGGCGATCTGAGCCAGATCCAAAACTACTCACGCCTCACGACGGAGGTGATGCCCGGCATGTTTGCGGCGGTGAAGCAGCGCATTGCAGCGCTGCGTGAAACCGCCGCACCACCCGCCTTCGTGCTGCAGGTGGGAGATCTGGTGGAAGGCCTGTGCGGCAATGCGGAGCTGTCAGCACGGCAGAACCGCGAGGCACTGGCCTTTGTGGCGCAGGCGGAGTTCGGCCTGCCCTTTGTCTTCACCAAGGGCAATCACGATGTCACGGGTGATGGTGCGATGGAGGCCTTTGACGAGGTGTTGCGGCCCTTCATGACGCAAGAGGCACGCAAGCTCGATGCTGGCACCACCCACACCCAGGCGAATCATCTGATAACCTACGGCGAAGCGCAGTTCGCGTTCTTTGATGCCTACGACAAGACCAGCCTGGAGTGGCTGGAGGCGGTGGCGGCCCGGCGCACCGCGCGGCATCTGTTTGTGATCATTCATCCACCCGTCGTCCCCTATGGCGCACGCGCCTCGTGGCATCTTTATGCAGGCGAGAAGCTACAGGCGCAACGTGCCAAGCTGCTGGAGGTACTGGGCCGGCAGGAGGCCATGGTGCTGGGAGGGCACCTGCACAAGTTCAGCGCGCTGACGCGGCTGGCAGGCGGGAAGAGCTTCTCACAGCTCGCGGTGAGCAGCGTGGTGTCGGCCTTGAATCAAAAACCGAAGGATGAACTGCATGGCCTGGCCGGTTACACAGGCGACCAGGTCAATCTGGAACCGAAGCATGCACCTGAGACAGCGGCGTTGCGGCGGGAGATCTATGCCAGCGAGCGCAAGCAGGTGACGACCTTTGAATATGCCGACTCAGCAGGCTATGCCATGGTCACGGTCAACGGAGCACAAGTGACGGCGTCGGTTCATGCGGGCTCACAGACGGGAGCCTTCCAATCCCTGAAGATTTCCGTGTGAACAAGAGTGTGCTTGATCCGGTGCAGCAAATTGCCAGATTCGTAATCTTATGAACCAGCCCCAACGCGAAGCCCTGTTTGATGTGCTCACACTTTCCATTTATGCAGATGCGCACATTTCTTTGACCGAAGAACGCCTGCTGGAGTCGGCCTTCATCGCCGAAGGCTGGGACTCGGAGTATCCCAAGAGTCTGTTCATCGATGAATCGTTCGCCCGCGCACGCGAGGTGTCCGAGACCGACGACGCCATGTTCGATTACATCAATGAGAAGGCGCAGGCCTTCACCACCAAGTCGGTGCAGAAAGAGGTGCTGGGCGTGGTGAAAAACATCCTCAAGAGCGACGGCGAGACACCGGAGGAAAACGAGTTCTACAACCTGCTGGTGCAGGCGCTGCCCAAGGCAGGCAAGTAAGCGCGCTTACTTCAGAACCGGTTCGCCGAGGTGCTTCTTGAAGAAAGCGGCGGCAATATCCACCGTCTCTGCGCACCAGGGATCGCTCATCCAGAACGGATGCGGAGCTTCCTTGAGCGTATGCACGGCGGTTTCGATGCCGAGGGCTTTCAGCTTTTCCATCATCTCGGCACGGCCGACTTTGAGACTGTCTTTTTCCCCTTCGATGTAAATCGTGGGCGGCACACCGGCGCGAACATGATCGATGGGCGAGGCGGCCTGATACAGCTCCGGTTTTTCCTGCGCTGTGGCACCAAAGAAGAGAACCGCACCTTCGTTGGTTTTGGTGCGGTTGGCCTCGACCAAGTCTTGCGTGGCGGCCATGACGATGCAGGCTTTGACGGCGCTGGATTGCTCTTTGAACGGGCCGTCACCCTCAAACTCAGGCAGGCCGGTCGTCATCGCCGTCAGGCCGGAGAGATGACCGCCGGCGGAGCCGCCCATGCAGCCGATGCGCTCGGGGTCGAGCTTCAGCTCCTGCGCATGCGCCCGCAGGCAGCGCAGTGCCGCCTTGCAGTCGTGCAGTGCCGCCGGGTATTTGGCCTGGGTGGAGAGGCGGTAGCTTACCAACGCGGTGACAAAGCCGCGCTGGGCGAGACGTTCCATCATCGGCTTGTCAGCCTCCACCTGACGGGCCTTCCAGCCGCCGCCATGAATATCCAGGATGCAGGGCCAGGTACCCGCCGCATCAGGCACATAGACGTATAGCTCGACCGTGTGCTCTGGATACTGCGCGACCTGGAGAATCTTCAACGTGAAGCCGGCCGGTGTCTGGGGTTTGAGCGCTTTCCACTTGGGCCCATTAGGGCTGGGCTTGGCTGCTGGTTTGGAGTCGGCGGCATGCAGAGCGCCCAGGGTGAAAACAAGAGCAAGGCAGAGGAAGCAACGAGAAGGCATGGGCCATGCATAACGCCCGCCACACCTCCGATCCTTGCGTTAATTCTTGGCTTTCGGAATCGTGCCCAGCGCTTGCGGGCGTTCGGACGTTTTGCGCATGGCCTTCCTCTTCGGCGGTGGCGCGCCGGGGTCAAAGCCTTCACCGCCCTGCACCCTCGCACCTTTGTCGGTCATCACCAGGGAAGGGCGGTTGCCGTCGGTATCACGGTAGTAGTTGCGCTGCTGGATCTTGCCATCCGGGTTCACGACGGCGTGGCAGAAAATGTGCGGCTGGGCCAGGAACATGACGTGCAGCTTGTTGTGAACGTCGATGCTGATCTGCGGCTGTACCGCCATCATGGCAGGCCCCAGCAGGAAGGTTGAGATGTAGGCACCGCTGCGGTCATCGGTGAGGCGGCAGTAAAGCTGCAGATCGTCAAGCTCACGAAACAGGATGACCTGGTAGCGGCGCTGGCGCCCGGCGTTGGGGAAGCCCTGCGGCACACCAAAGGGCTGGTCAAACATGTTCGGCTTGGAATCGGTGATGGTCATGCGCACCTTGTTGGACGTGTAGAACTGACCGGAGATGGGATGCAGCACGTTCGCCACCATGTTGAAAGTCCCCAGATCAGCGGTGGAATAACCGCCGGAGATTTCGACGGTATGCTTGGACGTGCCACCAGCCTTCATGGTGATGGGTGCCTCCGAACTGATGCCCACCGGGGAGAGCCTGCGGCCGGTTGATTCGGTGATCTCAAACTGCAGCCAGTCACGTGCGCCATGACCACCCACAACCACATCACCGCCGGAACGGTTGGTGATGGTCACTACAGCCACGACGGGCTCGCCCGTGATAAACTGGTTTTTTACCAGCGTGAGGTTGGTGACATACTGCGCACGGGCCTGGCCGCAGCATAGGCAGAGGATCAACAGTAAAAGAATGCGGTTCATAAACTTCAAGGCTTGGGTTTGGCGGGAGCGGTGCTGGCAGCGGTGCGGAAGCCGCGTGCCAATGTAGCCTCGTTCGCCGATTCAGGAAAGCGTCTGTCAGTCAGAAGCTGATCGTTGCTCTTCAGACCGAAGTGTCCGCCACGCACGACGGGCACCTTGATGTCGATGAACTCCGGGTGCGAGGCCCATTCCCCAGACAGGCTCTCCCCCGCAGTCCATTCGCTGACATTGCCGGCCATGTCGCACACGCCGTAGGGGCTGACATCCAGCGTGACGCGGGTGATCGGGGCCCAGAGATTGTAGCCATCGATCTTGCCGCCCTTGCCTTTGGGCGAGGGATCGTAGTCGTCCCCCAGATTGGCGGCTTGGCTGTTGGGCTTGTTGCCCCAGGGGTAGAGCAGGCCGTTCTCACCACGGGCGGCCTTTTCCCACTCCTGCTCGGTCGGCAGCCGCTGGCCGTTCCATTTGGCAAAGGCATACGCATCCCACCAGTCCACCTGGGAAACGGGCGTGTTGAGCGTGATGCTCTCGCCATTGAAGGTGGTGCCTGCTTTGGCGGCGGCGTAGTACTGGCTCCACTTCACCGGTTCGTGACTGGTTTTGGTCTGGGGCTGCAAGGGATGATCGAATGCTCCCGCTGCCGACTTCTTCAAGGCTTTCAGGAAGTCGGCATACTGGCCGATCGTGACCTCGTGCTTGCTGATCCAGAACTCCGGCAGTTGGATCTTTTCATTCTTTTGGTACACGAAGGTGCCGGCGGGGATGCGGACCATCTCGATGGGCAGCGCGGATGCATTGGCCATCGGCGGGGTGTTCTTGCCGTTCATCAGGGCGCCGAGTCCGGCCACCACCACGAGGATGACGACGATCATGAGCCACACCCACCAGGGTTTGGTACCGTTCACTCCCACCGGCAGCGTTTCCGCCTCGATTTTCCGCACGATGCTGCGCTCACGCATGTCGTCACGCACATCGTCGAGGGCATGCAGCAAGCCGTTCCAGTCGTGGTTGGCATCTGCCAGCGACTGCAGCAGACCACGCGCCTTGCCCTCGGCGGCAACGGGGCGCATCACTTCGAGAAACCCTTTCACATCGGCCTTCGCATCGCGTTTTTTGGCGATCGCCGGACGGAAGAAATTCACGATGCTGGCCTGATGGTCGGCGTCGATGTAAATGTCTCGTGGTGTGATGCTGCGATGATGATACCCGCGCTCCGTGGCAAACTGCATGGCCTCCGCCACCCCGAACAGCACTTCGGCCAGACGGCGTTCATTGAGCATTTCATCGGTCAGCTCGATTTCCAACAAGCTGCGGCCACGCGGCAGCTCGCGGGAGTAGAACAGCCAGCCGTTGGCTTCGCCCGCCTCATACAGCGGCGCGATGCGGGGGTGCATCAGCGAGGCCTTCACGCGCTCACGCTCCTTGAATTTGGCCACCACCTCCGGCTGCTTCAGGCATTCCGGTTTCAGCAGTACCAGCGCCACCGGGCGCTGTACGGTGATCTGCAGCGCCCGGTAGGTCTCCGCCTCCGTTTCGATGTAGAGACGCTCCAGTACCTGATAGTTCCCCAGCACCGTGCCCGGCACCATGACGGGTGGCGGTTCATTGGCCTCGACCGGCAGCGACAGCAGGGAGCGCACCCGCTCCAGCAGCTTCTCCGGGAGGTATGGTGCATCTTTGAGCACCAGGCCGTCGGCGATCTGGTCCTCAAAGCCGGTCAGGTCATAGCGGGTGCTGAAGAGGACACGGACCTGTGGAAAACGTGAGCGCACCGTGTCGCGCAGCGCAAAGCCGGTTTCCTGCGTCGGGAAGATCGCCTCGGTCACGAGGATGTCGAGCGAGTCTGCCTTCGCAACCCAGGCGGCCGCGAGAGCAGGGTCGGGGAAATCGACCACGGCGTAGCCAGGGAGATTGTCCCTGAGCCAGGTAGTTCGTACTCCGCGCAGGGCGGCATTGGAATCGACAAACAAAAGAGTCATGCGGGCAGGTCAGTGGCGATCATTTTCCCATCGGCGGGAGCAGCGGATTGCCACCTGCGGGAGAGCCGCCCGGTGCCGATCCGAACTCCAGGAGATCGCGGGGCTCGGCAGCCACATCCTGGAGTTTGTTGTTGTAGTAGAGCCGGAGCATGTACCCGTAGTAAGTACGGCGTCCATGCTGCTGGATTTCAGCGGCGGAGAGGGCTGGCAGGTGATAAACGACATCCAGCACTTCCTCACCGGTGCCGTTCCAGTCCACCGGAGCGGACTGCCAGGTTTCCACCGGTTCAGGCGCGATGGTCTGCGCCACTTTGACATTGTTCACGCGGTCAAAAAAGAACACCTCAAGATTCAGCTCCTGTCCGTTGATGGGACGATTGCCCGCCCGGACGATGGGTACACGCAGGACGTAGCGTTCGCCGGCGCTGATCTTGAAATCACGGGCGACCTGGCACGCGCCCAGGCGCAGATATTTTTCGCTGTCTGCACCCGCGCCAGTGGACAGCCCGGGTGCCGTCACTGCTGCCGATCCCGAACCCAGCCGCCGTGAGGCCAGCTCAAAAAAACTGCCTGCCTTCGTGGCACCGAGGAGCTGAATGCGCCGCCAGGCGTCCGTGGCCTTGGCCTTGAGCCCCATCTGTTCGTAGGTCTGCGCCATTTCGGCGATGATCGCCGGATGGTCCGGGTTGACTTCGTCCGCCTTTCGCAGCAGTTCGAGCGCCTGCTGCATGTCGCTCATGCCGCGAATTTCCTTGGCCGAAGTGATGACGTAGTTCACGTCACGCAGCAGTTGCGTGGCGGCATCAGGTTTGGCACTGAATTCGGGGGGTACCGTCCTCGCGGGTGCTGGAGCAGGCGCGGAAGGGGCTGGAGCCGATGGAACCACGGCTGCTTGCGGAACCTGCGGAACGTAAGCAGGCGCTGGCATGGGTGCAGCCTCTCCCGGCTTGCTGAAGGAGCCAATGGGTGGCGGCGCGCTGGAAACGGGTGCTGCGGGTGCCGACCCAGGCGCTGGCATGAGCGACCCCGGCAGTGGCGGCGCGCTGGCGCTTGGCGGTGGCAGGGCGAACTGGCCGATCTCCGGCACCATGCTGGGCACCGCTACAGGTATTGGCCGCTCCGTTGCCACGGACTTGGCCGCAGCTGTGGAGGCACCGTCGGTGGTGAGGAGTCTTAGCGCGAGGATCGTCTGCACCACCGCCAGCGCGCACAGCGTTCCCCACGCGAGCGCTGAGGAGCGGTCGCGGTCGGAGGGCAGAATGGTGGATGGAGGAGTCACAGGTTGCTGAAAATGACGCTCATGGTACGATTTGGGGCTTCTAGTGTCAATGCTCCAGGGTTCTTCGTTCAAAATGCCGGAAGGTCACTCCCTGCCGCTGTTTTCTCATGCCATTGAAACGTCGCCGCACTACCGTCCGTGCGAATTTTCCTTCACTCCCGCCGAAATCGCGGCACAACTGTGCCATCGCGAGGGTCTGGTGTGGATGGATTCGTCCCTGGCGACGCCCGGAGCCATCTCCGTACTCACTGCCGAACCCGTCGCCGTGCTGCGGGGTCACATCGACCGGGATTGGGAGCAAGTGCGTGCCGCGCTGCGTATTCCCCGGGCCTCGGCGGGCGGTTTGTACGGCTGGGTCGGCTATGACGGCCACTTCGTCTTCGGCATCTATCCGCACGGCCTCGTCTATCACCACGACACCGCGAAGTGGTATGAATTCGGCGATTTCAAATGGCAGCGCCGCGACACCCCACCTGCAGCAGCTCCACGCCTCCAATTTGAGCCCGGTGTCAGCAGCGCCGACTTCATCCACAGCGTCGAGCGTGCGCAGCGCTACATCGCCGCCGGCGACATCTACCAGGTGAACCTTTCCTACCCCTGGCAGGCCGCGTGGCCGCAGGACGCCGATGCGCTCGCGTTGTATTTAAAACTGCGCGCCGTCTCTCCCGCGCCGCATGCGGCCTTCATGCAACTGGCCGGGACGAGCGTGCTGTCCGCCTCGCCGGAGTTGTTTCTTCGTATGCAAGGCTCACGCATCGCCACACGCCCGATCAAAGGCACGCGCCCGCGCTTTGCCGATGATCCCGCCCGCGACACCGCCGCCGTGCACGAGCTCACCACTTCCGCCAAAGAACGTGCCGAACTGCTCATGATCACCGACCTCGAGCGCAACGATCTCGGCCAGGTCTGCGAATTCGGCAGCGTCGCCGTGCCCGAGCTGTGGCGGGTGGAAAGCTTCGCGCAAGTGTTTCATCTCGTCTCCACCGTCACCGGCACCCTGCGCCCGCATGTCGATCACGTCGATGCCTTCCGCGCCTGCTTCCCCGGCGGCAGCATCACCGGCGCGCCGAAACAACGCGCCTGCGAAATCATCGCCGAACTCGAACCCCACGCCCGCGGCCTCTACACCGGAGCCATCGGCTGGTTCGGCTTCGATGGCCGCAGCCAATGGAACATCGCCATCCGCACCGCCGTCCAGCAAGCCGACCAAATCACCTTCCACGTCGGTGCCGGTATCGTCGCCGACTCCGTGCCGCAGCATGAGTATGAAGAGACGCTGCATAAGGCGGCGGGGATCTTAGCGGCGGCGGGGTGAGGGTTTGCTGTGCTCTTGCAATTCGCCTCAGTGATTGGGAAAAGCAATCCCCGCATGCATTAGCCTGAGCTAGCAATTGTCATGTACTGAATGCGCGTCATATTTAAGAACTATGTTGCCAAAGACGCCTATTTGCGTCAGAACTAGCTTCCATGAAAGCTGAAATCCGTTGGCGCTCGACAAATCTGTTCGCCATAATGCTGTTGACCTACTCGACAAAAATGCTTCTGATCAAGAAGTTAGGAGGCACTACCCACGCTCTTTGAACGAACGATTATGGCCGACACAGAAACAGGGATACGATGGTGGCTGAGATATGTGTTCATTCCCCTCATTACTTGCAGCGCGGCTGCAACGTTGCTTGGGTTCTGTTTGCATCGGGAACCCGATCCTCGAGCTAAGCCTACGCCCGTGTCATTGCCTAATTCGCCAATTCCTCAACTATTGAGGCTTGCATAATAGCCTGACAGATGTTGAAGTTTGCTGTATGATGCTTGGATGAGCAAGGCAAGAGACCACCAAGAAATGGAAAGACGGCGATTGAAGGCCGCGAGGCACTTTGA
>Ga0164296_1004407_pt1 | contig 12815 bp, 10 predicted proteins | sample GEODES057metaG_FD_113533 | JGI IMG/M metagenome (GOLD analysis project Ga0164296, IMG submission 113533) | Dystrophic lake water microbial communities from Trout Bog Lake, Wisconsin, USA - GEODES057 metaG | ecosystem: Environmental > Aquatic > Freshwater > Lake | place: USA: Trout Bog Lake...
AGCAGAACAAAATTCACGATCTCGTGCCCATACGTGAAAATAGACAGGTTTGGTAATATTTACAATACCCTTATACTGGCAGTGATATATGAAATTGACATTTGACCCTTCTACAAGATGAATACTTTCTGCATTTTCTATGAGTGATAATGCCCATCCAGGAAAAGCAACTAAATTATGAATATCTATACACTTATAATTGTTCTTAATGCAGCCCAAGAAAAACCCCATATCAGATGTATCACCAGCAGTATTGATAATGTTATACTTTTCACCCTCCATTATACCATAGCGTTTAAAAACCTCTTCCTTAACGGATTTTTCTTTCTCTATATCACGCGTATAATCAAAAAAATCTATACGAACCGAATTATTCAATCCTATAAGTTTATAATACACTAAATGATTTATTTCTATCTCTGTAGGTGGCAAATGGCTATTCGGCATACAGATGTATTTTTGGTCAATCGCTAGATGCTTATATAACGGATTCATATCATTAAAATAATAGGTTTTGTCAATCTCTTTATATGACGCTAATAAAGTACTTGGCGCTGTCCAAGTATTTGTAATTACATCGCATACGTGAATACTACCAGTTGGCGATGCACGAAGTAGTGATTCTACATCACCTACTAAAAATATACGTCGGTTATAATACTCAGATTTGGAAAAATAACCATCAAAATACGTATACAGATTACTAGTAATATAAAAATATACCTTGTCGTAATATTGTAATAAAAAATAAAGCATACCGATCATAGAAAATGAATCACCGAAGGTGAAACATGGTGGCACAATAATAATACTATCGTACATCTATTTACTACTAAAACATCGCATTTAAATATGGAATAGCATGATAGTCAACGTGACCCGCCAAATGTACAAAATAATTGTTCTTTAAAAATGTGTCTAATTCGTAACCGCACGTATATTTATACATCTGCCATATTGCATTCCATTTGTTGTCCATAACTATATATCGTTCGTTTATCTGAAGTTCGTATCCTATAACAACCTGCTCATAATGAAAGCCATTCTTATGCGCACGAATTTCATTTTTGTGCTTTTCAAACACACTTTCCATAAATTCTCTATGCTTGCGCGGCTGAAACACAAGAACACCTGTATTGAACACCATATCCGTGGCTAAATGCTTTTCTATATGTATGCGGTAGTAATCCATTGCACACGTATCCCATTCGCCATTTGCCAGCCCTGAATAGGGAACTGAGTTTACCTCTTTTGCTGATTTCCGCTGATGTTCTATGCGCATCTGTCGTGTCGGCTGCGAATACTCGTCTACAATACCTACCTTATCGCCAAAATTGTAAGCAGTATGGATCGCCGGCGCCTCAGGATTTATAATTACATCCGCATCTACAAACACAAGAAGATCATATTCCTGTGCCCAATCGTAACTACATAGAAACATCTTCGTAGATAGAATACTCAGCGGCTTGAACGTATAGTCGGACTTATCATACGGCTCCGTTATAATACGAAAATCATAGCCGTGACGCCGTGCATAGTGTTCGTGACTTTTACGAAACAGATAATTATATTCTTGAATATATTTATCCCCTACAGCCAGAGTCACAAGAACTACTTTCATTTCGTATTATTATATGAAATAAAAGTATGTTTAGACCACGATTACATACAGATAGGGCGACCGTACACCTTGGAAAAGTGCTCTAACCAATAGTTGTACGTTTTGTAATCGGCGGGTGTTCCCCAACATATATAATTCTCTACAGGAAATACCTTCACCTTATAGCCGCGCTCAATTAGCGGATTCAGCAGATCATCCACATAATACTCACCATTCGTACGAATATTCTTCTCATAAATATCCTTGAGTCCCTCACGATAAATAGACGTCTTACGGAAAAACATCGTGCCAATGATGGCGTGGGTCGCACCTGGCAGCGGCTTCTTCACACTCACGTGCCGAATCGTATTCTCGGCATCCACGTCCATCCAGGCATACATATGCGGAAATAGCTTACCCGTCGGATTGTTTGTAAACGACCATACAATGACATCTACCGATGGGTCATTTTCCAGCTTCATATACTCAAAGAAATTATAGTCGGCGCCATTATCACACGCACTAATCATAATCGGCGTTTCGTCCGTAATGCCCGCCTGGTTGATCCCAATCTCGCACGTACATGCCTGCCCCTCAGTCGTATCCGCAATCTTAATAATCTTAGAGTCAGCCCATCGCTCCTTGAGCGCTGCCTCTAGTGGATACGACGCTAGATGCTCCTCTAAACAAATAAAGACCTGACGACGGCACTCTGGAATACATTCCACCGCACGCACAATCATAGGCTTACCATTCACGTCCAAAAGTGGCTTAGGGTCGGCAAATCCATCCATCTTGAAACGGCTACCACGCCCCGCCAACGGCAAAATAAGCGTCGCACAGCTTTTGGGTATGATTTGGTAATCCGCCGCCTCCTCAAAGTGAAGGCTCCACCTATTGTAAATTCCCAGGTCGTGCGGCGTACCCCACTGTAACATCTTCTCAATCTCAAACGGCACTATACGCTTGCCGTCCTGTATCATATGATTATAAACAAGGCTCACATAGAACTCACCGTTCTTCTTGCCCGCATCACCACTCTCCATCAGCGCCTTAAAATACTGCTTGACATACTTTCCGTAACGGAAATAGTACGTGCCATTAGACGCATATTCGCTCATACGATTGTCCGTAAAAGGCTCCTTCTCGCGCACCTCTAGCACTCGTCCATCTGCATCGCACCGCAGAAAGGCGTAATTGTCGGTGCCTAGCATATGAGGGTGGAATCCACGGTACGCCGCAATTGCACCATCTACACCATCGGCGCGGACAGCCTTCAAAAATGCCGCGTAATCCCACACCGTGCCGTAGTCACAATAACTGACAATCACCTCCTCATCATCCGCAATCGTATCAAATACCTGCGCAACCGCATACACCGGTCCAAGGCTGTGACCCTCAATAACGTGTACCGTCGCACCATACGACTCAAGGAGAGCACGCATATTGGTCGTCTCAATATGCTGCCGGTTACAAATACAATGTACCTCGGCGCCAGGAAAAAGGTCAATCACGTGCTTAATAATCGGCTGACCATCAACAATAATTAGCGGCTTAGGGTCGGTATAGCCCGCTTCTACAAATCGGCGCCCCACGCCTGACATCGGTAGAATGACCTTCATGGTTTATTTAGAGTTTCGGCGAGTAGCCTTAAACCGTCTAAATCGCATACAAACGGGCTATTGAGTCCGCCATCTAACGCTTCAAATTGAGATGGGTTGAAGGTCGCCGTCGCAAAGATGCCGTCCGCCGCAAAGCCCGCCACGTCATTATTGGACATCTTCACTGTATAAGCACCGTCGGCATACGACTCAATCTCACCGATTTTGCCGTAATAGGGCGACGCGGCATCCGTAACCTTTACACGCACATAGAGCGGATAGGGACCTTCGTGCGGCGCGTGCGAAGTAATATCCGCATACCGACAGCGCGTATGGTTCATCGTATGAACGAACCGTTTATTAATTGTTAGAAAGTCGGGCGTTGTTATACACCCCACGGCAGTCTTAGGACTACTGAATAAACTATTTGCCATACCACCTCCGATAAAGCCAATAATATGGGTAGCAGTTTGGAACAGTCCGATCTTATCAAGCGTGCTGAGATTCTCGCAAAATACCTCTTGGTAATCGTAATTTATCAAGGTGTCTACAACCTGGTCCTCATTCATACACTTCCGTCGTGTCGTATAGTTTGTGCCGATGTTAGACGTATCATTATGAATCCAGGTCCGACGGCTTACATAGAACTTGCGAGGAAGTTTGTTGTTATTTGACGTAAATAACATATCCCAAATACGGCGAGCTTCTGGCGATGGCGGCTCATTAGACGCCCAAGCGCCCATATGTGTCTTGCCGTGTGTAAAGGACGATGGTAGATATAGGTGCTCGTATGCTACGTTCTCTTCTGCATATTCAAACTCCTTGTAGCCAAGCATTGCTAAAAATTCGGTCTGAAAGCGCATCCACTTATGATCCTTTGGCAACAGTATCTTTTGCTGTCTGTTCGTATGATGTGCCAAATACGGCAGAGTATCGTATAAGAAGTGAAAATAGTTGCTCAGATTGAAGATGAAGAAGAAGTAGTGACCTGGCTTCATCGTTGTTGGCGTCAGCTGTTGTTGCGGCTCACACGCACCAACCATTGCAGGCATAGACATAATCTGCTCATCATACGGATTTTCACCATTTACCTTACAATTAGGATACGTAGGATTCGTTAGAACTGCGTGTTCTACGTGACGTAGATATTTGATGCGGCTCATATATAAAGCCATAGATTGTGGCTTTATATATGTTTATCGCACATCGTGTGAATGAGTTAAATGAAACGATTGCTGCAAATGTGTTTGGAACCGCAGATGGTATAGAATTTGATATTCGTGATACCGGCGGTGATATCGTTGTACAACACGACCCCTTTTTGGGTGGGCAGCTCTTTAGCGATTTCTTAAAGTTCTGTCCATCTAACAAATTTTACATAGTGAATGTCAAGTCTGAAGGAATTGAGCAGCGCGCTATTGCCGACCTTGAAGCGCACGGAATCACCCAGTTCTTTCTATTGGACTGTAGTATTCCTATGATGGTTAAGCTAGGAAAGATGGGGGAGCGCCGCCTGGCAGTTCGTTTCTCTGAGTACGAGTCCCTTGCCACGGTGGAGGCGATGGCTCCTTTTGTATCGTGGGTATGGATAGATGTCTTTACTCAGTTGCCCCTTACAAGTTTTGTAGAAACATTTCTTCGTCATCGTGGACTTAAACTATGCCTTGTATCACCGGAATTACAAGGACAGCAAGAAAAGCTTGTGGATTATAAGATTCTTCTCGCTAAGCGAGGGGTGACCATTGACGCTATATGTTCAAAACTGTATAACCACGGTCTATGGATGTGAATTAACTCCGCCCAGAATAATATCATTCAACCGGTCCGACAGATACTTACCGAGTTCATCGGATGGTTTTACGTGATGGTCTATATGGGGATACTGAAAACGTTCCGCAAGAATGCCATTCTCAGTCAAAATCGGCATCATATCAATAAATCCCCAACGGTTCTTTATACATATTGTTTTCAGTGCGTCATTCATTGAAAAGAGTGCTTTGTTGCGTTGTTCAACCGAATCGTTATAAATATGTGCTACTGATTCATAGGTTCTCTCTTCTACAAATTCTCCCACCTCTTGTACCTTATTATTAGCGTGGCACATTGTATCCTTAAAATTTACATAAAATATGTGCCTTGTATCCTTGATAGCAGTTGGATTGATACCAATCACAATAGGCGTTCCTTTTCTTTGTTGTAAGAATCGTTCATAAATACGAACTGCATCATGAATAAAAGATGATACATCTAGTTTTGCTTGTACCAAAACACTTTTGTAGTAATAACCGAACTCCATATCTACCTGACCTAAATGAAACAGAAAGTAGTTCGTTGGACTAGTATCAATTTCACTTATATTTTGATTCAATCCAGTTGTTGAGGTCTGATTCAATAACCCACGAATGGATGCGCCGGCTGCGTGTACTCGTTGAAAAGGATATAATGATATATTCTCTAATGATTTGAACTGATCTATATGCGAATTTCCTACAAGAAAAAACTTAGGGGCATCAAACCCCATTTTAAATTTATTTTCTCTTAATAACTTTAAATTCTCTTCTATTGTATCCGTACCTACCAAATGGTCATATTCGTCGTCATTTTCAACAAACACTTTTTTGTAGTTAATATATCGCTGTCCTCGGCATTCGTGATTCAAACTCTCAGGACGGTCTACATTTGTAAAAATAGGATTCCAATTATAATTTGTGGATAATGAGTGATAAGAATTAATAAAATGATCTATAGCTTGTATGCCTACTATTCTTGATACATAATCTGCACCATTATGCGGATTACGAAAATTTGCATAAATATCCACATTGATTAAATTGAAATAGCGTTTGGGCATATAGACTAAATCGTGAAGGATTCCGAGCGTACCATAGTCTAACAATCCATAGCGAATCTTATCATCTATCTTGTTAAATCTAGATAAAAAGTACTCCTTGATATAAAAATCAATACGTACAAAAAATACAAACTCGTAAGGAGATAAATCTAATTCACTTACAAAGGCATTGGTCTGTGCGTGAAACTCCTCACAACTAGAGGCGCCCGTTTTACGAAAATTAGAATAGATTAGATTAGGTCCATATATTTTCAGTATAAGTTCGTCGCATTCTGGTGTAAAAGCATACGTATTAATAAAGATATCAGTATCTATATTAAATTTTGCTTTCAAATAATTCATAACTCGGATATGAGAATAGGAGGCAAGTCGTTGGCGGTCAACAGCATCTACACTATTATCACGCTTTCGCGAGACTTGACCGCCAACACGAAACGTTTCACCATTAAGAACAAATAAACAACGCATTACTATACGTTGTTTATTTTTTTAGAAGTATTTAACGTACTCGCCTTAGCTTTTCTTTATCCCAGTTGATAATCTCGGACACCTGTATTTCTGACAAAAAGTTAGCTGGTAGTGCGATGTGAAGATAAGCAAGCAAGATTTCATATATATTATAGCATCCCTCGTTGGAATGTGCTACAATATAAAATACACTGTTTGCGAAGATAACGCTAGGAAGATGATTGTATTTTTTATAATAAGAAGTGAGCTTTGTGGTAGGATTATCATTGGGATCCTCAAAGAGTAGCGGCGCCTCGTGTAAAAACACGGCAATATCTGGCGTATAAGGCAAGAAGATGCGTTCTAGAATATGCGACGTGAAAAATGGCTTAATCAGCATTTTGTTGTCGGTAATATTACGCATAGTATCAAAGAGCGCCGATGCTAGCGGAATATCTGTATGGGGTGTACGGAACATATGTTTTGCAATGGCGGTCATTTGCTCAAGAATTTCGCCGATGGTGTCCCCCATAATTACCACACCGTGATTGCGAAGAAAATAGACCTTTGTATCGTCCGAGTACAGAAGGGACATAGTTTGTGCTAGGGGGACGCCAGGTTTGTAGTACTCTACCGTTTTTGAGTTCGTATTGGGAAGTTCAATGGGTCCGCTATTGCATAGTGTTGTCATAAGTGGATAAGGATGCGTATGGACAATAATGCGGGGTGGAAATGCGTGTAAAAACGCTTCAATGCTTGGCTTTCCTGTGCCTTCTAACACAGTATGAGATACATCCTCGTTGCTTTCTGCGAGCGCTTGCCGAATGGCGGCAAGGTCGCACACGAGCCCATTATTCGGCGCCGAAACGAGCGCGCCGCTCTTCTTCACTATAATCCGGTTGGCAGCATCGCTCTTTACCGATATATTTCCACCAGGTCCTTGTATCCAATCGGTCCACGGACCTATTCGGCGGCACAGCGTTTCGTATTCCTGCGTAATATCGTCTATTTCCATAGCAGAGAAACAACTAAATATTGTATAATACCTTCGTAATTATCGTTGGAAATCTTTAGATTACAGTTGTTCGCTTTCAGGTGTACAGCAAACTCCTCGTGTGCCACCTGCTCGCGAAATTTATACTGAATTGTATATTTGGCGGACTCTATAGGCGCCTCTCGCAAGAATGGAAGGAGTTTATTATGAACCGATGGCGATAGGTGCCGTTTTATAGTTGCTGCTGCGAGAACGGTTGTTGTATTGGCATCCTTAGCAGAGAGATGTATGATAATATCGGCGGCATCTTGTTGAGGTTTAATATAAGTGAGAAAATCCGGTTCTCTGAGTTTCATTGTTTGTAATAGGGCGTTTGGATCGGCACCCCTTTCCGCCACATCCCGTTGTATCTTCCACTGTTGTTTTAGATAGGTATCGGTATCTACGTATATTTTTAGATTGTAGATATCATTGAGTGCCTCCTTGTGGAGAGTATGAAGACCACAAAACAGCATAAACTTATTCGGCTTGATGTATTTCGGCTCTGTAAATTTACCGGTGACGTGATCATAATCTACCGCATGCACATCCTCTCCTAAACATAGTTTGAATGTATCACTGGATAGTTTTTCTAAGTGATTTGCGTTGGGATTCAAGTGTGTAATAGTGCTGTACTGCTCGGCTCCCCGCTCCCATTTATGATACCGGTCCGTCTCAAAGAGCAGCGTTTGGTCAAACGGCAAAACGTCCTGAATAAGCTTGGATAATGTGCTCTTTCCTGCGCCACTATCACCACACACCGCGATCGTAAAACATTGGGATAGGACAAGCTTATACGGCATATCTACACGCATAATATTAAGACCATTTATTGTAAGATGGCTGTATAATTGCTGCTCTGATATGATCGGCGGCGCGGATTTGAGATACCAATACATTTGACAATACGTGCGCATCACAGCTTGGGATCCATATGCGACCTGATCATTTACGCAGTCTGGTGTCTTAAATTGCTCATTAAATATATCAAATCCCTTCGGAATATAGACTGTATGATCCTCCAGCGGTGCTGACAATTGCGCAATAAATTGTGGAATCGTCATTTGTAGCTTAATATCGGGTCGGCAACGAAACACTCGTTTATACTGGCTAGATACGTTATTGAATAACTTTTGTAGGCGATACCAATATATAATCACATTCTTCTCACGTTCGGATAAACCTGACTGCATCGGTGGTGTTTCGGAGTCAATTATAATCAACTTGACATTTGGATTATCCAATAGATGATCAAAGGCTGGAGATGTATTGATAAAATGGTCCTGTGTGTCAGAGCGTGCAAAAGACAAAAACAAATGGTAGGTCGGCGGCAGTTGCTTTAGAAAAGTATAAAGGTGTTCATTGAATGAACGAGCCAAACCAGATACAAGAATAGCCACAGGCTCCTCTTCCATCCCTCACTTATCTCGGGTCCGATTAATTTAAATATCATTGAACGCTTATACTGTTCGGTTACATAGATAATGGAACACTCCGTGCGAATCATCTGCCATAGAACGCTTCAATAGAATCGGATATCTATTCTTTATCGCAACGAAATTTGCTTCTTGATCCATATATACATATGGCTCATACATCTTACCTCGCACAAACATATGTAAGAATTGGAACGGCTCGGAGAAGGGACGTCCTATAACATAATATGCTGGCTTTGTGTCATCATTTGCGAATCCATATACTTTCAGATTGTCTGTGCAATATGTCTGAATTGCCGAGTCCTCAATATCCCTATAGGATGTATTAGGAACAGATGCAAGTGCACTCTTAAACGCCTCTACTTTCCAAATAGATGGACCAACGTCATACGGAATACGAAAGCGCGAGCTTTGCGTAGCCTTAACATCTACAAGATTGAAATGCGGGTGATGAATAGTGCCATTATTACGCCCAATAATACCAAATATACATCGGTGTATATTATTCGTTCGGATAATAGTAAAAAGATCGTTAAAAACATTATCCAAAAAACTCATCATTAGGTCATTATCGTGAATAAATGCTACATATTCTGTAGAAATTTGGTTCATAAGTGATAGCACCTTATCAGAATAGTTGAGCGAATCATCATAGGTAAGAACTCCATCAAAGCCCGCGGGATGAATCGTGGAGTTTGCATTTATCGCTATTAGGCGTTTATACGTGCTCGGAATAAGTTGCGAGGTAATATCTTTGAGAATCTCCCATAAGTCACTATAATCACTATGGCTATAAAACAAAAATGTTATATCGCCCATATTTGTATAAGTTATTAAGGTGAATCTTTATATGGTGAAACGGAATCTAAAGAGTCTGAACATCACACAACAAGATATGAAGGTATTCGTACTATGCGGAGGAATCGGTAGCCGGCTACAGGACTACTCATTCCCTAAACCGCTGAATATGATTTACGGAAAGCCAGCCATTTCCTATACACTTCAAAATCTACCCGCGTGTATTCATACTATCTATTTTATTACGTCTCCGCATCTAAAACAATTTAACTTTGAGCAGATTGTCGCAAATCAATTCAAAGATCGCACCTGTATATTTCTACCGTTGTCGTATTTTACACGCGGTCCCGTTGAATCCGCGTGGTGCGGCACACGCGAACTGATCGCCGACGATGAACCCATCGTATTTCTTGATAATGACGTGCTTTTTGAGTTTCCCTCAGGATTCTTTGATACGAGCGGCTCCGCCTTTCTAGGATACTCTGTAGACAACGGAACCTCTGAAGCGTTTAGTTTTATACAAATGAATGAAGGACGGGTCACAATGGTCAAGGAGAAGAAGCGAATTTCCAACCAGTTTATTTGCGGCGTCTACGGGTTCAAATCACTAAACCAGTTTCGTGACGTTGCTAAGAAACGGCTAGTGGTTCCCAGTGAAACCGAGCTCTACCTTTCGTCATTGTTTGAAGACCTGGTTGAGCAAGGCGATACTGTAATCGGTGTGCGATTTTCTGATACCATCACACATATTGGCAGTCTCAAAGAGCTGCACAATACTATTGGGCGGATCGTCAAGCCCCATATGCGAATTTGTTTTGACCTAGATAATACACTTGTGACGTATCCAACTGTTCCTGGCGACTATTCCACCGTTAAACCGATTGAGCCGATGATTCAACTTGTGCGAAAACTCCACGATGAAGGACATACTATTATTATCCATACTGCCCGCCGTATGGCAACCCATAAATATAATGTGGGCGCCGTTATTCGTGATATTGGTCGGCAAACCCTAGACACACTCGCCGACTTTGCCGTTCCCTACGATGAACTACTGTTCGGAAAGCCTATTGCGGACATGTATATTGACGACCGCGCCGTCAATCCTTATCGTAATGATATGGAAAGTATGGGGCTCATAAATTATATGTGCCCTGAGATTCCTATCAATAAACTTCAAAACAATAAATACAATACGATTGAGCTGGACGGCGATGTCGTTGTAAAACGAGGTAAAATGGATCATCTTGCCGGCGAAATTTACTTTTATGAAAACATACCGCATTCGTCTATCTCTCGGTTCTTTCCTAAATACTATAGCTCTGTCAAATCGGTGGACACCGCCGAACTCCGCACAGAATATATACGCGGCGTGCCAATGTATACTCTATACAAATCGGAGCTTATGACTCGCCATCATATGAAAACCCTGTTTGAAATCCTGGATTACTTACATAATACAAAAGGTGAGTCGGTGCCGCCCTACGATGAAGTCTATGCGAACTATATTACGAAACTTGAGCGGCGCTTTAGTAATAAAGAGATCTATTGCTTTACCGATGCCGAAAAATATCACAATCTGTGCCTTGATAGACTCAAATGGTATTTGAAAGAGACAACGCCTTGTATTGCCTCATATATTCACGGTGATTTTTGGCTAAGTAATATTTTATTAGACTTTAAGAATAATATTAAGCTTATTGATATGAAGGGGCGACTAGAAGAGCATCTGACAACCGGTGGTGATATAATGTACGATTATGCGAAGCTATACCAGTCTATTCTTGGATATGACCGTATCCTCTATAACGATTCGGTATCAGATAGTTATCAAGCACAAATGAAAGAGTGCTTCTTTGATGAAATACGTATTCGCGGAATATCTGAAAAAGGGCTAACGGTGGTAACCCATTCACTTATTATGGGAACATTATGGGCGATTGAAACTGCTGAACAACGCAAAAAGGTTTGGGTGTGGGTTACAAGTCTTATGGATAACGTGGTCTAAAGGTGAAATCGTTTTTAGACATAAAATGGTACCTCCACTATCCTTATGTATTCCAACAATGAATCGTTGGGAGTTTTTGAGGGTGAGCCTGCCAAAGTATCTTGCAAATCCTTATATCACCGAAATAGTTATTTCTGATGAAAATGGTGCTGATGCTGCGCAGATTCGCGCAACGTTTGCCGACCCCAAGATTCGTGTATCCGTCAATACGAACCGCCTCGGTCCTTTTCTCAATAAGCGTAAGGTCGTTGATATGGCATCCAATGCATTTGTTTGCCTAATGGATTCTGACAACTTTGCGCCAGTGGAGTATTTTGATGCGTGGGCAACGTGGCTAAGTGGAGGTGACGCTGATACGAATACCATTTACTCGCCGTGTAGAACAATTCCGCAGACAAATCACGAGGGGTTTGACTATCGGCATTTTGGAGGCGTGTGTATCAATAATAGCAATTATAAGTATTATTGGAAGAATATTCCGATGGCAACGTGTCTCTATAATACTGGTAACTACATTGTATCTAAGAAGATGTATATGACAACCGAAACGGATGCACATCTAAAACATCTAGAAACGGCACGTAGTCCAGATGTAATGTTCCAAAATTATTTTATGTGGAAAAACAATAATATGAAAATGATTGTTGTTCCAGGTATGGAGTACGATCATATTGTCCACGATGGTAGTTACTATATCCAAGAGCTCAGTATGCTCAATGTAGATAATTTCAACGCTCTATACGACTAGAGGCGTCTAAAGGTGAGGCGAGATTACAATTCAAAATGTATCAAATGACACTTTTTGAATGGCAAAAGCGCTTGAAGAGGCGCGAACAGTTAATGTATAACTGCTCAGAGTTTGACAAACTGAACGACGAATGGATTCCGTTCTCTATCGGTATGAGTTGGGAAATCGCTTTTTACAATGGCACGCTAGAAGAGATCCAAATCGGTCCTCATGCACACCAAGTCCTCTGTGCTATTCGTACCGGTACGGATAAAAACCGCCGACCCACCGGCATCAACCGTCGGTTTATCATA
>Ga0164296_1004408_pt1 | contig 12815 bp, 12 predicted proteins | sample GEODES057metaG_FD_113533 | JGI IMG/M metagenome (GOLD analysis project Ga0164296, IMG submission 113533) | Dystrophic lake water microbial communities from Trout Bog Lake, Wisconsin, USA - GEODES057 metaG | ecosystem: Environmental > Aquatic > Freshwater > Lake | place: USA: Trout Bog Lake...
ATCTTGGTGGCCTGCTCGATGTCCGACACAGCACCGGTGGTAGGCTCGCGGAATACCAGTTCCTCCGCGGCGCGCCCGCCCATGGCGAAGACGAGCTGCGCGATCATCTCCGAGCGGGTCCGCAGGCCCTTGTCCTCCTCCGGCACGGCCAGCGTGTGACCGCCGGTGCGCCCCCGGGCCAGGATCGTCACCTTGTAGATCGGCTCGATGTCGGGCATCGCCCAGGCCGCCAGGGTGTGCCCGCCCTCGTGATAGGCGGTGATCTTCTTCTCCTGCTCGCTGATCACCCGACCCTTGCGGCGCGGCCCGCCGATCACCCGGTCCACCGCCTCCTCGAGGGCAGCGCTGGTGATGATCGTGCCGTTTTCCCGGGCGGTCAGCAGCGCGGCCTCATTGACGACGTTGGCGAGGTCGGCTCCGGTCATGCCGACAGTGCGCTTGGCCAGACCGTCGAGGTCGGCGTCCGGGGCGATCGGCTTGCCTTTGGAGTGCACTCGCAGGATCGCCTTGCGGCCGTTGAGGTCGGGGTTGGACACCGGAACCTGACGGTCGAAGCGGCCGGGCCGCAGCAGCGCCGGGTCCAGGATGTCGGGCCGGTTGGTGGCCGCGATCAGGATCACACCGGCCCGGGGGTCGAACCCGTCCATCTCGACCAGCAGTTGGTTCAGCGTCTGCTCGCGCTCGTCGTGACCGCCGCCGAGGCCTGCGCCGCGCTGCCGTCCCACCGCGTCGATCTCGTCGACGAAGATGATGCACGGGTTGTTCTGTTTGGCCTGCTCGAACAGGTCGCGCACCCGGGACGCACCGACCCCGACGAACATCTCGACGAAGTCGGACCCGGAGATGGTGAAGAAGGGCACGCCGGCCTCGCCGGCGACCGCGCGGGCCAGCAACGTTTTTCCGGTCCCGGGCGGACCGTAGAGCAGCACGCCCTTGGGGATCTTGGCGCCCAGCGCCTGATAGCGGCCGGGGTTCTGCAGGAAGTCTTTGATCTCCTCGAGTTCCTCGACCGCCTCGTCGACGCCGGCCACGTCGGCGAATGTCGTCTTGGGCATGTCCTTGTTGAGCATTTTGGCGCGCGATTTGCCGAACCCGAATCCCATCCGCGCGCCGCCCTGCATGCGGGAGAACATCGCGAACAGACCCACCAGCAACAACAGCGGCAGGACGTAGACCACGAGTTCGCCCAGGATGCTGCCCTGGTTGACGACGGTGCCGACCTTGGCGTTCTTGGCGTTCAGCGCGTTGAAAAGGTCGACGGCGTAACCGGTGGGGTACTTGGTGATGATCTTGTCGGAGTTCTCGGTGTCCTTGGTGGCCTTCTTCAGGGTCAACCGCACCTGTTGTTCACGGTCGTCGATCTGCGCGCTCTTGACGTTGTCCCCGCTGACCTGGGCCATCGCGACGGACGTGTCAACCGGCTTGAAGCCGCGGGTGTCGTCACTGAGGTAGAAGAACGACCAGCCCAGCAGCACCACGACGGCAATCGCCATGAGTGTGCGGATCACGGTTTTCCGGTTCATCAATTATCGGCCGGTCAGGCCAGATTCCTTCCCGATACGCGCGGTCATGAAGTACCAGGCTACTGCCTTGACGGCGATGCCTCGATAGCGATGCCTGGATAACGACCGACGGTTCCCGGCCCTCGCCGGCGATCACTCGTAATAGCGGGCTTCGAGCACGTTACCGTCGGGATCTGAGAAGTAATACCCCTGCGGCGCCCAGCCCCGTGCGCCGTAGGTCCGCTCCAGCCGGGCGCTGGTGTCCACGCCCGCGGCCCGCAGACGGCGATCCAGGGCGTCGTATTCGGGCTTCGACAGCGCGAGGCAGACGTGATTCACCGGGTGTCCGGCGCTGCCCGCGACGTGCGTCGTCGACTCGGTGGCGGCGGCGGCGTCGACCGACACGAGATCGATGATCGACTCCTCGCAGACCCGCACGCTGGGAAACGGCGCCTCGTTCCTGTCGAACTCGGCGAATCGCACCGGCTCGAGCCCGACGACCCGGGTGTAGAAGTCCATCGCCGCCCGGGTGTCCCTCGTCCACAGGACGACGTGGTCGAGCCTCCTCCCCGTCACGGCAGACCCTTCATGACGGTCCATGATGCGCGGCCGCGGCGGCGATATCCAGATGAAGCCCTTCTCTGCCCGCGGCGGGTGTGATTCGGTGTGAGGGTGTCTTCAACGCAGCACCCGTCAACCGAACGCTTCATCGACACCAACGGCGTCCGGCTGCGGGTGACCGAGGCGGGCGACCGCGGCGCGCCCGTGGTGATCCTCGCTCACGGCTTCCCCGAGCTGGCCTACTCGTGGCGCCACCAGATCCCCGTCCTCGCCGAGGCCGGCTACCACGTGCTGGCACCTGACCAGCGCGGGTACGGCGGATCGTCTCGCCCGGAGGCAATCGAGGCCTACGACATCCATCAGCTGACGGGCGACCTCGTCGGGTTGCTCGATGACGTCGGCGCCGAACGTGCCGTCTGGATCGGGCACGACTGGGGTGCCATGGTGGTGTGGAACGCGCCGCTGCTGCATCCCGACCGGGTGGCGGCGGTCGCGGCGTTGAGCGTCCCGCCGGTACCCCGCGCCACGATGCCGCCTACGCAGGCGTTCCGAAGCAAGTTCGGGGACAACTTTTTTTACATGCTCTACTTCCAGGAGCCCGGCGTCGCCGACGCCGAACTCAACGCCGATCCCGCCCGCATGATGCGCCGGATGATGGGGGGTCTGCGGGGGGCCGACGACCCGGTGGCGGCGATGCGGATGGTGGCCCCCGGCCCCGAGGGCTTCCTCGATCGCATGACCGAACCCGACCGGCTGCCGGACTGGCTCAGCCAGGAAGAGCTCGACCACTACGTCGCCGAATTCTCCCGGACGGGTTTCACCGGCGGCCTCAACTGGTATCGCAATCTCGACCGTAACTGGGAGACCACGCCGGAACTGGCGGGCGCCACCATCACCGTCCCGTCGTTGTTCATCGCCGGGACCGCTGACCCCGTCCTCGCCTTCACTCGAACCGACCGCGCGACGGAGGTGGTCGCCGGCCCCTACCGCCAGGTGATGATCGACGCCGCGGGGCACTGGCTGCAGCAGGAGCGCCCAGCCGAGGTCAACGCGACCCTGCTGGAATTCCTCTACGGGTTGGAATGGTGATGCGCGCGGCAGTGCTGCGCGACGGCCGCATGGTGTGCCGAGATGACGTGCCCGAACCGGTGCCCGAGACGGGCCAGGTGCTGGTCAACGTGCGGGCCTGCGGAATCTGCGGTTCCGATCTGCATTTCGCCGCACACGGTGACGAGTTCCTCGCGATCAACGCCCGGGTGGCCGGTGATAACGGCGGTGTGGCCGTCGATCTGGCCGGCGACGTGTTCATGGGCCACGAGTTCTGCGCCGAGGTGATCGAGGCCGGCCCCGGCACCGACACCCATCCGCCCGGCACCGTGGTGACGTCGATCCCGGTGCTGCTGTCCGCCACGGGTATCGCCCCGATCGTCTTCAGTAACAGCATGCTGGGCGGGTACGCCGAGCGGATGCTGCTCTCGGCGCCGCTGCTGTTGCCCGTCCCCAACGGGCTCGACCCCGGGCATGCCGCACTCACCGAACCGATGGCCGTGGGGTTGCATGCCGTCAATAAGTCCGGGATTGCACCCGGCGAGACGGCGCTGGTCCTCGGGTGCGGACCGATCGGCCTCGCGATCATCGCGGCGTGCAAGCTGCGTGGCGTCGAAACCATTGCGGCGTCGGATTTCTCACCGAGACGCCGTGAGCTTGCCACCACGATGGGGGCCCACCGGACGCTCGATCCGGCCCAGGGTTCACCGTTTGACAGCGTCCGGCCCGCGGTCGTGTTCGACGCGGTGGGAGTACCGGGCATCATCGACGACGTCCTGCTGCGGGCGCGGACGGGCACCCGTCTGATTGTCGCCGGGGTGTGCATGCAGGCCGACACCGTGCACCCGTTCTTCGCGATCGCCAAGGAGATCAACCTGCAGTTCGTATTCGCCTACACCCCCGACGAGTTCGCCGATACCCTGCGCGCACTGGCCGAGGGCGACATCGACGTCGCTCCGCTGATCACCGGCACGGTCGGACTGGACGGCGTCGGCAAGGCCTTCGACGAACTCGCCGACCCCGAACGGCACTGCAAGATCCTGGTGGGGCCGTCGGGCTGACCCCGCGCAGCAGATGTTCGTCGTAGTGAATTCGTTGTGGATTTGTCTCATTTTCGTATGTTTCGAACGATTGCCGCCACCGATCGTCGGTGGTAAACCAAAGCCATGACTGAAAACACTGGAACGGATCTGCTCCACCGCGCATGGCTGTCGTGGGTGCTGTTCGGCCTGACGACAGTGATCCTCGGGGTAATCCTGGTGGCATGGCCGGGACCCTCGGTCCTCGTCGCTTCTGTGCTGTTCGGCATCTACCTGGTCCTGTCCGGCCTGGCCATGCTGGTCATGGCCTTCACCGCGCACACCACAGCCGGCGCCAGATTCCTGAGCTTCATCAGCGGCGCAGTCTCACTCGTCCTCGGGGTGCTGGCCTTCCGGGAACTCGGTGACGGCAACGCCTACATCATTCTGCTGCTTTCCATTTGGATCGCGATCGGCTTCATCTTCCGCGGTATCTGGGCGGTGGGAGCGGCGACGAGCCATCACGGGGCCCCCGGGCGCGGCTGGGCGATTTTCTTCGGCGTCCTCAGCCTTATCGCCGGCCTGGTGATGCTCGGCTACCCGATCGGCTCGCTCGTGTTGCTGGCGGAGGTGGCCGGGGTGTGGCTGATCGTCCTCGGCGTCACCGAACTGATCTCGGGGATCGGCATTCGCCGGGACGCGAAGAAGGTTGAGGAGGCCGCGAAAAACATCGCGGCGCGGGTAGCCACCCACTAGAGCCACCCTGACCGATCCCCGCTGCGTCCGAATCCGGACGCGGCGGGGTTCGGTCATGTTCGGCCCCTCTGCGACGTCAAATCCGAAGCCGCACTAGTGTCCACCCATGCCGATCGCACCACGCCAGCCCCGCCTCGTCCGCACGGCGATAGCCATCGCCACGGCCGGTATGACCGTCGCCGCGATGTCGGCCTGCAGTTCCCGCGGCGCGGCCTCCCCGGCCGGAGCCAATCCGCGTCAAGTCACCGTCCTGGGCAAGGGTCAGGTGCAAGGGGTGCCGGACACGCTGACCGCCGACGTCAGCATCGAATTCACCGCGCCCGACGTCTCCACCGCGATGAACCGGACGAATGAACGTCAGAAAGCCGTGATCGACGCGCTCGTCGGAGCCGGGATCGACCAGAAGAACATCAGCACCACCGCGGTCAATCTCCAACCGCAGTACACCAATCCCGAGCCGAACGCCGCACCCACCATCGCCGCGTATCACGCCACCAACGCCATCAAGGTCAACATCCATCCGGCGGACGCCGCCTCACGGACGCTGGCGCTCATCGTCAGCACCGGCGGCGATGCCACCCGCATCAACTCGGTGAGCTACTCGATCGCCGACGACTCGCAGTTGGTGAAGGACGCCCGTGCGCGGGCATTCGAGGACGCCAAGGACCGCGCCGAGCAGTACGCCCAGTTGTCGGGTCTGCGCCTGGGCAGGGTGGTGTCGATCTCCGAGGCGACCGACGGCGCGCCGTCGCCGATGCCGAAGGCTATGGCCGCGGTCCCGTTGGAACCCGGCCAGCAGACCGTGAGCTTCTCGGTGACCGTCGTGTGGGAACTCGACTAGCCAGGGCTGGGAACGGCCCAGCTACTGCTGGTAGACCCGGGGATCGAGCGTGCCGATGTAGGACAGGTCGCGGTAGCGCTCGTCGTAGTCGAGTCCGTACCCCACGACGAAGTCGTTAGGGATGTCGAAGCCGACGTAGGCGATCTCGACGTTGGCGCCGCGCGCGTCAGGCTTGCGCAGCAGCGCGCACACGCGCAGCGACCGAGGATGCCGGCTGGTGAGATTCCGCAGCAGCCACGACAGGGTGAGCCCCGAGTCCACGACGTCCTCAACGATCAGCACGTCGCGGTCATGGATGTCACGGTCCAGATCCTTGAGGATTCGCACCACACCGGACGACGACGTCGACGTGCCGTAGGAGCTGACAGCCATGAACTCGAACTGCGTCGGTAGCGGGATCGCGCGCGCCAGGTCGGTGACAAACATCACAGCGCCCTTGAGCACCGTGATCAGCAGCAGATCCTGGCCTGTCTCGGCCGCGCAGGCGCGGTACTGGTCGCCGATCTCTGCGCCGAGTTCGGTGATGCGGGCCCGAATCTGCTCCTCGGTAAGCAACACCGACTTGATGTCTCCCGGGTACAACTCGACGGCCACGCCCACAGCGTGCCACGCCGGTGGGCGAGGAACCAACGGCAGCGCCGAAATTGGTGTTAGCGCGCCGGGTCCCCGACCGGCTCGCGCCACATCGTGAGGATGCCCTCGCGCCGGCCCGCGATCAGCCGCTCGTCGCGCAACGACGACCCGACCGCCACCCCGCCCTGCCCGCGCCACCCGGTCACCAACGCATCCACGCCACGGATCTGCTTGTCGGTCAGTCCCGTTGCCCCGCCGGCCAGCAGCCACCCGCGGATCACCCGGCGCCGAACCGGGGCAGGCAGCGCCGCCAGGGCCGGGGCCAGTAGGCCCGCCTCGGCCCTGACGCCGGGCAGCGCCTGCGCGGCGAGGCTGTCGAGCAGCTCTGTGTCCTCGCGTAGTGACGCGGCGGTGCGCGCCAGTGCCTCGGCCACCCCGCCGCCGAGGACGTCTTCCAGCAGCGGCAGCACGTCGAGACGCAGCCGCGCCCGGGTGAAGCGGCGGTCGGTGTTGTGGGGGTCCTGCCAGGCGGTCAGGCCGAGCTCCTGGCAGGCGGCGTGCGTCACCGCTCGCCGCACCCCCAGCAGGGGCCGGCACCACGGCACGTCGTGCGGGCGCATCCCCGCGATCGAACGCGCCCCGGATCCCCGGCCCAGTCCCAGGAGCACCGTCTCCGCCTGGTCGTCAAGGGTGTGGCCGAGCAGCACCGGGCCGTCGCGGTAGGCGCTCAGGGCTGCGTAGCGGGCGGCTCGCGCCGCCGCTTCGGGGCCGCCTTCGTTGCCCACACTGACCCGAACCACGCTGGCATCGACGCAGCCCACGGAAATCGCCTGCCGCCGAGCGGTTTCGGCGACGTCCGCCGAGTCGGGCTGCAGGCCGTGGTCCACGATCAGCGCGGTGGTGGGCAGCACCAGGGCCGCCACCGATGTCAGAGCCAGCGAATCCGGGCCGCCGGACAGCGCCACGCACCAGCGTTGAGCCGTGGGGACGTAGGTCGCGGCGAACGTCTCGACAGCAGTGCGCAGCTGCCCTACAAAACCCTGTCGATCCATCGCTCGGGTTCTTCGATCTCCGCGGGCAGCGGCAACGTGTCCGGGCCCGACCAGACAGTGTTGAACAGGCCCATCCCGACCCGCCCCACGACGTGGTCGACGAAAGCCTTGCCCCGGGTGTACTGGCTCAGTTTGGCGTCGAGCCCCAGCAGGGCCCGCAGCAGGCGCTGCAGCGGCGGTTGTTTGCGGTGACGACGCTCGTCGAACCTGCGGCGGATGGTCGCCACCGACGGCACCACCATCGGTCCGACCGCATCCATCACGTGGTCGGCATGGCCCTCCAGCAGCGTGCCGAGCACCAGCAGCCGGTCGAGCGCCTCGCGCTGCTGCTCGGTTTGAACGGCGCGCACCAGGCCGAGAATCCCCGACGAGTTCGCGTCCACCGGTGCGGTTCCCGCACCGCGGTCGCGCACGTAGGCGGCCAGGCGGCTCGCCACCTTGCCGACGTCCTCGCCCGCCTCCCGGGTCAGCGTCCCCAGCGAGTCGGACATGTAATCGGACAACCACCGGTTGGCGGTGAACTGCACGCGGTGGGTCACCTCGTGCAAGCACACCCACAGCCGGAAATCGGACGGCTCGAGACGCAATTGGCGCTCGACGGAGATCACGTTCGGATAGACCAGCAGGAGGCAGCCTTCTCGGACCCCTTCCGCAGCGGCGAACGGGTCGTACTGGCCCAGAATCCCTGAGGACACGAACGCCAGCACCGCACCGGTCTGCGCGCCGGTGAGGCGACCGGTCAGGGCGGCCCGCGGCTGGTCGCTCCCGTTCACCATCACCCGCATGGACTCGGCCGCCGCGCCGATCCACTGCGGGCGGTCCACGACGCGCGCCGCGGGTATCGGGCCATGCGTGACCAGCCCCGTGACCTCCCGCACCGGCGGTTCGGCCCTGGTGGCCGCCACCGTCAGCTCGTCGATCACCTGGCGTCGGGTGTAGTCGCTGGCCGGCGGGCCGGGGCGGGCGAGCCGCCGCCCGACCGTCGTGGCGAAACCCCAGTCGACTGCGGTCGCCAGGTCCACGTCCGATGGCGTCACGTGCACCCGCACGACCAGAGCTGCGTAGCCAGGGCGTCCAGTGCGTTGCGGCCGCTGTTCCCCGCGGCGTTGGAGACGAACGCGAACGTCAGCACCCGCCCGCTGCGATCGGTGACGACGCCGACCAGCGAATTGATGGCGGTCAATGAGCCGGTCTTGGCCCGCAGCCAGCCCGCCGGGCCCTGCAATGAGGACACCCCCAGAAAGCGGTCACCCAGGGTGCCGCTGCCCCCGGCGATCGGCAGCAGGTCGAGCAGTTCCCGCAGCTCGGGCTGGTCCGGTCCGGCGCCGGCCTGCACCACCCCGGCGAGGGTCGTGGCCGTCAGACGGTCGTCCACCGAAAGACCACTGGAATCGACCAGCGTGGCGCCGTTGGTGTCGACGTGTGCGGCCGCCAACTGCTTGAGGACGGCGTCGGTTGCGCCGGCGAAACTCCGCGGCCGACTGGTGGCGGCGGCCACCTCGCGGGCGATGCACTCGGCCATCACGTTGTCGGAGTGGTCCATCATGAGCGCCAGCCGCTGGACGAGCGGCGCGGAATCCACGACCGCCAGCTGCCGGGCACCCGACGGCGCCTTGGCGATGGTCACCGCGGCGGGATCGAGACCCAGCGCCTTGGCCAGTTCGCGGCCCGCGTCCAGCGCGGGGGTGCGCGACCGGTGGGAGGTCACGGTCGAGGGCTGGATCCGTCCGGCGTCGATCATCGCGGATTCGATCGGTGCGACGTCGCCGCTGTCGACATCACCCAGATCCCAGCCCGGCCCCAGAGTCGGTCCACTGAACGCCCAGGTGTCGACCTGGACCGAGGTCGGGGTGACGCCGCTGCGCCGGATCTGCTCGACGAGGTCGCTGATCCGCGGCGCACCGCGATACCAGGTGTCCACGCCCGGGGGCGCCGCCGACAGCGTCGGGTCACCGGCCCCCACCAGGACGACGGGCCCCTGGGAGTCCTTACTGCCGGCCACCACCCGTGTGCTGATGCGGGCCTGACGGTCCAGCGTCAGCAGGGCGGCGGCCGCGGTCAGGACCTTGTTGGTCGACGCCGGGATCAACGGCACGTCGTCGGACATCTCCCAGAGCAGTTTCCCCGTGCTGGCGTCGGTGACCCGGGCTCCGAGCCTGCCCAGGTTGGGATCGGCCGCCGCCGCCGCCAGCGAGGTCGCCATGCCGGCGGTGCTGGGCATCTCGGCGGAGTCGCTCGCCGGCACCATTCCGGGCCGCAGCATCGGCGCGTGCGGCGGCGGGATTGCGGCGTGTCCGCCACCGGAGCCGTGCCCACCGAGGGTGAAGAACGTCGCCGCCACCACCACGGCGGCGACGAACGCCAGCACCGCGGACCCGACGACCACCCTTGGAGACTGTCGCCAGCGAGTCGGACCCATTACCCTCCTGCCTGTTGGACACCATTCTGCCGAAAGAGCCGCGACGCGCTCGACTAGGGTGCAACTGATCGGAGTTGACGTAGCTAACCCGGACAGCTAACCCCAGAAGGAGCCGACGCGGTGGAATTCGACGTGACCATCGAGATTCCCAAAGGCCAGCGGAACAAGTACGAGATCGACCACGAAACCGGTCGGGTGCACCTGGACCGGTATTTGTACACCGCCATGGCCTACCCTGCCGACTACGGCTTCATCGAGGACACCCTCGGCGAGGACGGCGACCCGCTGGATGCGATGGTGCTGCTGCCGCAGTCGGTATTCCCCGGGGTGATCGTCAAGGCCCGCCCGGTGGCCATGTTCCGGATGACCGACGAAAAGGGCGGAGACGACAAGGTCCTGTGCGTTCCGGCCGGTGACCATCGCTGGGATCACATCCAGGACCTCGACGACGTACCCGAAGACGAGCTGGAAGCCATCAAGCACTTCTTCGTGCACTACAAGGATCTGGAGCCGGGCAAGTTCGTCAAGGCGGCGGATTGGGTCGGCCGCGCGGACGCCGAAGCGGAGGTTGCGCGCTCAGTGGAGCGGTTCACGCCGCACTGAGCGCAGCTTCGCGGCGGTTGCGCAGCACGCTCCACCCCAACGACGCCCCGATGAACACCACCCCCACCGACGCCGTGAACGCCTCGGGCACCTCATAGCGCGGATCGACCGACATCAACATGATCACCGCGAGGACGCCGATCGCCCAGTGCGCGCCGTGTTCGAGGTAGACATACCGGTCCAGGGCCTCCTGCTGCACCAGATAGATCGTGATCGACCGGACATACATCGAGCCGATCAGTCCCAGGCCCAGCGCGATGAGGATCGGGTCCGAGGTGATTGCGAAGGCCCCGGTGACCCCGTCGAAGGAGAAGGCGGCGTCGAGGACCTCCAGATAGAGGAACAGGGTGACGGCGGCCTTGCCGACGGCCGGTGCGACCGGCCGCCCGGCGGCCTGGGCGGACAGGGCCTCGGTGGCCTCGGGGGGCCGAAACGCCCGGCTCAACCCGTTGACAAGTAGATAGGTGACGAGACCCAGCAGTCCGGCGGTGAACACCGTCGCGCGCTCCTCGCTGGAGTGCGTCAGCTGCGTCGCGACCAGCACCAGCACCACACCGACCACGGCCACCGGCACCTGACCGAGCCGTCCCACGCGTGCGAAGGGAATCTCAATCCATTTGAGCCACTTGATATCACGGTCGTACACGATGAAGTCCAGGAACAGCATCAACAGGAAGATCCCGCCGAACGCGGCGATCTGCGGGTGCGCGGCCATCACGAGCTTCTGGTAGCTGGGCGAGCCGTCGGGGTATTCCAGGGCGCCGTGCGGTGGTGGGTGCAGCGCGAGTTCCATCGCGCGGACCGGGTCGATGCCGGCGGACGCCCAGACGATGAGCAACGGGAACAGCAGCCGCATCCCGAACACCGCGACGAGGATTCCCAGCGTGAGGAACATCTGCCGCCAGAACGGACTCATCCGCTGCAGGACCGCGGCGTTGATGATCGCGTTGTCGAACGACAGCGACACCTCGAGGACGGCCAGCACCACCAACAGGAACAGGTCCTTGATGCCGCCCAGGGCGTAGCCGACCGCGAGCGCGCCGGCGGTGACAACCAGCGAGAGCCCGAACGTGCGGAGCGCGCTCATGGATCCTTCCCGACAGCAGCCCGGAATCGCGGACCGACGGCAACGGTCAACCTACTATTTCCCCATGTACCCGGAACCCGCTGCCCGGTGACCGACGTCGGAGCCCCGCGGGGACCGGTCGCACGCGGCAGCGTGGCCCGGGTCGGCGCCGCGACTGCGGCAGCAGCGCTGTGCGGGTACGCGATCATTTACCTGGCGGCCCGCGACCTGGCGCCGGCCGGCTTCTCCATCTTCGGGGTGTTCTGGGGCGCGTTCGGATTGGTGAACGGCGCCTGCTACGGCCTGTTGCAGGAAACCACCCGTGAGATTCGTTCCGCACGGAGTGCGGCCGGGCCCCCACCGGCGGTGCGAACCCATCCCCTGCGGGTCGCCGCGCTGGTCGGTGCCGTCGCCGCCGCGGTGATCGTCGGCAGTTCACCGTGGTGGGCCGGGCGGGTGTTCGTCGAGGAGCGCTGGCTGTCGGTGTGCCTGCTCGCCGCGGGGCTGGCTGGTTTCTGCCTGCACGCCACGCTGGGGGGCATGCTCGCCGGCGCCGACCAGTGGAGCCCCTACGGGGCGTTGATGGTGACCGACGCTCTTATCAGGATGGGCCTCGCGGCGGCCACCGTCGCGTTCGGATGGGGCCTGGCCGGATTCCTGTGGGCCACCGTAGCCGGAGCGGCGGGCTGGTTGATCATGTTGGCTGCATCGCCGACGACACGCGCCACGGCCCGGCTGCTGGCGCCGGTGGGCACCGCTGACTTCCTGCGGGGAGTGGCGCATTCGGTCACCGCCTCGAGCGCCGGGGCGATCCTGGTGATGGGGTTTCCGGTTCTGCTGAAGCTGACCAGTCATCAGCTCGGCGCCCAGGGCGGCGTGATCATCCTGTGTGTGACCCTCACCCGGGCGCCACTGCTGGTGCCGATGATGGCCATGCAGGGCAACCTGATCGGGCACTTCGTCGACACGGGCGGCCCGCGGGCTCTGCTCCGGCCCGCGGCCATCATCGGCGGGACCGGCGCGGTCGGCGTGCTCGCGGCGAGCCTGGTGGGCCCGTGGGTGCTGCGGGCGACCTTCGGGCCGCAATATCAGGCCAGCGGCGCCCTGCTGGCGTGGCTGACGGCGGCGGCGGTCGCGATCGCGCTGCTGACGCTCACTGGGGCGGCCGCGGTAGCGGCCGCGCTGCACCGCGCCTACTCGCTTGGCTGGGTGGGGGCGACGCTGGCCTCGGTCCTGCTGCTGCTCCTGCCGCTGCCGCTGCCCGTCCGCACCGTCGTCGCCCTGCTGTGCGGTCCGCTGGTGGGAATCGCCGTCCATCTGGTGGCGCTGTCGCGCGCCGGACGCTCGCCGAGCTGATCGTCGTTAGCCTTATGGAC
>Ga0164296_1004409_pt1 | contig 12814 bp, 16 predicted proteins | sample GEODES057metaG_FD_113533 | JGI IMG/M metagenome (GOLD analysis project Ga0164296, IMG submission 113533) | Dystrophic lake water microbial communities from Trout Bog Lake, Wisconsin, USA - GEODES057 metaG | ecosystem: Environmental > Aquatic > Freshwater > Lake | place: USA: Trout Bog Lake...
ACAAAAAAGCCAAGCATCCACGCCCACCGAGCAATATCGTGAGTCTGATTGTCTTTGCCAGTCAGAATGTGGGTAAATATTTCGTTCATTTTTTATTCAAAAATACATCAACGATAATAGTAATAAAGCCACCGACTACAGATGCTACGCCCATCAATGCCCACAATGATCCTTTTGAGCGTTCTGCCATAGCTAAAAGGGTTTTAATATCGTGGCGCATTTCAGCCATTTCTTTTTCCATAGCCTCAACTTTTTGCCACATTACCCCTATTTTCATTGGATCAATATCAGACATATTCACACCTACGACTTCATGATAAACGCCAAAGCGTAGTATGGTGGCATATTGGCATTAGAACCACTTACTCCTGCTGTTGCGATAGATGTTGATGTTGAAGCAGTAATGCCTGTAGTGTTGTTGTTGATACTTGTTGATACAGAAATGCCTGTTGTAGCTGTATTTGTATTTTGTTGACCAATAGCAGCAGAACCGCCAGCTTGAACTTGCAGAGGTTGTGATGGCGCATCAAAAGTTCTACCGCCTTGAACGTGGAAATGACCTGGATCGCTTACAGAAGAACTTGCAGAGTGATTATGTCCAGGATCGCTAATTGATGTAGAAGATGTAGCTGAGTGCGTATGACTTACTACGATTGCATCTGTTGATCCGCCAGTTGCGCCTACAGCATAAGTATTGCCTGCGCCCAATATAAAGCTATTACGCAAGTCAGGTGTGCCATTAGAGCCATTACATAATACCCACCCGCTAGGAATAGAACCTGTAGAGCCTGACCAAATTGCAATTAAACCGCTTGGAACTGTATTTGATACAGCAGGAGCATTTTGCAAAATACCATAAAGATTATCTAAAGTAATTAGGCTAGTGCCTGATGCGCTTTGAATAATGAACTTATAGCTATAGCCAGACAATAACCAAATCTCATTAGGAACACGCCCTGCGCTATCCAAAACAATAGGGTTAGCATTAGCAGTTGTTCCACCATTATCGGTATAAGTAGCTAATGGGGTAGATGATCCAGCTTGATAAGTGTAGATTAGTCCACCAGCAAGGGGAACACCATTGTTATCAAAGAATTGTTGACCTACGCCAACGGATGATAGTAGAACTGATGCCATTATTTAGTACCTTTTTCTTTTTGAACTTGTTGCAAATAAGATTCAAACGATGCCAACGGAATCTTTCCTACGCCTAAATTGCTTGGGGCTTGTAATAAATCACGAATAGCGGTATTTTTAATTCCTTGTGTTAAATAATTTTGAACTACAGGCGTTCTTAATGCTTTTTGCATAGCATAAGGAGCAGCAATTCCCACTAATCCAGCTTCAGCAGCGCCCTTATAATCACCTGTGTAAGCACCATAAGCAGCAGATCCCAATAAATCAGGTACTAACCATGCAGCAGCCCTTTTAACTGTTCCACTATCGGGAATTTTGCTTTTTAATAACATATTTCCAGCTTGCGCCAAATTAACTAATTCTTGATCTCCACGACCATAAATTGATGATTGTCTATTTGCTTTTTGACCTAACACATTAGCCAATTTAGATGGACTAATATCTCCAGCACCTTCTTTATCAATAGTGCTTTCTATTAGTTTCATATTTCTAAATTGTGTTCTTGCTTTAGTTAAAGCTAATCTGTCAACATCATTTAAAGAATTGTTAATTCCATCTAATAAAGTTGATCTTAATTGTCTAGCTTGATAAGCTAATTCACTATCAGCATTACTAGCATATCTATTTAAATCTTTATAAATACTATATGCGTTTTGCCCTGTAATTGCGCCACTTTCATCAACATTTTTAATAATTCTATTAGCTAAATTAACAATAGGTTTTTTTTCTGCATCACTTGCGCTAATTTGAATATCTGCAATTCTTTTAACAATATCATCAGTTAAAGCTACATTATTATTAGATAAAATGTTTTCAAATTTATCGTTAATTGATTTAGAAGCATCTCTCATTACATTAGAAGTAGCAGCATTAGAATCAGCGCCAACAGTTTTTAAAATTGCTTTATTAAAAGCTGATTGTTGTTCTGAAATAGATTTTTGTTCAAATCCAGCGGTAAATGGATTAGAGTCTAAAACAGTTTTTGCTCTATTTAACAAAGCAGAGCCAGTTTTTTGTGCAGCATCTAAAGGTATTCCTGCTTCAGTTAATATTTTTACTGCATTTTGAGCTGCACCACTTAATTCAGCAGTAATTGGTTGAGCAACTTTTCCTAAACCACTAACAATTCCTTGACCTGCTGCGCCTAAACCACCACCAGCTATGGCATTAAAAGCACGGCTTTCTTCTGGCAAAGTTGGCTGAACCAATCCCATTTCTGCGCCAGACAATGCAGCCTTGCCAACAGTTCCACCTGGCAATAAAACAGCTTGTCCCAATTCACCCGCCACGTTTCCTAACATACCTGGTGTGGTTTCTAGTAATGGTTTATTAGCTTCTCTTTGTGCCAATATTTCAGCAAATCTCTTTTCGCCAACTTCTTTTGCAGAAGGTAATCCTAATTTTTCAGACGCAGCTTTAGAAAATTCAGGAAAAGCCTTTTCTAATTGTTGTGCCAATGGGTCTAAAACTTGACCAATACCAGTCATTGTGGTTTCGCCAGAAGCCTTTAATCCTTTTAAGAATAATTCAGCTTTATTTAAACCTTTAAGATTTTCTGGCAATTCTTTTGTAACTTGTTCAGGTTTAATTGCTTGAGAAACTTCTACTTCTGCAGGATTGATAGGTTCATATCCAGAAACACTAACAGATCCAGAAGTTTCAACTTTTGAAGGATCAATCGGTGGCAATTTCATAGATACTTTTTGCAAATATCCTTTGGTTTCTTCAGCTGGTGGTGCTTCCCCCATAGACACCGCTTTGCCAGCTTTTGATCCACCATTGTAATGTGCTATAGCTGCCTTAAAACTGCCATATTGTTTTTGTAAATCGGATAAATATTGCGCTGCGCCATGAGCAGAACTTACAGGATCAGCAACATCTACACCATAAGCCTGCGCTGTTGATGGCATAAATTGAAAACGGCCTTTTGCTCCTTTGGGGCTTGTGGCTTCATCTTTTCCGCCACTTTCTACTGATTCAACAGCAGATAAAGCACCTTCTGGCAAACCATATCTTTGTTCAAGAGAAGCATAAAGGTTATCCATTATTTATATTCCCAAGATTTTCCGCCATCATAACTGACTACATCACGCCCTTTATATTTACCAAAGGTGGCATTTTTTTGTTCTTTTGATGTAACAGTATTTTCTTTGCTTGCAAACGATTTAAGAATATGCTGCTGGGCTTCTGCTACGTGCGTATCAGGATTTAAATTTCCCTCTTTAGCTTTTTTAAGTAAAAAGTTTTGTTCTTCAATAGGAATAGCGTTTTGTTTGCGTGTAAATTCAAAGAAACGCTCTAAAGCTCTAGGATCGCTACCTATATCAGGGTTATCACGAATATATCGATTGATAGATTCAGCAGTTCCTGGCGTTGATGTAGCTGCTTGAATAACAGTTTGAGCAATAAATTTGTTTAAAGATTGAGCAGCAGATAAATCTCCTTTAGCAACTCTATCTACTAAATCTTGTGGTGCGCCTACAGCTTGTAATTTTTGTGCAACATCTACATAAGTTCTTGATCCAGCACCAGGCTTAAACTCTTTCATTAAGTTTTCAGCTTCATTTAGACGCATTTCATTTTGTGTTGCGCTAGCCACACGAGTAGTCAAATCTTTTTGATATTCACCAAAATTAGCTACTCCTACGTTTGTAGGTGTCAAGTTTTGACCGCCTGTAGTTTGTGGAGCAGAAATAGTGCCAGCAGCACGATTTGTTAAGAATGGTGTACCTTGTGCATTGGTATTAAATTGTGGTAATGCAGCAGCATATTGTTCAGCTCCAGATGCGCCTTGATTTCTAATAACTGATAAAAGCTGCTTATACCCAACAACATCTCCTGCATCAATAAGTTTATGCGCTTGATCTACTGCCCCACCTTCTTTTAATAAATTAGGGTTAACAGTTTTTAACCATTGCTCTGTAGCTTCTAATTCTTTTTTAATGCCTTTAGCATCGTTTGTTTTATATGCTTGAGAGTTTTCAAGCCCAGTTAAAGCACCGCCAGCAATTTTTCTTTGAGCATCTCCAAGTTCAAGCTGAGATTTTTCTGACTCAGCTTTTCCTCTAGCAATTGCAGGCTGTAATAGTTCTCTAGCTTTTTGTAATTCTAATTGTTTGCCTTGCAAATCATAAATATCTTTGAGCGATGACATTCCTGCTCCAGCATCATATTTATTGCCAGCAACAGGGGTAGATTGAAAGCTAGGTGCGCCACCAGTATTTACTTGATTTTGCGGTGCAAAAATTGAAGCGTTAAAGTCAGCCATGTTTATTCCTTATGCCATCATAAAATCAGGTGCATAAGCAGCAATATCAGATAATGCAGAGCCACCAGATGAAGCAGCAGAAGATGACCCTCCTAATAAATTTCCTGCTAAAGAGCCTAATTGACCGCCTATTGAGTTATACATACTGCCTAAAGTATTTGCAGCTCCAACTGTTCCTGCGCCTAATGCTTGCCCTTGTGCGCCATAATTGCCTGATAGAGCATTTCCTAAGCCTGTTTGCAAGTTGGCATTTCCAGTTGCAAGATTGGTATTTAAGTTGGCTTGGCTTGTGCCATAACCGCTTTGTAGCGATGCAAGATTATTAGAACCAGCTTGACCCATCGCAGCAATAGGAGTTAAACCCGATAAAATGTTTGCACGTTGGTTTTGATAATTAGTAAAAGCCTGCTGATAAGCGTTACCAGCATAGTTTTGGGTGTAGTTTTGTAGAGCTTGCTGTGCATTACCACCAATCATGCCACCCGCAGCGTTACTAGCTGCGTTTGTCGCTTGTTGCCCTTGACCTAGCTGAAAAGCATAATTAGGGGCTAAATTGGTGTTTAAATCTTGATTATTGAATTGATTGGTTAAATAGCCCGATCCAAGCAACGAACTGAGCTGGTTATAGCCCAACATTGAATAGGGGGATAAAGTGCCACTAGCCGTGTTATAAGCGTTTGTAAGGGCTGTTCCTGCTGTTCCATAGCCTGATTGAAGGGCGCTTTGAGCGTTGCCATAACCTGTCTGAAGCGCACCTGCGCCTTGTTGTAAACCTTGAACTTGTTGTTGTGCGCCTTGTTGTTGACCTTGAGCAGACGTGCTTCCGCCAAATATATCACCAACTACGTTTCCGACTATCGGGGCTGCTACAGCAGCTGCTACACTTCCGCCCATAATTTCTCCAATCTAATATGCTAATTGTCGCATTTTTACAACATTTTAGTAAAGACTTTATCCATCAACTTGAACCCAAAATACTCAAAAAGACTGCTATTGTCAGAATGAACCTTTGTTGCATAGATCAATCTGTCAACTTTTAGCTCTTTCATTACTTTTTCAGCAAATTGGAACATTCTGATACCAGTTCTACCCTTGCGATATTCTTTCTTTAAAAAGTAAATATCCTCAAAAGCAGTCAAACAACTCTTGTAATGCAGATGGGGAGATATAAAAAATATGATATATCCGACTAATTTGCCATCATCTTTACAAGTAATAAACTTTAGCTTACCTAAATCTAATAACTGTTTATACGCATCCCAATCAGGATCAAGGGGAAAAGTCTTAGTTACTGATAATTCCTTGTAATGATCCTTAATTATTTCTTTTAATTCGTCTAAATTTTCTAACCAATCATCGTCTTTATATTCAATCATGTATTGTAATAAGGCACTTTATATTGTTTTCCCCCAACAGTTACATTCATAAATCCCGCTGGATTTGATGGTAATGTAGCTGTGCCCTTTGTTGCTGTAGCTGAACTAGAAAAGTTTAACAAGTTTAAAAACCATTGCTGCCACGCCCGTGTTGGCATTTTTGTGACATCGTCTACTAAAGGCGTAACTGGGTAGGGATTTCCCTGAGATGTTCCAAATAGACCTTGTGCCATTAGTTTTCCCCTACTTCAGCTTTTAAGTTGGCAGACACGATAACGGCATTGATAGGGTCTGTAACTACGACTTCATAGATTCTATCTCTAGCCCAACCTAATCTGCGCCAAATAATACGATTGCGATATTTACCTACTTGACCGATTGCTGACCAATGTTCGTTACTCCATGTTGAGCCACCATCTGATGACCAACGTAACATTGCCTGAGGATCAGCACCAACTGTTTCTTGGTTTAAAGGCGGGTTTGTAATGCCTTCTAATCCTACGCCAGGGGCAAACTGAATCTGCAACTCTGAGAAGTATTGACGTTGCAAATCAGTAACAATATGAGGGCATCTACGCAATCTGCGAATAGGCTGGCTGTCATCTGTGTAGTTATTAGGGTCTAGCTTGTAGATTTGACCATTTTCCCAATCGCCTACCAATACTAGCCCTTGAAATACGGCTGAACAATTAGAACGATGACGATGGTAATAATTCTGGTTATCTGTCCATAGCCATTTATGCCATAGTTGAGTTGTAAAGTCATATACCCAAGTTAAATCAAGGCTAGGAAAGGTTATGACATAACATTCATGACCTTCTAACTGATAAGTATAAGCAACGGCATCGCTAACTGTTTGATTGACAAGTGTATTTTCTACGGCATGAGTAGATATGCGTTGTGGCATATAGCCATTCATTATTACAATTTCAGATTGACCACGATTATTTCTGGCTAAATATGCAAAAGAATTGCCTAAACGAGCTACTGAGAAAGTGGCTGCGATACCATGCTGGCTTGAACTACCTGGGATTCTTTGAAACGCAAACGGGAATGTTCCGTTGTCTGACCAAACTTCTGATGTTTGTTCGCCCAATAAATAAACTTGCCCGTGATCTACTATCAGCGAAACAAGATTATCAGGGCCTGTAAATTTACTTGCGTAGCTTAAACCATAAGTAATAGGACTTAAAATATTAGATGCAGCCCATTGTTGGGTGTTTGGATAGTTATAAACAAAGTAGTTATCTACAACATCAACTACATTAGCACCACTAAAAGCACCATCTGAGCTAGGCAAAACGCTAAAGTTTAATAAATACATCGTTTCAGAGCTAACAGATTGGCTTGTGCTAATTACATAAGAACCTGTACCGCCTGTGCCTGTGCCAAAAGTTAAGGTAAGAGTTAACCCTGTTCCTGATCCGTTTGTAGATGTAGATACGTTATTTGTAGGGGTTGATGTGTATTGACCCGCATAAGTTGCTGTTAATCCTGTAACTACACCTCCAGCTACAGAGCTAACTGTATAAGTTGCAGGGCTATTGCCATAAACGCCACCCAAAACTGTGACAGTATCGTTTACGTTATATCCTGATCCACCAGAAGCAATCGAGTAACTTAAAACTGTTCCCGATCCTAAAGCGGTGATAATCGTATTATCTGTTACGCCTGTGCCTGTAATGGTTTGACCTGGGTAAATAGTCCCGCTAGATACTGCGCTAACTGTCAAAGTTGTGCCTGATGCGCTGGCTGTAATTACACCAGCTACGCTTGCGCTATTCATCTGAATTGCAGTAGCTATGCTATTAGTTTTGCTTAATGTCCAAGTTGTTCCTGAACCACTAACAATGACAGTTTCATTAAGAACTCCAAGCCCAAACAAAGATTGACCCGCTACAATCGTGCCACTAATTACCCTTGTGACAGTTAAAGTCGTTCCAGAAATTGTGCCTTGAAATACAGCAGAAGAAGGGTTAGATATGCGCCATGTGTAGCGATAAGCACCATCAACAATATAGACGTTTAAGCCGTTATCTGTGATTCCTACTTGCCCTGTGCTACTGTTTAATTGACCAACGATTGTAGGGGTAAATGTAGAATTTAATACATATACATAAGGGCCACAAACTGCAACCATATAGTTGCCACCGCTTACTGTTCTCATCCCACGCACTTTTTGTGCGTTTTGTAGAGTAACTACGTTAGTAAGACCTGGGGTTGGATAAAGAGCAACTACGCCTCTTGCGCCTTGACCTTTAGTAGGGTCAATCTCAGGTCTGAAATTGATACATTCCTGATCATCTTGATAAATGTTGGGCGCAACGTATGAAGCTCCAACGAACCCAAAGTCTGACATTATCTAAAGAACCCACCAGATAAAATCCAACCAGCATCTTTTTGACGGCTTGCCAACATAGCATCAGCAAATCGAGCAGATTGAACAGGTTTCATATTGATGCGTTTAACAGTTGCTTTAGCTTGCGCTGCATAAGCTGCAATCATCGTTATTTGCGTAGGCGAGGCTTTGCCATACATAGGCATTAAACGCTCTGCTAAACACCATCTGAGAGCCATTGTATAGCCTTGTGGAAGCACAATAGAATCTGTCAAGCTGGTATAGCGTTGGAATAGATTGTCTGTAAAGATGTGCATTTCGCCTTGTGAAGGGTTAGGCCATACATATAAATTACCTAATGTTTCGCTTGGCTGATAGTAAAGAGCTTTAGGCCACGGGCCATTCAAAGTCTTTAAACCAATCATTTGATATTCTTCTACGGCTAAAACAGCGATTGGGTAGTCCAAGCCACCATTGACAATAGGAACACCATTGCTATTTGTGTTAATACGAACAAAGGCAGAATCTATTGATAATGGGCGTTGATAGTATAAAGTTATCGTTTCAGATGTTACGGGCGTGGAGTAATACTGATTTAGCTGATATGTGCCAGCTTCATTGACATTATTGCCTGCGCCTGTAAGCATTTTTTCAATCGTAGTATTGCTGAGAATACCTGTGCCACCTAGAGTTTGACCTACGTTTACAGCGCCTGAATTGATGCCTGTAACAGTCAAAATATTGCCTGAAATTGACCCTGTGATGCTGGCGTTGATGTTACCTGTAGGGCCAATCGTATATTGCGTAACGCCTGAAACGATAGGAAACACAATCTCGTTCTTGTAATAAACCATCATTTCTTCGTTTGACCATTGATCTACAAGGTCATTGAGCATATCAAACGCATCTTGCGCTGCATCAGCAGAAGGTGCTTCACCCGCTTCTAATGCGCCAATATCTTTTAATGCTCTTGAAACGATGTCATACGGGGTTGTCATAGTTGTACCTTAAATACTTGTGGTTTCCAGGGCATAAAAACGGGCTTATGTAATTTTAACGCCTCTATCTGCTTTTCGATACCCTCTTTAATATGATTCTTGCCATCACGAATAGCTTCTTGTTCTAGCCAACCAATGATAGTTTGCTCAGTAATTTGTGCAAAAGGCACTTTTTCGCTTGGCTCGTTAAAGTAATAGTTACCCTCAGTTTCAACTGATAGCTCATCTTCTGAGCCTGTAAGGTGGTATTTGCAACCTGTAATAACAGTATCTTTAGCAAATATTTCTAAGATTTTCCATTTATATTCCATAATTATCCTAATAATGCTGTTACTTCAGCTTGTGTTAGTCCTAATGCTGTTAATTTAGCTAGTGCAGAAGCCTTTGCAACGATAGCGTCTTGTTCGGCTTTTGCTTCGGCAGCCTGTAATTCAGCTAATTTAGCTTGAGCAGCAGATAAATCATAAGGTACAGGATTGCCATTTATATCAAATGCATCAGCATCACGAATAACTACAATAGAAGGATTTAGAGCATATATTGCTTTTTGTAAAGTAATCATTGTCCAATTTCCAATAAAGTAATTGTTTGCGTTGCGTTAATTGTAGCTGCTACGCCACCAATGTAAATCATTGAAGTATTTAAACCAGATGATGCTTGAATTTTGTATGTTGTTGCAGATGTTGTAGCGGGAGAATCTAAATAACAAGTAGAAATAGAACCAATATAGTTAGATGCTGTAGAAGCGGTATATCCACCAATATTTTCAAAATATTCAAGAATTGTAGAACCCCTTAATAAAGCAGTTCTAATGTAAGTATTGCCAGTATCTTTTCCACAACCAGCTAAATTAACCAATATTAAAATACTGCTTGTTGCAAATTTTGGTGTAATTGTTGCGGTTATTGATGTATCAGCTAAAACATTTGATGATGAAGTAAATCCAGCAGTAGTAGTGGCATTTACTACTTGTAAAACGTGTCCAGCACTAGCTTGGGTTGTGCTATTAGGAAATGTGACACCATTAGTGCCGTCAAGAACTATGCTCATTCTGCTGCCTCTGGTGTATTGCCTTCAGCTACCCATTTGAGGTAGGCTTGGTAGTCTGTGTTGTCAGGGTCGAATGGAATTACTGCATTATCTGAAATTCTTTTAATTTCTTTTTCAGATATATTTTTTGTAAGAACGTCAATAATTTGTTTATACATAATTATAATTCCGCAGTTGCGTTCCAACTAGTTGTCCAAGCGGTTGCTCCTGTTCCAGTAGCATTTCCATAAATTTGAACTCCGTTTACTGATGCTCCAGTAGTAGTTCCGCTTCCTATACCATAAATATAAGTTGTAGTATTTAAAGCAACAGTTGGCGTTGTTCTTTTACATACACTAAAATTTACCCACTGCCCCGTTCCGCTTCCTGAACCACCATAAGCATATTGAGAAAAATAACCAACTTCATAATATCTTTGGCAAAGTGCCAACTCTTGACCATACTGTCTATATTCAAATCCAGTAGCACTACTTCCTACTTCTAGTTGAACACCAGTGATATAGAAAGTTGCTCCGTTTGTTCCTACTACGGATGTTGCGCCTGTGGCTGACAAATATTGATTTCCTGACCAAGAACCAGCAGTTCCTGATTTTGTAGAACCAACTCCAAGACCAAAATTTACTTTTATTCCTGCGCCATTATTAGTTAGCCATGTTCCTGCTGTATCGCCAGGAATAGTTATTGAAATGGTAGTCCAAGTATTAGCGACAGGGATTGAATATGTAAATGGATAAGCCCTATTTTCTGCACTATTTTCTAATGAACCACCAAAAGTTCCTGTCAATGAAGAATAAACTTGAAATGACAATGTAACAGTTTTAGCGTTGGCAGTTCCCCACCCTAAATCTGCAACATTAAATCCTTCAATAACTTGAACAAGAATAAAAAAATCACTTGAACTAATTGAATATGCAGATTGAGATGTTAAACCCAAATAATTTGTAAATCCTGCTGGTGGAGTTACAGAGCCAGCATTTTGTTGCATAGATAATTTTGATGCTTGTGTTATAGCCAATACCCATCTGTCAATTCCATAAGCAGACGAAGTTGGAGTAACACTAGCACCACTATTTCTTTGGTCAATAACCATCGCACCATTGATAATGCGGTTCTTCATAATAGAAGCATTACCAGCACCTAGTATTCCACCAGGGGTGCTAGTTGTAACTGTTTCTACGTTTACGTTTCCGTAGGTCATGCTAATTGCTCCGCAGTTGGTTTAGCTAGTGTGGGGTGTTCCCATTTAGCAATGTAATCGCCTTGACCATCATTTTGTAAATGAATAACAGTCATAAAATCTTGTTCAGTAAGTTCGGGGTATAACTTTATGATTTTTTCGTACATTATGCCGCCCTCACTAAAACTGCTTGAAAATATGTATTGCCGTTTCCACCGTTAAATGTAACTGTAGAACCGCTATTTTGATTTACATACGCTTGAATGTAATCTGTCGAACCATTGCAATACACTAATCCAGCACCATAAGCACCTAAATAATTAGATGTTGAAGTTGAATAACCAATTTGTTCGTAAACAGAACCATTTTTATATAGTTTTAAAGCGCAAAATCCAGTAAATGTAGCAGTAGAGCTTAAACCAGCAGAAACTTGATAATAACCAGCAACGGTAGGTGTAAATCTATAAGTTGAATTGTTGTAATTTGAATTGGTATCAAAAATAACAGTATTTGCTGGTATTACAGTATCAGTTGAACTAGAAGCTGTAAAAGTTCCACTTGGTGTAGCACTAAACGCTGGCATATTACCGCTAACCATCATTGTGCCTGTTGCATCAGGAATGGTTACTATTTGAGTTGAGCTTGTGCTTGGGCCTTGCAGAGTCAATGACCCGCTACCTGTTGATCCCGCTGCTGGAATTAAACTTGCCATTTTATAAAATCACCCATCTTTGACCGCTAGGAACTGTTACTGATTGACCTGAAGCTACTGTTACAGGGCCAACGCTAAAAGCATTATCGCCTGTAGGAATTGTGTAGCTTGCAGAAACAGTTGCGTTGTTTAAAATTAAACCATTACTTGCTTGAATTGCTGGTGCAGTCAGCAAACCTGTAGAAGGTGTGTAATTATACTTTGTAGAGCTTGTATATTCAGTAGAAGCTGTGCCTGTCGTTACCCTAGCAAATAATGGGTAATACGCAGTCGAAGAGCTTGTATCGTCAACAATCGTAACGCCAGTCGCAGGAGCAGCAGCCCATGTGGGTAATCCACCTGATAAAGTCAATATATAACCGTTTGTGCTTGCCGCCAAGAAAGTTGTCGTGCTTGCTGCAGATTGATAAGGCAATGATCCTGCTGCACCGCCAGCTAAGTTTGTGGAAGTTGTTGCTGATGTTGCGCTGGTTGCTGTGGCTGCGTTTCCGCCAATTGACAAAGTAGAGGCTGTACCAGTTAATCCTGTGCCTGCACCGCTAAAACTGGTAGCAGTAAAAACCCCAGTAGAAGGGTTAAATTGCAATTTAGTAGAGCTTGTATATTCCGTTGATAGGCTTCCTGATGTTTGGTTAGCAAACAAAGGATAACGAGTGCCATTTGTAGTGGTGTCATCGGTTACTGTCGCATAGCTTGTAGGTGTTGCCCAAGTAGGTGCGCCTGTGCCATTAGATTGTAAGAATTGACCTGATGTGCCA
>Ga0164296_1004410_pt1 | contig 12813 bp, 17 predicted proteins | sample GEODES057metaG_FD_113533 | JGI IMG/M metagenome (GOLD analysis project Ga0164296, IMG submission 113533) | Dystrophic lake water microbial communities from Trout Bog Lake, Wisconsin, USA - GEODES057 metaG | ecosystem: Environmental > Aquatic > Freshwater > Lake | place: USA: Trout Bog Lake...
CATTGTTGGAAAATGCGAGTTCTGTGTCTCGGCCCATTATAATGGATTAAAAAAGATGGGGTATACTGTTGAGCAGTTACGAGATATAGGTAGAATAGCGGCTGTGGTTAATAGTTTAGCAAAAGTACTGAACAGTTAATCAAATCTGTCCCAGGTTCCTGGTTCGCCGCCCAACACGTGAGCTATTTGTTTGCCCCACGTCACGGTCTGTGTCCAGGAACCAAATTTTTCTATTAATGTTCTGTTGATGCTGTCTTTATCAAACACATCTTTAGAAATAGTATTCCATCCATAGCTTCTTATTCTTGGCTCAAGATCAAAGCCCAAGTTATGCGACATTTGCTGTCTAAAACGTGCCAAGCCTGTGTCGTCAAAAGTCAATATATTGGTCAAGTTTACATGTGCTTGTAGGAATAGTATCACAGATTCAAGACTGTGATTTTGCATATTGCCTATTCCCCAAATAGCATTGTCTCGCATGAACCTATCGTAAAAACTATATGTGGCCCTAACTGGACTAATCACTTTAGGGCCATGATGCCACGGCCATGGATAATAGCCACCGACTACGGCATAGCCTGTACATTGTTCCAATAACCATAAATGTGTTGCCACATGGAATTCTTTGTTCAAATAAGGTTCAAGATATTTTAGGTGCAGACCTTGTTCGTAAAATTTATCAACATGCAGATCAACTATCTTTTGTTCTATGTCATTGTGTCTACAATAACGTTCTGCGTAGTACAAATCATGTGTATTGGTAACTACATTGTCTATTAGCAGCCGCAGAGTAATGGCACGTACAGGAATCTTATTGACAAGACAACTGGCCAACACTAGCTCACTATCTAATCCACCACTGTACAGCACTTCCACTGTGCCAGTTCTTGCAGCCAAATGATCTGCAAATATTTGTTTAAGACTACGTCCCTGCTCAAACTCTACATCAATAAACTCTGTATTGAAATGATGTTGTTTAGTATCAGTGTCAATGTCAAAAGTTAATTTCTTAAAGTTGTCCAGACCCGAATATTCTACTATGGTCTGTTTCATTTGTAGCCTATAATCATGTAACGGTCGTAGCCCCATTCGTTGTACTGTGTACGCTTTTGTCCTGCATATAGGTTAACAGTTAAGGGGTATAGATTTATGAAATCTTCAAAGGTCGCAGTTGGTTGACGTATGTACCAAGGATCACCTGCATCTGTTATGTTAACTGATTGTAAGGCAACCAATGCGCCATCAGGGATATTATCAAACCATTGCGTGTTGGCAAAGTGCTCAGCACTGGTATTGATGTAGACATTGGCATTGTCAAATTCATAGTTGTTGGCGTCGGCTATGATGTTGTGTACTGTAGACTTTAACGGATCATAACACCACGCATCCATAATTTTATCTGCTACTGGCTTGGTACTGGTGTCAATATCGATAGACGTAATGCTATTGTAGGCATCGGGTCTACGACATTGCAGCATAAAGCCCAGCACGTTGTGCCAGCCACCCAGTATAACTATATCAGCTTGAGGAGGCAGGTGTAATTCCAATTGCTCACATAGCCATAATTTGGCTGTGATCTGACCATGGCTAAAACTATCAAAATTCATTTCTAAAACACTGATGTGGTTTGTAAGGTTGAGTATCGGAACATCCGTTCAATACTAGATATGCAGCAATTGCATCATGCGAATAATTGATGCGAGCACCGTGTATAATTTTGGTAGCATCAAATCTCATTACATCGCCGTGCTTTAATGTATAGGGCACAGATGTTTTTGTAGCTGCATAATCGCGTACATTTTTTGTAGACACGTAATTGATCAACTCATATTCGTGTATATCTTCAGTTGGTACTAGATGATCTACAACTTCAAATGTGGCAGTTGCATCGGGATCTGTGCAAAAGAAGAAGGTGTAGTTGTAGGGACTGGGGTTATGCAATCTCAACGCTTCTCTATGCAGATGATAATTTACTTTGGTATAGTTGGGATTGTAAGAGAATGCAATGCAGCTGGTAATAAATCTAACATTGTGTTTTTTAATTGCAGGCTCAATTGTGTTCCATAGATACTGTTCCAGTTCGAGAAAATTTAAACTGGGAACAGTCTTAAATCCTCCCTCTTGTTTGATAGCATCAACTTCTTCGCTACGATTTTCTGGTATACTGTACTCGCCGGCTGCTGCATGAAAGTGGTCTAAGTCAAAGAAGAAACGAACCCCGCTATCGTATTTGTCATCGTAAGGTCTGTTTATTAATTCTTTAAACATACTGGTCATTTGATTCATTTGAAAATATCCTCTACATTATCCCCACGGTACAATATATACTGTGCAGTATTCATAAACATCCTTGTACTGTCTAATCGTTTGATATCTTGTATGGCAGACCTATGTTTTGTGTATAAAAGTTCTGGGCCATTGAACATGGTAAATCTATCTGTATCTATACAATTTAGATACATTCTATTTTGCTTGTTCAGTGTTGCAAATATGCCTTGGCAGTTGTACTCTTTTTCTAGATTGGTTACTGCATCTACCCCGTGTGCAGTAAGTATGGGCAAGCGAGGATGATTGTGGCTAATGAGCCTGCTCAACAGTATCCAACCACGATGCTGTTCTAACATCAGGCTTCTACTGAGCTCGCCATCTACTATAATTTTTAATGCACCTATATTAAAACGATCTTGATATTTTATGCTGCGATCAATTGCTTCTGCGGAATAGTTGTGCTCGTGTCTGCCACTATAGTCATGTAGCAGTGACAAATGCTCATTCCATCCTTGACTGAAACGAGCGATAAATTCTATTTCAACTTTTGCATCAAGTTGCAGAATTCTTAGTTCTTCAGGTGTCCAAGTCAAGTTGTCCATTTGTATCTACAATCAAATGTAAACGTGGTTCATTGCTGCGGTTGTTGACCCAATGAGGCAAGCCGCTATTAAAAAAATAAATGCTACCATCTGCAGGCATGGTAAACAATTGATCTTGCCCATCAACTTCCATGCCAAATTCAACTTGACTATTGGTAATCAGCGGTAAATGAAAACGGCAAATATAACTGGGGTCATAATCTCTATGTCGTTTGATCATCATGCCTGGCATAAGCACAGCAAGGCGTACTCGCGTTAGCGGACTACGAAATGTATCCAGTAGGTCTTTAAATGCGCCTGCATAGTATTCTGTTGGTGCACCGTAATTGTGTTCATCTAGTTCGGGCACGTAATCTTTTGATTCAGGGTCCAGCCTACGTAGTCTTGTTTTTACACTAGTCTCTGTTTGAGTTAATTCTCGTACTGCCGGTGTTCGGTAACCTGTTAGATACAATTGTTTATACATCTCGCCTTCTAACGGACGCTCATTATCGTTGATAAAGAAACTGTTCTTACTGTAAGCATTACCTACCAAAAAGTTTTTGTAGTGGCTATCTGCTGATTTTTTAATGTCGTTGTAACGTTCGTAATCAAATAAGCCTGATTGTGTACAGTAGTCAAGTACAGCAGCAACATCAAACTTTTTTTTCAATGCTGCAAATGCTGGTAGTTGTTTACGATTTTTCATTTACTAATTAATCTAATTACTTGATAGCTGATGTCAAATTCCCACCAGCGCTCGCCAAAATTATTTTTTGCAGGGTTACGGTGATGATTGTTGTGCCAACCCTCGCCCCATACAGCATAGCCCAATACTGGGTTGTTGGTACTGTGGTCATTGGTGTTATGATTTCTGTAACCAAACATGTGACTGACAGTATTGATAAAGCTACCCATATTCCACAGTACAGCACCGGGCACTAAGTAAATTATACAAGCTATTCTCCAATCAAGCAATATTAATGTTGCCATAAACAGCCAGTGAAAACGATAGTAGTGTTTGTGTATGTTGACCAAGAAGTCATCACGCACCATGTTGGGCACATAGCGCAGTCGATCGTAGCTGGTAAACATACTACCAAACTGCACACGCCAAAATCCCAACACAGTAGGACTGTGCGGATCGCCTTCTCGATCTGTTAGCCTGTGATGTTGTCTGTGATTGTTGACCCAAGCAATAGGATCTCCGACAACTCCGTAGGCAGCACATAGAGTACAGACTCGTTCCATCCAACGGTAGCGAAATTCAAAACTCTTGTGCGCAAAGAATCTGTGTAGTGTTACACTAACTCCTAAACAACCTGTCAGGAAATAGACAAACACACTCAAGATCCACTCTTGTGCAGTAAAATTAAACAAAGCCCACACTAGTGATAGGTGGCATACTAGTTGCAACAAAAACAGTTGCGTTTTTTTATTAAACATATTGATACCTATTAAGCAGTTATTTGTTGTTCGGCGGAATACTGTTCAAAAAATTTGCAAGCATCGGCCCATTGCAATTTGGTACTTTTTGAACGAATACTCATACACCAACGGATTTTGTCGTCGAAGTTTATTACATTATGTGGTGTGGAAATATCGCAAAGCAAAGGTTTACCTGTTACAGTATATTCCTCTATTACATCTACTTCTTCTGGATAGTAAATTGGATAAGTGATCCCAGTATCTCCCATCATGCGTCTGAGATCTTTGCCGTGAGGGCGATACCAAAACATCTTGCTGCTTTCGCTGCCCCAAATAATGTTAATGGCCCATTCACTTCTAACATATACAGACCCGTCGTCCATAATCCTTCCGTCGACGTGTATGTTGCATTTTTGATTTGGGTCGCCTTTGATAAATTCACAGTACAAGTCGTCGATTCCCAACTGCTTAAAAAAATTCAATGCAACTGGCGTAAGGTAATTTGTAGCATCAACAACAGCGAATTGCCAGATGTTTTGATACTCTGGATACACGATGTCATCTTTAATTATCTGGAACGGGAAATTTAGTTCTAAGTGATGCTTCATATAAGTATTTATTTAACTAGGGATACGCATGTTTCAATATATAGCCAGCGGCATCAAATTTGATTGGAATTTTGATGACATTGTTGATCAAATGGATGAGGACAAATACTACGGCGATAATATTCCTCCCACGATGCATGATGAAACAAAAAAGGCATATTTTCAAACATTCTATAGTAAAGTAGGAACCAGTACTAATTTTGGTACATACTTTCCCAAACAAGCCGAAGACGTACTCAACAAGATATACGACATACAACAAACAATTCGTAAGCGCATATCCAACGGTGAAATGTCACCAACACCCTTGGTTGATTGTTTGCTGCATCAAGAATTGTTAATTAAAGATGTACTGTTTTTAAAAATTGATGCTGCACAGGGTGCAAGCCCGCATATTGATCGTAGACGTAAAAAATCACTCAATATTGGATTTCAAAACAGCAATGTATGCACTACCTATTTCCGTCCTGGCGAAAATTTTGATAACTTCTTTGATGACTACACTAAGCTAACAGCATTTACTATGAATGACGGTGACGCTTATCTATTAGATGTAGGACAAGCTCATGCAGTAAGAAGCACAGTGCCTGATGCCAAAAACATGTTTAGATATGTAATTAGCCATAGTCTTAGATATCAACCCAACAGCTGATTTATTAAATCTTGATCTTGTCTGCACAATCTATCAAAGCTGCTGACAAACATTTTTTTAAGATTGCTTGCCGCCACTGGTAATTCTTCGTAAGCAACAGTGTTGACTTTCAATGTCTGCATAACTGCATCTGCAGAATTATAGATTTTCAATAAATTTTCAACCAATTCTTTTGTGGCAATTGAATTTGTAAACTTTGGCAACTGATACAGTTGCCTGTGTTTGTCATCGCCGTGACACAACATATAGTTGTCTTTGATCATGTATACACCAGTATATCCAGCAATCAGTCTACTTGCAATCTGCTCACGTCTGCCTCTGGTCAAGTAAACTGATCTGACACTGGCATCAAGTAATTGTTTAATTTGATCCGTTGGCATCAGGCTGACATGCTCATGTATGATATACGTTTTGTTACTATCGCTGGCAGCATGTAACAAACGATCAAAAAATACATGATTGCTGGGCCGCTGCTCAAAAACACGAACCAGCTTTGAATCCACTAGATCTTCGTAATAGCTATCAACCAAGTATTGTGTTGAACTCAGCTCAACAATGCCCTGTTGTTGCAAATAAATGCCCTGTGCCGCACGACTTAAGACCTCGTGTAGCACTATACTGTTGGGATACAATGATCTTAGGCTTTCAGAATAATAATGACTTCCAGACCTTGGTGTACTTAATACCAAAACTATCATTCAATGATCCATGGTTTGAAAAAGTTTACTGCTTCTTCCCATGTCCAGTTTTTTTGATCTCTAACACTGGCACTCCATCTTGTAGTTAATCCTAGGTTAGCTGCATCGTGTGGCAAATCAACTCTGACTATGGTGGCAGTCAGTTGTGTGGTAAACTTGTCCAGTAGTTTGCATTGGTCTTTGGACCAAGTTTCTACATATCTGTTGGTAAGAGTGTGTTTGATCACAGGAGGCTCATCAGCATTGATTTCATACCAACGCATTTCACTAGCATCAGTGCCCCAACTAAAATTAAAAGCCCAAGAGTTTGTGGGATCACTGGGAGAATCTTTATGTATGAATAATTCTGATTGCGGCGGCCCCATGAATATATGCGTATGAGGTGGGTAAAAATCTAAACTGGCCAAGAAGTCAATGAATTCTTGTGTCAATATCCTTTCATTGGGATAGTACTTTATTCCCCAAAGTCTGGGTGTACCGTCTGCAAACGGTTCAAAGGTCATGGGAAAGTCACTAAAGTCAATGTTGTCTTTAATAAACTGCTTGACGGGAAAGTTTAGTTGATAATAGGGTTTCATACGATCCAGGGTTTGAAAAATTTTACTGCCTCTTCCCAAGTCCAAGTCTTGGTACGATCTTTGACACATGCTGCCCAACGTGTGCTATCTCCATGATTGAAAACATTGTGTGGTGTGTCAATCTTGACTAGTTGTAGTCCACGCATTACGACACGATCAACCTCAATCATGCCCTCGGGTTCAAAGCTCATTGCTTGGCGACCTGTAACACTGGTCCACATGCGTGTCTTGGCATCGGGTCCTTCTTTGTACCAGACCATCTCGCTAGACTCATTGCCCCATACATAGTTTAAGCTCCAGCGTGGTCCAGGATCTTGATGTATGTGCATGACAGCACCAGGATCACCTCTAAACAAATTAACAGTATCTGCACCATCTACACTGGGACAGATATTGATACTGTTTAAAAAATCTATTGCTGCTTGGCTCAGTACACGATTGCTGGCGGGATACTGTAGTGCCCAGTTACGCTTTTCTCCCCAAGGTGTAGGAGGAAATTCTGTTGGGTACCAACTTAGGTCAATGTCTGTACGTAGCCATTGCTCTACTGGAAACTTTACTTCATAATGATACTGCATCTTCTACCTCTATCCATGGGCTAAAGAATTCCGCAGCCTCTTCCCATGTCCATGTGTTTGTTAAATTGCGTAGTGTAACGCACCAGCGATAATTGTTGACATCATAGTTGACTACATGATGTGGTATGTGTGTGCGCACCAATGTTGGCTCATCAATAGCAGTTCTACCAACCTCTATCAAATCTTCAGGATAAAAATAATCTGTAGGTCTGCCTGTTGTGCTGGGCTTGCTATAAGTTTTTGGGTTGCTGGTTTTAAATTTATACCAACGCATTTCGTTATGTTCGCTGCCCCAACTGTAATTGATACTGAACTTGGGACCCATGTCATGATGTATGCCCATTGTAGCCCCAGGATTGCCTCTAAACAAGTTTACAGTATTGGGCCCTGCCATGTTGCTTTCAAATCCTATGCTGCGGAAAAACTCCACAGCCTCATCGCTAAGTATGGCATCAATCTTGGGATACTGTAGTCCCCATATACGTTTCTCTCCCCACTCATAGTCGGGAAACACATCAGGATACCAAGACAAATCCAAGTCCTTGCGTAGCCATTGACTAATGGGCAATTTTAATTTGTAGTAGCATTCTGGATTATTCATTGATGTAGGGTTTAAACTTGTCAACAGTGTCCTGCCATGACCAACGATTGGTCGCATCTTTAAGACTAAAGCACCAGCGATGATTTGTGCTGTCGTAATTGTGTATGCTGTGTGGTAAGTCTATACGTACCAAATACACGCCATATAGTTGAGCACGATCCAACTCTATTAGGTCTTGCTCGTGATAAGCTCGATAACTGGCCTTACCATTGCTGGTTGGAATTTCGTAACCTACAGCGTTGTCCACAGTCTTGTACCAAACCATGTCGCTGTGTTCTGTGCCTGTTACATAATTGATGGCCCAGCAAGTGCCACGATCAATATGAGGTTCGAGATAGCCTAGCGGCGCACCTCTAAACAAGCTCATAGTGCCATCACCCAAGTAACTGGTAATTTTAATCCCCAATTGGTCAAACAAATTTGCAACATCTTGATGCAAGTATGTGGCAGTGTCAACACTGTCAGTCAACCAACGTGTGGTTAAGTCTTGTTGATGTCTTGGGGAATCTAATAGATCAGCGTGGGATAAAAAATTTAAATCCAGCTTATAATAATATTTAGTAAGCATCGCTCTTAAACCATGGCTTGAAATGTTCCACAGCCTCTTCCCATGTCCATTTGCTGCTCAAGTCTCTAATGCTCAAACACCAACGATAGTTGTCAGCATCATGGTTGATGACATTGTGCGGGGTGTCAATACGCACCAACATGGGACCTTGGCATGCAGTCTTTTCAATCAGTGTGCATTGATCAGCATCGTACTTCATGTACTCAGATCCCACGCTACACATTTCAGCAGTTAGCTCAACATCATCATTGGGCTGCCACCAAAGCATTTCGCTGCGACTACTGCCCCAAATATAGTTGATGCACCAAGAGGATCCGCGATCACAATGTATATCCATGAAGGTGTCTTTGTTGCCACGAAATACCGTAACATGATTGGGTTGCATACCATTATTAAACCAAACTTGATCCTGTATGCCCATGGTTTTGATAAACTCAATGGCCTCAGCAGTCATGTATCTATCACTACGATCGTTCCAAACTGCCCAATGATAGTCTTTGAATTCTGGGTAGGTGCTGATGTCTACATCGTCCCTGAGCAAACGACAGGGCACGTCAAGTTCATAAAAGTTGTGCATCAAGTATTTATAAGCTATAATCTTGCTATTAGTAAATAACTTATATATGACCAAGACCTTTAGTTGGGTACAGCCCCATTACAGACAAGGCAGCAAAATCAATAATAACTATTATTTGCCCTACAGTGCAGGGATTTTGTGGTGCTATGTCCAGCAATTCGAACATCTACGTAATCAATACCAATTAGGAGAAGTAATTTGGAAAAGAGAACGACTAGATGATGTAGTAGAACGATTGAAGCATAGTGACATCGTGGGCTTTAGCACGTATGTTTGGAATCGCTATTACAACTATGAATTGGCACGACGTTTAAAGATAGCCAATCCCGACTGTTACATCATCTTTGGTGGACCAGAACCTCCTCATACTGATAAGAATATATTTAAAAAGATGCCCTACATTGATTGCATTGTAATCAAAGAAGGGGAAGTAGTACTCAAGAACATACTGGAAAAATTTGACAATAAAACAGAACTGCGAGATGTTGCTGGTTTGCTGTTGAACGAAGACGGTGCTGCATACGATACAGGACCAGCAGAGCGCATACACGATTTAGACAGTGTGCCTAGTCCCTACCTAAGCGGGTTCTTTGACAAGATGATTGAGGATAATCCAGATCATCGTTGGAGTGTGGTATTTGAACCAGATCGTGGATGTCCTTATCAATGTACCTACTGTGACTGGGGCAGCATGACCTACAGCAAGATCAAAAAATTTGACCTAGAACGTTTGTATGCTGAGATTGAATGGTTTGGTAAGAATCGTATCAACATGATCATGGTGGCCAATGCCAACTTTGGTATCTTTCCTGAACGTGATCACAAAATTGCTGATAAGATACTGGAAGTTAAAGCACGTACTGCTTATCCTTTGAGCATGTATATAAGTTGGGCCAAGAATCAAAAAAGTGAAGTCATCAACATTGCTAAAAAATTAGATAGATTGACTGGACTAACAGTCAGTGTACAGAGCTTGGACGATACCACATTAAAAGCCATTAAGCGTGACAATCTAGAAATAAACAAGATTGAGGAAATCTTTAAACTTTGCAATTTACAAAACATTCCTGTACACACAGAAATGATTTTGGGACTGCCTGGCGAGACACTGGCAAGTTGGAAACGAGGTATTTACAAATTATTTGAAGCAGGTAACCATACTAGCGTTAGTTTTTACACAGCTCAAATTTTACAAAACAGCGAGATGAATTTGTTACAGCGTAAACTGCATGGTATAAAAGGTGTTGAGGTTGCAGACTTTTTGGCTGGCGGGGAAGTTGACGAAGAAATTGCAGAAACTGTGGAAGCAGTGGTTGCAACTAAATCCTTGCCAGAAGAAGACATGCTGGCAGCGTTGATGTTTAATCTCTACATCAACAGTTTCCACGTCACCGGCATTACTACATTTGTGTCGTGGTTTCTGCATAAACATCAAGGTGTTGGGTACGAGGAATTTTACGATAAATTCTACAACTACATGATGCAAGATCCGTGGTTTGCTAACGAGATAGCAGAAGCAAAGCAATACTATATCAATTGGATGCAGCACGGAGCCATCTCACATCCTAACATTGGCGAAAGCATAGAAATCAGCGGGTTGAATTTGCACTATCGCATAGCCATTAACTTCTACTATCATGCTGAAACTGTTAGACCACATGTCTATGCCAAGTTGCGCGAGTTTGTGGACAACAACTATGCCACGGACCAACACTTGATGGATGAGTTATTCCGTTTCCAACAGCATTATTTGATTGATTATCCACAGCGAGGCAACTATCCGCAAACAGTAAAATTTGATTACGACTTTGTCAACTACCTCATAGCAGATAAACAGCTACACAACCCAACAGAGTACAAATTTGAATTCCGCGGGTTCATGAACGATAGCTTGGAATCTTTCTGCGAGCTCATTTACTATGCACGGCGCGGACAGTTTACCAAAGCAAGAGTCTACACAATTGGCGAAACTAGTGGACTTCCCAGTATTGACGAGTAAGCAAGTTGATGCTATAATACAACTTCAGTTTTAAGAAATAGTTTTTTCAAGAAAGAACTAAATAAATTTAACCAAAAGAACTTGACAACTAAATAAAGTTGTTATACAATAGAAACATGAAACACATAGCCGTTAATCATTTACCCAAACAACAGCCAACGCTAGGCACAGTGGCCTATTGGTCTTTGTTTGCGTCTATGAATAATGGAGATCGCAGTTCAGAGATTAGAACAGGGTTCCGGGAAGGATGGGATGATTAAGTAACAACTTAAAAAAATCCAAAACTTAAAGGAACCCTAGAAGTAAAAACTCTAGGGTTTTTTGTTTTTGAGACTTATGAAAAAAATTGATTTGAAACAGCGGATGCGTGAAGTACAGTTCACTACTGAACACACACTTAGCGAAGATCAGCTACAAAAGTTGATCCAAGAAAAGTTAGAACGTGCCGAAAGGCAACTTCGTTCTAGACAAGTTCAGGAAGAACGTACTTTACAACCGTAGAGTAATAGTGTGAAGGATTCCAGTAACGAGGACTGGGCAGCGCACTCTAAACATGCTGCAAACGGGCGGACAGTAGGATGAACGTGTGGTGAGAACGCACAAGTATAAAATACTGGTTGGGGTATAACCCCAACATATCTTGTGGTAACACAGGGTATTCTAAAGTGTAGCAGAAGAAACATTTGGCGGCGCTACTCCCCATTGCGTGACGCGGTCCTAATCAGCAGGACGATAGATTACTACTGCACTTTAGAATACAGCAGATGAAGAATACGTAATCCTTTTGACGGATTACGGCTGCAAGGCAACTGCCGTATGTATAAATACTGTTATATTTAGGAGATATATATGGCAGTAGATTTTACTGAAATGACCATGTCGACAGTTGCTGTGTTTACATCACGTACTGGCGCACCGGAGCCGAACAATAACATTGGCTTAAAGATAAAAGATTTGACAGATGAAGGCAAAACCACTGGATTTGTAAAAACTTGGGCTGACCCCGGTCAATCTACAGAAAATATTGTGGTACGTTATTGGCTGAATCAAGACGCTGCTCAAGAATGGGTTGATTTCATCAACACCGTTCCTGTTTTCACAGTAGACGGTAAACCACATACTGTCAAGATAGTTTCTCTTGTTCCCACTGACTCCACAGCAGAACAAGTTTTGGCATTGCTTAACTAAGTCGTTAGACAGCGGCCTAGTTAACTATGGAGGGTTAACTGGGCTGGGCCCAGCACGGTCTTGAAAACCGATGGTGTGCGAAAGCGCATAGAGTTCGATTCTACTAGCCCTCCTCCATACAACGTTGTATTTTTACAACAAACAATTTGGCACTAAATGAATTCAGTGCTACAATAGAAGTAAGTTAAGTAAACGATGTATTGTTTACAAGACAAAGCATGTTGCGTAGAAACAACAACTGATTTGCAAAGAAAAGAAGTTGCTGCTACAATACATACATGTTAAACAAAAAAGCAACGCAGTGATCGTACTGCACTTGCAAACAGTCATTAAAAAGAAACTGTCATATAGATCCTGATTAAGTTTCAGGACTCTATATGCAAACACATTAGGGTTACCGAATCCACTAGGATTTAGTACAGGTTCTACGAGGTTCCGACGGGGGCCGCCTGTACTAGGTCATGAAGCAGGCAATCGTGTAGCAAAGGG
>Ga0164296_1004411_pt1 | contig 12813 bp, 11 predicted proteins | sample GEODES057metaG_FD_113533 | JGI IMG/M metagenome (GOLD analysis project Ga0164296, IMG submission 113533) | Dystrophic lake water microbial communities from Trout Bog Lake, Wisconsin, USA - GEODES057 metaG | ecosystem: Environmental > Aquatic > Freshwater > Lake | place: USA: Trout Bog Lake...
AAAAGAAAATTTGGCAGACATGTTATAGAAGAGGTCCTTTTTGAGAAAGTAAGACAAATAAAAACCATAAAAATTTAATTTTTTTTAATTTTTGATTTTTATGTTTTTGGTGCGGAATGCGGATTTTTAGATCTCAGCCACAATCAAATCCGAGAGGCAGGCGCTCAGTACCTTACGATCATCCCGGGCCTTACCAGCTTAGATCTCAGCTACAATCACATCGGAATGAAAGAAGCTCAAAGCATTGCTGCTATACAGGGACTTACTTTTTTGGATCTCAGTGAGAATTCCATCGGAAATGAGAGGACCCAGCAACTTAAGAAAGCGCAGGGTCTCACCTCTTTGCATCTCAGAGAAAATTCCATCGGAGAGACCGGGGCTCAGCACCTTTTGAATTTACAGGCTCTTACCTCCCTAAAACTCGGAGGCCCCTCTTTTAAGACCAAACAAATGAGAGATACAGTTGCTCGGCACATTGCAAATTTGGTAGGGCTTACCTCATTAGATCTCAGCCACCATGAAATCACACCGGAACTGGCATTCCACCAGCTAGTTATTGCGCATACCGGGCGCACGATGTCGGAGCCAAGCACCTTTCCCTTCTGTCCGGTAAAAGACACCATCCATACGAATATGTCTTTTTTTACACACAAAAAAACCACTCTCACAAGCAAGGTGCAAAAAAACCATGACCCAAAAAATCGAGCTCAGTCCTTCGGGTAGCACTTCCTGAGTTTATTTTTGCAGGGCTTCCTCTAAGCTCCATGCCCCCTCATGGCTCAGTGAAAATGATCTTTCTGAAACAAAGCAGCCCCAAAGATTGAATGATTGAGTCTGGTATAAAAACGGTAACTTGCTCATTTTTATAGAAATGAGCTCAGTAATCTGATATTTAGTGTGCATCCAACAGATGATGAAATAAGGCTTGTTGGGTTTTGATTGCTCAACCTTTGAGGAGCTCAAGCGTAAACAGACGAAGTTTTTAAACTCAGCTGAGCGTTCACGACGAGGAACTTCAGTGGGAAACCTAGGATCGTGCTTGAAATACTTTCGTATCCTTACAAGACTTCTTTCTTGCACGTCAAGTAAATGCGAAGTTTTTTCTGGCATGCTCCCTCATCTCGCCGAGAATCATTCGGGACTTTGACACCCACTTCTTTCATTTCATCTTTATACTTTCACTTTCCTTTTTGTGAATCCAGGTGCCACTACTGTGACTTCTATGCTTTAGGTAAAGAAAAAATGAAGTCAGAGGATCCCCTTCACTTCGAAGAGGCACTACATACAGAAATCAAACAATGGCTGCCTCAGATCTCATCAAGCTTAGACACCATCTTTTTCGGAGGAGGCACTCCTAGCATGACTGCCTATGACTCCATTGCCAAAGCCATGGAACCCCTTTGGAAGCGTTGCTCATTGCATGCACAGACAGAATGGACCATGGAAGCAAATCCCTCTTCCATAGAACTCAACGCACTTCGATCCCTACGAGCCTATGGTGTAAATCGAATTAGCTTAGGTGTGCAAGCTATGCAAGACCCTCTTCTGCAAGCTTTAGGACGTGTGCACACTTCCAACAAGGTCCATGAAGCCTTGAACGTGATCTTTGAAGCAGGATTTGAGAATGTCTCGGTTGATCTGCTATGCGGGGTTCCTTCTCAGTCTGAATCAGATTTAGAATCATCTCTTGCACTTGTCTGCCAATTCCCCCTCACCCATCTGAGTTGTTATCTATTGACCCTGCCGCCTCACCATCGCCTTTATCCCGACCTACCGGTAGAAGAAACTCAACTCAAACACCTTCTTTTGGTAGATCAATTTCTTCAGTCGAAAAATTTTGAGCATTATGAGATCTCTAATTTTGCCCGAGCAGGAAAAAAATCTGAGCACAATTGGCGCTACTGGAAAAGAAACTCGTACTTAGGACTAGGTCCCTCTGCGCATTCTTTTGATGCAAGTACTGAAAAACGCTGGCAAAATGTAGCATCGTTACGTAGTTATGCCCATCGGTTGAAAGAAGGGAAAACGAGTGTTCAGTTCTCTGAAACCTTGACTTTCGAGCAAATAGAACTAGAACGCTGGATGCTTGCTTTAAGACTGAATGAAGGCTTTCCCAGATCCTGGCTTCGCTTGCCTCACCAAAAAGAAAAAGCGGAAAAACTTCAGGCATCAGGACTCTTAGAGCCTCATCCCCATTTAGAACATGAGCGCCTCACCCCTCGAGGACTGGCGTTAGCGGATCAAATTATTCCCTTCTTACTTGCATAAAACTTCTTCGTATTGACTTCATCCATTCAGCAACCATAGTAGTCCTGAGCAATGGAGGAAAAAGAGATGCACGATCAGGATAACGAGGAAATTTCTAAATCAGATTCAGAGATAAGCGAACCTCTTGAAAATGGAAAAGCCGAGAACGCCCACGAGCTTCGTGTTATGGAGCTTGAGAAGCAGCTGAAAGAGAAGGAAGACAAGTATCTTTATCTCTACGCAGAGTTCGATAATTTTAGAAAGCGTTCCATCAAAGAGCGCGCTGAAGTCTTAAAATTTGGGTGGGAGCCTGCTGCCCACGACCTTTTACATGTTCTCGACAACCTAGAGAGAGCTATGGATCAGGTCCCTGAGGGAGTGGATCCCGCTTGGGCGGAAGGTTTGAGAATGACTTTAGAGCAATTTAAGTCAGAAATGAAAAAGCATGGGCTAGAAGACATTCAGGCAATGCATCAGATCTTCGACCCTCACAAACACGAGGCGGTAGCACAAGAAGCCTCTGAGCATTCACCCGGTGTTGTTTTGAAAGAACATACCAGGGGATACACGCTGCATGGGAGGCTTTTGCGTGCTTCTCGGGTAACCGTGAGCACCGGAAACAATAGTTAAAAAGTTGAAATTGATACATGCTCTTCCTATGAGGAGCGTGTGTTTTTTGTGAATAAAAGGGGTCTGACCCTAGAAAGTAAGAGGAGTTTATGGGTAAAATGATAGGCATTGATTTAGGAACCACCAATTCGTGTGTTGCCGTTTTAGAAGGGGGCGAGCCTAAGGTGATCCCCAATGCAGAAGGTAACAATACAACACCTTCTATTACAGCTTTCGCAAGCTCTGGAGAAAAACTGGTAGGACAAGCAGCAAAGCGCCAGGCAGTAACCAATCCAGAGAGGACGATTTTTGAAGCAAAGCGATTGATGGGTCGGAAGTTTCAATCAAAAGAAGTACAGGAGTTTTTGAAAGTCGCTCCTTTTCGTATTGTAGAATCAGAAAATGGAGATGCTTGGATTCAAATTGATGACCGCAAGTATTCTCCCCAGGAAATTTCTGCGTTGGTACTTCAGAAAATGAAGCAGACGGCAGAAGACTACTTAGGGGAGCCTGTTACCGAGGCGGTTATCACGGTACCTGCTTACTTCAATGATGCACAAAGACAGGCCACGAAAGATGCCGGTCGTATTGCAGGGCTTGAAGTGAAGCGTATCATCAATGAGCCTACCTCGGCTGCTTTAGCTTACGGATTAGAAAAAGGCTCCAAAAATCACACAGTTGCTGTTTTTGATTTAGGGGGAGGGACTTTTGATGTTTCCATCCTTGAGCTCGGAGATGGAGTTTTTGAAGTCAAAGCAACGAATGGAGACACCTTTTTAGGGGGTGCTAATTTCGATCAGAAGATCATCGATTGGCTGGCAGATGAATTCAAAAAAGACCAGGGAATGGATCTTCGTAAAGACAAGATGGCTTTGCAGCGCTTGAAAGAAGCTGCGGAAAAAGCGAAGCATGAGCTTTCAAGTACCGCAGAGACTGAAATCAACCTTCCTTTCATCACAGCAGATAGTTCCGGTCCGAAGCATTTAAGTATCAAGCTCACCCGTGCAAAGTTAGAAGTCCTCATTTCTGAGCTCATTGACCGACTGGCAGGACCTTGCGAAACATGTATTCAAGACGCAGGTATTGCCAAATCAAAAATTGATGAAGTCATCTTGGTAGGCGGGATGACCCGTATGCCTCGGGTTCAGCAAAAAGTGAAGGAGATCTTTGGAAAGGAACCCCATCGTGGAGTGAATCCTGATGAAGTGGTAGCACTGGGTGCTTCCATCCAGGGGGGTGTGCTTCAGGGGAATGTGAAAGATGTGCTCTTACTCGATGTCACCCCTCTATCACTCGGGATTGAAACCCTAGGTGGAGTATCTACTAAGCTGATCGATAAAAATACGACGATTCCTACGAAGAAATCTCAGATTTTTTCAACAGCAGCGGATAATCAAAATGCAGTGACCATCCATGTGCTTCAGGGGGAACGAGAGTTTGCTCAGGACAATAAATCTTTAGGACGCTTTGATTTAATCGGTATTCCACCGGCACCTCGAGGAGTCCCACAGGTAGAAGTCACTTTTGATATTGACGCTAACGGGATTGTTCATGTGAGTGCGAAGGATCTTGGAACTGGGAAGGAACAGTCAATTCGAATCACCGCTTCCAGTGGTTTATCAGAAGAAGAGATTCGTAAAATTCAGAAAGAAGCAGAGTTGCACCAAGCAGAAGATGAAAAACGCAAAGCTGTGGTCAATGCACGCAACCACCTGGATGGTATGATTTACACCACAGAAAAAACTGTCAAAGAAAATTCCGAGAAGATTCCTGAAAACTTGAGAAACCAAATCCATGACGCAGTGGTAGAGGCGAAGAAGCATTTAGAAAGCAACGATGCTGAAACGCTCAAAAAAGCGTCTGACGATCTGACTGCGGTTTCCATGCAAATGGCGACACATATCTACAAGCAAAATGAGCCTGCGGCTGAAGCGGCTGCAGGAACATCGGAACAGCAATCCTCTCAAAAGCAAGAGGACGTGATTGACGCCGATTACAAAGAGGTCTAAACTTAAATCCTTTGGGTGAAATTTATGAACGGAAAACGCGATTACTATGAGGTACTCGGAGTCCCTCGACAAGCTGCAGCTGAAGAAATCAAAAGGGCCTACCGGAAGCTTGCCATTCAATTTCACCCTGATAAAAATCCGGGAAATAAAAAGGCAGAAGAGCGCTTCAAAGAGCTTTCAGAAGCTTATGAGGCGCTTTCTGATCCTAAAAAACGAAGTATGTATGACCAATTTGGTCATGCTGCTTCTGGAATGAACGCAGGGCCTTCGGGATTTGAAGGCTCTTCTATGAATGATATTTTTGGAGATATTTTCGGGGATTTATTTGGAGCTCACACGGGCTCTCGTTCTCGAGGGGGCCAAAGACGGGGTCGACCTGGAAATGATCTTGCGACCCAATTAGATATCAGCTTTGAAGAAGCAGCTTTTGGAACAGATAAAACCATCACAATACCCAAAACGATCTCATGCACCAGCTGCTCGGGGTCAGGAGCACAACCAGGCACTCAACCTGAAACCTGTAAGCAATGTGCAGGCAGAGGGGAGATGAGTTTTCAGCAAGGGTTCTTTGCCATTACCCGTCCTTGTAATGTTTGCGAAGGATCAGGACAAGTCATTGTTCATCCTTGTTCAGACTGCCGTGGATCAGGACGCGTACAAAAAATTACAAAGATTGTGGTTAAAATTCCCGCAGGAATGGATACCGGTCAGAAGTTACGCTTAACAGGAGAAGGGGAAGCAGGAGAACGAGGAAGCCCTTCCGGGGATCTTTATGTGACCGTTCGAGTCTTACCTCACGATTTTTTTACTCGAGAGGGAGCAGACATTATCTGCGAAGTGCCCATTCGATTCTCGCATGCTGTTTTAGGGACGGAAATTGAGGTTCCTACCTTAGAAGGAAAAGTCAAACTAAAAATTACAGCAGGCACACAATCCCATAAAATCCTTCGATTAAAAAATAAAGGACTAGCACGGCTGGGTACTTATGGAAGGGGAGATCAGCTGGTGAGAATCCTCGTAGAAATACCTAACCAGCTTAACTCAGAACAAAAAGAGTTGCTCAAGCAGTTTGATGAGGCAGGTGGAGATACCGCTCATCCTATGCGAACGAATTTTTTTGAGAAAGTTAAAAACTTCTTTGGCTAACTGCATCGGGGAAGAGGAAATGGTTGCAAAAAAGACGCTGGGGCTTGTTTTTCTGCTGGCCGCCTGTGCAACCCCTCCCCTCTCTCCTTTTTATCAAGAAGAGCAAACTCGGTACCAAGAAATTCAGAGACTTTATGCAAACGCGAACTATTCCCAAGCCCACAGCAAGACAGAGATTTTTTTAAAGCGCTTCCCTCAAAGCTCAGTTGCTTGGAAACTTGAGAATCTAGATGGACTCATTTTGATGCAAATGCGCGCTCCGGAGCAAGCAGCTTTGCAATTTCAAAAAGCAGCTAAAACCGCTCCCAAGCCAGAAAAAAACTCTGTATTGTATCATTTAGCGCTCGCTCAATTTCAGATAAGAGCGTTTCAGCAATCTGAAAAGACTTTGGAATCCATCACCTTTGCTTCGTTATCCCCTGAACAACAGCTACCTTACTTCTTACTCAAAGCTTCACTCGCAGAACAACAATCCCATTTTTTAGAAGCCATCACTCTTTTTTTAGAGACAAGTTGTATTTCCGATCTTCCCCGAGGAAACTTCATTAATTTATACCGAAAAGTAGAACAAAATTTCGCTCACTTATCAGAAAGACCTATATCAGACACCTACAACTTCCTGAATCATTATCAAAAAGCTCCTATTTTTGACGTGGTCCTTTTTGAACTCGGAACCCAAGCTTTAGAAAAAACTCCCCAAGATCCCGCGGGAGAAAGCTATTTACAAAGACTTCTCACTGAATACCCTCAAAGCGCCTACGCTGAACGCGCTTCACAAAAACTGACACAAAAACCCCTCCCACAAGAACCCCAACCCACCGAGGAACTCAATTACCATGCTATCGGCGTTTTACTTCCTACCACAGGTAATATGGGCAAATATAGCAATAAGCTCCTGCAAGCCATCAAGCTTGGTCTGGAAGGATCTTTCGAGATCATTTTAGAAGAAAGTGGTCAAAGCCCTGAGCAAGCAACTCAAGCACTAGAAAATTTGGTGAAAAAACACAAAGTTCCCGTCGTCCTCGGACCCCTTCTAACAAAAGGCGTGGATGCCATTGCAGAGCGTGCTCAGGCCCTCGGTATGCCTTTGATTTCTCTTGCTAGGAAGGCAACGCTTCTTTCTTCTCAGCCTGATAGCTTTATTTTTGAAGCGGGATTAACCCAAAAAATGCAAGCAACTGAAATCGCGAAATACGCTTTAGAAAGACTCCAATTGAAAAAATTTGCTATTTTGTACCCTCAAGAGAAATTGGGAATCCAGGCAACAGAAGCTTTTTGGGATACGGTAGAGCTCTTAGGAGGCTCTATTGTGGGAGTGGAATCTTATACTCCTTCAGAAACGGATTTCAGACAAATCGTCGATAAAATTTCAGGGTTGTATTATACTGACGCAAGAAAAAACGAATTAGATGCTTTATCTCAAGAACGAACAACTAATAACATTAAAAAAAGAACAAGAAAAACAGAAAAATTTTATCAATTAAAACCGATCGTGGATTACCAGGCAGTGTTTCTTCCGGATGAAGCTTCTGTCGCAAGTCAAATCATGCCCATGTTTGCTTACCGAGATATCGAATCAGTCACCTTTTTAGGCATGGCAAGCTGGAATACGCCCCAATTGGTGCAACGCGCAGGACCCTCAAGTGATGGGGCGCATTTTGTCGATTTCTGGCTTGAGAATCCGAACTTAGAAAAAATCAAAGGATGGGATCATCGTCCTGATACACTTGAAATTTTAGCCTACGATGCAGCAGAACTCTTAAAAAAGACCTTGCGTCAATTACCTCCAAAATACTCCCGATTAGAACTAAAACAAAAACTTCAATCGCTTCCAGAAACGCAAGGTTTAACCGAAAAAATTCTGATGAAGGATCATCATTTTCATCATCCTTTAACGCTCATGCGTATTCAAAAAGGAAATATTATCCCTACCTCCACCAACCATCCCTGAGAAATTTATACCTATTTTTTATTTAATTTTTTCTGCGATACTCCTTAAGACGGAGGACGAATGGGACTACGATCAGATCCTGTAGGGGGCGGACAATTTAAACAAGCAGTACAGCAGATTGTAGAAGCCGAAATGCAACCTGTCAAGCAAATGCAAATTCGAAAATCCAAAGAAGAAGCAAAACTTAAATTATTTCAAGACTTTAAAAATAAATTCAATGGTTTAGACAAATCCATCGCTGAAATTATCACTACCAAAAAACTTCGAGAATTAAAAGTAGACTTAGGCGATGGGGAACGTATGATCAGCGCGACAGTCGATAAAGAACGCGCTAATCCAGGTAAATACCTCTTAGAAATTAATGCACTTGCTACCAGAAATGCTTATATTTCCAATGGGTTTGAAAATCCTGACGATCCTGTTTTAGGAGCAGGGCTCATTATTCTTGACCCCAAAAATGAATCAGAAATAGAAATCAGCATCCAAGATAACGCATCAAGTTTACGAGGCATTGCTTCCGAAATAAATAAAAACGAAAAATCTCTCGTCAATGCATCGGTCTATCAGGACGATTCTGATCCAGATAAATCTTGGAAAATTATGCTTGTCGCCAAAAAAGAGGGAGAGATTAATAATATTCCAAAACCTCAGTTTTATTTCTTCGATACAGATACTCCCATTTCTATAGAAGATGATCACGATGCAAAAAATGCATCTATCAGCATGGATGGTTTCCCTATAGAATCTAAAAGCAATGATATCAATGACTTTCTAACAGGAGTCAATTTACATCTAAAACAAGCAAAACCTCACGAACCGTTTTTTCTGAGTATTTCTGAAGACTATCAAAAAATGACGACAAAAGTAAAAAATGTCGTTGATCAAATCAATCAAATCTTTCAATTCATCACCTCTCAAAATTCATTAGACGAACGATCAGACACTTCGACAACTTTCGGAGGAGACTCCTCACTGCAAACTATCGAATACCAATTAAGAAATTTAGTTCAAAAAGAATTTTCATTTCCTAAAACTGAAGATCAACCAGAAACAAAAATCTTTCTAAGTAAAATAGGAATAGAATTCGAAAGAAATGGACAGCTTTCTTTCAAAGACGGAAAATTTAACAAAATGTTAGAAAAAGATCCAGCAATCATCACCCAGATTCTTTCAGGACCCACAGGATTCGGCAGTCAATTAAAATCAGTTTATGAAAATTATACAAAAAGTTATAACGGATTTTTAGGCATCAAAGAGAAAGGATTGAAAGATCGCATCAAACAAATCGATGAACAAATCGATAAAAAAATGGCACAAGTAGAAAGAAAAAAACAAATGGTCACGGATCAATTCGTCAAGCTTGAATCTACTATTTCAGCGATGCAAAAACAACAACAGTATTTAAGTGCAACCTTAGGTTCATCAGGTGGCAATTCTGTAGCACAACTTTTAGGATAAAAAAATGAATGGAAATTACGGCTTCAATCAGTACAAAACCTTAAAAGTAAAAACAGCAGGCAGAGGAGAAATTCTCATTTTACTTTATGAAAGTGCCATTCAAAATGTCAAAAAAGCAAGTGCTGCAATTGAAAAAAAAGATATTGCTTTAAAATCTCAAAGCATTGGAAAAACACACGATATTATCAATGAACTCTTAAATACACTGGATTTTGAAGTTGGCGGAACCATCGCTACTGAATTAGAAAAACTTTATAATTTTATCGTGGAGCAACTCATCAAAGCTAATTTAGAAAACAAACCAGAACCCCTGTTTGCTGTCACAGCGATTTTAGAAAAATTGCTTTCTGGCTGGAAAGTAGCCATTGAAAAGTTCGGAAAAGAAAACGCAGGTGCTCCTTAATGATGTTAGACCAACTACTAGAAAACAAAAAAAAATGCCTCTTACGTTTTCTTGAAAAATCAAAAAACTTTCTACAAGAATCAGCATCAGGTGATTTTACCCATTTATCAGAATTTTATAATCACAGAGAAATGTCTTTAGAAGTGATCAAACGCTACGACCGAAAAATCGAATACTTGAAAAGTCAAAAAAACACTATTTCTAAAGCATTTCAAATTTTTTTTCAAGATATTCTTCAATCTATTCAAAAAGTAGATGAAGCAATTTTTCAACAAATAGAACTCGAAAAAAATCGTCTCATCCAGCATTTAAATATAACTACTTCTCAAAAAAATCTTGTTAAAAAATTCAAAAGTTCTTGGATTTCTGAAAGTGGCATCAGTTTGGATGGAAAGCTATGACAGCTGAAAACTATTTTGAAATCATCAAAAAACAACTCCAACAAAATGAATTCGATTTAGTAAGTGTCATCTCCATTCCACCCCATTCTGATCGCATGGTACAAGCAAGAACTCTTCAAGATATAATTGAAGAAATGGAAACTTCAGAATCTGAACCCACCATGAAATACTTACTTCAAATTAAACCTAAAAAACAAGATTCTATCAGACAAGCTACTCATCAACACCCTGAATCTATTTTTTTTCCAAACGGAAAAATTAACATCTATTTTTTAACGAAAAATGCAGATATTTTATTTAATTCTGGAGAATATCAACTAGCAAAAAATATCCTAAAATACATCTTAAGATCAGGTGAACAGCGAGGATTAACACTTTATAAAATAGGAAGATGCTTTGAAGCTGAGAACAAAATACCAGAAGCACAAATAAATTACGAAGAATCTTTAAATTTTACACCTATGTTAGAATGCTATCAGCGATTAGGCGCTATACTACTTTCTCAACAAAAAGACGAAGCTTGCGCTGAACTTTTTGAAAGGGCTTTGAATTTAAAAGACCTAAAAAAAGAAACACGCTTTGAGCTTCATAAAGCATGTGGCAATTGCTGGGCAAGATCCCAAAAAATTCAAGAAGCTGAAAAACACTTTCAAGCAGCCTTACACTTAGATCCCTCATCAGATACCATTTGCTCTAATTTAGGATTGCTTGCTCTTCAGAATAAAAAAATATCAGAAGCAAGAAGATACTTTCAAGATGCTTTAATCAGTAACCCTAAAAACTACTCAGCCCTCTCAGGCTTAGGTTCTTGTTCTTTGGGAGAAAACAATAAAGTTCAAGCGCATGACTATTTCGCACAATCTCTTGAAATTAAAATTGAAAACCCAACCGTCATTTTACATCTGATACGCTGTGCTTATGAAATAAAATCCTATGCAACAGCAGCACGATTACTCGAAGCTTATATCTTAAAAACAGATGCCAATGCCGATCTCATTTACAGCTTAGCAGGCTTACAGCTTCAATTAGGAAAAATTGAGGAAGCTCATGCAACTATTGTGCGTTTTTTAAGCATGGAACCTCACCATACGGGTGCTCAAGAATTACTTGAAACCATAAAAAAATATAGCGGAATCAAAGCTTCATGAAAAAAAATTCTGAGAAAAAAAAATGCGTTGCTTAATTATTCAACTATCACCTTTATCTGAAACCTTACAAAGTCTGATGGCTTTACGTGCATCACAGCAACTTTATCCTAAATTAGAATTTTATTTTTTAGTAAGACAATCTTTAGCACACAACCTAAAACACGTCACTTGGTTAAAAAATGTGATTGCATTTCCTACAGAAATACTTTCAACTGCTTTAGAATCAGAAGAAAAAAATTTAGAACATGCAAAAAAATGGATGGACTCTTTAAGTGCGACTCCTTGGGATCTAGTCGTCAATTGGACTTTTTCAGAACCAAGCAGCTATCTCAACGCTTTAGTCTCAGGCAAAGTGAAATTAGGATATACCCGAAGCAAAGACGCTACTTTTGAATCAACAGATGGCTGGAGTCACTACATGAAAGCCATCATTCAAGAAAAAATCCCCCAAAATATCCATATCACCGATCTACTCACCACACAGCTTTTAACCGCTTTACACATGCGTTTAGGCGAACCTCAAACCACTAAAAACTCAGTTGCTAGTTCTTTTTTTTCCATTACTTTACCTAAAAAAGCTTTTTTTGATTTTCCACGACACCAACGAAAAAAATGGATTGCTCTTCAAATTGGAGAAAATAAACCCATATGGAATATTCAAAATTGGACAAAAATAGCAAAATGGATTTCCAACCATCGTGATTATGGTATCTGCCTTTTAGGCGGAAAAAAAGACATCCCCCTAGAAGAAGCATTTTTGAAAGAATTTGGAGCCTTTGAAAATGATGCCTTTTTATCCTTTGTCGGAGAACTCAGTTTTGATCTTTGGACGGCAGTCCTAAGTCGATCAGAATGCTTTATCAGTTCAGATACAGCTTCTATTCAGCTTGCAAGTATTTTAGGAGTTCAAGTCATTCATCTTGCATTCGATTGCATCAACTTTGAAGAAGTAGGTCCCTATGGTAATGGACACTACGTCATCAGCACCGAAACTGCCTGTTCAGAAGTGCACACCTGTGCTGAAAAAATCACCGCAGAAACGGTTTACGCTACCTGGAGCTATCATTTTTTTCAGAACCTATCTTTAGAAGCACACTTTGAAAACCTCTATTACCACGAACATCTCAAGGATATTAAAATCTTTCGATCAAAACTTCGTTCAGTTCAAGAAGGAGGAGGGGTTTTTTTTGAACCTCTCATCTCCCGCAACTTCACCCTAAAACAATGGTCTACCCTCGTCACTGGACAAATAGCTCGATCCTGGTACTGTGGTTGGACGGCCCCCCTAGGTCAAGAAATACCCACCCATCTCATCAGCCCCCCTCTCATTCAAGAGCTCCGTAAGCTAGAAGAAGCAACGGAAATTTTATTGAAAATTTTTCATCAAGCAAGCACCACGGCTTTCCTGATCCATCAAAAAGGAACCTCCCTAAAATCTGAA
>Ga0164296_1004414_pt1 | contig 12807 bp, 10 predicted proteins | sample GEODES057metaG_FD_113533 | JGI IMG/M metagenome (GOLD analysis project Ga0164296, IMG submission 113533) | Dystrophic lake water microbial communities from Trout Bog Lake, Wisconsin, USA - GEODES057 metaG | ecosystem: Environmental > Aquatic > Freshwater > Lake | place: USA: Trout Bog Lake...
ACCATCGATGCCGACACCGCCGAGCTGGTGATCGCCGAGTTCGGCCACAACGTGAAGCGCGTGTCCGAGGCCGATGTGGAGCAGGGGCTGGAGGGCGAGGTCGATGAGGACATCGCCCTGGTCAAGCGCCCGCCCGTGGTCACCATCATGGGCCATGTCGATCACGGCAAAACGTCGCTGCTCGATGCGCTGCGCAGCACGGATGTGGCGGCCGGCGAGGCCGGTGGCATCACCCAGCATATCGGCGCCTATCAGGTCGCGCTCACGTCCGGCGAGAAGATCACCTTCCTCGACACGCCTGGCCACGAGGCGTTCACCGCCATGCGGTCGCGTGGCGCCTCGGTCACCGACATCGTGGTGCTGGTGGTGGCCGCCGATGACGGTGTGATGCCGCAGACCATCGAGGCGATCCGCCATGCCAAGGCGGCCAACGCGCCTTTGATCATCGCCATCAACAAGATGGACAAGTCCGACGCCAACCCGAACCGGGTGCGCCAGGAGCCGCTGCAGCACGAGATCGTCGTCGAGGAAATGGGCGGCGAGACCCAGGATGTGGAGGTCTCGGCCACCAAGCGCACCGGGCTCGACAAGCTGGAAGAGGCCATTCTGCTGCAAGCGGAAATCCTCGATCTGCGTGCCAATCCGGACCGTGCGGCCGAGGGCAATGTGATCGAAAGCCGGCTGGATCGTGGTCGCGGCCCGGTGGCCACCGTTCTGGTCAGCCGCGGCACGCTCAACCAGGGCGACATCGTGGTGGCCGGCGCCGAGTGGGGCCGCGTGCGCGCCATGCTCGACGACAAGGGTCGCCAGCTGAAGTCGGCCGGCCCGGCCATGCCGGTCGAGATTCTTGGCCTGTCCGGCGTGCCGGCGGCTGGTGAATCGCTCGTCGCCGTTGAGGACGAAGGCCAGGCTCGCGAGATCAGCGAGTTCCGCCAGCGCAAAATCCGCGAGAAGGCGGCCGCCGGCAATGCCGCCGCGCGTGGCACGCTCGACCAGATGCTCGCCCGCTTCGCCGCAGGTGAGCAGAAAGAGGTCGCCATCGTGGTGAAGGCCGACGTGCAGGGCAGCGCGGAGGCGATCAACGTCACCGTCGCCAAGCTCTCTTTGGACGAGGTGCGCACGCGCGTGCTGCTGTCCGGCGTCGGGCAGATCACCGAGAGCGATGTGCAGCTGGCCAAGGCGTCGAACGCGATCATCGTGGCGTTCAACGTGCGCGCCACCACCCAGGCGCGTGAGCTGGCGACGCGGGACGGCGTGGATATCCGCTACTACTCGATCATCTACGATGTGGCCGACGACATCGAGAAGCTGGTCAAGGGCAAGGTTGCCCCGAAGCAGCGCGAGAAGTTCCTGGGCTATGCCGAGATCCGCAAGGTGTTCGACATCACCAAGGTCGGCAAGGTCGCTGGCTGCATGATCACCGAGGGCCTGGTGAAGCGCGGCTGTGGCGTGCGTCTGCTGCGCGAGGGCGTGGTGATCCATACCGGCGAGCTGTCGCAGCTCAAGCGCTTCAAGGACGATGTGAAGGAAGTGGCGCGCGGCTATGAGTGCGGCCTGTCCTTCGCCGGCTATAATGATCTGCGCGAGGGTGATCAGGTCGAGTGCTACGAGACCGAGCTGGTGCCAGCTTGAAGGCGAAAGCCCGCGGCAAGACCGAGCAGCGGGGCCCCAGCACGCGGCAGCTTCGGGTGGCGGAGGAAGTCCGCCACCTGCTGTCCGCCTGTTTCAGCCGCGGCATGCTCAACGACCCGCATCTGGTCGGCGTGCATGTGACGGTGACCGAGGTGCGCATGACGCCGGACCTGCGTCACGCCACCGCCTTCGTGAGCTGCCTCGGCCGCCCGGACGTGGACAAGCTGCTGCCATCGCTGCGCCACGCCGCCCCGTTCCTGCGCGGCGAACTGGCGAAGTCGCTGAAGCTGCGCGGTGCCCCGGAGCTGCATTTCCAGGTGGATGAAACGCTGGATGAGGCGATGCACATCTCGAAATTGCTGAACGCGCCGGAAGTCAGGCGCGACCTGGATGCCCCAAAGGACCAAGCCAAGGATTCCTGAGCCACGGTCTCTGGTCTGGCACCGCACCAAAACCAACAAAAGTTCTTTGGGTCTTTCTTTCAGGAAAGAACCGCTGCTTAAGGCAGGGCTTTTTTGAAAAAGGAAGCAAAAGACTTTTATTCATGTGGGGCTTTTTCGTGTCGAGAACTGTGATTTTCTGGAGAGACGTCTATGCGTAAGAAGCGCGGGCGGGCCATTGATGGTTGGCTGGTGATCGACAAGCCGGGCGGCATGACCAGCACCGATGTGGTGAACAAGGTCAGGCGCCGGTTCGATGCGCAGAAGGCCGGGCATGGCGGCACGCTTGATCCGTTGGCGACCGGGGTGTTGCCGCTCGCCTTTGGCGCGGCGACCAAGACCGTTCCCTATGTGATGGATGGCACCAAGCTGTATCGCTTCACGCTGGCGATCGGTGAGGCGCGCGACACCGATGATGCCGATGGGGCGGTGGTGGCCACGTCGGATGTGCGGCCGACGAACGCGCAGTTCGAGGCGGCGTTGCCGGCGTTTCGGGGCGACATCATGCAGGTGCCGCCGGTCTATTCGGCGATCAAGGTGGCGGGCGAGCGGGCGTATGACATGGCGCGTGAGGGCCGGGCGCCGGAGCTGCCACCGCGGCCGGCGCGGGTGGATCGGTTCGAGCTGATCGAGCGGCCGAGCCCGGAGATCGCGGTGTTCGAGGTGGAGTCCGGCAAGGGCGTGTATATGCGCAGCCTGGCGCGGGATCTGGCGATCGCCTGCGGCACGGTGGGCCATGTGGCAGCCCTGCGTCGGCTGCGGGTCGGCCCATTCATGGTGGCCCAGGCGATAACACTGGACAATTTGCTCACGGAGGAGGATAGCCAGCCGGCTTCTCCGGACCTTTTGCTTCCGGTCGCGACCGCGCTGGCCGACATCCCGGCGCTGGCCCTGACCCAGGCGGAGGCCGCCGATCTCCTTCATGGCCAGGCGATTAGCCTGATCACCTTGATGGGTCGGATTCCAGGTGGTGCCGATCCCGATGGCGGAACGGTGCGTGCCATGGCGGGGAGCCGCGTGCTGGGCTTGTGCCGTCTGGAAGATGGCATGTTGAAGCCCGAACGGATCCTCTGATCCGGTACGCGCCAATCAACCCTCAACAAGGAGATGATGATGTCGCTAACGGCAGAGCGCCGCACGGCGCTTATCGAGTCTTATGCCACCGGTGCCAATGATACCGGCAGCCCCGAAGTCCAGGTTGCCCTGCTGTCCGAACGGATCAGCCAGTTGACCGAACATCTGAAAATCCACGCCAAGGACTTTCATTCGCGCCGTGGTTTGCTGGTGCTGGTCGGCCGTCGCCGCCGGCTTCTTGACTATTTGAAGAACAAGGACCGCAAGCGGTATGAGACCCTGATCGGGCGTCTGTCGCTGCGTCGCTAAAACGCCTATAATACCCGGGTGGGGTTGGTCATACAGCCCCACTCACCCCTGACCGGAGGCAGGTTCAGACCTCCGGAACACCGCGTCAGGCGGTGGACGTCAAAGATCGCAAACCGCTATGCCCCACTCCGGCGCGGGACCAAGCGACGGCGTTTCCGGCCACATGGCCGCGGCTGCTCGCCCGTCAAACCGGTTTGCAGCTCGCGCTCCGTGTTACCCGAGACGCCGCCACCCCAGCCACCACCGGGTCTGACGGGAATGCCTTCTTGCTGTCTGCCCCTGCGCGCACACAAAGGGTCGCGCATGTTTAACTATTTCCGCAAAGAGCTCGACTGGGGCGGGCGCAAGCTTGTCATGGAAACGGGCAAGATCGCGCGTCAAGCAGACGGCGCCGTGATGATCTCCTACGGAGAGACGATCGTCCTATGCACCGCCGTCGGCGTAAAATCCGCCAAGCCGGGCCAGGACTTCTTCCCGCTGACGGTCAATTATCAGGAAAAGGCCTTTGCCGCCGGTAAGATCCCGGGTGGCTTCTTCAAGCGCGAAGGCCAGCCCAGCGAAGCCGAGACGCTGAAGTCCCGCCTGATCGACCGGCCGATCCGGCCGCTCTTTCCCGAAGGCTTCCGCAACGAAGTCCAAATCATCGCGACGGTCATGAGCTACGATAATGAGAACGATCCCGACATCGTCTCGATGATCGGCTGCTCTGCCGCTCTGACACTGTCGGGCATCCCGTTCTTCGGCCCGGTCGCAGCAGCCCGCGTGGGCTTCCAGGATGGCGCCTATATCCTGAACCCGACGCAGGAGCAGATGAAGACCAGCCAGTTGGATCTGGTCGTCGCCGGCACCGCTGAAGGCGTGCTGATGGTCGAATCCGAAGCGCAGGAACTGCCCGAAGACGTGATGCTGGGCGCCGTTGAGTTCGGCCACCGCAGCTTCCAACCGGTGATCGAGGCGATCATCGCCCTCGCCGAGCATGCCGCGAAGGATCCGTGGCCGCTGACCGAAACCTCCGAGGAGGAAAAGGCCCTGAAGGCCCGCGTCGACGCCGTCGCACGTGCGCCGCTGGCGGAAGCCTACCAGGAGCGTGTTAAGCAGGCGCGCTACGAAAAAGTCGGCGCGGCGAAGAAGGCCGCGGCTGCGCAGTTGGCGGCCGAAGGACTGGACGCGGACAAGGCGAAGGGCCTTTTCCACGATCTGGAAGCAGACATCGTTCGCAATGCGATCCTCGACACCGGCATCCGCATCGACGGCCGCGACACCAAGGGCATCCGCCCGATCGTCGCCGAAGTCGGCATCCTGCCGCGCGCCCACGGTTCCGCCCTCTTCACCCGCGGCGAAACCCAAGCCTTCTGCGTCGCCACCCTCGGCACCGGTCAAGATGAGCAGATCGTAGACGCGCTGGCTGGCGAATATCGCGAAAACTTCATGCTGCACTACAACTTCCCCCCCTACTCGGTCGGCGAAGCGGGCCGCATGGGCCGTCCGGGCCGTCGCGAGGTCGGACACGGCAAGCTGGCGTGGCGCGCGGTTCATCCGCTGCTGCCGGAGAAAGACAAGTTCCCCTACACGATGCGCGTGGTCAGCGAGATCACCGAATCGAACGGCTCATCGTCGATGGCGACCGTGTGCGGCACGTCCTTGTCGCTGATGGATGCGGGCGTTCCGCTGAAGCGTCCGGTGGCCGGCATCGCCATGGGCTTGATCAAGGAAGACCGCGGTTTCGCCGTGTTGTCCGACATCCTGGGCGATGAAGATCACCTCGGCGACATGGACTTCAAGGTGGCCGGCACCGAAGTGGGCGTGACCAGCCTGCAGATGGACCTCAAGATCACCTCCATCACCTTCGACATCATGAAGACCGCCCTGGGCCAAGCCCGCGACGGCCGCATCCATATCCTGGGTGAAATGGCGAAGGCGTTGACGGGCGCCCGCGGAGAGGTCGCAACGACGGCCCCGCGCATCACCACGATCTCGGTCCCGAAGGAAAAGATCCGTGAAGTGATCGGCACCGGCGGTAAGGTGATCCGTGAGATCGTCGAGCAGACCAAGTGCAAAATCGACATCGAAGACGACGGCACCATCAAGATCGCCTCGACCGACAGCGAGCAGCAGCAGCGCGCGATCGACTGGATCCGCGGCATTGTCGCTGAACCTGAAATCGGCGTGATCTATGTCGGCAAAGTCGTGAAAACGGCCGATTTCGGTGCGTTCGTGAACTTCCTCGGCTCTCGCGACGGTCTCGTGCATATCAGCGAGCTGACACAAGGCCGCGTCGGCAAGACGACCGATGTCGTCAATGTCGGCGATGCCGTGAAGGTGAAAGTCATCGGTTTCGATGACCGCGGCAAAGTGAAACTGTCGATGCGCGTCGTCGATCAGGAAACCGGCGCCGACATTACCGAGCAAGTTGGCGCCAAACCGCCGCGCGCCGAGGGCGGCGAGCGTCGCGAAGGCGGTGATCGGCCGTTCCGTGGCGATCGGCCGCACCGCGATCGCGGCGGCTATCGCGGCGAGCGCAATGATCGCTACGAAGGCCAGGATCAGCCGCGCAACGCCGACCCGATCAGCGAGTAACACCGCAACCCGACCTTGGCAGACGACCCGGGCAAATGGCTCCGCTCGGGTCGTCCTCGCCGATAGGTTATGGCCGTTCGGGCGTTGACTTTTCCTGATAACAGGCGCGATTTACCGGCTTGGTCACAGTCCGTTACGGACACGTCCGTCCCCCTTTGAGGGGACAGCACGTGGCACCGCGGACCGGGAACCATACTGGACAAAAAGTATGGCAGCAGCCGGTGTGCGCCCAGATTTGGGTGACGAGGCGACCGCTCCATAGGTGGTGCAACGGACTGTAAACGATGCCGCCGCTGGCGTGGCTGCATCCGAGGTGAAGCGGTAGAAATGCGATCGATCAACGCGATAATGATGGGTGGTTCCGAGGTTCTGCCGCTGGTGGAAGGCGGCAAGGGCGTCGCCGTTTCCAACGGCATTTCGGCAGGTAACTGGGCCTTGGCTGGCGGCGTCGGCACATTCAGCGCCGTCAATGCCGATAGCTATGACAGTGACGGCCGACCCATCCCCCAAATTTACCACGCCCCCACCCGTCGTGAGCGGCATGAGGAACTGATCGCCTACGCCGTGAAGGGCGCCCTGACCCAAGCCCGTCGAGCGCGCGACATCGCCGGCCCCAAGGCCCGTATTCACGCCAACATATTGTGGGAAATGGGCGGCGCAGAGCGCATCATCACCGAAGTCCTGGAACAGGGCCAAGGCATCATCAACGGAATCACCTGCGGTGCCGGCATGCCCTATCGGCTGTCAGACATCGCTGCGCGCTTCAACGTTCATTATTATCCGATCATTTCCTCGGCCCGCGCATTCAGCGCGCTGTGGAAGCGCGCTTATTCAAAGACCGCGGAATTGCTCGGCGGCGTCGTGTACGAAGACCCGTGGCTCGCTGGCGGCCATAACGGGCTATCGAACAGCGAGGACCCAGCCAAGCCGGAAGACCCCTATCCACGCGTCGCCGCGCTGCGCACCGCGATGAACGGCTTCGGTTTGCAACAAACACCGATCATCATGGCGGGCGGCGTCTGGTGCCTGGAAGACTGGGAACACTGGCTGGACAATCCTGAAATCGGGCCAATCGCCTTCCAATTCGGCACCCGGCCGCTGCTGACGCAGGAAAGCCCGATCGGCGATACCTGGAAGCAGCGGTTGCTGACGCTAAAGGAAGGCGATGTGTTCCTGAACCGGTTCAGCCCGACCGGCTTCTATTCCAGCGCCGTGAACAACGCTTTCATCCAGGAACTGCGCGATCGCAGCAACCGCCAGGTGCCCTTCTCCACCGAACCCGTGGGCGAGCATGTCGCGGAATTCGGCGTCGGTCCCCGGAAACGCATCGTCTACGTGACCGCTGGTGATCGTGAACGAGCACTCGGCTGGGAAAGCCAAGGCTTCACCGAGGCTCTGCGCACGCCGGATTCCACACTGATCTTCGTCACGCCCGATAAGGGGCGCGAAATCTTGCAGGACCAGCAGGACTGCATGGGCTGCCTGAGTTCCTGTCGCTTCTCCAACTGGGCGCAGCACGAGCCTGACTTCTCGAACGGCAAAAAAGCCGATCCACGCAGTTTCTGCATCCAGAAAACATTGCAAAGCGTGGCGCACGAAGACAGCCCCGACGCCCTGGAACACAACCTGATGTTCAGCGGGCATAATGCCTTCCGCTTCGGGACAGACCCGTTCTACTCGAACGGTTTTATCCCGACGGTCAAACAACTGGTGGAGCGACTACTGACTGGCCGTTAATGGCCGGATAGGCGGGACGCACTCTCAATAGATCAGACGCGGCACCCGCCCCCAGTGGGGCGGGACGGCGCTTACCGTATCGGTTCGTGCACCGTGACCAGTTTCGTGCCATCGGGAAATGTGGCTTCGACCTGCACATCGTGGATCATCTCGGCAATGCCCGGCATCACCTGATCCCGCGTCAGGACCTTGGCGCCTGCTTCCATAAGATCGGCGACGCTGCGACCGTCCCGCGCTCCCTCAACGACAAAATCCGTGATCAAGGCCACAGCCTCGGGGTGGTTGAGTTTCACGCCGCGCTCCAACCTGCGACGGGCAACCATCGCGGCCATGGAGATCAGCAACTTGTCCTTCTCACGCGGGGTCAGGTTCATGGCAGTCGTTCCTTTACCCGTTCAGCATAACCAAACACGTGGCAGCGGGCGAGAGCCACGTAATACCGTCAGCGCCGCAATGACCGCGCGGCGCATCATGGCACTGTCGCGCCCCACCAAACGGGCGACCAGAATGCCGTTCCATGCGCTGACTCCGGCCTCTATGCTCGGCAGCGCAATGGCATCCAGCGCCTCCCGCACCAGCATCAGGCTCGCCTCGACAGCGCCACCGGCCTGGATCACCGTTGCAACGACGGATGCGCCGCCCCCCAATGCCGGCTGCGCAAGCTGCGACTCGACCTGCCCGTCTAGGCGAATCGGATCATGCAGGAGCAACCGCCCATCCCGGCGAACGCGGATAAGATCGCGCAGCCAAGCTTGACGCACCACCTCCCCCATTGCGGCGCGCCCGAACACCAGGGTTTCGACCCCCAGAAACACGGCATCCTCCGATAGATCGACGCTAAGGCGCCGATCGAGGGCGCTACGGTCGAACAGGATCGTTTCCTGCGGCAGCCATTCCAGCACGGCCCCAGCGCTAACCGACAAGGTAGAGCGAACCTGAGACGGCCGGTCCTGGGCCAAGGCGCGATAAAACCGTTCCGCCGCCTGGGCGGCGACAGTCATGCGCGTGCCGGGTGCGGCGTCGATGCGAATATCAAGCCGGTCGCCGCCAGCGACACCACCGCCTGTATTCAGCATCACCGGTTCAAGCCAACCGGCGCTCTGCGGCTTCGGAAAGCGCGCCTTCAGGCAGCCCGCTTGGCGCAGATTGTCGATCACCGTGGCATCGCCAAAACGCTTCGCCGCGATGGCCAACTCACCGACCGCCCGCTGCAGGCCAGAGCCTGAGGAAGACATGGCGATCGCTGCGCTCTCGACTGGTTCAAGCGCGACATCCGACGGCATGGGAATACTCAAACCGATAGCTTTTTCCGCACGTCATCCTCATTCAGGTCGTCGCGCCGGCCGGCCAGGACGACGTCACCACGATCCAAGACGACCATGCTCTGCGCCAAGGCATGCGCAAAGTCGAAATATTGCTCGACCAGCAGGATGGCCATGGAACCGCGCCCGCGCAGCAAATCGATAACCCGCCCGATGTCCTTGATAATGCTCGGCTGGATGCCTTCCGTAGGCTCATCGAGAACCATCAGACGTGGACGCATTACCAAAGCACGCGCGATCGATAGTTGCTGCTGTTGGCCGCCTGACAAGTCACCGCCGCGCCGGCCCAGCATCGTCCGTAGGATCGGGAACAGGTCGAAGATTTCGTCGGGCAGCCGGCGCATTCCGCGCGGCAACACGGCGAAGCCGGTCTCCAGATTCTCCCGCACCGTCAAAAGGGGGAAAATATCGCGCCCCTGCGGCACCCAGGCGATGCCGCGCTTGGCGCGGTCATACATGGCCAGGCGGGAGATTTCCTCGCCTTCCCATTTGATGGAGCCCGACGATATCGGATGAGCCCCCGTAATGGCCCGCAGCAGAGACGTTTTACCGACGCCGTTGCGCCCCAGCAGACAGGTGACCTCACCCACCGCCGCGCGCAAAGAGACCTGTCGAAGCGCGATGGCGGCGCCGTAGTGCAAATCGACTTTGGAAACTTCCAGCATCCGCGTCAGCGCCCCAAATAGACTTCGATGACTTTGGGGTCGTCGCTGACGAAATCGATCGACCCTTCGGACAGCACGGACCCTTCGTGCAACACGGTAACCTTCACGCCCAGGGCGCGAACAAAGGCCATATCGTGCTCAACGACCAGGACACTGCGGGATTTGTTGATCTCGCGGAGGAGTTCGGCCGTTTGCTCGGTTTCCGCGTCGGTCATACCGGCGACGGGTTCGTCGACCAACAGCAACTGCGGTTCCTGCGCCAGCAGCATCCCGATTTCCAGCCACTGCTTCTGCCCATGCGACAGATCAGCCGCCCGTCGGTTGCGGTGGTCGGTTAGGCGCGTTGTTTCCAGGATCTCCTCGATCCGGCGTTTTTCTCCCGCCGTCTGTCGCGCGAACATCGTGAATTTTGGTGTCCGGTCGCCAGCCAGAGCAAGCAGAACGTTATCCCAGACGGTGTGCGGCTCGAACACTGTCGGCTTTTGGAATTTCCGACCAATGCCCAAGGAGGCGATGGCCGGTTCATCGAGCCGGGTGAGATCGATATTCTTGTTGAACCTGACGTCACCCGTATCGGGCCGCGTCTTGCCGGTGATGACATCCATCATCGTCGTTTTGCCGGCGCCATTCGGGCCGATGACCGCGCGCATTTCCCCTTGATCTAGGGTCAGGGACAAGGCGTTCAGGGCGCGGAACCCATCGAACGTGACAGTCACGCCATCCAGATACAGCAGGGTGTCGGTGCTGATCATCCTGTCACCTCCCGCGCCTCAGGGGGCACGTCATGCTGGTCGGGCCGAGGCTGTCGGCGGTTGAAGAGGCCCATGACACCCTTGGGCAGGAAAAGGGTCACCAGGATGAACAGCGCACCAAGCGCATAAAGCCATGCCTCTGGCAGGGCGCCGGTGAACCAGGTTTTGCCGAAATTCACCAGAATGGCACCCAGGATCGCACCGATCAGCGTGCCGCGGCCGCCGACGGCAACCCAGATCACGGCTTCGATGGAGTTGCCGGGCGCGAACTCCGACGGGTTGATGATGCCGACCTGCGGCACATACAGCGCACCGCCAATGCCGGCCATGACGGCCGACAGCACCCAGACAACCAGTTTATAGGATTCGGGCCGGTAGCCCAGGAACCGGGTGCGGCTTTCGGTATCGCGCACCGCGATCAGGACCTTGCCGAAGCGGCTATCGACGACAAACCGCGCAATCAGGAATTGCAAGCACAGAAAGAAGGCAGACAGCACCATCAGCGCGCAGCGGGTGGAATCCGCCTGCACCTGAAAGCCCAGGATATCCTTGAAGTCCGTCAGGCCGTTATTGCCGCCGAAGCCCATGTCATTGCGGAAGAACGCCAGCAGCAGCGCGTAAGTGAGCGCCTGGGTGATGATCGACAGATAGACACCCGTGACCCGTGAGCGGAAGGCCAGCCAGCCGAACACGCCCGCCAGCACGGCCGGCACCAGCAGTGCCATCAGGACCGCATAGCCGAACCACTCGAACCCGTGCCAATACCAGGGCAGTTCGTGCCAGCCCAGGAACACCATGAAGTCGGGCAGATTGGGATTGCCGTAGACGCCGCGCGTGCCGATCTGGCGCATCAGGTACATGCCCATCGAATAGCCACCAAGCGCGAAGAACGCGGCGTGGCCCAAGGACAAAATCCCGCCGAAGCCCCACACCAGATCGACCGACAATGCCAGCATGGCATAGCAGAGGTATTTCCCCGCAAGAGCGACGACATAGGTCGGCACATGCAGAGCCATTCCGTCCGGCACGGCTTGGTTCAACACCGTCAGTAAGGCCGTCACGCCCAGCAGCAAGGCGATGGCGATATAGCCGCTACGACCGATCCTCATGATTCCACCGCCCGTCCCTTGAGCGGGAACATACCTCGGGGATTTCGCTGCACGAACAGGATCAACAAGATCAGCACCACGATCTTGCCGAGGACCGCACCAGCGATTGGTTCGAGGAATTTATTGACGATGCCAAGCGTTAAAGCGCCCAGCGTTGTCCCCCATAGATTGCCGACGCCACCGAACACCACGACCATGAAACTATCGATGATGTAGCCTTGACCAAGGTTGGGGGAGACGTTGTCGATCTGCGACAAGGCCACGCCAGCGATGCCGGCAACCCCGGATCCTAGGCCAAACGTCATCGCATCGATCCATGGCGTCTTGATGCCCATGGCGGCAGCCATGCGCCGGTTCTGCGTCACAGCCCGCATCCGCAGCCCCAAGGATGTGAAGCGCAAAGCGGCCATCAGGGCGGCGATCACGGCAATTGCGAAGAAGATGATATAGAGGCGGTTTAATGTCAGCGTCAGACCGCCCAGTTGCATCGCGCCACTCATCCAGGCGGGCGTATCGACGTCGCGGTTATTGGCACCGAAGATCGACCGCACAAGCTGCTGTAGGATCAGCGAAAGCCCCCAGGTAGCCAGCAGGGTTTCCAATGGCCGGCCATACAGGAATCGGATCAACGCGCGTTCGATGAGCACGCCGACCACGCCCGAGACCAGGAAGGCCATCGGCACCGCCACCAGCAGGCTGACACCGTAGAAATCTGGCAACCAAGCCCGCATCGCGCCTTGGACGACGAAGGTGGTGTAGGCCCCCAGCATGACCATTTCGCCATGAGCCATGTTGATCACCCCCATCACGCCGAAGGTGATCGCCAGGCCGGCAGCGGCCAGCAGCAGGACCGAACCGAGGCTCAGACCATAATAAACGCTCTGCCCCAGGCTCCATATCTGTAGGACACGATCCACTTTCGCGACCGCGGCTTTGGCTGCATCGGCAACCTGGCCACTGCCATTGGCAGCGATGGACAGCAGATTGCGGGCACTTTCGTCACCGCGGGAACGCAGCGTCTCGATCGCGGCGATGAGATCATCTGGTGAGGCTTCGGTGTTGGAAAGGACGGCGGCTGCGCGCGCCTGCTGCATCTTGCGCCGCACGCCGGCATTCGTTTCCTTCGCCAACGCCTTGTCGAGCGCCGGGATCGCCGCGGGATCGTGCGACGTAAAGACCGCTTCCGCAGC
>Ga0164296_1004415_pt1 | contig 12807 bp, 10 predicted proteins | sample GEODES057metaG_FD_113533 | JGI IMG/M metagenome (GOLD analysis project Ga0164296, IMG submission 113533) | Dystrophic lake water microbial communities from Trout Bog Lake, Wisconsin, USA - GEODES057 metaG | ecosystem: Environmental > Aquatic > Freshwater > Lake | place: USA: Trout Bog Lake...
CCACCCCAAGCACAATGGTTTATTACGTTTATACAGTCGTGGCTCGAATAAATAACATTGTTGTAAATAGTGGTATTCGTGATATTTCCATCAATCCTGCAAATTGCTTGTTCGTGGCTCGCATTGGAATGGCAATCATTTTGGCTAATATTATAGCGGATGATACAACTGTCATCAAAAGTACCTGAAAAGGCAGGGTCGCTAACTATTACCCAAGCACCACCATCATTGTCGTGGCTATAGTTGTATTGTATCACCGTTCTATGGCAATGATAATCGCCATCAAAGGCACTAGCATCTGCATCTTTTGCATTGTATACATTGTAGGCACTTTCGTTGTACTGTATCAAGGCATCGTCACAATCAAATACAAATATTGCATTGCCAGAATACCGGATACTGCTCTTCCAAGTTTTGTTGTATTGAATCTTTGGAGCAGTCGCTTCCCTTATAATAATGCTATTTGCGCCACTACTATCAATTTCACAATATTGAACAACTAGGTTGGTAGAAGGTGCCCAGCCCTTATCACTGTTGATGGGCCTACTCGGCGACCAAGAAGAAGCATTGGATATACCTGTTCTATCTACGTTATATATCTTACAATGATCAATCAACAGACTATCAAAAATGGTTACCTTGCTAGAACCTTTAATTTCACAAAAAATACCGCCTGCATTTACATTTGAATAATAAGACCCCAGCACGTCATGGATTACTAAGTTTGTAAGTGTTATATTGTGTACAGTGCCATAGTCAGTGGCTGAAACATAAATTCCGTATTTAAGCGCGGTGCTTGAACTAGTAGATTGATAGTTATTGGTAATATCTAAATTAGAAATAGTGAAATACTCTTGATTGTTTAATGTTACTGCATAAGTATTGTGAACTTTAGCGGTATTGCCATTTATCTGTGGTAAGTTGCCATTGCCATACTTGGAAATTACGATTGGGCTTCCAGTAATGCCAGATCCAGATGGATGAAGAATAACACCAGACCAAGTGCAACCACATTTGAATAGTATTGAATCGCCGGGTTTGAAGGAGGTTTTATTAACGTTAGTCAAACTCTGCCAAGCTGTTGCATCCGAAAGCCCAGTATTTGCATCATTGCCGCTTATGGAATCAATGTAATAATTTGTACCAGTAACATGCTGTGCATTTACTTTTTGAAGACACATAAACACAAACAATAAAACAAAAGCAATTGAAATTATTCTTCTACACATAAACTAATGATAACGTTTTTTTATGATGCTTTTATATTTGCCGATGTTGCCCAAATACGATAATTATTCTACGAAATCGTTTTAAAAATAAAAAATGACTAGTAATTAGCACTACATCTAAAAACTTCAATTTCCTCAAAACCTACTCTTTAATTTCCAACTTAGTATAAATATAACAAGCGGAACACTAATTAAAAAGTCATCACTGTTTTTAAATTACCAACTGCTTCCTGTTCGCACAAAACATTTATTCCCTGCGAATTTATATCTAAGCTAAACAAGAAGATATAATTTGTAAAATTTACAATCTCTTTTGCTTTCGTATTTGAGTTATCTACCGCATAGAGACAGATTTTTGAGTATTTACCCTTAGTTTGAGCGATAAAGTAAATAAATAAACATCTGCGGTTAACATCGCAGCAACTTTTCCGTTGACAAAAGTTGCTTGAGCTGTTAAAGCAGCCTCTTTGGTGATAAGTTATGCTGCTACTATGTCTCGAAAAGCATTTGTGGCACGCAATACTTCAATTTTCGTTAACACATTAGCACCTTATCTTCTTATATCAGCAGCTAGAATAAGCATAGAAGCACTTAATATCATAGCGAAAGCATCTTTGGTTATAAGCAAAGTTTCTTTAGTTATAACCAAAGATGAAAATCAATTAGGCATTAACACAGTTTTGGCAGTCATTTCACACTAATGGCATAAAAAAAGGCTTAATGTTTACAAACATTAAGCCTTTTTTTTGAATTGTCTCTTAAACAAACCTTAAAACCCAGGATTTTGTGGCATTGCTAATGTAAGATTTGCGTTTATAACCGTTTGGGGAACCGGTAACAGTGTATCGCGTAACTGAATGTTAGGCCCCGCAACAGCATTGTATTTTTGTGTTCGATTGTACCAAACTTGCCCACCCATCCTAAGTAATGTATATCTTCTATGTTCTTCAGAAAAAAGCTCTCTTGAACGCTCATCCAAAATAAAGTCTTGTGTAATATCACCAGCACTTACATGTGGGGCGTGTGCTCTATCTCTCAGGACATTGATGGTTGCGGCAGCATTTGCATTGTCACCCAGCCTGAAATAAGCTTCTGTCAAAAACAAATAGGTTTCGCCTAAGCGTAAATAAATCTGGTCATTCCCTTGAGAGCTTTCGCCTGATAATGCACCAAGTGTACTGTCTGCCCAATCCCACTTAGTTGTACTGGGCCAATAATAGTTTTTTAAAGTTTCTAGTTTAGTAGTGTCATTGAAAAGGGTGTCACCTACTTTTTTACCTAAAGTATTGGCTTTGTTGTTTACAATCCAATACCATCTCCAAGCACTGGCACTTCCTCTATCATCATTAGGGCTATATAGTGAAAGGGCATATTTGGTAGGAGCTTCTCTACCAAGCCCCCTGCCTCCATCTGCAACGGAAAGCGTAACAGGCGAACCTGGAATCTGATCATATCTATTCACCCAACATCTTCTCATTATATTATAATCCCCACCAACATTTGCTGTGTAATAGGCGTTTTCAATTGTCCAAATCGCTTCGGTATTACCCTGACTATAATTTGAGTTACCACTTATAAACATATCAGTAAATGGAGTGCCGGGTTTTGTGGCATTTACACCATATCGCTGAGTAACTAATTTGTAATGCCCTCCGTTGATGAGTGATAGTGCCTTATCTCTTGCTTTAGCATACTGCCCTGTGGTTAAATACAATTCTGCCAAATAATGTGTAGCGACTCCTTTGGTAAAACGTCCTTCTACAGGTGCTGTTTCAGCACAATTTGCTTCAGCAAACAACAAGTCCTGTTCCATTTGTGCCCTTATTTGCGCTACCGGAGTCCTAACCCAATCTGTTCTTATGGCAGAAGGAGAAGTAACCAATGGCATGTTGCCCCATAAAAACGAGATATGCCTGTATGCCCAAGCCCTCGCAATCATTGCCTCTCCCAAAATCTGGTTTTTATCGGCATTTGTCCAAGTAATACCTGTGTTACCAGCTTGAGAAATAATTGTATTGGCTGCGTTTACAATTTGATAAAGATTGGCACACAAATGAGAATTGTTGGAATCGGCTGGGTTACTTTGTACGCCAAATCCATTATAAATTTTCTCTAGGTTGTCTGGAAAGTTGCCATAAGCATTATCAACACCAATTACCATTGGGACAAACTCTGGATAGTTAATTGGATTTTTACTGGTAAGTCCCGCCCTTTCTTGTCTAATTAGATTATAAATACCATATAGACCCGATTCAAAGCCGGCTTTGGTGGTATAAAGACTTTCAGGTGCCAACACGTCGGAAGGAGTTTCATTCAAAAAAGTTTTGTTGCAAGCAAATAATGTTATTATAAATGAAGCAACAGATAGATATACTAATTTCTTTTTCATACTAATTTACGATTGAATATTAACTTACTAAAACCCAACATTTAACCCTAATACAAATTCCCTTTGATTTGGGGTACTTATCTGACTCGTTAACTCTGGATCGATACCATTATATTTGGTAATGACACCTAAATTTCTACCTGTTACATAAAGTTTTATTCTAGATAAATCTAGTTTAGTAACGAGTTTTTGAGGAAATTCATAAGACAAGGTGATGTCTTGTAACCGAGCAAAACTTGCATTTTCATAAATTCCCACATGATATAAATTGGCATTTGCGTCATTAGCCCAATGTGAGGTGGAATGATTTGTAGGTGTCCACCAAGTTTTAACAGTAGTATTTTCGGTAATGCTGCCCCCAACTGCATCTTGAGCCAAAGTATTTTCCTTAATAACATTGCTGACACCACGGATGAAAATATATAAAGACCAGTTCTTATACTTGAATGTATTGCTGATACCCCACACTAATTTGGGCTGCGTATTTCCGAGTATTTGTTTATCATTCACGCTAATGACAGAATCTTTTCCAACGGGAGCAATTTTTACATAACCAGGATGTGCACTTTGACCACCGGACTGTTGTTGAACAGTGTCTTTATCGCCGGTTTGAAATACGCCGGCATATTTATATCCGTACACTACGTCTATAGGTTTGCCAATAAACCATTGATTGGCAGTATCATTTTGACCGTTTCCATAAAGGTCTGTAATTTTATTATTGTTATAGGCTATGTTCCCGGTTGTACTCCAAGTAAAGTCTTTTTGTTTAATATTAATTGTACTCAGACTAAGCTCAATTCCTTTATTATCAACTTTGCCAATATTTTCTATAACACTTGTAAAGCCTTGAACAGGAGAGATTGCTCTTGCTAGAATTAAGTGATTGGAGCTTTTGTCGTACACATCTATTGAACCAGAAATTCTTTGTTGGAATATCGAAAAGTCTACACCAATGTTATATACTTTACTAGATTCCCAACCTAGAAACTCATTTCCAAGAACTGAAGGGAAAACACCCTGTAGAACAGTTGCTGAGCCAGAAAGGTAGTTGGCTGTTTTGCCTACATTTGCTAAAGAAGAGTAAGCAGGCAGGTTAGAGTTTCCGTTTAATCCATAGGAAAGGCGAAGTTTCAATGAATTGAAAATATCGACATCCTCCATGAACTTCTCACGTTTTATGTTCCAGCCAAGCGCAATAGCTGGAAAAATTCCATACTTCTGTCCCTCCCCAAATGCAGAAAAGCCATCCCTACGTGCGGTTAAAGTCAGCAAATACTTGCTGTCATATCCATAGTTGATGCGAAGCATTTGAGAAAGGGTATTCTTTTTAAAGGTTGTTGCAGGAGTAGGTGCCGTAGCTGTAATTGTAGCTGCTTGATCCATTTCAAAGAATTTACCATTACTATTCAATACGGCACTTCCGAAATTAACTCCTGTATATTCATCTTCTGCTTCATCTTCGCTTTGTGCACTGTACAAGCCAGTAACGCCAATATTGTGAAGACCAAATTCTCGATTATAATTTACGATGTTCTCAATAGTAAAGTTTCTGTGAGTCATCTCATAGTCCTTTGCCTCCCCATTATTTTGAACACCAGTAAAAGTATTTAATCCGTAAAAAGTTTTGTTAACAGTGTTAGACAGTTCAACCCCTGTATTGAACTTATAGGAGAGTCCTTTTACGAAGGGGGCATTAATGGTCACATTATTGCCGGTAAATAATTTGTAAGTCATATCGTTATTTGTCACCAAAGTTGTTGAGAGTGGATTACCGTAACTTGGTTCTCCATCAGGCCATGCTGAAATTGTTAAAGAACCATCCGGGTTGTAGGGCGTGGTGAGTGGATTGAAAAAGGTAGCTCCAGTGGTGGAGTTAGAAAAATCAACGGGTATACCAGACCTGTCAATAACAGAAATGTTAGTATTAGACCCTAATGAAATCCAAGAAGCTAGTTTGTAATCATAATTCGACCTAATTGAATACCTGCCAAATTGATCTCCTTTTGCTACCCCTTGTACTTTTAAATAAGATGCATTAAAATAATATTTGGCTTTATCAGATGCGCCAGAGATGGAAATGCTTTGTTGATTTCTAATGCCTTTTCGAGTTGCTAAATCATCCCAATTTACCCAACTTTTGCTATCATAAACTGCTTGTTCGGAAGCTGAAATAGTATTTACGGCATTTGCCCTATTAACTTTAAAGTTATAGAATTCCTGACCGTTCATTAAATCAGGCTTCTTAGCAACTTCAGTAACCCCTATTTGTGCATCATAAGTTACTGTTACTTTACCCTTGCGACCTTGTTTTGTAGTCAAGATGATTACGCCTCCAGAAGCTCTTGCTCCATAAATAGCAGCAGAAGATGCATCTTTTAAAACATCGATACTCTCTAAATCATTAGGGTTAATTTCAGACATGTTTCCTGTAAAAGGTATCCCATCCAATATTATCAATGGTTCTGTTCCAGCATGTATCGAGTTCTTTCCTCTTACCAAAATAGAATTACCACTACCTTCTGCACTTGCACTATTCGTAGAAACGCTCACGCCTGGCAGTGCCCCTTGCAATGCTTGTTCAAAATTTGAATTAGGCAAATCTGCCAACCTATCTTTACTAATTGATGAAACCGCGCCGGTAATGTCCTTTTTCTTTTGCGTACCATAACCTACCACTACTACCTGTTCCAAATCTTTTACAGCTTGTTTCAATGAAATAGATAATGCCGTATTATTACCTATAGTTACTTCTTGTGTTTGGAACCCTTCATAAGTAAAAACAAGCACCGACGAGGTGCTTGAGACTTTTATTGAGAAAGTTCCATCTGCTTTGGATATAACTGTATTATTCTTTCCCTTTTCAACGATTGTAGCACCGGCTATAGTAGCATTCTTGTCATCCCTTACAGTACCAGTAATAACCAAATCATTTGGGGCAGGTTTGTTAGGGTCAGTTAAATTTTCTATCTCAACTTTAAGTGGGTTTATTGTCGTATTACCCTTCTTTATTTTTTTACTGATTATCAGATAGGTTTTGTCCTTTACTTTCTTGTAGCTCAATGAAAATGAAGAAAGTAGGTTGTTCAGATTTACTTCTACAGACTCCTTTACATTGATAAGGTCGGGGGAAACTACTAGCCCTTCAATGGCTTTGTCCTCAAACAAAACATCTGCATCAAACTTGGTTTTAAAGCTTTTTAAAACATCGGTAAGCTTCACCATCATTGGCGAAGTATCCCCCCCTTTTGTAGTATTGGTTTGAAATGTTGCGGTATTTGATTGTGCCGACAACGCAGCGTAATTGGTAGAAAGTATCATTGCAAAAAGACATACCCCCCTCAAAATACTTTTCATATTTTTCATCATAGCAAGCAATTTTCAATATTTAAAATCCAGTGATAGTTATTCAAAAAAGTAAACAATATTGTTTTTTGTTTTATAGTTGATGTCCAGCAATTGGGCAATGGCATCTATCAATTCTACAGCCTTCTCTGCATGGAAAGAACCAGATATTCTCCTTGAAGCCAATTCTGAGTTTTGGAATTTTGCATTGATTCCAAAATCATCTTTCAACATGGTAGCCACTTCAGACATCGCGGTTCCTTCAAAATGAAAGTCATGTGTTTTCCAAGCAATTTCTTTTTCGGCATCAACAATATGTTGCAAAGTGTCTTCTCCAATTGTGTTCTTAGTAAAGACATCGCCTGGCTTTAAAATCAGTTCCTTGCCTTTATTATTACTAGTTAAGTAATTTAATTCAACCTTACCCTTCCTCAAAACAACCCTGTCCTTTTTGTCCCTTGCATAAACAGAAAACTGGGTTCCTAACACCGTAACATTCAGATTATTATTTGTTTTAACGATAAACTTCTGATTGCTTTTGGTATGAATTACAGAAAAATCTGCTTCTCCATCAAGCATTACTTCACGATTATCACTTCCAAAATCAAACCTTGAGAATTTCAAGCTACTGTTGGCATTAAGCGCAACAGTACTACCGTCAGGCAAAGTAACTTGTTTAATTTCACCGAAGTTGGTTGCAATAGTTTTGTAGATAAAAGCATCTTTTCCCAACAAGCAAGCCCCACCTATTACTACCAAAATAACTGCTGCTATGGCCAATTTTCTGCTTAAACGCATTACAGTTGATACCTTTTCGGCAACGGCTTCTTCTTTATTGGTAATAGAAAGTACTTTTTTAAATGCCAAGGAATCATTGGCAATAAATTGTGCATTGCTACTTTCCCATTCATTCAAGCACTCATAATAATATTCTACATTCTCGGGTTCAGTCAACCATTCCTCAATCAATTTTTTTTGAAGTGCTGTCGAATTTCCCGAAAAATGATTCATCAATATCTTCTTATTGATGGCGTTTTCGTTTATCATAAATATGTTGTTACTGTCACTTAATTATTTTAAATAGTCTGTCAAACAAATTTTCAACAACCCCAAAGCCTTCATCATGTGCGCTTCAACGGTTTTTATTTTAATATCCAACTCTTCAGCTATTTCCCTGTTTTTCTTTCCTTCAAACCTACTCAACAAAAATACTTTTTGGCATTGTGGCGGAAAAGATGCAACTGATTCCTCTATCTTTTTAAACAACTCATCAAACAACAAAATCCGCTGTGGTGTTTCGTAATCAAGTTGCTTTTTCTCCAAGTCATTTTCCACATACAAACCATAATTACTCTTTTTCCCAAACTCACTTTTCAAATGGTTGTAAATAGAATTTCTTACTGCCTGATATAAATAAGCCCTGTAACTTGTTGTTACGTTCTCGTAATGTTTCTTCTTCCAAAAGTTCACAAAAACATCGCTTACAATATCTTCTGCCACTTCTTTCGAATATAAAAACCTCACTGCATGGTTGCAAAGCGGCTTATAATACCTTCTGAAAAGCATTTCGAACCCTTTCTCGGGATTGTTACAAAGCGCATTCCTTACAATCGCTTCATCATCCAACACTGTAGCAAGTTGCTTTCTACTTTCGTCAGCTTCATCACTACTTGTATTAAACAACGGCTTGTTTTCAGTCAAGCCATCATCATTATTAAACACTTTTCCCAAACTTTTCATTGCAAGCAAATTGATACCTAACATAGAGGACAATTTTATAAAGAAATACCCTTAGCGTAAACCTAAAAAATATATTTTACCTAATCTTAGATTTATACTAAATAACGTGACCCTTAACTATATTTCAATTTCAAGTTCTTTTATTTTGTTGATTTTAGGCTTAAATGCACAATTTCCTTCGTGAAGGGAGTGCTTTCCTTCGTGAAGGGAGCACTTTCCTTCGTGAAGGGAGCACTTTCCTTCGTGAAGGGAGCACTTTCCTTCGTGAAGGGAGAACTTTCCTTCGTGAAGGGAGAACTTTCCTTCGTGAAGGGAATACCTTCCTTCGTGAAGGGACAACCTTCCTTCGTGAAGGGAGAACCTCCCTACATGAAGGAAAAAGCACTAATAACCCACAAAAAGAAATTTTATTTGAGCAATAGTAAGTGCATTCATTCTAAACCATCTGCAATTATTAATCTACCTCGCTATTCTTTCTCTATGATTCAACCTCAAGTTAAATAAGATTCAAAATACGCCTTCTAATTATGGATTTACGCCAATTCCTCACCATTCGAAGCAAGATAGAGACTATACCAATCTTCTCTGGAAAGTTTTATGTCAGCGGCGGCTTTTGCCTGACTGAGCCTATCAATTTTTGTAGTACCCATCACCGGAATAATACCAGCAGGATGTGCAAGAAGAAAAGCAATAAGTATTTGGTTGATGCCCGTATTGTATTCTTTGGCAATTGATGAAGCAGTGGCAATGATACTCCTGAAACTCGGATGCCCTTCGTCGGTAAAAATACCGCCGCCCAAAGGCGCCCAAGCCATAGGGGTAATCTGGTGTTTGATACTATTATCGAGGCAACCATTTGTAAAAGGTGAAAGGTGAATGATGGATATTTCGAGTTGGTTGTAATCAATGGTTGTATATCTTTTAAGGGAATTGGTATGCTGCGGCATAAAGTTAGAGACGCCAAACTGCAAGATTTTGCCAGCTTGTTTCAATTCGTCAATTGCTTTTGCAATTTCATGAGGATTCAATAATGGATCTGGACGGTGAAGCAATAAAACATCTATATAATCTGTTCCAAAATTGATTAATGATTGATTTACCGATTCAATGATGTGTGCCGCAGAGGTGTTGTAAGATTTTATTTTGAAAGAAGGACGGTTGGCACAAGGCAATTGAATGCCACATTTGGTAATAATCTGTATCTCCTGACGAAGCGAAGGGGCTTCTTTTAATGCCTCACCAAATTCCGCTTCGGTTGTATAATTACCATAAATATCAGCATGATCAAAACTGGTAATGCCAGCCTCCAAACAAAGTTCTATCATTGCCCGATAGTCAGAAGTATCGAACCCTGCCCCCCAAACACCCCAACGCATACACCCCGCAATGGGCGAACTGAGTTTATTTGATGCTAACATAACAGTGATTTTATTTTACACTGACGGCTCTTGCTGGCTTAAACAATGCCAGCTACCAAGCCCCCAAATAATATCCGTACTATCTATGCCCACTACCTTCCTATCAGGAAAACAGTCAGTTAAAATAGACAATGCCTTGTCATCGTTCTTGTCCCTATAAGTAGGCACCGCCACCACACTATTGGCAATATAAAAGTTTGCATAAGAGGCAGGAAGTCTTTGCCCCTCATACTCCACCGCAGCAGGCATGGGCAATTCTATTATGTTTAATTGCTTGCCATTTAAAAGTCTCATGGTGTGCAGTGTATCGATATTCTCCTTTAATAAATGGTAGTTGTCGTCATTTTTATTATCCTCAACAACAGAAACAACCGTGTCTTCATTTACAAAACGGGTGATATCATCAATATGCCCATCGGTATCGTCGCCTACAATCCCATCACCTAACCAAAGTATTTGCTCCGCTCCGTAATAATTATATAGATACTCCTCTATTTCAACTTGAGACAAATGAGGATTCCTATTTTTATTTAATAAACAAGCGGTGGTAGTGAGTATCGTTCCATTTCCATTAAAATCAACCGAACCACCCTCCATTACAATGCCCGGATGAAAAATTGGAATGCAAAGTTCCCGACCGATAAGACTTGGAATTACATCATCCAAATCATAAGGAGGATATTTATCTCCCCAAGCATTATATCCCCAATCGATGATTGCCTTTTTTTCTTTTCCTTCGGGATTAATCAAAAATGCTGGCCCATGATCCCTGCACCAAGCATCATTTGTAGGATGCTGATAAAACTTAATCTTATTCATATCAACTCCCGCTGCCAACAAATGATTAGTCGCAAAAGCCTTCATCGCTTCATCCAATACATTGATACAAACAAACTCACCTTCGCTTACTAGCTTCACAAATTTTGTGTACGGTTCGAAAATTGTTTCAATTTTTCCCGGCCAACTCTCCTCTTTATGAGGCCAGCTAAGCCAAGTTGCTGTATGATTATGCCATTCGGCAGGAAAATAATAACCTAGTTCTTTTGGGGTAACTCCTTTCATCAATCAATCTTTTACAATAAATTACGTTATACGTTATACGTTGTAAGTTATAAGTAAACCATACAACGTATAACTCATAACGTACAACTTAAAACTTATCACTCCTCCTCATCAATATACCGCTTAGTTATAGGAGCATAGCTATCAATTCTCCTATCCCTAAGAAAAGGCCAATGCGTTCTGTAACGTTCCGATTTCTCAGTATCTATATCAGTAACAACTGTTTCTTCTTCCTCATGGGATGCTTTATATAACAAAGTACCAAAAGGATTGGAAATAAAAGAGCCGCCCCAGAATTTCATATCTCCTTCATACCCAACACGATTCACAGAAACAACTGGGATACCATTTGCAACGGCATGAGAACGTTGAATGGTTTGCCAAGCATTGTATTGTTCAATATTGGTTTCTTCATCCTGATGGGTAGCCCAACCAATAGCCGTAGGGTAAAATAATATTTCCGCACCCATCAATGCCGTGATACGAGCAGCTTCGGGATACCATTGATCCCAACAAATTAATACGCCAATAGTAGCATATTTTGTTTTGAATACTTTGTAACCTAAATCCCCAGGTGTAAAGTAAAACTTCTCGTAATAACCTGGGTCATCAGGAATATGCATTTTGCGGTACTTGCCCAGATATTTACCATCGGCATCAATCACAGCAGTTGTATTATGATACAATCCATTGGCTCTTTTTTCAAACAAGGAAGCAATGATTACAACATTACATTCTGCAGCCACAACAGATAAGGCATCTGTGGTAGGACCAGGTATGGCTTCCTCCAACAAAAAGTTATCATGATCTTCAACATCACAGAAGTAAAGGGAAGCAAATAGTTCTTGCAAGCAAATTATTTGTGCGCCCTTTGCAGCGGCAGCCTTAACTTCTACTATTGTTTTTTTGATATTAGCCCCTTTATCGGCATTGCACCCCATCTGTACAGTACCAATTTTCACAATTGCCATTTATTCTTTATTTAATCCTTGAGATATAATTACACTACCAACAAACTATTGTTTGTTGGATATTCAGAAAATAAAAAAGTCCTGTACAATATTGCTATAGTACAGAACTCAGATTATTTGCGTTACTAGTGAATGTTTAGAATTAATATCTGCTACCACCGCCGTATCCGCCACCGCTGTTTCCACGGTCACGACCACCGCCGCCACCATATCCACCGCCACGGCTTCCACCACCACCGCCGTATCCGCCGCCACCGCCACGGTTTCCACCGCCGCCGTATCCGCCGCCACCTGGCTTCTTGTAACCACCTTCTCTTCTTTCACCTTCTGGCTTAGGAGTAGATTCGTTTACAACTAATTTACGACCAGAAAGATCCAAGTCATTCAATCCACTGATAGCTGCACGTGCAGCTTCGTCATCAGCCATTTCTACAAATCCAAAACCACGGCTGCGGTTGTTGTTGAATTTGTCTACAACAATTTTTGCGGTTACTACTTCACCATAAGGAGTGAAAAGTTCTTGCAAGTCTGAATCAGTCATCGACCAATTTAAATTTCCAACGTAAATGTTCATGTTTTTTTTATTAAAAATAAATAATCAACGGCGTCAACAGTAACCAAAAACCCTGAATCATTTACGTTAAAAACGTTCG
>Ga0164296_1004416_pt1 | contig 12805 bp, 10 predicted proteins | sample GEODES057metaG_FD_113533 | JGI IMG/M metagenome (GOLD analysis project Ga0164296, IMG submission 113533) | Dystrophic lake water microbial communities from Trout Bog Lake, Wisconsin, USA - GEODES057 metaG | ecosystem: Environmental > Aquatic > Freshwater > Lake | place: USA: Trout Bog Lake...
AGGACAACGCTATGATTATAGTACAGGATTTACAGAAATTGTAGACTGCAATGTAGTTTATACCAGTACAAACGGTGTTCAATGGTCACCTGTTCAATACTTTAGTTATAATGGCTTATACTATGTCACTAGCAATGGTACTTGCATTGTAGCAGTTGGACAAAACGGTATAATTTACACAAGCACCAATGGTACAAATTGGAATGGTATTACCGAAACCAATGTGTTAAGTGCCAATGGTACAAATAACGTACTTAATGTGGGCAATACTTCAGGGTTAACAACTAACGCCCCAATTAGATTCTCACAAAGTTTCAACAACATTGTTGCAGGAACAACTTATTATGTAAAAACAATAGTTTCTAACACACAAATTAAAATTAGTGCGACAAATGGTGGCGGTGTACTCACACTTAATAGTGAAAACCCAGTTGGTCTATGCACATTAAACATATATCCTACATATGGCAATTTAACAAATGTAAATTATATTAATTCTACATTGGTTGCTCTAGGTAACGATGGTGTATTAGTTACAAGCACGGATAATGCTGCAACAACTTGGACTACACATACTACAGGAACAACAGAAAATCTAAAAGGTTCAGTATACCACTCTGGAACATATACAATTGTAGGTGATAATAACACAATACTACAATCAACAAACTTATCAACTTGGACTGATGGTGCAAACTTTACAACACCTGATACAATATATAACGTACAGGGTTCGCCATTCTTAGATGGTTATGGTCCAGAAGAATTAGTTGCTGGTGTAGTACGTGATAATTTAACAATGTTAATTACTACAAGACCAGGCGTGAACTGGGATGTTACAGAATACGCACATAATGGCTATAATGTAGTATCAACAGTGGTAAGCCCAACTTCAGAAACACAAACAGTTTATAGTTTTGCTGATTTTGGAGTGCAAGTTCCAACAGTGTTATCAGTGTATGTTGTCAATGGAACAACTAATCTATGCACAGGGCTTTATAATGGCGTAGGCTACACAGTAAATTGGTTAAACAAAACAATAACATTAAACAGTGCATTGCCATATTATCCAATCACTTATAGTCTACGCATTGATTTATATGAAGCCGGTAATGGATTCCAATTGGTAAAATCAAGTACAGATTACAATCCTATTATTAATAATTTCACAACTGGGTTTGATGAAATTGAATTAGATTGTAACTTCATAGCAAGTATTAGTGCAGGAAATGGCGCAGTGCAGCCAGCCACTAGCCCAGTAGAAACAACTGCCACACAAACAATAGCATCAACAAATTCAATTATATGCGATGATGTATCTCAATTTGTTGTTAACAGTTCGATTTATTTTGAAGGCACAACATTTGGTAATATACAACAAGGTCCCGCTGTAAGTTATTATGTAAAAACTATAAGTATATCAACAAGCAGCATAACAGTAAGTGCAAGTATTGTTGGTGGCATTGCAGGACCAACTTTTAGTTTAACTAACGCAACTGGAAGTATGGTAGTAATCATAAGTTCTGGAAACGAAACATATTGGACACCTCCTCTTGTGACAAACAACGGTGTTGCTTTAACACCAGGGGTATTAAATTACGCAACTGCAACAAGTTCAACTAACAATCATATCTTATGTAACAGTACATCAGGAATCGTAGTAAACAGTCCTATTGTATTTGATAATGATATCTTTGGTGGAATAAATGCATTACAAACTTATTATGTAAAAGCAATTATTGACAACAATAACTTTACTATTAGTTCTACTGTAGGAGGTTCAACATTAACCTTAACAACTGCGGTTGGCACTTCAAGTTTCATAACATATGATTATGCTATTGGTGTCGCTGATAATAATATTACTGCAAAACTTATATTCAGTAATCCATACGACAACGCAGATAACTTTATCACATATACAATTTTAGGTGAAACATTGCCAATACAGTATGGTTACACCATACCACAAACACAATTGTTTACAGGCAATGGCGCTACAAAAACCTTCACACTTTCTAACTATATAGGTGGAGACAACGCAAGCAACGCTATTGTTGAAGTTGCAGGTATAAGACAAACAGCAACTGCTTACTCATTTGATGTTGCAACCAATCAGATTACATTTACATCTGCTCCTGCAAATGGAAGTACTATTGCTATAACAACATACAATGATACTGAAAATCAGTATCTTAATACACAATACAATATTACAGGAAATACAGTTGCCAATATTGTAAGTATTAGTAACGCACTGTCAACCCCAATTACGACTGTAGCAACTGCAAGTTCAAGTTCTACTAATCAGATAACTGTAACTTCTACTGTTGGATTTATAGTGGGAGCAACAGTGTTGTTCCAAGGCACAAGTTTTGATGCCAACATCACTACAGGAACTATATATTTTGTAAAACAAGTAGTCAACGGCACACACTTTACTATAGCAAATCAAACTGGTACATTGATCACATTAGCAGGTGGTTCAGGTGCAATGGAAGTTAGTGTTGGTGGTCAGCCAGCAGTTCGTGTAACTACAGGAATAGCACATAATTTATCAGATAACAATATTATACGTATTGATGGAACTAATGGATCTGTACAGTTAAACAACAATACTTACTATGTAAAAGTTATTAGTTCTACTGTTGTTGATTTGTATAACACTCCATATAGTGCAGCATTATCTGCCGTAAATAACCCAGTTACAGCAGTATCAACTTATACAGGTGGCGGTTATGTTTGGTTAGACGGATCATATATCTTATCTGATACAACTGCGTCTGCAACTGCAACCAATGGCACTATTACAGTTACAACAAACACAGGTCTATCGTTGATTGTAGGAACCCCAGTTTACTTTACACAAAAAGGTGTAACATTGGGAACAACATTTAGTTGTGGCATAGTAGCAGGTCAAGAGTACTATGTTTATGATAGTAACGCTTCAAGTTTTAGAATATCAGCCACACGATATGGTTCGGTTCTACCATTAACTGCTGAAACAGGGTTAACAATTAATGTAACACAATGGCAACACATAAACGTTGATAGATTGTGGGTAACAGTAAATGGATATCGTGTGCCTTCAAGTGCATTGCGCATTAATCCAGGAAATTATGTCAGCATACTTACAACTATACAGTCAAGCAACACAGTAATTATTACAAGTATGATGCCAAGCGCAACGCCAAACGAAATGGTATATATTCAAAATGTCAATCAAGACGATGTGCCAACAGTTTATAATTCTAATTCAAACACAACATGGTTAACACAACCATTGGGTGATTTAGATACCATAATTTACGTTAATGACGCAACCCAACTTACAAACAAAGTAGTTCAAAATACTACAGCCTCAACTGTTGATCCAGTTACTGGCAATATAGTAGTTGGTCTAACTGTAGACAAAAATACAGTTACTAACATAGTAGTTTACAATAACACTACAGGTCAAACAGTTCCTTCAAGTGATTATACGTTTATTGTAGTTGATTTAAGCCCAACACTATCGTTTGCTTCGGGCGTGTCTATTGGAAACAGTCTAACAATTACTATGTTAGAGGGCAATTTAATTTACGTCAACGGCGAACAAATTAAGTTTGGTCTAATAAACTTAAGCAACAACAGTTTAACAAATATACAACGTGGCGCCAATGGCACATCACAGCAAACATATATTCCTGTATACACTACAGTAAGAGGACTATTATCTATTAACATGCTTCCTGAAGTCTATTACAACCAAACATGGAACCCAATACCAGGTGTTTATAACACTACATTAGGGGATCCATTGCAAATTGCAACAACTACACCAGCAAATATCTTAAACATGGGCTAAAAGATTATGATAAATAATTCTATGAATTTAAATAAGTCAAAAACTACAAACCAAGCAAATAGCCAAAAAAAGCCCAATGAATTGGGCACATTGCAATTTGCCACACATTTAAAGATTTTTGACCCACAAACCAAACAAGTTTTGGTAAATAAAAGGGGCGAAAATTAATGATTAACTTAAGATATAAAGTAGAAGGGTTCTTAAAAATATACGACCCCAATAACTTAGAAGTTTTCGTAGAAAAGAAAAACGCAATTAACTATGAAAATATGAGTATTGCTATCGCAAATACACTTAGCGATAGAGGATATGGATTTATATATGAAATGGCGTTTGGAAATGGCGCAGCCAGTGTCGATAGTACTGGTGTAATCACATATCTGCCACCCAACGTAACTGGTCAAAATGCTGCATTATACAACCAAACTTACCAAAAGATTGTAGATGACAATAGTGCGTTCAATAATGACCCTACACGTAACAATATGACAGTTTACCATACTTCAGGTAATGTCTATACCGATATTTTAGTTCAATGTTTATTAGACTACGGCGAACCTGCAGGTCAAAACGCATTTGATAACAGCACACAAACTGATAGCGCATATGTTTTTGATGAATTGGGTTTGTTAGCAAACAATGGCACAGATAGTTCAGGAAATGTAATTACAAGTTTACTAACACATGTAGTATTCCACCCTGTACAAAAGTCATTAAATCGCCAAATTCAAATTGATTATACAATACGTATTCAAGCATTAACTAACTTGATTACTACAATTTAAGGGGAAAACTAAAGGTGTCTTATGCAATTTACAAAAGTGATGGTACATTATTAACAACCATTGCTGACGGTACAATAAACACAACATCGACATCTTTAGGGCTGCCAGGTAGATTGTACCCTGGATATGGTCAAATTATCGACACTGACTTAGTACACATATTAGAAAGTTCAGCAAGCAGTACCCCTCCAAACAATCCATTAGTTGGGCAATTATGGTATAATAGTGCTAATTCAACACTTAACGTATTAGCAAACGTTTCTAATGCTAATTCTTGGCAAACTATTGTAACAATATCTACTACCAGTAATATCACATTGGGCAATTTAACAGTTGTTGGCAATTTAGTTGCAGCCAACGCCAATGTTGTTAACTTAGAAGGTAACACAATAGTAAGTCCTGGTAACATATTAGCAAACAATATTACTAGTAATGTCAATCTTTCAACATATAACTTATCAGTAAGTAATCAAGCCACACTTACAAATTTAACTACAGGTTCTAGTAGCAATACTGGTACAATAACAGGACAATGGACAGTTCAGCCAGGGTCAAATATAAATTTAACTGTGCCTGCTGCTAATGTTGTAGGTACTGTGGCAAACGCCAACAATGCTGCATATGCAGGGAATATCACAGTCAACAGTCAACCTAACATTAATTTAGTGGGAACATTGGGATATCTTACTGTTAGCGGAGCACTATCAGCAAACACAGTTACTATAAACGTTCCAACTGGCAATTCACCATTGGTAGTTTATTCAAACACAAAAGTATCAAATCTTAATGCTGACTTAATAGATGGCTATAATACAGATATAAATGCAAGCCCACTCAGCGTTGCCGTAAGAGACGTAAATGCAAGTATGACAGCAAACTTCTTTTATGGAAACGGCCTATACTTGACAGGCGTAAATCATGGCGTGCAGCCAAGCATTGGTTATGGCACAAGCAACATCAATATAGCAAATGCCGATGCAAATATAACAGTTAGCGTTTATAATATAAGCAACGTAGCAGTATTCAATCCAAATGGATTATCAGTATCAAACAATTTAACTGCTAATACAATTACTGGCACATTAACAACTGCCAACCAATCTAATATTACAACAGTTGGTACATTGGGATCATTAACAGTAAGTGGCAATATTACAAGTGGAAATGCTAACTTAGGTAACACCGCACAAGCCAACTATTTTTCTGGAAACGGATATTACTTAACAAATTTAAACATAGCAGGGTATACTGTTGCCAACGCAAATAACGCAAATTATGCAGGAACAGTTACAGGCAATAGTCAAAGTAACATTACTAGCCTTGGCACACTTATAAGTTTAAACGTAGTAGGAAACATTACAGGTGGTATAGTTTCTGGTAATCATGTTGGAAATGGTGCAGGATTATCTAACATCACTGGCGCTAATGTCACTGGACAAGTAAATTACGCAGCGGTAGCAAACAGCGTTTCTGGGTCAAATGTATCTGGCAACGTAGCGGCCGCAACTTTAGCAGGAAGCGCAGTTAGTGTACCTGCTGCAAACATCACTGGTGTAGTTGCTTTTGCTAATATTGCTAATACTGCCAATATTGTTCCAGGTAGTAATGTTTCAGGACCTGTATCAAGCGCAAACAACGCAACTTATTTAAACGGCATAGCAGGTTCAAGTTACCTACTTGCAAATGGCACAGGCAGTCTTTTAACTAGTATCAACGGTAGTAATGTAAGTGGACCTGTTGCTAATGCCACATATGCTACTAATGCAGGGAACGCAGTTAACGCTACTAACGCAACTAATGCCACAAATGCTAATATTGCTAGTTTGGCAACTACTGCCAATTATGCTGTAACTGCCGGATCTGCTGGTTCAGCAAGCACAGTAACATCAAGTTTTCAACCAAACATTACTGGTTTAGGAACTCTGTCAACACTTTCGGTTACAGGCACAGCAAGTGCAAATACTTTCTCAGGAAGTGGCGCAGGTTTAACAAACATAAACGGCGGAAATGTTAATGGTAAAGTCGCAAATGCAGTGTATGCTGATAACGCAGGCAACGCCACAAACGCTAATAATGCTAACAGCGCCAGCAGCGCAACAAGCGCCAACTATGCTGTTAACTCAGGATACGCAACTAATGCAGGTAATGCCACAAACGCTACTAACGCTACTAATGCTGGTTACGCCACAGTAGCAAACACTGTTAATAATATATCTGGCACACAAGTTACTAACGCATTGGGTTATACCCCAATTGGTATTAGTAGTTTCCCAAATTCACTTACTACCAACGGTTGGCAGATTTTACCAGGCGGTTTAATAATGCAATGGGGTTATGTTAACTGGGGCACAAATCCTCCAGGAAACTGGAACTTTGTAAATTATTCAATAGGAATGAGTGTATTATTATCAATACATGTTACTAAGGTTTCTAACCATACAGATAATGGTGTAGTAACAGCAACAACAAGTCAAATCGCAATAGGATCGCCTACAAACCCGTATTATGAGCCTACAGCAAGTGGGTTTTATTACTCAGCGGCAGGTGGCAACTGTAATGGATTTTATTGGTTTGCTATAGGTTATCAATAATAAGATTTAATTAAGATAAATACAAGAACGGAGTGTTTTGAATGGCATATACAATAGTAAAGAGCAATGGTACAGTATTAACAACTATTGCTGACGGTACAATTAATACAACAAGTACCAGTTTAGGCTTACCCGGCAGAAACTATGCTGGTTATGGGCAAGCATTAGATGAAAACTTTGTATATTTGCTTGAAAATTTTGCAAGTCCAAACCCACCCGCAAACCCTTTAACTGGTCAATTGTGGTTTAATACAAATAATAGCACAATGTATATCTGTCCTGCTGATGGTGTTACAAATCAGTCAGCATGGTTAGCATTAACAGCCACAAGCAGTAGTGGTAATACTACTTTCGGTGCGGTTACAGTCACAGGCAACTTATCAGCAAGTAATGCTATTTTTACAAATAGTATGTCTGCAAACAACGCAAGTCTTAGTTACTTGACTGTTTCAACTACCGCCAATATAGTATTAGCAAACGTCAATTCAGCAGTTATTGGTACACTTACAACACAGTCAATTACATCAGGTGGCTTAACAACATTAGGTAATTTAACTGGCGTATGGACAATGAGTGGTACAGGAACTGTTGGCGGCTATAACGGCACAGCAGTTTATATCACAAATGGTAACTTGCAAGTAGGATTAACAGGCGGAACAATAGGCATTCATACAGATAATTATTGTTATGCTAACGGTGCACCAGTAAGTTTTGCTGGTACATATAATAACGCTAACGTGGCTGCATATTTGCCATTATATGGTGGCAACATTTTAGCACAACAAGTACAAGCAAATATAATTACAACAGGTGCAAATACAAACCCTGGCACAATTACAGGTAACTGGGCACTTACAACAGGTTCACGTTTAATATCAACATACGCTGACTTGGCTGAACGCTTTGCTGCTGATGAAGAATATGATGCAGGAACAGTTGTTGAATTGGGCGGAAAATACGAAATTACAAGTGTAAAATATGAATTAAGTGATGACGTATTTGGCGTCATTAGTAATACCGCTGCTTATCTCATGAATGGAGAAGCAGGCAACGATATAACTCACCCTGCAGTAGCAGTAACTGGTCGTGTACCAGTTAAAGTTGTAGGTAAAATAAATAAAGGTGAACGTTTAGTAAGTGCAGGTGATGGTACAGCCCGTGCAGCCAAACCAGGCGAAGCAACTGCATTTAATACTATTGGTCGAGCATTGGCAAGCAAAACCACTGATGATGTTGGCACAGTAGAAGCCATAGTAATGATAAGATAATAGGATTAGATAATGACTTACGCGCAGTATGGATTGATACAAGCAACAGACTTCAACACATTAGTTGGTACGAACCCTAACACCACATCAGGTACATTGAACACAGTTTGGGCAACAGGTGGAACTAGCGCGGGGTATGGTCAAACAGCAGTAGGTCAAGTAACAGCAGGCGGCACTGTAACAGCCGCAGGTCAATGGAATGCATTAGTAAGTAACACCGCAAACGCAGCCACACATCAGGGAACAAGTATTTCCGCAGTTACTGCACCAGTAACTGGTAACACAATTACATATGTAAGTGCTATTAGTACAAACTTAACAACAATTTACAATAGCAGATTAAACGCTGCATCACAGGGCACAACAACAAGCAACACAGCAACTTTTGGTAGCACATGGGCAAGTGCGTTAACATTCACATTTACTGCTACATTTGCCAACGGCGATGCTGCTCGTTATTTCTTTAACAGTGGCGGTCAATTAGCATTAACATGCAGTCACCCAACTGGTACAGGTATTAACTTATTGTTAAACAACTTAGCAAGTAACGTTGGTACAGTTGTATTAAGTGCACCAACAAGTGGTACAATCACAGTTAGTAGTACAAGTTATTCGGGCGTTACTAAAATCGGTAGCGGCGGCAACGCCCCAAGCCCATATCTAACAAATAATGGTTACTATGCGTTGACAACAGCAAACGCAAACGTTTTCCAACAAGCCGCTAGTACCGGACCAAGTGGTTACTTAAGTACAAACATTAAGTTTTTAATTAAATCAAATGGTACACAGGGAACCAACGGTGACGCAGGTAGCATTATTACAATCTACTGTTTATGGACAGAAATCCCAACTGGTTTAACAGCAAGTAGTGGCAGTGCTACAACATTAACATTGCGTCCACCTGAAACAACATACCTAGCAAACAGTTGGGGCGCAGTAACATTATCTGGAACAGTTTCAGGTTCATAATTTTTTTGGCAAGTCTTTGTATCACTTAAATACTCTTAGGAGTACATATGGATACAAGAACACTTATTGCCGAATCTAAGGCACGCTTTAATCATAACAGTGCCAAAACTTATCTTAAAGAAAAATACAATGCAAAATTGATAGTGGCTGATCAAGGCGGTCTTTGGAAAGCCGATGCGCAAACACTTAACATTTTAAATGTTTTTGACAGCGAAAAACTAGTATTAATAGATACATTTGATAATACTGTAATGGTAGATAGAAATGCATTGTTGGTTAAATTAACCGAAACGTATACAACTGTAATGAATGAATGGTTAAAAGAATGGCAAGAACTAGAAGCAAAAAGATAACCAGAGGTGTAGTTCTTTTTGCTTTCAACTCGCCAAGTTATAACTATTATGATATGGCAGTTTATACTGCTAAAAGAGCAAATCACTTTCTTAATTTGCCTGTAACATTGATTACAGATAATGACTCTGTGCCAAAAAAATCAAAATATAAATTTGATAAAGTAATTAAAGTAACTCCTGATAAAAATAATATACGTGATTATGGTATTTGGATTAACAAAGGTCGCTATCAAGCATATGAATTAAGCCCATACGATGAAACAATATTACTTGATGCTGATTATATGATCAACAGCGACAAGATATTAAAAACATTTGACACCTGTGAAGATTTTTGTTGTCATGATACAACAAACTTTTTAATGCATCCAAATGCGGCACAAGAAGTATTAAGTGTTTATAGTTACAACACACTATGGGCAACTGTAGTTGCGTTTAGAAAAACACAACGTGCGCAACAAATTTTTGAATGTTTAGAAATGGTACAAAAGAATTATGATCATTATGCTAATATTCATAATTTTATTGGTGGCGTGTATCGCAATGACTATGCGTTAACATTAGCATTGCGCATTGTAAATGGACATAGTGTAAATCCAAGAGATATTATTCCTTGGGAACTGTTACACGTTGGAAAAAATACACAAGTTTATCATGATAATAATGATCCGTATAACACACAATATACAGTCATGTTTGATAATTGGCAAAGAACTAAAATACGCAAAGAGTATATAACAATCAAAGACATGGATTTTCACGTTATGAATAAGGAAATCTTTGTAGAGTTAATAAAATGAGAATTGCTTTATTTGCTGATAGTTTTGGTACCTCTCGTAATTCATTAAACGTGGCTTGGTATAATCTTTTAGCAGAAAAACTAAACGCAAAACTTGATATTTTCGCATTAGGCGGGTATCCAACATTTTTATGTTATAAAAAATTTTGCAATGTGTATGAAAATTATGATCAATGTATTTTTTTAGTAAGTGATTATGCCAAATATACTAAGCCAGTAAATTTAGAAACTAAACAAGGCGTAAAATTTAATGAACATTATATTTCTGGATTGCGCAATTGTGAAATTATGTTAGAAAGCATGGATTTAATTGATAACGATGTAGAGTTATTAAACATGATTAAAGTTTGGTTTTTAATATGTGATGATGAATTTTTACAAACTGTACAAGACCTTATCATTCAAGATTTGTTAAACAAAAAGCCTAACACAATAGTTTTACCAGTAAGCATACAAACAGCAGGGGTAAAACATTGCATGTCAGAAAAATGGTACGACAAACTTAATATAGATAAAAATTGGTCGTTTTGGGAGTTTCATAAAGTTATGGCAAGGTCACTTCAAAACGAATGCGATGTATTGACATTTCCAGAATATCTAGAAATTCCTGACAAAATTTCTGCCCATTTAACTTTTGAGGCAAATAAGGTATTGGCTAATGATTTATATGAATACATAGTTAACGGCACCACGTTAAAATTGCCAGAATATATAAAACATGATCATGAGATAAATTATTATTACGAGGTTAAGGAATGAATAAAGGGTTTTTAATTGTAGCACAAAATACAGAAGACACTGATTATATTAAGTGCGCTACAGTATTAGCAAAAAGCATTAAAAAAGTAATGCCACGTGAGCAAGTGGTTTTATTAACTCACAAGATAATAGAAAACAACGCATTTGATAAAGTAATTAAATTCCCATATGGAGATTTAAACCCAACAGGAAAATGGAAATTGGTCAACGATTGGCAAGTTTATAAAGCCAGCCCATTTGAATACACAATCAAGTTAGAAGCAGATATGTATTTGCCACAAAATATTGATTATTGGTGGGACGTATTAAAACAACGAGACTTTGTTGTGTCTACTACAATCAGAGACTTTAAACAGAATATTAGTAACGTAAGAGCATATCGAAAGTTTATTGATGACAATAAATTGCCAGATGTTTACAATGCTTTGACGTATTTTAAGAAAAGTGAAACTGCTAGATTGTTTTATGAAATTGTTAGAAATGTATTTGAAAATTGGGATGAATGGAAAAAGATTTTGATTTGCCATCCCAATGAACCTATTACCACTGATTGGGCATATGCAATTGCCGCACATTATATTGGTATTGAAAAAACAACAATGCCACAATTTAAAGAAATGAGCATGATACATATGAAACAATACATTAATGGACTCCCAACAGAAGATTGGACTAATGTATTAATACATGAAAAATTGCCACATACTTTGCGTATTAATACTATTCCTCAAATGTATCCTTTTCATTATCATATAAAAACTTTTGCAAACGAGTTGGAGGCATAATATGAGTGAACAAACAGAAGAATATATTACAATATGGGCAACACCCACTATAGTTAAACCAGAATTTCGCTTATATTATGATGACAAGGGAAATGTAATTTGCTATACTTGTGATAAGTTAGAGGGAGACTATATTGTAGTTGACGCACAAACTTTTGCAGCCGGTAGACCAGATTTAAGAGTTATTAATGGGAAAATATCATCAGTTGCTAGTAACTTGATTATTTCAAAATTAGAAAAACACGACAAAGAAGGACAAACTACTAGTGTTGAAGATATTAGTATAATACCAGACAGCAAATCGAGAGTTAAAAAACAAAAATGGAAATTAACTACTAATGAGTATGGATAATATTATTGACATAGCAGACTTAGATTGCATTTATCTAAGTTACGATGAACCACAAAAAGAAGAATTTTGGTTAAAGATTAAGAACATGGTTCCCTATGCCAAACGTGTGGATGGCGTTAAGGGCAGTGATGCTGCGCATAAAGCAGCGGCTGAGGCTAGCGATACCGAACGTTTTATTCTTATTGACGGCGACAATATGCCTGATGAAAGTTTTTTCAATGTACAATTAGACTTTACTGACAAAGACCCACGATATAAACAAGCACAGTTTCGTTGGAAAGCAACAAACATTATTAA
>Ga0164296_1004421_pt1 | contig 12796 bp, 10 predicted proteins | sample GEODES057metaG_FD_113533 | JGI IMG/M metagenome (GOLD analysis project Ga0164296, IMG submission 113533) | Dystrophic lake water microbial communities from Trout Bog Lake, Wisconsin, USA - GEODES057 metaG | ecosystem: Environmental > Aquatic > Freshwater > Lake | place: USA: Trout Bog Lake...
TACGTTGTTCAGCCGCATGCCTATTACTGCGCAACCGCACAAAATTACTACCCTACCGTTCAAACCTGCAACGTCCCATGGCAGCAGATTAATTGACTTTATGAAAAATTAGAATCTAAGAAAAAGCCTTTTTAAAAGGCTTTTTTCTTGTCCGCTTGATCTCTACTAAAATCATTGCTCCATTCCAAATCGATTTCAATCCCTGCTGGTTCATGCTCTTTTTACTATCCCCTGCTAAAACCCTAGACTTTGAGAGAAGCTTGCCCTCGGTTGAGGCGACGGAGCCTGTTTTTAAAAAGTATTCCTCTGAGTTGATATCAGTATTAAAAACCAAAACCCATAAAGAAATTAGTGAGTTAATGAGTTTGAGCGATAACTTATCCGCCCTTAACTTAGAGCGATATAAGAACTGGAGTCCTAAATTCACTGCTAAAAACTCTCGCCCAGCGCTACTTGCTTTCAACGGAGACGTTTATGAGGGTTTAGACGCTTACTCACTGAGCCAGAAAAATCTTAAATGGGCTCAAGATCATTTGGCCATCTTGAGTGGTCTATACGGTGTACTCAGGCCCCTAGACAAAATGCAACCCTACCGTTTAGAGATGGGTACTAATCTTCAAAACGAAAGAGGAAATAATCTCTACAAGTTTTGGGACAACACAATCACAGAATATTTGAATACAAGACTTGCCCATGAGAAAAATCCAACTATTATCAATCTTGCTTCACAAGAATACTTTAAATCTGTTCAACTAAAGACACTCAATGCCAAAGTCATTGAATGTGTGTTCGAGCAAGAAAAATCAGGTCAGTTCAAAGTCATAAGTTTTCTAGCCAAACGCGCCAGAGGCCTAATGGCAAGGTTTGCAATTGAGCAACAAATAAAATCGCCCGAGACATTGCAAAAATTCAATTCAGAGGGGTATTCTTTCCAGGAAAATCTGTCAACCCCCGATCGACTACTTTTTAGGAAAAAGAGTAACTAATTTATTGACTCTTTTTTCTAAGAGATCACCTTCATAATTAGACACATTTCTTATTTTATTTTCCCTTTTTTTCATTAGTAAGTTAATGTCTCAAAACAATCCATCTCAGCCACAAATCACTAACTCAATTCAACCTAATAAAAGCGGTGAACTAGGAGAGTTAGGCAAAGCCTCCGCATACGTTACAACTTACTCCCCAGGTCTATTGTTTCCAATTGAGCGCGCTCCGACAAGACAGAGAATGGGGATCAAAGCTACTCCCTCTTTTTTAGGAGCTGATCTTTGGACCGCATACGAGCTAAGTTGGCTTAACATGCGTGGTAAACCAGAGGTCTGTATTGCGCGTTTGATCGTGCCCTGCGAATCAACTCACATCGTCGAAAGTAAATCGTTAAAACTTTATCTAAATAGTTTTAATTCAACCCGTTTTGAGAGCAAAGAAATTGTAAAAAAAACAATTGAACAAGACTTAACCCGAGCCATTTGGAGTGGCGTCTCACCAAAGGCTCAAGTATTTGCTCACCTCCTTACTCCCCAAGAGTTCAATACCCATTTGCCCCACGAACTCGAAGGTCTGAGTCTTGACCGTTTAGACCTTGAGTGCAGTATTTATCAACCAGATCCGAGTTTGCTGAGTGCAAATTTTAATGAGCAGCCCGTACAAGAAAGCCTCAAGAGCGATCTACTTAAAAGCAATTGCTTGGTGACAAGTCAACCTGACTGGGCGAGCTTACAAATAAGCTACTATGGACCGCAAATAGACCAAGCTGGATTACTTAGATATATTGTGAGCTTTAGAGATCACAATGAATTTCATGAACCCTGCGTAGAGCGCATCTTTAATGATATTTGGACTAAGTGCAAGCCCGCAGAACTAAGCGTATTTGCTTGTTTCACGAGAAGAGGGGGTGTAGACATAAGCCCCTTTAGGACAAGCAAACCTCAAGCTCTACCAAAGCACCATAGAACCGCACGCCAGTGACGATTATCCAAAAAGATTTCTTAACCCTAATAAAAATTGATAGCAGTTGCTTTGATTTAGAAAAGCTCTCGATTAAGTCCCACCTCCGAATCTGAGGTATTGCTTAGTTGAGTAACGCTCCAATCTTCCAGCTTGACTAAAGACCCCATTCGCACACCCAGTAGCCTTATCTTCTTTGATAAATCAACACGCTTTAATAGCTCGCCCGCAAATTTACGTATCTCCTTTGAGTCATTTGTAGGTAACTCAATCGTTTGGTCTCTCGTGACAGTTTTAAAATTATCATACTTGAGTTTGATACCGACAGTTCTTCCTAAATAGCCCTTGCGTTGCAAATCGTTTGAAACTTGTTCACATAATCTTGTGAAAATAGGAGTCAATCTTTCTTTATCCGTTGTAACGTGAAGATCGCGCTCAAATGTTGTCTCTCTACTTAGGCTCACAGGCTCACTGTGAGTCACAACACCTGATGTATCTCGTCCATTAGCGGCCTCAATCAACCATCTTCCGTAATTTTGTCCGAAATGTGCAATCAACTCATTTGGATTGAAAAGGGCGAGTTGACCAATCAGTGAGATACCAAGAGTTTTTAGTTTTTCATCTGTTTTAGGACCAATCCCATTTATCTTTCGGCAAGGTAGTGGCCAAATCTTAGTCTCTATATCGTGCTCATACAGGATGGCTATACCGTTGGGTTTATTAAATTCACTGGCCATTTTTGCAAGCAACTTATTTGGGGCGACTCCAATTGAGCAGGTCAGTTGAGTTGCCTGAAAAATACTTTTCTGTATAAGTCGCGCAAGGACAAGTCCCCCTTGTCTTTGACCACCAGGCGTTTGAGTAAAGTCTATATAAACCTCATCAACTCCTCTATCTTCCATCACCGGGGCAATTTCAGTAATGATACTTTTAAATAATCTTGAGTATTTTCTGTATTCCTCAAAGTCTACTGGCAACAAAATTGCCTCAGGACATAGGGCAGCAGCCTTCATCAATCCCATGGCTGAACCAATTCCAAAATGGCGTGCAGCATATGTCGCAGTTGTAATTACGCCTCTTCCGACATAATCTTTTAATCTAGGAAATACCTCAAGCGGATACTCTGAGAATGGAGCACTCCTCCAATCTTTTGAAGGATCGAGCTTTACTAAACGCTCCCAATAGCTGTCTTCACGTCTTCTAGATCCACCAATTACCACTGGAAGTCCCTTTAGTTGAGGGTACCTAAGTAGCTCAACTGACGCGTAAAAGGCGTCCATATCTAGATGTGCAATCCGCCTTACTAGCGGGACATCAAGACTTGTAGTGACATCAAGATTTTCTAAAAACTCGGATGCACTCATCTAAAACAAAAAGTGCCGTTAAATGAAATAAATGGACTCGTATTTAGGTTGGGAAAGTTCCAGGCAACAAAATGGAGGTGTCAATTTGGTCAATTCCAGTCTTACCGCAAAAAGCCATAGTTAAATCAAGCTCGTTTCGAATTAACTGCAAAGCTTTCGTCACACCTTGCTCGCCCATAGCACCAAGACCATATAAAAACGCACGACCGATGTATGTACCCTTTGCCCCTAATGAAACAGCTTTCAATACATCTTGTCCGCTTCTGATACCTCCGTCCATATGAACTTCAATTTGTGAGCCTACCTCACTAACTATACTAGGCAAGGACTCAATACTGGACTGAGCTCCATCTAATTGTCTGCCACCGTGATTAGAGACGATGATGGCATCTGCGCCACTATTCACTGCAAGACGTGCATCCTCAATATCTTGAATACCCTTAAGAATTAATTTACCTCCCCATTTTTTCTTGACCCACTCAACGTCATCCCAATTGAGGGCTGGATCAAATTGCTTAGCAGTCCAATCTGACAATGAACCCATATCGTCCACGCCTTTAACGTGTCCAACAATATTTCCAAATTCTCTGTTGTTTGTACCAAGCATACCTAAACACCACTTTGGCTTAGTCATCATATTCAAAATATTTGGAATCGTTAATTTAGGCGGAGCAGACAAACCGTTTTTAAGATCCTTATGACGCTGTCCCAAAATTTGAAGATCCAGTGTAAGCACTAAAGCAGAGCAATTGGCAGCTTTTGCCCTATCGATCAAGCTCTCTATGAATGCACGGTCTTTCATCACATACAACTGAAACCAAAAGGGATGCCCCTGAATCCCCTTTGAAACGGCCTCAATTGAGCAAATACTCATTGTTGACAAAGTAAAAGGGATACCAAACGCTTTGGCTGCCCGGGCGGCAAGAATTTCGCCGTCTGCGTGTTGCATCCCAGTAAGCCCAGTTGGGGCTATGGCGACAGGCATACTAACATCTTGGCCGATCATTTTTGAGCGAGTACTTCTACCCTCTAAATTCACAGCTACTCGCTGACGAAGTTTGATTTTTTGAAAATCACTCTCGTTGGCCTTGTAAGTGCTCTCTGTCCAACTACCGGAGTCAGCATAATCGTAGAACATACGCGGCACACGTTTTTGTGCAAGTCGTCTTAAATCTTCAATGTTGGTGATCACGCTCATATTTAATCTCTTTCTTTAAAGTGATTTTTTAGTCTGTCTATTTGCAATCTAATCTGTACGGGTGATGTGCCCCCCAGAGTAGAGCGGGCATTCAGCGAACCTTTAAGTGTTAAAACCTCAAATACATCTTTTTCAATGGAGGGATTAACCGCTTTTAACTCAGCTATATTTAATTCACTTAGGCCTTTATTTGAATCTTGAGCCAAACGAACAATTTTTGCTACAGCCTCATGTGCGTCTCTAAATGGCAGACCTTTTCTAACTAAATAATCAGCTAAATCTGTTGCCGTTGCATAACCCTTTAAAGCGGCCTCCTCCATAGCCTGAGCGTTAACCTGGATTCCACCGGACTTTACTCCAGTTTTAGCCTCTTCTTGACCGCCCATCATTTCATCAAAAATTCTGAGGGTATCTTTTAACGTATCAACCGTATCAAACAAGGGCTCTTTGTCTTCTTGGTTATCTTTGTTGTAAGCCAAAGGCTGGCCTTTCATCAAAGTTAACAATCCCATTAAGTGACCTACTACCCTGCCCGTTTTACCTCTTGCCAACTCAGGCACATCAGGATTTTTCTTTTGGGGCATGATAGAACTACCTGTTGTGAAGCGGTCAGATAGCTTTATAAACCCGAAATTTTGGCTCATCCAAAGCACCAACTCTTCACTCATTCTGCTAATATGAACCATACAAAGAGCGGCTGCAGAGGTAAACTCAATTGCAAAATCTCGGTCGCTGACAGCATCCAAGCTATTTTGGCAAACACAAGGCGCTCCCTCTTTGTCAACCATTCCTAGGGTTCGCGCTACTCGCTCTCGGTCTAAGGGGTAACTGGTACCCGCCAGCGCAGCGCTCCCTAAGGGCAAACGATTGACCCTTACCCGTACCTCTTTAAATCTCTCTAAATCTCTCCCGAGCATCTCCACGTAAGCCAACATGTGATGGGCAAAGGAGATTGGCTGAGCAACTTGGAGATGGGTGAAGCCAGGCATAACAACCTCCACATTGGCCTCAGCGACTTCAACCAAAGAGTGTTGAAAATGTTTTAGTAGATCACAGATCTCATCAATTTCATCTCTGAGCCAAAGCCTTACATCGGTTGCAACTTGATCATTCCTGCTGCGACCAGTATGAAGTCTTTTACCAGCGTCCCCCACCATTTGGGTAAGTCTAGCTTCAATATTTAGATGAACATCTTCCAGATCCAGTTTCCACTCGAATTGATTATTATGAATTTCCTCACTAATGCGTCGCATTCCTTTAACGATTTCATCATAATCAGTTGAACTAATTATTTTTTGATGTGCGAGCATCTCTGCATGCGCAAGTGAGCCCTCAATATCTGCACGCCACAAACGCTTATCGAAAGTGACACTAGAGGTGTACCGTTTGACCAATTCACTCATAGGCTCAGCAAAAAGGGCTGACCAGGATTGGGACTTTTTATCGAGTTGATTAGAAGACATAGCTAAGGATTTTAGCCTTAACTGCGAGAACTTTAGAATGACGTAAATTCTCTGATTCCAACTGATTCGACTACACTTATTAACAGTAAGATCTCACAAAACGCCCAGACTATGACGCCATGTTGATTCAAAGCCGATGCAAAACACTAAAATTGTTTTAACAAGACCTGAAAAAGAGTCCAAACACTGGCTTGATGGGCTTAAAGGAGCGGGCTTTGACGTCGTCAATTGGCCGCTAATTGAGATTGAACACCTGAATCCCAATCAAGCTTGCGAGGAAATCCTCTCAAATTTGGATACTTTTTCAGCAATTGCCTTTGTCAGCTCCAGCGCAGTTGATCATTTTGTCAGTTCAGTCCTGAACTTTAAAAACCTCACCCATACAGAGAAGTTTCCTTGGCCGAACCTTAAGTATTGGGCCACAGGGCACGGAACGGTGCAAGCCCTATTACGTGCCGGAGTAGATGAAAATAATATATGTATGCCAGCCAAAAATGCAGCTCAGTTTGATTCAATTGAGCTTTGGAGAGTAGTCAAGGACAGCTTAACTGAGAGCGACCTGGTTTTATTTGTAAGGGGTTTAAATGAAGAAGATCATCAAGCTTTAAACAAGGAGCAAAATTCTAGCTCTCAGCCCATTTCGCATAATCAAAATTTAGAGCCACCAACGGGTAGTAATTGGTTAATTTGGCAGTTAAAGCAACAAAATATACAAGTTCAATCCATTGAGGTGTACCGCAGAAAAATACCAAATTGGAGCGATGTGCAAAAATTAGATGCAATTGAAGCTTTAAAAAATAAGGCTATTTGGATCTTTAGTAGCTCATTGGCAATAGAGAATTTGGCAATCCTTTTGCCCCTAGAGGACTGCTCTAGGGGGTTTGCAGTTGCAACTCATGAGCGCATCGCATTAAAAGCAAAAGAAGTGGGATGGGGTGTTGTGTGCGTGTCACGACCAACGATAGTCGACATTATTAAATCACTAGAATTAATTCATATCAATTGAGTCCATATTTTGAACACATCCACAAACTCATCCCAAGATAAAAATACCAGCGACTTGAGCTCTAAAAAACTTCGTTGGCTATTTATTAGTCTTTTTTGTATTACGTCCTTAGCACTTTTTAGCGCACTTTTTTTATGGTCAAAACTATCAACGATTGAGCAGATATTGGCAAAGCAAAGTGCAGAATCTAATAGTCAATCTTTAGAGGCCAAGGTCAACTCAAAAGATGCTCAAGAATTAGCTCGTGAAACAGCAGCCAAGCTCGCACTCTTGGATGCAAAAGTGATGGAGGTGTCACTTCAACGAGCTCAACTTGAAGAGTTGATGGTTTCTCTATCACATACCAGAGATGAAAACTTGGTTAATGAAATTGAATCGGCTCTAAAACTAGCTGAGCAACAATCTCAACTGACAGGTAGTGCGCAGCCATTAATTTCCGCACTTAAAAACGCGGAGCAAAGAGTTGCTAAATCCTCTCAACCCAAATTAATTTCTATCGATAGGGCATTGATCAAAGACATTGATTTAATCAAATCTACTCCTGTATTTGACACCCCGAGTTTACTCATCAAATTAGACCAATTGACTCAAAAAGTTGTTGACTTGCCCCTTCTAAACGAGCCACAACCTAAAATAATTGAATCCAGCTCTAATGCATTTCCAGATGATCGAAATAACTCAGCAATGGATGCCGACAAGAAATTAACTGCTGAAAAGAGTTGGTCTCAATCTATCAGGGGTGCAGGGGCAATCGTAGATTCAGACCGTTGGTGGAATATTGTTTCAGTTCATATATGGGAACAAATTAAAGGCCTTGTACGTATCACCCGGATTGATCAACCCGAGGCAAGCTTACTGACTCCAAGTCAGAGCTATTTTCTTAAGGAAAATCTTAAACTGCGCACACTCAACGTGAAACTAAGTCTTCTTGCACATCAAATGAGTTCCTTCAAGACGGATTTGGTCGAGTGCGACAAGGAGCTAAACAAATACTTTGATATGCAATCAAAACAAGGTCAAAGTGTTTCAGCACTTTTGAAAGAAATTCACTCGCTTAGTATGCAACCGGAAATACCTGTGATACAAAATACATGGGCTGCAATAAGCGCGGCCTCCATAGGGCATTGAGATGAGAGCAGCCATTTGGTTTTTAACCCTCTTTAGTATCGCAGTAGCCCTAGCTATTGGGGCGCAGCACCCTGGTGGTTTGGTATCGATTTTTATGAGTGGTTACAGGATTGATTTATCAATTAACTTTGCAATACTCTTACTCATCGTAGGATTTGTAGTTTTGTATATATCAACTAGAGCGATATCTGTTTTATTCGACCTGCCCAAAGTCGCAAAACGTTGGAGACTTCAACAACGTGAGCGTCTTACACACGAGTGTTTACTCAGCGCACTTGAGCAACTCATGACGGGTAGGTACGTTCGCTCAATAAGCTTCGCAAATCAAGCCATTGAGAGTGCCGACTCGTTGGTCAATCTTTCTGAGGATGATGTTTCAACTCCCAGATACATGACTCAATTAATAGGTTTAGCACATCTAATAGGAGCTGAGAGCGCACATGCACTAAGAGACTTTAAAACACGAGACACACACCTCCAATCACTTTTAAATAAATTTCCTACACCAGGCTTATCCAATAGTTTTGAGATCAGGGAGGCCTCCCTTATCTCTGCGGCACGTTGGTCTATAAGCGAAGCTGATCCCCTTGGTGCCCTAGCTTGGCTAGATGAATTAAAAGGTGGGGTTGCAAGGCGTACCTTAACGCTCAGGCTTAAGCTCAAATCAGATCGACTTGCAAAACACCAAAAAGCCGCACTGGAGACCGCTAGACTACTTAATAAGCACGGCGCCTTCTCAGACAATGCAGCAAAAGGGTTACTCAAAAGTCTTTGTATTTCGAGTATCGAAGACTGTAACGAACCAGAGCAACTAAAACAAACTTGGAGAATATTTAACGTCAACGAGAAATCCTTACCAGATGTTGCTATACAGGCTGCAGAGAGGCTTATAAAGCTAAAGGGGGATCCTCAAACAGCGTTAGCATGGGTCTCACCGGCATGGGATAACTTAATCAACAAGACGGCAGCTCTATCTAGTGAACAAACAGAGAGACTCATTAAAACTTTGTCTGATATCTTAAAAGAGTTGGGACCTGATAAAAGTTGGCTTGCAAAAGTAGATCATGCTCGCGCCTCTAAGCCAACTGACCCTTACCTGCAGTTTTTAAGTGCGATGGTTTGTATGCATAACGGTTTATGGGGGAAAGCACAGCAATTGATGCAAGAGGCCTCTCTTAATTTAAGCAAGCCCAGCATGAAAAAACAAGCTCTGCTAACTCTTGCTGAATTGGCGCTACAAAGAGGCGACGAAGGTGGAGCTAATACACTTTGGAAAAAAATTGCATTGATGGGTTAAATTACAAAACATCACAAACAAAAAAAAGAGGAGACTTTTAAATCCCCTCTCTTTTAAACCTCTAATGGATTTAATTAGATTCCAATACTGATATCAGATAAATTTTTGCGGGTCTCAACTAATATTAGAGGTCCCTCATCTACCACTATCACGGGTGGTCTTGGTCTTGGAACATGAATCGGCTTTGGCTCAGAGTTAATGATCATTTGAACCTGGGCGATACGCTCTGGGTTACTGTTGACCCACTCAAGTCCAGAGGTCCTGGCCATTTGTACAAGGTGATCAACCGGTAGATCGTAACGCTCAACTTTAGGCATTTCTGCCTTAATTGGGGATTTATCCACTGATGAATGGGCTTGATCTGTTGCTGAGTGAAAAGCTTGCCCAGACTCAACCTGCGATTCAGTACCCATGTGGGTTTGCTCCGCATTGGACACAGAGTCGCCGTTAGACCGATCTTGTCTTTCACGACGCTCGCGTCCATAGCGATCTCTAGATCTGCGGTCACGACGTTCCTCTACGCGCTCCATATCAACACCTGCAGCTGCACCTTGCGAAGCAGTGGCGGCAAGGTTATTGGGATCTTGTTCTAAAGCAGCTCCCTCGGCATTGGTCTCTTGAGTGCGGGGACGTCTTGGTTCACGACCTTCAGATCTTTCACGTCTTCTAGGACGCTCAGACTTCTCATTCAAAGGAACATTAGGCGTTGAATTGAGTTGCTCAGGCATTTTTTCAACTTGGGCTCCCTCTAGTGGCAATGATTCCTGGTTAGCCCGATCTCGTTGCTCTCTTGGTTCTCTGCTTGAGGGGCCAGACTGATTTCTTTGTCCCTGATTTCTGCCTTGTCCGTTTTGATTAGAACGCCCCTCTGTTCGCTCTGGTCTAGCGTCTACGCGCTCGGGTTTCTCTGATCTTAATTGAGGTTTATCAGATCTATCGGATTTATCTGATCGTTCAGCTCCTCTGTCTCCTCTGTCGCCTCTTTCATTTCTTCTGCCTGAGCCTCTGCGCCCATCTCCTCTTTGGCCCCCCTCTCTTGGTGGTCGGGCTGAGGTACGTTGACCGTCCTTATTCTTGTCTACAGTTTCAGGTTTCAACTCCTCTGTTGCTGGCTTAGATTTAAATAAATTTTTAAACCAACTTACAAATCCCGAGTCAGCACTTGCATGCTCTTTCTTTGCCGTATCAGTCTTAGGGGCAGCTTTATTTGCTTTAGGCTCAGCGATAGGAGCCGGTGCATCTGGCAAAACTCCCTTGATAACTGGTGTTTGTCGATTTGTTGGCTCTTGAGCACGACGGGTCACTGAAGTTGGATCTTCAATTTCCTCTACCATTTTGTAACTGGTTTCTACGTTATCGAGTCTTGCGTCATCGTGCTTGAGACGCTCTAACTTGTAATTTGGAGTTTCAAGAGATTTATTGGGAATCAACAAAACATTAATGCGTTGTTTGATTTCGATTTTTGCGATCTCTGTACGTTTTTCGTTAAGCAAGTAAGAAGCAACTTCAACTGGCACCTGAGCATAAACTGCAGCAGTGTTATCTTTCATGGATTCTTCTTGGATGATACGAAGAATCTGAAGAGCAGAGCTCTCTGAATCCCTGATGTGACCTGCACCCCCGCATCTCGGGCATGGAATTGAAGCCCCCTCAGACAAGGCGGGACGAAGTCTTTGTCGACTCATCTCAAGTAAACCAAACTTACTGATGCTTCCAAACTGAACTCTTGCTCGGTCTTGTCTTAGTGCATCACGGAGTCGGTTTTCAACTTCGCGACGGTTCTTGGACTCCTCCATATCAATAAAGTCAATCACTATCAAACCGCCCAAATCGCGAAGCCTCATTTGCCTAGCTACTTCATCTGCGGCTTCCAAATTAGTTCTGGTCGCGGTCTCCTCAATATCTCCGCCTTTGATGGATCTAGCAGAGTTGACATCCACAGAAACCAAAGCCTCGGTGTGATCTATAACGATTGCACCACCGCTTGGCAAAGTGACTGTTCTTGCATAAGCGGATTCAATTTGGTGTTCAATTTGAAAACGACTAAAAAGTGGCGTGTCATCTCTGTAACGCTTTACACGCTCTGCGTGCTCTGGCATGACGTGCGACATGAACTGAGCTGCTTGCTCATACAGATCGTCTGTATCTATTAAGATATCTCCGATCTCAACGTTGAAATAATCTCGAATTGCTCGAATGACTAAGCTGGATTCTTGATAAATCAAGAACGCGCCTTTGTTGGCTTTTCCAGCGCCATCAATAGCGTTCCAAAGTTTTAATAAGTAGTTAAGATCCCACTGAAGCTCTGCAGCTGTTCGCCCAATGCCAGCTGTGCGGGCAATGATTGACATACCGTTAGGGTATTGCAACTGATCCATAGCTTCTTTGAGCTCTGCACGGTCATCACCCTCAATGCGTCGACTGACACCGCCGCCCCTTGGGTTGTTAGGCATCAAAACAACATATCGACCAGCGAGTGATATGAAAGAGGTTAGTGCAGCACCTTTGTTGCCTCGCTCTTCTTTCTCAACTTGTACCAGAATTTCCTGACCTTCCTTGATTACGTCTTGAATACGGGCTTGACTTGGAGCGATGCCAGAGGAGAAATACTGCTTGGATATTTCTTTAAACGAGAGAAAACCGTGACGTTCCTCGCCGTAATCCACAAAACACGCCTCAAGTGAGGGCTCAACACGAGTGACTACGGCCTTGTAAATATTACCTTTGCGCTGCTCTCGTCCTTCAATTTCGATTTCATAGTCTAATAATTTTTGACCATCTACGATCGCCAAGCGTCTTTCTTCAGCTTGGGTTGCATTAATTAGCATCCGTTTCATGATGCGTTCCTTTATCTCAAACAATACATACCCCATAACGGGATGAACAATGCCCGAGTCTATGAAACTAAAAACGAATGGAAAGAGAAGTGAAGCTTTGAAACCAAAGCGCGCTTTAAATACCTTTTAGGGGCTATGGCGCGTAGGTGTTTTATGCTTTTGGATAGGAGCGAGCCGTGCTCGAGTGATGGGGGCATAAAGCCCTTTTAAACTCTGTACAAGGTTTTTGCGTGCAATGACGCGCTTAGCCCTACTAACATGCGAAAACACTTCGCAGTTACTAAATAGTTCTAGCATCATGATCAACAAAAACATAGCTGTCGTTACTCGCTTTTTTCCGCTGTAGCTTCATCTGTTTATGACGCTACAACTTCGTTAATTCCGTTCAAGTTTCTAAAATCATCGGCTCTACATGAGGATTTGCATCAAACTGCCAAAACGTTGGTCAGGGCATACAAATAAATAACTCACATGGCATCGACTTCGCAACGGCCATTCTCGTGCTCTAATCTCTTATTCAAATCAAGCACTTAGAGAACAGATCGCTGGTAATGAA
>Ga0164296_1004424_pt1 | contig 12791 bp, 9 predicted proteins | sample GEODES057metaG_FD_113533 | JGI IMG/M metagenome (GOLD analysis project Ga0164296, IMG submission 113533) | Dystrophic lake water microbial communities from Trout Bog Lake, Wisconsin, USA - GEODES057 metaG | ecosystem: Environmental > Aquatic > Freshwater > Lake | place: USA: Trout Bog Lake...
CATGGTGCGCGAGTGGGGCATGTCCAAGGAGATCGGCCCGATGGCCTGGGGATCCAACAACCAGGTCTTCTTGGGTGAGGACCTGATGCACACCCGCGACTACTCCGACCACACCTCGCAGATCATCGACGACGAGGTCGAGCGCATCCTGCGCGAACAGGAGTCCCGCGCCATCGAGGTGCTCACCCTGCACCGGCGCGGCCTCGAGGCGCTGACGCGCGCCCTCCTGGAGAACGAGACCATCGACGGCGAGTACGCCGCGCGCCTCATCGACGAGGCCCACGGCGAGCCGGTGCACCCGGTCGGGTCGAAGACCGTGAGCTCCCTCGGCCTGGGTCAAGCCCTGGCCGGCGAGTCGGGCGAATCGGCCGCCGAGGCCCCGGTCCCTTCGACACCGGTCCCCTCGACACCGGCCGCGGCGACGCCGCAGTGGCAGCCGCCGACCCTACCCTCCGTTTAGCGCGGGGGCCAGGATCTGGCCCGCCGGCGAGGTTTCCAGCGTGGCGCTCACCGACCAGGTGGCGGACGTTCCCGAGATCACCAGCGTGGCGCCGCGCAGGTGGTCGCGCCCGCCCAACAGCTGACCGAGCGAGACGCTCGCCCCCGCCGTGACCTGGGTGGAGCCCGTCGAGACCACCCGCCCCTGGCGGATGAGGCTCCAGGTCGCGATCGAGGTCGCGCGTCCCACGTTGGTGAGCGTGGCCTGCGCGAAGCCGCGGCCGGTGACGTCGGCCAGCACGGGACGCTGCAGCGCGCTCGCGAGCGGACTGAGGTGCAGCCCCTGCACGACGCCGGTCCCCAGGGTGACGTCCACCGCTTGGGTGGATGACATCCTCACCAGCGCCTCCCCCGCCGCGGGGATCGCGGTGTTGGGGGTGATGGTCACCACGGTGCTGTGATAGGGCGCCACGACGGTGGCCTGGGGGGCGATGGTGAAGCCCTTGAGCTTCACCTCGAAGGTGACGGTGGCCTGCGCCGGACCGGGGTTGGCCACGCGCAACTGGGCCAGGACCTTGTCCGCCGTGCTCACGAGGGGGAAGACGCCGCTGGTGGCGACCTGGGTGGAACCGGGGTTGATGGAGGCGCCGTGGCGCTCGATCTGGTCCTCCACGACCACCAGCGATCCGCGCAGGACGCTCACCTGCGCGCCGAAGTTCTGGGTCGCCACCACCTCGTCGCCCAGGTTCAGGGTCAACTCGGCGTGCGCGCCGACGCTCACGCCCTGCAGGGCGGCCGGCGACAGGAAGCCCGTCTTGGAGAAGGTGGTCACGTTGAAGACGGCCGCCGTCGCCGTGGGGTTGTAGATGCTCAGCACCGCCGAGGAGCCGACGGTGGAGTCGAAGCCCGACCCGTACCAGTTGGTCAGGCCCGCGCTCGTGCAGGGCGCCGAGGCGCCGCTGGCGGTCACGACCTGGTCGGCCACCACCCCGCCGCCGTCGATCTGCGCCGAGAGGGCGTAGGTCGCGCCCACCACGAGGTTCGTGGGCGTCACGGGCTGGCGGCCGTAGGCCGGCAGGGTGAAGGCGGTGGCGACGGCCGAGGTCGCGCCGGTGGCCACCGCGTGCACGACGACATGACGGACCTGATCGGTCGTGTTGATGTAGACGACCTCGCCGCGCAGGCCGTTGCGGGCGTTGGTGAGGCCCGTGCAGTACAGCGCGCTCGACTGGGCGCCGGGCACCGGCCCCGAGGTGCCGGGCTGGACGTTGTGGGGGTGGCTGCGCACGTTGAGAACGCCGGTCAGCGCCACCAGCACCGTGACGACCGTCACGAGGACCAGCGGCGGCCTACGCATCGGGGGCCTCCGACCTGCGGGCCGCGCGCACGGCGCGGGTGTGACGGGCGCGCGGGCGACCGGTGAAGAGCCACTCGAGGCGGTGCACCCAGCCGAATCCCAGCCAGATGATGCACCACAAGAAGAGGGTGAAGCCGGCCAGCACGCCGTTGAAGGGGAAGCGGTTGAGGTGCAGGCGCACCACGACCGGAAACTTCGAGGAGGGCAGCAGGTAGGCGCCGGCCCAGCCGTCGAGGCTGCTGCGCGACACGCCCGCCCCGTTCGCCGAGAGGGAGAAGGCGTCCGCGGGGGCCTGGCCGACCTCGATCTGGTAGCCCCCCGGCAGGGTCGCGCGGTTGGTCACCGGCGACATCACCGACGTCCAGGGGCGCGCCGTCGAGGCGCGCACCCGCACGACGCCCGAGAACTGGGCGTTGGCGTAGACCTCGACCGTCGGCGTGGAGAGCTCCAGCGCCAGGTCCGTCTGCGAGCTGAGCGAGGGGACCAAGGTGGCGGGCACGGTGCGCACCGGCGAGGACTGGACCCCTTCGAGCTGGGGCGCCGAGGCGTTCATGACGACGATGGCCGAGATGCCGGCCGGGGAGAGCAGCTGGCCGAGATTCACCGTGCGCCCCTCGAGCGCCTCCTTCACCGCGGTGATCACGACGTCGGCGGTGCCCGAGGCCGGCGACGCGAAGAGGTTGTCGCCGCCGGGCAGCCCGTCGAAGGAGGTCGCGGCGGCCAGGCCGGGCGCCACGGTCCAGCCCGGCACCGGCAGGATCGACGGATCACCCAGCCAGAGCACGCGGTACTGCGTCGCGCTGGCCGGCGCGAGGGTCGAGAGGGACTCGGCCACCGAGGTGCTCGGCAGGTTGAAACGGCCGCTGCCGAGCTCGACCAGCCAGGCGAGGGGCGCGACCACCAGCGCGGCGCTCACCACCAGCGCGGAGATCTGACGCCACCCGAAGCCCGCCGAACGCAGGTCGTTCTCGAGGGCGGACACCGCCACTGCCGCCAGCGTCGCGAGCATCACGCCGTAGAGGGCGAGGAGCACGTCGATGTCGGGGGTGAAGGAGCCGAGCCAGTGGTGGTCGCTGAGGGTCACCAGGAGCAGGCTCAGCGCGGCGATGACCGCCGCCTTCGACGCCAGGGAGCGTCGCAGTTCGCGAGCTAGCAGCAGCGCCGCCACCGCGAGCAGCGGCCAGATCCACCCCCAGGGCGTCGAGCCGAACGACCCGTCCACCCCGCGCAGGAGATCGGTGAAGCTCGGGGCGCTCCAGGGGCCGCGCACCGCGCCGAAGACCTGGGGGGCCCGCCGGCCGGCGACCACGGTGTCGATCGTCAAGGGCAGCAGGAACACCGCGACGTTGACGATCAGCGCGCCCAGCAGTCGCCAGGGTCGACCGGCGCTCGTGTCGTCGGGCTCGAGCCAGCGCGCCAGGGTGACGCCCACCACGACCAGGACGACCACCACCAGGGTCGCCGGGGCCATCGCGCTCACCAGGGCGATGGTCATGATGGCGCTCATGCGCTGACCCGCCTCGGTCGTGCGCCAGCCCCGGTGGCCGAAGGCCACCGCCTGGCCGTAGGGGACGCTGCGGAAGCCGGGCACGTCGAGCAGGTCGAAGAGCCGACGCACGATGAAGGGAAGTCCGGCGACCACCGCCAGCACGTCGATGCGGCCCTGTCCGATCATGTTGAGCCCCGTCGGCAGCGCCAGGTAGGCGAGCACCGCCGCCAGGCGGGCGCGGTTCGAGACGCGGCCCTTGAGGAGACGCGCCACGCCGATGGCGCCCAGCGGCACCGCCCCGATCAGCGCGAGGCGCGGCAGGACGCCCATGCGCCCGAGCACGAAGGTTCCCGCGAAGGCCACGATGCCGTAACCCGGCGTGCCCGGCGCCGCACTCCCCACCCCGTTGGGACTCCACGAGGCGAAGAAGTGCCGCCAGGTCGACCACCACGAGTCGAGGGGCGCGAGGCGACCGACCAGGGGCAGGTGCATGGCGACGAGGTTGCGCGAACCCAGCGCCCACAGCAAGGCCAGGGCCACCACCACGAGCGCCTGGGAGCGAAACGAGGTCAGGAAGTTCGAGGGCCGCACCCGGCCCTCGTGTAGACCGATCCCCTCGTCGAAGACCTCGTCCTCGGCGAAGGCGGCGGCGAAGCCCACCCCGTCGGGGGTCTCCCCGCTCGGGCCCTCCGTCTCGGCCATCGCGTCGGGCAAGATGCCGCGTGCGCTCTCGAAGCCCTCGCGCAACAGGACCAGGAAGAAGCGCTTGAGACGACTGGCGCCGGCGTCTTGGAGGCGCAGCAACTGCGCGTCGGACAAGACCCCGGTCGCGTTGCGCTGGCGACGCCGCTCGCGCAGGCGGCGCCGGTTGCGCGCGAGGAAGGTCCACGAACCCGTGATCGCGCCGATGCGGTCGACGTCGCGACCGACCAGGGCGAGGATCAGCTCCATCAGGTCCATCACCAGCAGGGTGAGGAGCGTCAGGCGCGCTCGCCAGTAGCGCCAGCCGGTCGCGACCACTAGCAGCTGGTGACGGCGCTGCAGGAGCGAGCGCGACACGCCGCGCGTCGCGCGGGCCGACGTCGGGCGCTCGCCCGTGGCGATGGTCTCGCGGTGCGCGACCCGGGCCTGGGGGGCGACGATGATGCGCGCTCCGGCGACCTGGGCGCGCCAGCACAGGTCCAGGTCCTCGCCGATTAAGGGGATCAGGGGGTCGAAGCCGCGCAGGGTGCGAAAGAGGTCGGTGCGCACCAGCGTCACGCCACCCGGCGCGACGAAGACGTCGCGCTCGAGGTCCTGTTGCCCGTGGTCGATCTCGCCGGCCTCCACGCGATCGCGCACCACGCCGAAGCGGTCGCAGGTCTGGCCCACGTGGGTCAGCACCAGGGGGTCGTCGTAGGAGACGAACTTCGGCGTGACGATGCCGGCGTTGGTGCGAAAGGCCGCTTCGACCATGAGCCCGACGCAGTCGCTGTCGAGACGCACGTCGTCGTGGCAGAACAGGAAGAAGGCGGCGCCGTCCACCATCAGCGAGGCCTCGTTACACGCGGCGGCGAAGCCCAGGTTCTCGTCGAGGACCCGGACGAAGGCCAGGGGGGCCACGGCGGCGACGCGAGTGGCGACGTGCTCGTCCGTCCCGTTCGCCACGACGAGCAGGCTGAGTTCCTCATAATCCTGGGCGACGATCGAGGCCAGAGCAGCCTCGAGGCCGGGGCCCGGACCAGTGGTAACGACGACGGCCACGACGGCCGGGGCACGTGTTTCCATCAGTACGTCAAGGCTAGTTCTTTGGCCTTCGGCGACGGGGTCAGCCCGCGTGCCAGCGGGTATCAGCCGCGTCCCGCGCTAGGGACGGCGCTGCGCGGCGATGACGTCGTCGAGGGACTGCGCGAGCGAGAATTCGGGCTCCCAGCCCGTGGCGTCGTGCAGTTTGGCGAAGCTGCCCCGGCTGACGGGCACCTCGACGGGGCGCAGCAGGTCGGGGTCCACGAGCATCTCGAGCTGGGGGTTGATGCGCCGGCGCAGTTCTTCGGCCACGTCCGACAGGGCGATGTCGTGGCCGGAGGCGACGTTGTAGACCTCGCCGGGTCGGCCCCATTGCGCGGCCAGGCGGTAGGCGCGCACCACGTCGCGCACGTCGGAGAAGTCGCGACGCGTCGTGAGGTCCCCCACCATGATGAAGTGCATGCCCTGGGCGGTGGCGTCGAGCATGCGACGCACCAGGGCGGGAACCACGAAGTTGGTGGACTGGCCGGGTCCGATGTGGTTGAAGGGCCTCATGATCACGACGGCCTGTTGGCGCGAGCGGACCGCTTCGCGGGCGACGAGTTCGGCTTCGAGCTTGGAGGTCGAGTAGGGATTGGCCGGTCGGGTGGGCGACGTCTCACTCAGCGGCAGCTCCTCGGGCGACACCACCCCGTAGACCTCGGAGGAGCTCACGAGGACCACGCGCGCCTCGGGCGACACCTCGTGGGCCGCGTCGAGCACGTGCGCAGTGCCGAGCACGTTGACCCGCGTGAACTCGGCCGGCCGCGACCACGATTCGGCGACGCTGGTCATCGCCGCCAGGTGGTAGACGACGTCGGGCCGGGCCGCTTGCAGGGCGGCGCTCAACGCGGCGCGGTCGGTCACGTCGACCTCGCGGTCGATCACCACCACCTCGTCACCACTGTCGCTCAGGTGTCGGGCCAGGTGTCCGCCGACGAAGCCCCGCCCTCCCGTGATCACTGCTCGCACGTCACTCTCCTCGTGCTGAATGGTAGGCGACCAGGTGCTGGTCCACGCAGCGGTCCCAGGTGAAGGCCTCGGCGCGCGCGCGCCCCCGAGCGGCCATCGCGGCGCGCTCGGCGCTCGACTGCGACGAGAGGGCGATCATCGCGTCGGCGAGCTCGCGCTGCGATCCCGACTCAATCAAGACCGCGGCGTCGCCCGCGACCTCTTCCATCACCGTCGCTCGCGTGGTCACCACCGGCACCCCGCTCGCCAATGCTTCGAGGACCGGCAGGCCGAAGCCCTCACCGCGCGAGGGGTAGAGGGCCGCCAGGGACCCGCGCATGAGGGGCGCCAGGGCCTCGTCGGGCACGAAGCCCAGGCGATGGATGCGCGAAGCGGCGGAGTGGGTGGCGAGGCGGGCTTCCACCTCGGCGACGCCCCAACCGTGCTGGCCCGCGAGCCAGAGTTCGACGTCGTGGTCGCGGGCGGCGACCTGGTGGAAGGCGTCGAGGAGGACGTCGATCCCCTTGCGAGGTTCGAAGGTCCCGACGAAGAGGAAGTAGGGCCGCTCGCTCACCAGTCCGTGTCGCGCGAGGACGTCGCCGTCACCGGCGGCGTCGAGGGAGAAGCGCTCCAGGTCCACCCCGAGGGGGGCCACCACGACGGGGGCGTGGCGGGGCAGCAGTTCCTCGATCAGGCGCGCCGTGTAGTGGCTGACCGAGATGATGGCGCGGGCGTGGCGGGCCGAGTAGCCGATGGCCCGACGGAAGAAGGCGACCTTGGAACGTTCGTGCCATTCCGGGTTGGTGAAGAAGGTCATGTCGTGGATCGTCACGACGGTCGGAGTCGAACCGCGACGCGGCATCGTGTAGTGGGGCCCGTGCCACACGTCGGCGCGGCGCGCGGCGGGCGAGTCGCCCAGGCGGTAGGCCTCGTAGAGGAGGCGCAGCGCCCGATTGTCGGGCACCGTGGCCACCACCGCGGCGTCGCGCGAGTACTCGTGCCAACGCGCCTCGTCGCCGCGACGGGTGACGAGGGTTGTGTCGAGCCCCCGTCCCGGCAGACGTCGGGCCAGCTCGACGACGTAGCGACCCGCGCCGGCCGGCTGGTTGGGCACGGCCGAGGTGTCGAGGGTGAGCTTCACTGCCAGGCCTTCAGGTGGTCGAGCGCGCAATTGTGCCAGGTCATCTCCGCCACCGAGTCGCGGCGGCGGGCGCGACTGGCCTCGTCGTCGCCCCTCTCGAGGCTGGCCACGAGACCCGCGGCGATCGAGTCCTCGTCGAGGGGGTCGACGGTGTCGACCTCGGGGTTGCCCTCGACGCTCGGACAGTTGCGCGAGGCGACCACGCGCGAGCCCGCGTGCAGGGCCTCCACCGGCGGCAGTCCCCAGCCCTCGGCCCGCGGGACGTAGGCGCAGACCGTCGCGTCGCGGTACAGGCCCAGCAGCAAGGAGCGGTCCACCAGTCCCAAGATGACCGCGTCACCGGTGTCGACGTGACCCCATCCGGGGGGTCCGGCCATCACCAGGGGGCCGACGCCGTCGTCGAAGGCGCGCGCCGCGCGCTGGCCGCGCACGAGACGCTCCACGTTCTTGCGAGGCTCGCGGGTCCCGGCGTAGAAGGTGTAGGGGCCCTTCACGCCGTGGATCGCCAGGTAGTCGCGCACCCGCTCGGCGCTGGCCGGCTCCGTCGAGGTGTCGTCGACCCCGAGGCGGGCGAAGCCGATCCGGTCGGGGTCGATGCCGATCTGGTAGAGACGCACGCCCAGGCGCGGCGAGGTGGTGATGATGCGAAGTTCCTCTCGTCGCAACAGCAGTTGCAGCCGCGCCTCGTGGAAACGGATCCCGTTGGGCGTCGAGGACTCGGGCTCGTCGCGCCAGAGCAGGTCGTGCATCGTCACCGAGTGGACCGCGTCGTCGGCTCCGCCGGCGAAGGGGCCGGCGATGGAGGTCGCGTGCACCACGCTCGCGTCACGGGGCACGCCGAAGGGGTAGCGCGGCCAGAGCATGGTCAGCGGGCGCAGGCCGAGCGCGGAGTGGCGCACCTCCACCGCGAGGCGCTCCACTTCGACGCGCCGTCCGCGCGGCGCCACGCCCACCACCTCGACGTGCTGATCGACGCTGACCAGACCCTCGACCAGGCCGCGGACGTAGCTACCGATCCCGCCGGGCTGGGGACGGTAGAGCTGGTCCACGCTGATGGCGACGCGCGCTCTCACACCCGGCTCCTCATGGCGACGTCGGCGTAGAGGTTGGCGTAGGCCGACGCCACGTGCCAGGGCGAGAAGTCCTCGGCGCGCGCCAGCCCGGCCGCGCGCATGATGGCGCGGCGCGCCTCGTTGCTCCAGAGTTCCTCGAGCGTGGCGACGAGGTCGTCCTCGTCCGGCACGAGGGCCGCGGCGCCCCCGAGGAGCTCGCGGTTGATCGCGGTGGCGAGCGACACGGTCGGCACCCCGGCGCCCAGCGCCGCCACGGCGAAGGAGGGGAAACGGGCGCCGTCGCTGATGTGGGCGACGCAGCGCGCCTGGCTCAGCGCCTCGGCGCCACGGCGGCGCTCGACGAAGTCGGCGGCCACACCCGTCGCTCGCAGGCGCTGGATGACCGCGGTGCTGGCCACGACGACGAAGGGGGCGCCGTGGCGTTGGGCGAAGGCCGCCAGGTCCTTCGACATGCCTTCGAACTGGTGGGTGTTGCCGGTGACGCTCACCACGAGCGCGCGGCCGTCGACCGTTCGCTCGACGCGGCCCACCGGCGGGCGAACCACCACGATCTCGGCGCGCTCGAGTCCGAGGGCCTCCATCGCCTCGTGGCGCGCGGCCCGGCTCGACACCACCAGCGTCGCTCCCCGGGCGACCGCGCGACGCAACTGGCGGACCCGACTCTTGGTCCCGCCCTCACGCAGGGGACGAAGGTCGTCCACGGAGATGAGCAAGGGGGTGTGGCGGGTGGGCGGCGTCGAAGGGCCGGCCACGTGGATCACGTCGAGACGGCCCAAGAGGTCGTCGATGGGGCGACCGCGGCTGTGGCGCCACCACGGCGCCCAGAACACCCGGGCGCGCAGCCGGGTCTCGCGCTCCGAGGTCACCGCCGACTCGGTGCGAAAACAGGTCAGGAGCAGGTCGTCGCGCTCCGCCAGGGCCTGGGACAGGTCGGACATGGAATTGCTCATCGACTCCAGAGAGCCGTCGAGGTCGAGCCCCACGCGCAGGCGGCGGTCACTCACGAGGCCAGGGCCTTCTCGCGCACCCGGGTCGTCCACCCCGGCCACAGCTCCTTGGCCCACGGTCCGAACTCCACCGTCGAGGTGGCGCTCAGCACCAGCCCCTCCTCGAGGTTGACGAGCACCAGTGAACCGCTGCGACCGAAATGCCCGAAGGACGCAGACGGCCAGTCCCCCATCCAGTGATGATTGTCGCCGCGCAACTGCACTCCCAAGCCCCACGGGCAGGGGTCGAAACGGCCGAAGCCCGGCAGCACGCCCGCGAGCGCGCCGAAGGCGTTCGCCACCGTATGGTCGCGTCGGAGCGTCGAGACGAGACCGGGCGTCACCCACTCGCGGGCGAAGCGGTGCAGATCGCGGGTCGAGCCCCACAGGCCCTCCGACGCCCGACCCCGCAGTTCGAGACTGTCGAGGCCGAGCGGCGCGGCGACTCGCGTGCGCAACCAGGGCCAGACCTCGTTCCCGGCCAGTCGTGTGGCGGCGAGATCGATGCCGAGGTTCGAATAGACGCGACGCGTGCCCGGGGCGCTGACGGGGTCCCCCTCTTCGAGACCGAGTCCGCTGGCGTGCGCCAGGAGGTGGGCCAAGGTCGACCCGGGCGGCCCGAGGGGCTCATCGAGACTCGCGCACCCCTGCTCCACCTCCACCGCCGCGGCCATCGCCGTCACGAGTTTGGTCACCGAGGCCCAGGGGCGCAGCTCGTCGAGCTCGCCCCACTCCCCCGTCTCCTCCCACGCGCCCCGGCGCCAGCGAGAGACCATGACGGCGGGTTCTCCCGGCCACTGGTCGCGGAGCGTCGGGTTCACGACGTCCAATCTACCGGGGCGACCTAAAGTCTCCGGGGTGATCACTGTTCTGAGCGGCGGCGTGGGCGCGGCCCGACTGCTGCGCGCGCTGCGCCGACACGATGCCGACGCCGACCTGGCCGCGGTGGTGAACGTCGGCGACGACCTCGTGCTGCACGGCCTCACGATCTGTCCCGACCTCGACACCATCACCTACACGCTCGCGGGAGCCAACGACGACGAACGCGGCTGGGGGCTCGCCGGCGAGACCTGGCGGGTGATGGAGCGCCTCGGCGAACTCGGGGGTGCGTCGTGGTTCTCGCTGGGCGACCTCGACCTGGCCACCCACCTCTACCGCAGCCAGCGCCTGGCCGAGGGCGCCACCAAGACCGAGGTCAGCGCCGAGCTCGCTCACCACTTCGGCCTCGACGTCAGCCTCTGGCCGGTCAGCGACGACGCGCTGGCCACCGAATTCGACACCGAGGTCGGCCCGCTCAGCTTCCAGGAGTACTTCGTGCGACACCACCACAGCGTTCGCGTGAACGCCGTGACAGTGCGCGGGGCGCCAGAGGCCCGCCTGAGCGAGGGGGCTCGAGTCGCCCTGGAGGGCGCCGAGCGCATCGTCATCGCGCCCTCGAACCCCCTGATCTCCATCGACCCCATCTTGCAGGTGCCCGGCGTGCGAGAGCTGCTCGCGCGCCGCTCCCGCGACGTGGTGGCGGTGTCGCCACTCGTCGCAGGTGCGGCCCTCAAGGGGCCCGCCGACCGCTTGATGGGCGAGCTGGGCTGGCGCGTCGACGCGGTGGGGGTGGCGGAGTTCTATCGTGGCCTCATCGGCACCATGGTCATCGACGTCGTCGACGAGGCGCTCGCCGACGAAGTGGCGGCCACCGGCTGCGACGTGCGGGTGACCACCACCGTGATGGCCGACCCGCGCCACGCCCTCGCCCTGGCCGAGGCGGTGCGGGCGTGAAGGAACTGCGTCTCTTCGCCCTGGCGGGCGTGGGAGAGATCCACGAGGGCGATGACCTCGCCGCCGCCCTGCTGGACGCCCTCGACCGCGGCGGTCACCGCCTCGAACACCACGACGTGGTCGTCGTGACGTCGAAGGTCGTCTCGAAGGCCGAGGGTCGCGTCGTGCCCTTCGACGGTACCGAGGTCCATCGTGAGGCCCTCATCGCCCAGGAGTCGGTGCGGGTCTTGCGCCGGCGAGGGCCCCTGCGCATCACCGAGACGGTCCACGGCTTCGTCAACGCCAACGCCGGCATCGACCACTCGAACACCGCCGAGGGGACTGCCGTCCTCCTGCCCCGCGAGCCCGACCGCTCGGCGCGTCGACTGCGCGCCGACATCGCGCGCCGGCGCAACGTCGAGGTCGGGGTGGTCATCACCGACACCTTCGGACGAGCCTGGCGCAACGGCGTGGCCGACGTGGCCATCGGCTGCGCGGGGCTGGTGGCCGTGCTCGACCTGCGCGGCAGCGTGGACGCCGGGGGGCGCACCCTCGAGGTCACCGAGGTCGCCATCGTCGACGAGATCGCCGCCGCCGCCAACCTGGTGTTGGCCAAGGACGCGGGCACGCCCTTTTGCATCATCCGCGGACTCGCCGAGCGCTACTTCGGCGAGGGTTCGGTGGGCGCCGACGTGGTGCGCGCGCCCCAGGGCGACCTGTTCCGCTAGCGCCCTCTCACTCGATGAGTTGCGGGTCGCCGGCGAAACTGGCCCCCTCCGAGACGCTCACCTCCGCCCCCACCACGCAGGTCGGACCCAGCGTGGCCGCGGCGCCGATGAACGCGCGCGGACCGATGATCGAGGAGGTGATGCGGACGTTGTCGTTCACGACGGCGCCGGGCATCAGGACCACCCGGTCGAGCACCACGTTCTCGCCCACGACGCAGTCGCGGTCGACCACCGAATTCTCCAGGCGGGCGCTCGCGGCCACCTGGCTGCTGGCGTGGCACCACGACGTGCCCTGCACGTCGGTCAGCAGGTGGGCGCTGTCGCGGCCGTTGAGCACGTCGACGTTGGCCTGCAAGAAGGTGGCCGGGGTACCGGTGTCGAGCCAGTAGGCGTGGCCGGCCATGGCGAAGAGGCGCCCCTCGGCGGCCAGGGCGGGGAAGGTCTCACGCTCCACGCTGACCTTGCGCCCCGAGGCGATGCGCGCCAGGACCGAGGCCTCGAAGACGTAGGTGCCGGCGTTGATGAGGTTCGTCGGCGCTTCGTCGCGCGGCGGCTTCTCGATGAAGGCGCTGACGCGCCCCTCCTCGTCGGTGACCACCACGCCGAAGCGCGAGGGGTCCTCGACGGGGTGCAGGGCGATGGTGCCCTCGGCCCCCGTCTCGCGGTGAAAGGCCACCAGGGCGCTGACGTCGAGGTCGGTGAGGACGTCACCGTTGACCACCAGGAAGGTCTCGTCGATGCCCGCGTACTCGGCGGCGAACTTGATCGCTCCGGCGGTGTCGAGCGGCTCGGGCTCCACGGCGTAGGAGATCTTCGCCCCGGCGATCGACCCGTCGGGGTAGGCCTCGATGAAGTGATGCGGCATGTAACCCAGTGACAGGACCACGTCGGTCACGTCGTGGCGCGCCAGCATCTCGAAGACGCATTCGATCATCGGCACACCCACCAGGGGCAGCATCTGCTTGGGCATCTCGTAGGTCAAGGGACGCAGTCGCGTCCCCATCCCGCCGACGAGGATGACGGCCTTCAAGCTCAACCCTTTGCGGTGGTCGTTGTCGTCGGCGCGGTGGTGGTGGTAGCGGTCGTGGTCGTGGTCACGGCGGTGGGCAGCG
>Ga0164296_1004425_pt1 | contig 12788 bp, 12 predicted proteins | sample GEODES057metaG_FD_113533 | JGI IMG/M metagenome (GOLD analysis project Ga0164296, IMG submission 113533) | Dystrophic lake water microbial communities from Trout Bog Lake, Wisconsin, USA - GEODES057 metaG | ecosystem: Environmental > Aquatic > Freshwater > Lake | place: USA: Trout Bog Lake...
ATAATTTCTGGTGTATTTATTCAATTGATTGGAGGAATCTTCCACCCAGTTTAAATTATTTTCTTTAGCATATTGTACAATATTTTCTCTTGCTGCAAATAATAAAGGGCGAATGATGTTATCTTTTTGATTTAAAGCCTGAATGCCGGTTAATCCCTGAATACCTGTACCACGAAAGAATTTCATTAAAATGGTTTCAATATTATCGTCTGCATGATGAGCAGTTGCAATAAAGATGGAGGATGGGGGATGACGGAAAATGGTTTCTTGCTCGCTGTTATCTTTCAACTTAATACTGTCAATCAATTCCTTAAACCATTGATATCGCAATAGTCTTGCTGCTTCCTGTGTGCCAATTTTATTTTCAACGCTGAAAACTGTTGTGTCAAATTTCTTTATTAAAACTTCCTTATTGTATTTCTTTCCCAATTCATTTACAAATGATTCGTCTCTTTCACTTTCTTCTCCACGCAATTGAAAATTACAGTGTGCAATGGTAAAATCAAAACCACTTTTATAAATAAGATCTGTTAATACAATACTATCTAATCCACCGCTCACTGTAATTAACAGGTAACAGTTAGCAGTTGACAAATGAGTGAATTTGTCTTCCCAATTCTTTTTAAAGCCTTCTGATAAATTCATTTTTAAAACTGTTACACGGATTATTGCGAATTACAAGAATTATCAATTTTTTTCAGAGTTCGACTCAATTTTAGACAATTGTTTTTTTACTTTCCTTTACTGCAAGATTTTAAAATCAAAGCAGAGCGATAAAAACAAACCGCAATTAATTCGTGTAATTCGTAATAATCAGTGTAATAAAATTATTTCTTACTTTCCTTTGCCCATGCATCTTTCAATGTAACCGTTCTGTTGAATATTAATTTATCTGCAGTGGAATCTTTATCCAGACAAAAATATCCTTTGCGTAAAAATTGATAACGCTCCTCAAATTGCGCACCTTTTAAAGCAGGCTCTGCATAAGCATTTGAGATCACTTGCAAAGAATTCGGATTGATATATTCTTTAAAATCACCTTCCTCACTTGAAGGATCCTCTACTTTAAATAATCTGTCGTATAAACGCACTTCTACTTTTACTGCATGTGCCGCACTTACCCAATGCAAAGTTCCTTTAACATGGATGCCACTTGTATCATTACCACTTTTGCTTTCTGGCAAATAAGTACATTTTAATTCAATGATATTTCCATCAGCATCTTTAACCACTTCATTACATTGAATGATGTAGGCACTTTTTAAACGAACCATACTGCCGGGAAATAATCTGAAATATTTCTTTGGCGGGTTCTCCATGAAATCTTCTCTTTCAATATATAATTCTTTGCTGAAAGGAATTTCTCTTGTTGAATCATTTACATCATCTGCATTGCCTTCGCTTGTTATCCATTCTACATCATTCGTATAATTCGTAAGCACTACTTTTATCGGATCAATCACCACCATTCTTCTCAATGCAATTTTGTTTAAATGTTCACGCACACAAAATTCCAATAAACCAACATCTACTACATTTTCTCTTTTGGCAATACCTACTCTGTCGCAAAACTCACGAATACTTTCCGGCGTATAGCCTCTGCGGCGCATAGCACTGATGGTAGGCATTCGCGGATCATCCCAACCGCTTACATGGTTCTCATTTACCAATTGTAATAACTTACGTTTACTCATCACCGTGTAAGTCATATTTCTTCTGGCAAATTCATATTGATGCGATGGATAAATATTCAATTGAGCAATCAACCAATCATACAATTCTCTGTGCGGAACAAATTCCAATGTACAAATGGAATGTGTAATATTTTCTATGCTATCACTTTGTCCGTGTGCAAAATCATACATCGGATAAATACACCACTTGTCTCCTGTTCGGTGATGATGTGCATGTTTAATTCGATAAATAATCGGATCACGCATTAACATATTGGTATGCGCCATATCAATTTTTGCACGCAATACTTTTTCTCCGTCTTTATATTTTCCGGCACGCATTGCTTCAAACAAAGAAATGTTTTCATCAATGCTTCTGTCACGATATTTACTGTTTACTCCTGCTTGTGTAGGTGTTCCTTTTTGTGTTGCAATTTCTTCACTTGTACTGTCATCCACATATGCTAATCCCTTTTTAATTAAGGTAAGGGCGAATTGATATAACTGATCAAAATAATCACTGGCATACAATTCATTCTTCCATTCAAAACCCAACCATTTAATATCAGCTTTAATGCTGTCTACATATTCTGTTTCTTCTGTTACAGGATTGGTATCATCGAAACGAAGATTGGTATAGCCCGGATATTTTTTAGTAAGACCGAAATTTAAACAAATACTGGTAGCATGCCCCATATGCAAATAGCCATTCGGTTCCGGCGGAAAACGAGTGATGATTTGTGTGTACTTACCATTCTTCAGATCCGTTTCAATAATTTCTTCTAAAAAATTTAAACTTTTTTCTTCGCTCATTATACTTGCTTAAAGAACTGCAAAGGTAAGGATTGAGGCGTTAAGAATGATGAGTGATGAATGAAGAGTTATGAGTGAAATGGATTTTGATGCATTTTGAAAGATGGGTATATTTATTATTACAGCAGCAAATCGATAACGCAGCTACAAATAAGGAATGAAAATAATAACTTGGAATTGCAATGGGGCTTTAAGAAAGAAATTTGAGAATCTTTTAGATTTAGATGCAGATATACTTGTTATTCAAGAATGCGAAAATCCAAAAGAAATAAAAGATAAAAAATACTTTGATTGGGCTAGTAACTATTTGTGGGTTGGCGACACAAAAAATAAGGGACTTGGTATTTTTGCAAAGCAAAATATTATTTTAAAAAGATTAAATTGGCCTGACTATTACAAAGAACATAAAGTTAAACACTTTTTACCCTGCTCTGTAGATGGAGAGTTTGACCTGGTTGCAGTTTGGACACACCATAACAAATCACCGAATTTAGGTTACATCGGGCAATTTTGGAAATATCTTCAGCTTAATAAAAACGAAATATCTAATACGATATTCATAGGCGACTTTAACAGTAATGCTATTTGGGACCAATGGGACAGATGGTGGAACCATTCAGATGTGGTTAAAGAATTAAGCCAAATGGATATTGAAAGTCTTTATCACAAATTTACAAAAGAACAGCAAGGTAAAGAAACGCAACCCACCTTTTATTTACACCGAAATCAGGGAAAGCCATATCATATTGACTATTGTTTTGCGCCTACTAAATTCATAGATAAACTTCAAAATGTAACAGTTGGAAAATTTGACAATTGGAAACATTTAAGCGACCATGTTCCAATGATACTCTCATTTGATAAATAAATCGAATCAATACTTCATCTCTTCCGCTTCCGCTTTTCCATCTTTTATTTTTACAATCCAATAAGTACCATACTCATTATCATCTAATGTTTTAAATTTATTTTCTTTCACCAATAAATTCACCAATGCCGGTGTGGTGTTGGAATGTCCGATAACAACAATGGTTTTATTTTCATTGCGTAATTGTTCTGCAAATGCACTTATTGTTTTAGGGTCGTATAATTGAATGGGCTTATTGATTCTATTTGCAAATGGTGCAATGGTTTCTTTTGTTCTGGTATAATCGGTTGAATAAATTTCATCTACTTTATATTTTTCTAAAATACTCACCAATCTTGCTGCACGCTCCTTTCCTGCTTTGCTTAATGGCGGATTGGCTGTCATCATGGTAGAACCTTGAAGAGTGGTGTCTTTCTCTGCATGCCTTAATAATATAATCGTTGTTTGACCTAATCCATTCAGTCTTATGAATGCAATAATTAAAAGGAACCAATATTTTTTTATACGCATCATTTACTATGATAAATCTATTTATTTAAAGCATCCAATATTCTTTTTACAACACCATCCATTGCATTATTTTCTAACCAACGAACAACTGCAACAAGATCATGTTGCCTGTCAACATAAATTAAATTGGTTCCGTTACCAATATGTACAAAAGCATCTGCAGGTGCGGATGGCAATAATTTTTTATCCACGTTTAAAAAATAATTCATGTACCCGTAACCAATATTCGCAGTGGTGGGTGTGACTGATTGATTGATCCATTGTTCAGAGATCAATTGTTTCCCATTCCAATTGCCTTTATGTAAAGTAAGTAAACCAAAGCGAGCCATATCATATGCATTGATAAACATGCCACCGCCAAAATGCCCGCCGCCACTCACCGATTGAATGATCTTACCATCCAATACAATCCAGGAATTTCTATATCCTGTCCAATGCCAGGTATTACTTGCACCGATCGGATTCATAATATATTCACGCAATACTTCAGGCAATGGTTTTCTCCATACACAAGTAGTTGCCAATGCCAATGCATTTACACGGGTATCATTGTATTTCCAAACAGCACCGGGTTCATTTCTTCTTCTGGTAAGCCATTCATTGGGTTTATCATTCGGACGATCTGCCCAATCCGGTTTTCCCCATAAGGTTCCTTCCCAATCACTTGTTTGGCGAAGCATGACTTCCCAAGTCAATTTTTTATTATGCTCTGATGCGAAAGGATATAATAATTGAGGTTTACCAATATCAGCTGCACTTCTGTAAGGATTATTATCAAATACTTCTATCGGAGGAATATAGTGAGCAATGATATCGTTGTTTGATTTGATCAAACCTTTATCTACAGCCAATCCTACAACAGTTGATAAAAAACTTTTGGTAACACTGTTAGTCATATCCACTTTATTTACATCACCCCATTCTGCAATGATGTAACCTTTATATATAATAATGCCCGATGGATCGCCTCGTTCTTCTAAAGGGCCAATCGCATCACTGAAAGGTTCTTTACCGAATGTGATAGCTTGTGCTATTTCCTGATTACGGGGTAATCTGGATTCATTTGTTTTCGCAAATAGAATGGCTTCATTTAATTTAACACTATCAATATCAAATGAACCCGGTGAACGATGTTCCCAATTTTGTGCAGCGGGGAAATAATCTTGCTGAACTTGTTTAGCAAGATTATTTTTCTGTGCAATTACATTTGAAACTAAAAAGATTATTACAACAACAAAGCATTTTTTTTTCATACAATGATTTATATAAAATTGAAAATACAACTTAATGTTTAGGCTTGAATGAGAAAACTAAAATGGAATGGCAGAATAGGTATTGAACATGCCATCCCCAATAAAAATAATTTTTGCTCCATACAGATCTCTTCCTACTAACCAATCCTTTTTTTCAATTGCTTTTAATAAGACGATCGGATATTTTACTTTTCCGGTTCGCTCCCATTTACCGTTTATTTTAACGCCATTTACTTCCCACATAAAAGTGAAGTCGTTATAAATTAATAAAGGATTGATTTTATTAGACTGTTTATTTTTTTTGCTGGAAGGATGCTCTGTTGATTTTGTTTCATCATATTCTTTGTAGTTCCATCTGCCCACAAAAAAACTGATATTGCTTAATGCTGAATCGGATAATCGGGTGAGTATTTGTTTAGTTTTTGTTGAATCCGATTGAGCATACGAATAAAATGAAAGAAATAACATAACAATCAATAAGCATATTCGGTATTTATTGTTTTCTTTCATAAACGAATTGTAAGGCAATTCAATTTAATAAAAAAAGGATTACAAGTTTCCTTATAATCCTTTTGAATCATTTTTAAATATGGTTCAGTTATATATCGATCGCTTCACCGTAAGCAGCTGCGGTAGCTTCTTTTATCCCTTCACTAATGGTTGGATGCGGATGTATCGCATTCAATATTTCATGTGCTGTTGTTTCTAATTTTCTGGCAACAGAAACTTCTGCAATCATTTCAGTAACATTATAACCTATCATGTGTGCTCCTAAAAATTCACCATATTTTGCATCATAGATTACTTTAATAAAACCTTCCGTAGCGCCGGCAGCACTTGCTTTTCCGCTTGCCATTAATGGGAACTTACCAATTTTTAATTCATAGCCCGCTTCTTTTGCTGCTTTTTCAGTATAACCAATGCTGGCAATTTCAGGAGTGCAATACGTACAACCCGGCACATTATTATAATCAATCGGATCAGGTAAATGATGATGTTTCTTTTCCAAATATGCCATATGTTCGGCTGCATTGATTCCTTCTTTGGCAGCAACATGTGCTAAAGCCTGTCCAGGGCTGCAATCACCGATAGCATAAATAGTCGGTACATTGGTTTGTTGATATTTATCTGTTACAATTCTTCCTTTCTCTGTTTTAATGGCATTCTCTTCCAATCCGATGTTTTCAATATTAGCAACTACACCCACTGCACTTAAAACAATATCCGCTTCTAATGTAATGGTAGTTCCATCTTGTTTTTTAACCAATGCTTTTACGCCGGTACCGCTGGTATCAACTGCTTCCACTGAAGCATTGGTCATAATATCAATGCCTTGTTTTTTGTATTGCTTTTCCAATTCTTTAGAAATATCTTCATCTTCAACCGGAACTACTCTTGGCATAAATTCAACAATAGTAACTTTTGTTCCCATGCTATTATACACATAAGCAAACTCAACACCAATTGCACCGCTACCAACAATGATCATACTTTTAGGTTGTGCGGCAAGTACCATTGCTTCACGATAACCAATTACTTTTTTACCATCTTGTTTAAGATTGGGCAATTCTCTGCTTCTCCCGCCTGTTGCAATAACAATATATTTTGATTCAACGATTTTCTTGCTTCCATCAGCGGCAGTTACTTCTACTTGTCCTTTACCCTTTATCTTACCATAACCCATAATCACATCAATCTTATTCTTCTTCATCAGGAACTGAACACCTTTACTCATTTTATCTGCCACACCACGACTACGCTTAATGACTGCACCAAAATCATGTGTACCTGTTGCATTAATGCCATAATCAGCACTATGTTTTACATATTCATAAACTTGTGCACTTTTCAACAAAGCTTTTGTAGGGATACAACCCCAATTCAAACAAATGCCACCCAAACTTTCCTTCTCAATAATAGCCACTTTCAAACCTAATTGAGATGCACGAATGGCAGCCGGATAACCACCGGGGCCGCTTCCAATAACAATTACATCATATGCCATGTTATATACGTTTTACAATTTACGATTTAAGAATGCGAAAGTAACAGCTAAACAGCAAATGGAAAAATAGACTTAAAACTACTCAAAAAATACACGTACCGTTTGATAGAACCACTTATTTTGAACGGCAGACACTTGTTCATGCATTTTTTCATTAAAGCCTTGCAAGCCGAATAAACCTGCAATATTGCCTTTATTCATCGCTATTTCAAGATAACCGGCAGAATTAAACCAAGCCATCTTCTCTCCTTCATTAACAGATGAATAATTACTGCTGATCACATCAATCACTTCATTTCGTTTAAATATTATTTTAAAGCTTCTGCCCTTGCGTTGTTCTTCAAATTCATTTTGTGTGATATTTACAATTACATTTTCAAAACGATCAATAAATAATATCTGTCCGTCAATCCAATCATTGCCAACCGTTGGTCGTAATGGGAATTTTTCTACCAAACTATTAATTGAATTTCCGATTTCATTCAACTTTAATCCTTTACTTAATTGATCTACTGCAATAGCAACAGATTCAGTGATTTGAAGGAATGTGTTTTTATTTTTAATATCGACAGAAACAATTTCAACAGGCTTTTCTCCGGTAATCATGGTCAGTATTCCATTATCCGGACAAATAATAAATTTACCTTTATGATGAGCAATCAATATTTGTTGTTGAAAATTTTCAAAAACATTCAGTAAGATAATATGAATTGAATTAGCCGGATAAAATTTAAATGCGTTGGAACAGATATATGCTGCTTGCGGAAAGTTAGACGTAGAAAGAAAATGCGTAATATCGGCAATAATTAAGTTTTGATTTTTAGAAAGCAATTGCCCTTTAACAGCACCTACTATATAATCGTGATGGCCAATATCAGTTGAAAGCGTTAAAATCTGCATCCGTATATTAAACGTAACAACAAAAAACTTATTTCACCAATTCATTATTTCTGAAGAAAAATCTTCTTACAAATTTATCAGCCAGTGATGGCATAAATTTGTTTAAGAAAACAGTTAATTTCCCATTTGCAGTCAAAACAATTGTACGTTTTCTTTTTTCAATCGCATTGCTGATATATTGTGCACAATCTTCTGCCGTCATTAATTTTTTTTCGTCTAAAGGACTTTCACCCTGTGGTTTTCCTTCTCTGTTCAATGCCGCATTACGAATATTAGATGCTGTAAAACCAGGACACACCCACATTACATTGGTACCACTTTCTATTAATTCTGTTCTTAAAGCTTCTAACCAACCATTCATCGCATATTTGGATGCGGAATACCCACTTCGTCCGGGTAAACCTCTATACCCTGAAATAGAAGAAACACCCACCACAGTTCCATTATTCTTTATAATATAAGGCAATGAGAATTTTGTACAGTACACTGTTCCCCAAAAATTTACATCCATCACCCGTTTTAATGTACTTATTTCAACATCTTGCACCAATGAACGCATTGATATACCGGCGTTGTTGATTAATATATCGATGGTGCCATATAATTTAATAACACCTTCGATAAAAAATTTACAATCCTGTTCATTGCTTACATCTGCAGCCTGAATCATTAATGGTTTGCCAGCATGTATAGATTGTAATTGATATAGCTTATCGAAATTTCTTCCGCAAGTAGCCACTTTAGCACCTTGCAATAAAAAAATATCAACCAATGCTTTACCAATTCCTTCTGATCCACCCGTAATGACAACAACTTTATTTTGGAAATAAGACATAATGAAACTGTTTATCCTGCAAAAATACGTGATGAGATATTGACAATTGTTAATATTCTTTTCAAACTAAAATGAAAATAGTTTTTTAAAAATTTGGTGCAGAACTGAATTCACCTATTTTTGCACTCCCAAAAAAAGGGTGCGATCTCGTAGCTCAGTTGGTAGAGCACAACACTTTTAATGTTGGGGCCCTGGGTTCGAGTCCCAGCGGGATCACTTTTCAGACTAACAAAACTTATCAAAATCGCACGAAAGCCCTGCAAATACAGCATTTGCGGGGTTTTTCTTTTGGTGGCACATAACAAAAAACACCAAAGAATAACATAATTCTGGTGCGTAATTCGGGCGGTAATTGCCAGCTCGAATTTATGACTCTCGATTTTTAACGAAATGCAGTACCAGCAAGGAGTCCAGCATTTGGACATCTTGTTTCAGGGTAGCTTGAAGGTTACATTTATAACCATAAAAACAAGCAAAATGAAACAGCGTTTCAAGATTCTTTTTTTTCTGAAAAAAGGCAGGTTAAAAAATCCTGTTAGTATTCCAATTTATGTCCGCATCACTGTGGATGGGCAACGTGTTGAATGGAGTGTCCAACGATCATGCGAAAAGACAAGGTGGAATTGTATCAACCCCTTATTAACTGGATAAAATTTTAAAAACAGTTTGACTTTTTTTGATGCTGTTGGTATTCAAAGATATCAGGCTTTTGGTTATTAAATATTTTATCTACAAAACGACTCTCTTCAATATTTTTAGATTTTCGTTCGTCGTTTGTGGATAAAGCGTAAGTACTTACAATGGGCAATGGATTTCTATTCCTCTGTATCAGCCATTTATTCCATAGTTGTTTTGGTGCAATATTTCCCAAACTTCCATGCAACCTTCGATTGTTGTAGAATATTTTCCATCGATCAAATGTTTCAATGGCTGTTTGTATATTTTCGAACTGTCGAGGTTGCAATACTTCTCTTTCAACAATGCTGTGATAGGCTTCTATAAAACTGTTTTCTTCCGGCGTTGCTACATGAATAAATTCTTGTGCTACTTGTTTTTCCTGCAAATATTCCCGCAAAGCATGTGCAATAAACTGGCTGCCGTTATCATTTCTTAAAGTGATGCCATTTACTGGATGCTGCCCAAAGATTTGATGCAGTAACCAAATAACATTTTCTTTTCGCATACGCCACCATAAAACTTGTCCAACAATGCTTCGGGTATAAACATCCAGCACAGTAAGCAGTAGTGCATTTTTTCTTTCGCCATGAATATGGATGTATTTAATATCCATACATAACTGTTGCATCGGTTGATCTGCTTGTTGTACACGCCACTTAACAAACTGTCGGTTGCCCATATTGGTTTTAATGATGGTGCCGCATAAGAGCTTTTGTTCTTTCATTAGACGATATGTTTTTTTAGGATTGATGATAAAACCATTGCTGCGTAAATCATCGGTTACTTTATCATATCCAAAACAAACAAACTCTTCTGCCAAAATAAAACGAATCGCTATCACAACACTATCATTGCTTATGATGCTGCCATCTTGCAAAAATGTATGCGTAGATGCTTTTCTGCCACGCTTACCAATTTTGCATCGGTAGTAATAACTGCTGCTTGCCAATCTGCTCCAACTTATCAAAGAACTAATCTTTCCTTTACCAATAAAACGATGTTATACAAACACGTTTATCAGCAATTGCTAATGACTTTTTTTTAAAAGCTCATCTTTAAATTCTATCTCTAATGCTTGCTTCATTATGAAAATCCAAAAAAAATACTTGATATACCATTTCAAAAAGGCTTAATAACATTAGATAAAATTGACATAGATGAGTATGTTCAATTGTTTATTTCGAAGACTAATTCATTCCTAGAATCAAATCTTAATCAAATAAAAACTGTCGATTTTTTTAATACTCTACTAGCTGATAAAGATTTTCAGTTAGATGAAAATGAAAATAATACATTGACACCCCTAATTATAAATAAATTAACAGAAAAATTTGGAATCTAAACTGCAGTTAACATGGGTTTTGCGTCAGGCTGGCTGATGTGCAAACTTGGAGCTTTGTGCTTCTATTCAAGTCCAGGGATGGTTGATAGTTTTGTACTCCGAAATCCTTCCGAACGCAAAGCCTCAAAACGTTGCCATGAGTGACAAAATGCACATTGGTTCTTATCTTTGGAAGACGCAGCTGAAAAACACTCATCAGCTGTATCAGAAAAATCATTTGATCCGAGACAGATTTGAAAGTTCTTAAAAGGAGTGGAATTATCGGAACCTGATTAAATGTATTTTAAACATTATATTTAAACACCCCCAAATCCAACACATAAAAAGAAATGGTCTGAGATGGTCAATTATTATGTGCTAATTATGATTTTCCATTCTCAATATAGACAGCAAAATAAAAAATTACCTGCAGAAACATTTATTTCTGTTGAATATTCCACGGAGGGGAGAAATGATTCAGAATCAACTTTTCTTTTTGTTTGATTTCGTCACTTGAGCTACCTGTCATCTTATAAATACCAATCTTCAATTCGCCATTAAAATAAAATTCATTTACTAAAGAATTAATATGGCAATCAGTGGCTTGTCCATCTATTAAACAATTATAAGGGGTTATTTTTCCATAATCAACATTTATTCTTTCATTAAATGTTTTAACACATCTTCCAAGGTACATAATCATATTATTTAAAGTATAGCAATAGATTCCGTTATCAGTTAAAAAATCACTTACTCTATATCTACAAAATTTATTATCACCATATTTATTTAGAAATAATAAATAATCCAAATTGTTGTTAGTTTTTAAATGATTAATAAAGTCAGAAAGCTTAAAATCTAGTAAATTTTCATATTTAACCTTCAAGCTTGATGCCTTTTTCTTTAACGGATGTGGATTATTTCTAATATTTTTTTCATCTAACGCCTTATCTATATAATATCTTAAAGTTTTTTTATTATTGCCTTTCCATATATTTTCTAAATTTTGTTCTATTATTTTGATAGGAATTAATTTAAACTCAATATACTCTTTATTAATATTCAAGCTTAAACTTTGCATAGTAGTGAATTTGTTATTTAAAGAAATTTTTGATGAATTAATTGGTTTCAGTATATCCGAGGTACTACTAACTTCAAATAAAATAGTGAAATTCCCAAAATCACGATCTTCACTAATAATTTTTGCACCACATTTAAGAGAATTTCTCATTCCGTTACAAATAGCAGGTATTCTTCCAGGCCAATTTATACTTGAATTAATAGAAATACATTTATCTCTTACCATATTAGCAGTAATTTCATAAATTTCTTCATTTAAAAACAAATTAATTGCTGTCAATATTTGAGGCTGTAATATACCAACTGCACTTAATGCCATTTCAGACAAACAGCTCTTTTTCATTTTGTACTTAATTGTTAGGGATGCGCCATTGCCTTTTGGGGGTGAATTAACTATAATATCACCTACTTTCATCTTTTTTCTCATAACATCACAACATATCGGCATTCTATGATCTTTACCAGGATACCCTCCAACTTTTTCGTGCAAATCACCTGAATTTATTTCTATATAATCTAATCCTTTTTGTCTTGCATCAGAGAATAATTGTTCAATCATATTTTCAAAATCTGTTCTATTCATAATTTTTGAATTAATTTAAATTCTAAGTTCAATTAATAAGTGTAATTTTTTCTTGTAGCACTTGGTTAGGTGTTTGATAATTAAATTTTCTGACTGGTCTATTATTTCAATTGTTTAATCTATTTAGCGATTCTATAGCTATAATTGTTTCAAATAGTGATTTTGCTCATCAAATTTTCAATCAAGCCCTTATTTACAATTTCGTTTTTCCAATCCTCTCTAATCTCACCATAATGACATCCGGCCAATGCACCGGTTAAAGCCCCAAT
>Ga0164296_1004427_pt1 | contig 12786 bp, 10 predicted proteins | sample GEODES057metaG_FD_113533 | JGI IMG/M metagenome (GOLD analysis project Ga0164296, IMG submission 113533) | Dystrophic lake water microbial communities from Trout Bog Lake, Wisconsin, USA - GEODES057 metaG | ecosystem: Environmental > Aquatic > Freshwater > Lake | place: USA: Trout Bog Lake...
ATTTGGTATTAACCAATGGAGTAGTTCAACACAGAGTTTTAGTGTAATAACTCCATTAATCATTGACAATGATAATTTTGACGCAACTACTACAGTAGCAGGTCTTCCAGCTGATAGTTTTGGTAAACCAGGCGACTATGCTATGATTGTTACATCAGACAATGGCGCAACAATGACTCCTGATGCTTTATATTACAAGACATCAGCAAATAGCAATGCTTGGGTAGAAGTAGAATATGGTTTTGATGGTGGAAAACAATTAGTAATTGGACCACACACAAGTTACCCAGATTTTACAACAGCAACCGGGTCAAATGCCGAAACCGGTAGTGTTTGGATTAAAACAACAACACCGGGGAATGGTGCTAATTGGAATATACAATACTATAATGGTGCTACATCTAGTTGGACTAGTGTAACGGCCCCGTTATACAACAGCAACTTACAGGCCCTGTACAATTATGACTTTGCAGGCGGCGGATCAAATATTGCGGTAGGTACAACCTATGTTGAAACTGATCCGGATCACTATGGATTAACAACTGCTACAACAGCGGTTGCTGAATTCAAAGTTAAGAGATATAGTTCTAGCGCTCCTACTACCATTGTCACAACCAGTGCAGCAATGAGTACTGTAACTAACAAAACTTTTGTTATTAGAGAATCATTAAAAGGTTCTACAACATGGTCAGACTCATTAATAATTACAGTTCCGTCAGATTATGTAAATACGTTGGCCTCTAATATTGCTACAGAAATCAACGTTTCTGGGTTAATAAATGTTAGTGCAAGTTACAACACAGCAACAAATATTTTAACAATTAGCCATGCGTTGGGTGGTGACTTTGAAATGTATGATGGTGCCGGTACACCGTTGGCTCATGTTGGATTTTCAAATAGCACACCTAATTTGTATACAGCCCCAATGGCTGATTTAACGACAGTTAGTGGGAATCCACCTTACACATTTATTGCTACAAATTGGACACCATTGGTTTATGAATCAACAGCAATAGCTCCAAGTACTACACCAGCTGATGGTACATTGTGGTTTGATAGCAGTATTGGCTCTGTTGATATTATGTACAACAACGGAACTGAATGGGTTGGTTATCAAACTGCTTTCCCAACTACAGATCCAAACGGTCCAATTGTTATGGCAACTGCGCCAACAACTCAGAGTAACGGTAATCCGTTGGTAACTGGGGATATTTGGATCAGTACTGCCGATATTGACATGTACGGACAAGTAATTTCTGTGTATAACACCATAACTGGCGGGTGGGTATTGCAAGATACCACAGATCATCACACTCCAAATGGTTGGGTTTATGCCAACGCACGTTGGACAGCAGGTGTTGATACTAACTATCAACCAGCTTCAATTAGCGCATTGTTGGCCAGCAACTATGTTGATTCTGACTGTGTAAGTCCGTTGTTATATCCAAAAGGTACACGGTTGTATAATCTACGTTGGAGTGGTAACAATGTTAAGAAATACGTGATGAATTATATTACCGGAATAGAAGGTGATGTGGGCGATCGTTGGGTTTCTATTGGGCCAAATAACAATTTAGGTCAAGGACAATTTGGTCGATTATCACAACGTAGTATTATTGTTGAATCTTTTAAATCATTAATTGATACAAATACATCAATACGTGATACCGAAACATTAACATTTAATTTGATTGCTTGCCCAGGATACCCCGAAGCAGTACAAAATATGGTTAACTTTAATACAGATATTGGTAACACCGCATTTGTAATTGGTGATACCCCGTTACGGTTAGCAAATGATGCTACAACATTGAGTAATTGGGGTAATAATGCCGCATTGGCAACAGATAACGGCGATGACGGTGCCGTAACTTATGATGATTATTTGGCATTTTTCTATCCAAGTGGAATGACAAATGACAACTCTGGAAACAAGGTTGTTGTCCCACCAAGTCATATGATGTTGAATACCATAGTTAATAGTGATGCGGTTAGTTATGAATGGTTTGCGCCGGCTGGGTTAAATCGAGGTGGTATTATTAATGCTACTTCTGTAGGATACGTTGATAGATTAACTGGTGAATTTCAAACCGTAAGTGTATACGAAAGTTTACGCAATGTATTAGCAGGTGTTAAAATTAATCCAATAGCAACCTTAAAAGGTGCTGGATTAGTTAACATGGGTCAATATACAAGATCAAAAGTTGCTAGCTCGTTAGATCGTATAAATGTAGCTCGGTTAGTGGGGTATTTGCGTAGACAATTATCTATATTAGCAAAACCGTATTTGTTTGAACCAAATGATAATCAAACACGTGGCGAAATTAAAAACGCTGTGGAAAGTTTATTATTAGAGTTAGTTGGTCAACGTGCGTTGAATGATTTTATTGTAGTATGTGATACATCAAACAACACTCCTGTAAGAATTGACCGAAATGAGTTATATGTAGATATTGCAATTGAGCCAATTAAAGCGATTGAGTTCATTTACATTCCGCTACGTATACTTAACACAGGTGCTATTGCAGCAGGCAATCTTGGAGCCGGGTTTCCTGGCTCTGGAACGTAATATTAAGAATAAGGAGCATTAAACATGCCAGTTTCAAGTTTAAGTAATTTTTCAGTACCATTAGCAAACAATGCAGGGTCAAGTTCCCAAGGTTTGTTGATGCCAAAATTAAAATATCGGTTTCGCGTTACCTTAAACGGGTTTGGGGTGTCCGGTACTCCTACAACAGAGTTGACAAAGCAAGTCATGAACGTGTCTCGCCCTGAGGTTAGCTTTGAAGAAATCAAACTACCAGTTTATAATAGCACAGTGAAACTGGCAGGGCGTCATAGTTTTGCCGACCTCAAACTTGTTGTTCGCGACGAAGTTACAAATTCAGTATCACGGAAAGTTGCCGAACAAATGCAAAAACAATTTGATTTCTTCGAGCAGGCCAGTGCAGCTTCCGGGATTGACTATAAGTTTGCAACATTGATTGAAGTACTAGACGGCGGAAACGGAGCATTTACTCCAAATATTTTAGAAACATTTCAGTTAGATGGTTGCTGGATTAAAGCAGTAACATATCAAGGTGGGGATTACACAAGTAATGAGCCATTGGATGTTGCTATGACAATTTGTTATGACAACGCTGTTCAGATTGATGGGGCAGGAAATGTAACTGGACTAGGCGCAAATATTGGACGTACAGCACGTACATTAGCAGTAGGCGGATAATTCTGTCTATTCCAAATAAAACCGGGATTAATATCTCGGTTTTTTTATTGGCTAAATAATTTTATGAGCAATGCCTTTACCAACTTCTTGGGAGATATATCTAGTGGATTATTAGGTAACCCTTCTCCTAACATGAAAGATTATCGTCACGCTAGTAATTTATATGTTAGTAACACATATGCTCGCGCTCCCAAGTTTGGATTTTTATACTTTTTATCATTTAACTTTAATGATTTTGTCATACGAGATGCAGCATGGGCTAAAACTGGTGAAACTGATGTAGGGCTATTGGCTAAAAAAGTAGACTTACCAAAATTTAGAATCACAACTGAAACATTAAATCAATATAATAGAAAAACTAAAGTACAAACTAAATTAGATTACGACCCAGTGAATATTGAATTTCATGACGATAACAGCGATATAACGAATGGACTTTGGACAAACTATTACAAGTACTATTATACAGATAGTACATATGGCGGATATGATGATTTTACAGCGGCAAGTTCCCCTGCCAAAGCAAGTTTTATTAAGCAATTGTTTGGTGGGCTAAGTGCGCCGGGTTCTAAAAAAACAAAAAAATCAGATCCTGTTATAGCATCTGCGGCCTTTCAAGATACAAAATATGGTAACAACTATGCGTATGGATTGGATTCTTTTCAGAAAGATCCTTTCTTTAAAAGTGTAGATATTTTTGTATTACATCAACAAAAATTTACACAGTATACATTAATCAATCCATTAATAACAGAATGGGCGCATGATTCTGTAGATCAAGATCAAGGTAATAAAATACTACATAATAAAATGACACTGACTTATGAAAATGTATTTTATAATCATGGAAAAATTGCCAAGGACACAAACTCGGGACAATTTCAAACATATTATTATGATACTTCGCCCAGCCCGCTAAGTATCGGGGGCAAAGGTAGTAATTCTATTTTTGGGCCCGGGGGAGTTATTGCTGGAGCTGATGCTATATTTGGTGAAAATGGAGCAGTGGCGCAAGGTAATTATCTAGGTGCTGCATTACAAACGGTTACATTAATTAAAAACGCATCAAATATTACCAAATCAAGTTTATCAACAGAAGGGTATAGTATTGCTAATAGTGTTTTAGGTGGACTATCCACTGGTGGAAATCAACCAGGCGGAGGGGGAAATCAAGCCTCGGCTGCTATTAGTCAAACCAATCCAGGCGCGGCATTGATATTTACAAATTCTAATAATCCTAATTTAAATGGCGGAATTGTTGCCACCCCTGTTAAAACACAACCCGGTAAATAAAAATGTCCAATACAACATACAACAATATACCATTTGAAAATATACTTAATTCGGATAGTACAGTACAGGCATTTGATCAGTACTACAGTAAACCGCTAGAACTGAGTTCTGGAGTATTAAATGCAGTAATTGCATTTTTTACCGAACGTGGATTTGATCCACAGGCCTCTCAATCTATTGCGGTCATAATTTTACAGCAGGCCAGAAAGGATAACTACAATCCCATGGCAATTCTAGATACAATTACTGGGTACGATTCGGCACAAATTAGTGCATTGGTTACTGAAATTTTAAATTACAATAGATATAAATCTAGTTTTCTTGGATATGCTTTAGCATTTAGCCCCAACTCTGAAATATCCCGTAACATATTAGCATGAAATTCAGTCAAGGTACATACCAAGTAAAAAATCTTGAAAAATATGTAGGCAATCGTGCCCCCACTTATCGAAGTGGATGGGAATTTACCTTCATGATGTTTTGCGACAATAATCCAAGTATACAGCAGTGGGCCAGCGAATCTATTAGAATTCCATATAGAAATCCATTAACTGAAAAAACCACAATTTACATTCCTGATTTTTTAATTACCTATGTTGATAAAAAACTCAAAAAACATGTCGAACTTATTGAGTTAAAACCATCAAATCAAATGCTGGCTGAAAAAGTTGGAAATAATCCGTATAATCAGGCACAGTATATTAAAAATATGGCAAAGTGGGCGGCGGCTCAAGATTGGTGTAAAAGTAACGGAATTAAATTTAGAGTACTAAACGAAACCGATATTTACAGAAACACCAAGAGATAGAAATAAGTAAAGTATATATGACAAAACGTTTAGAAGAAATTTTTAATTTGCCCGAAGAATCCGAGCCTAGTATCGAGATTCCACCAGATTCGCCAAATAAACAAATTATCAATTTAGAAGAAAAATTAGAAGAATTTGATAAAATTGCCGCGGCCTTGCCCCGTGTAAAAGGACTTGGCGATATTAGCGATTCTGAATTGGATGCTCTTGCAATCAAGGCCGAACAAGCATATGACGATCTAATGGATTTGGGAATGAATGTAGAAGCACGTCACGGAGTTAGAATGTTTGAAGTGGCTGCACAGATGATGAACGCGGCAATTCAGGCCAAAACCAACAAAATTGATAAAAAATTAAAGATGGTGGATTTGCAACTCAAAAAGTTAGCAATTGATAAAAAACACGGGAATGAGAGCGGAGAGACTGTAGAGGGCGAGGGATATATACTCACAGACCGTAACAGTATCTTGGAAAAAATTAAAAATATGAATAAATAAATTACTATGAGAACCTTCAAAGAACATCTGTCAGAATCTATTGCTACACGCAAACACGAATTTCGAGTTAAAGTAGCCGGCGAATTCAGTGCCGATCAAGAAACTAAATTAAAGTCCATGCTTGAAAGATTTCAGATAGATACTTTTAAAAAATTAAAAACTACTCCGGTACAAAGTTTGCCACTAGACTTTCCACAAGTTCGCAACTGTGAAGTTACAATTTTTGAAGTTATTGTGGACTATCCAACAACACAACACGAATTAACAGAATATCTAAGTGCCGGATTGCAAGTTAACCCAAAAATGCTGGCAGTAGTTCGTCCAGGTGAACCCAGCGAACAATATCAAGCACCCGAAGTACAACGTGAAGGCGCATTGTTACACGATCCCGATTATAAAGAAGCCGGCGATCCAAAATTTGATGACTATTATGGTAGTAAATACAACAGTGGATTTGTAAAAGAATTAAATGATGTTTTGAAACTGCAACGTAAGGCACGCGGTGAAATCATTCCCGAAGGTGAAGTTGGTCCAATCATGAGTAATGAAGAAATGTCATCAAACAGTCCAATCGCACAAACGGACTACGACCCAAGGAAAAAATAATATGCAAATGATCAACGTACTACAGAGATTGGCCGAGCTAGATGCCAATAACTCAAATGTAATCACCGAAATGGAAGATTCTACAGCAATAAGAGAAGATGTGTCATCAGTTTCTCCAACAAGCAACCATCCTGCTAATATTAATATTACTGCCGGGAGTGGTGAAGAAGTCGGCAGTATGTTGGCTGCTATCATGAAACTGGCCGGTGTGGAAAAAGTTGGCGATGAGCATATGGGTGTTGAACATGAACCAGCAATTATGACAGCCGAACCAAGTGTGGGAGTTATGCCATCCTCGCAATCAGCAGGTACTGACATGAGAGCCGTGTTAGATAAAATAAATGATACCAGTGATGAAAAAGAAACAGATGAGGCAATGTATGACAACAGCCCAGACGAAAATGTCGAAGGCTATGATTCTCTTACAAGCATACATGCAGATGCAAATAAGAATCCAGCAATGGGCGGCGATACTCTAAAGAATCACGACACACGTAGTCGTGTACGCAACCAACCAACAGCCACAATGGAACAACAATTGATGGATGAATACAAAGAGTTTGTTGTAGAGAATGATTTAGCCAGTCAAGTATTGGGGATGGCCAAAAAAGTATCACCCAATGCTAGACTGCGTGGTAGCGAAGCTGAAGAAAAGGCACGTCGTGACGAAATAATATCACAACGTACAAATACAGCAGTAGCAACCCCAACTTCGTTGAGTCATGAAGAACGTGAAGAATTAGAACATAAATTACATGATCTAGAATCGAGATTTGATCCGCATTATGAACATAGTGATGATTATACTTTCTGGAGTAAACAGAAAGGCATCGCTAGTGAAATTAATAGAATTAAACAACAGTTGAGCCAGTCAGAAAACGCAGTTATTGGCGGTAGTATGATGGAGGACCGTCATGAGTCTGGCGAAGAATATCATAGCGATTCAATGGCTGTTAGTAATTTAGAAACAATAGCTCGCGAAGTTGCTGAATTATCTAGTATATTAAACAGCACACATGAATTGCCAGATTGGGTAGAAGACAAAATCGCTCAAGTCAAGGGTATGGTAGTTAGCATGAGTGAATATATGAAATCAGAAACCAATGGCGGCGACGAACATGAGCAACATGGCAATGAACATGATCCCCAAGATTGGGAAGACATGGCTTAAATTTTAACATATTCCAAATAGGCTCCCCGGAGCCTATTTTTTTCATTAAATACTTTATAGGGAAAATTAATAGAGGTAATCTAAAATATGGGTTCAAAAAATCTCGATGGTGTCTTGATCAAAAAAGCGAACACGACACAAAAATGGACTGAAAAAGATATTGAGGATTTGATGAAATGCCAAGATCCCGATCAAGGGCCCAAGTATTTTCTAAAAAACTTTTTCTATATTCAACATGCCACCAAAGGTCAAATCAAATACGACGCTTTTGATTATCAAGATGACCTGTTGGAAAGTTATCACACTCATCGATTCAGTGTCAACATGTTGGGACGACAAATGGGTAAAACAACAACTGCAGTGGGGTATTTGCTGTGGTATGCCATGTTCATGCCAGATAGTACTATATTAATTTGTGCCCACAAATATACAGGTGCACAGGAGATTATGCAACGTCTGCGGTATGCTTATGAAACTTGCCCCGACTGGGTTCGTGCTGGTGTTACAAGTTATAATAAACAAAGTATCGAATTTGAAAATGGATCGCGTATTGTAGCACAAACAACAACTGAAACAACTGGTCGTGGTATGAGCGTGTCTTTACTCTATTGCGATGAATTCGCGTATGTTGAACCCAACATTGCCACTGAATTTTGGACTTCCATTGCTCCTACACTAGCAACTGGTGGTAAAGCCATTATTACATCAACACCCAACAGCGATGAAGATCAGTTCGCACAAATTTGGAATGAAGCGAACAAGCGAGTTGATGAATACGGTAACACTACAGAGTTGGGTCGTAATGGATACTACCCTTATATGGCTATTTGGAATCAACACCCAGATCGAGACAAGGTATGGGCTGACGAAATGCGTAGTCAGCTGGGCGCTGAAAGATTTGAACGTGAACATGAATGCAAATTTTTGATTTTTGATGAAACGTTGATCAGCTCAATATGTTTGTCAGGATTAGAAGGTGAAGAACCAAAGATGAAAATGGGACAAGCACGGTGGTACAAACGTATTAACCCGCATAGTACATATATTATTAGTTTAGACCCCAGTCTAGGAACCGGAGGCGACTATGCGGCCATTCAAGTCATAGAAATTCCCAGCATGGATCAGGTGGCAGAATGGCATCACAATCTTACCCCAGTACAATCTCAAGTACGTATCATGAGAGATATCATAAATCATATTGAAGAACGGTGTAAAGTTGCAAATGTAACCTCTAGCATTTATTATAGCGTTGAAAATAACACACTGGGTGAAAGTGCTTTAATGGCTATAGAAGCACTAGGCGAAGAAAGTTTCCCAGGATTGTTTTTAAGTGAACCAGTCAAACGTGGTCATGTACGCAGATTCCGCAGAGGATTTAACACAACCCACGGCAGTAAAATTGCTTCCTGTGCCAAGCTAAAACAGTTGATAGAGACTAAAAAATTAAAAATTCGTAGTAAGTCATTACTCAGCGAATTGAAATCTTTTGTGGCTGACGGTGTAACCTTCAAAGCAAAAACAGGACAACACGACGATTTGGTATCTAGTTTATTGCTAGCAATTAGAATGATAATAACTTTGCAAGATTGGGATCCTGCTGTGTACGATAAAATGCGTGATCAAGACGGATTAGAAGAACATGATCTTCCCATGCCCATTTATATATCCGCCTATTAATATAAATATATTGTATGAAACCTATTCAAATTATCAGCCAAGATTTATTCGACAAAGTTCGCAGCCGTTTCCAAAATCTAGAAATGGGGGACGAAACTGGAGCCGTAACAATTGATCCAGCAGAAGCACGGTTCTTTGACTTTGATGTTATTATTGAAGACAATAATATAGGGCGTGTCAGCATCAGTTTGAACGACCTAGGTAGTTTGAAAGTTTATTACAGTCAAGGTATTACAGAAAATTACGATGACATTGTTAAAAAACAATGGTTTGGATTTTTAAAAGAAATGAGATTTTTTGCCATGCGCAGACTATTGCGGTTTGACACCCGCGATATTGCCAAAAATAATCTTGATAAAAATGATTTTCAACATCTAGCAAAAACACAAGCCCCCAAGGAAGATGACATGACAACAATGAACGAATCTAAATGGAACAGTAAAAGTTCTAAAAAAACCAGCCGTGCCGTACAAGGACGAACAGAAGTTATTATGAGACACGCTCGACCAGTTGACGAAGAATACGCAGGCAGTCGTTCACAACGCAAAAACATCAAGGCAATTTTTATTCAAAATGCAGACGGAGAAAGATTCAAATATCCTTTCATTCACCCAGCAGGTGCGTTTGCAATGGCACAACACGTGGATCACGGTGGGGTTCCACATGACCCCGCAGGCAAAGCAATTGTTAACATGAGCGAGCAAATTGCTCAACTACAGGAATTTCAACGTAAGGTACACAGAGCCACTTTGCATGATGACGCAACAGGAATTACAGAGCGAGCCGTAGGCCGACTACAAGAATTAAAAGCGCAGGTGGAATGTTTAGGCAAACGACAGCATTATCAAAATTGGATCGATAAATTTAATGGTGGTGAAGATGACAGCACAATGCTTGATGCTGTTACCATGGAAGAATACAAACAAAAATTTACACAAACAAAATTTGAGGAGGATCTAGCACAATATTTCCCATTATTACATAAAATTATGAGTGAAACAAATACCGTTGATCTTGAAAGTTATGTAAATGAAGGCAACGACGACGATGCCTGTCCCGATTGCGGCGAGCATCACGATGGTGCTTGTAAAGATGATGATAATAAAATTACAAAAGAAAGTTTTAATGAATTCTCTGAATGGGCAGAAGCAGTTGAACAAGGTAAATTAACAGACGATCAAATTGAAACATTGAAAAAAGAAGTTGAGGATTTGCCAGATGGCAAACTACAACTGGGTCCACAAGGGCAAACAGCATGGCAATTTTTTAGCGAATTAGGGTTAGACTCAAGCGACTTAAAAGATAAACTTGAAAAAATGGAAGATGTGGATGATTCTACAAATGCCATGGAAGTTTTCAAAGTGTGGGCACAACATGATTATCCAGAACTACTAGTGGCACTGGGTATGTCAGACAACAAGCCCGTTGCCAAAGACCCGCAAGCAGGCGAAGAACAGGCGGCAGCAGAGAACCAAGAACAGGGCGGGTTTCCCAACAAGACAATGCCAACACGTGAAGCAGTTGTTAAGGAAGTAGCCAAATTAGTTAAAAGTCGCTTTAACGAATCTAATCCAGAAGTTGGCCCATTTAATGGTGCTCCAAATATTGCTTTAGAAGTTAAAAAATCATGTTCTGAAAAATTTGGTGAAGAAATTGGCGAACAAGCAGAATCATTGGCAATAGAATTCATGGAAAAATTATCTAAGAAATGGGAAGAAAAACATGGCCCTGTACAGTCCGATGGGTTGGCACGTTTACGAGAATTGTTGGGTAACGTCAAGACCAAAATAGAAAGTATCGGCGATGTTGGGCGCCCCGGCAACAATATCATGAGCGCTGAAGAAGTTAAAAAATCTGAAATTCCAGCAAGTCAACGCAAAGAAAAAGGCGGAGAAGGCGGAGATTGGAAAGTAAGCCTTCGAGATTTAGAAAATGAAAAGAACCTTAGTCCAACTACAAAACAGGGTATGAAAGATTTAGTCAAAAAAATTGGCATGAGTGAAGAAATATCCGATATTCTGAAATTATCTGGATTGGCAAAATAAAATTAAAATATAGCAAGATAACTCTTGCTTTGATAAATAAAAGCGCATATACTCGTTATATGCGTTTTTTCTTTTTTAGGCAGTGTTCTATAAAAGAGTGGCATAACATTTAAATTTATTAAGGAAATACATTATGGCAACATTAGCAGACATCCGCGCGAAGCTACAAGCTTCATCTCAACAAAACACCGGTAGCGGCGGTGGTGGTGACAACGCAATTTTCGCACATTGGAATATTGCAGAAGGACAAACAGCAACAGTCAGATTCCTTCCTGACCAAGACCCAAACAACACTTTTTTCTGGATTGAGCGAGCAATGATCAAATTGCCGTTTGCTGGTGTTAAGGGCGACACAAATTCCAAACCCGTAACTGTACAAGTGCCTTGTATGGAAATGTGGGGTGAGTCATGCCCAGTTCTACAAGAAGTACGTCCTTGGTTTAAGGACAAGAGCTTGGAAGAAATGGGTCGTAAGTATTGGAAAAAGAAAAGTTACTTGTTCCAAGGTTTGGTAGTTGACAGCAAACTACAAGAGGACAAGATTCCAGAAAATCCAGTCCGTCGCTTTATCATGAGCAGCCAAATTTTTAACATTGTTAAAAATGCGCTTATGGATAGTGAGATCGAAGAATTGCCAACTGACTATGTGCGTGGTTTGGATTTTAAGATTGCTAAGACAAGCAAGGGCGGTTACGCAGATTACACAACTTCAAACTGGAGTCGTCGTGAACGTGCCTTAAGCGAACAAGAATTGGCTGCAATCAAGCAGTATGGATTGTTTGATTTAAAATCATTCTTGCCTAAGAAACCAACAGATGTTGAACTCAAGGCTATTAAATTAATGTTTGAAGCATCGGTGGAGGGTGAAGCATTTGACATGGATCGTTGGGGTCAATACTATAAACCAGACGGTATGAAAGGTAATGCTCCACAACAAGCATTTGTTCAGCCAGCATCTATACCGGTAGATCGTCCTGCGGTTGATATATCAACCCAATCAGAAGACCATAATGACACCCCGGCAACAGAAACAACATCTATTGCAACATCAAGTGAATCTGGAAGTCGTGCCGCAGATATTATTGCAATGATCCGCAAACGCCAAGAAGCTAAGTAACCTTAGTTGGAAGCTAGACAAGCCGCTCAAATAAAAAGGAAGAAAATTGGTAAATCGAACATTTGATATATCAAAGTTCCGTAAATCTATCACCAAGTCTATTGATGGACTTGGTATAGGTTTTAATGACCCAACAGACTGGGTAGGAACTGGAAATTACGCACTCAATTACTTGATCAGTGGAGACTTTTTTAAAGGTATACCACTGGGTAAGGTAACTGTATTTGCTGGCGAATCAGGCGCTGGTAAAAGTTATATTTGCTCCGGCAATATTATTCGACATGCACAAGAACAAGGCATTTATGTTATCCTAGTTGATAGCGAAAACGCACTTGACGAAGCATGG
>Ga0164296_1004428_pt1 | contig 12784 bp, 9 predicted proteins | sample GEODES057metaG_FD_113533 | JGI IMG/M metagenome (GOLD analysis project Ga0164296, IMG submission 113533) | Dystrophic lake water microbial communities from Trout Bog Lake, Wisconsin, USA - GEODES057 metaG | ecosystem: Environmental > Aquatic > Freshwater > Lake | place: USA: Trout Bog Lake...
AAAGATTTGGCCTCACGCGATGTTGTCTCACGCGCTATGACCATTGAAATTCGTGAAGGGCGTGGTGTTGGTAAAAACAAAGACCACATCTATCTGCATCTTGATCATCTCGACCCCAAAATCTTGCATGAGCGTCTTCCAGGTATTTCTGAGAGCGCGCGTATTTTTGCTGGCGTTGATGTGACAAAAGAGCCCATCCCTGTTCTGCCAACAGTTCACTATAATATGGGTGGCATTCCCACGAATTATTATGGCGAAGTGCTGACAAAGCGCGGTGATAATGCGGATACTGTTGTTCCCGGCTTAATGGCTTTGGGTGAAGCAGCATGCGTGTCGATCCATGGCGCAAATCGCTTGGGCTCAAACTCGCTGATCGATCTTGTTGTGTTTGGTCGCGCTGCTGGCCATCGCGCCCGCGAGCTTATCAAAGAAGGTGAAAAGCACGCAAATCTGCCAAGCGATTCTGCTGATTTGGCTTTGTCACGGCTTGATAAGTTCCGTTATGCCAAGGGAACATCTTCTACTGCTGATTTGCGTCATAAAATGCAAACTACTATGCAAAATAATTGCGCTGTGTTCCGCACAGGTGAGGTTTTGCAAGAAGGCTCCAAGCTCATTCATGATGTCTGGAACAATATTTCAGACATCAACATCACCGATCGTTCTTTGATCTGGAATTCTGATCTGCTTGAGACACTTGAGTTTGATAATCTGTTGTCACAGGCTGTTGTGACTATGGATTCTGCGCTCAATCGTCAGGAAAGCCGTGGCGCACATGCGCGAGAAGATTTCCCTAATCGTGATGACAAAGAATGGATGAAACATACTTTGGCTTGGGCAGATAGCGATAAGAAAGCGGTATGCATAGATTATCGTCCTGTTCACACCTATACGATGACGGATGAGGTTCAATATATCGAACCAAAGGCACGTGTTTATTAATGTTAGCCAACACAAAGTTGGTATTTATGGGCTAGATGACAATGGTTGAATTGGTACTTCCCAAGAATTCACGTCCCGTTGAAGGGAAAGTGTGGCCGAAACCAGCGGGCGCAACAAATGTGCGTGAGTTTCGTATTTACCGCTGGAATCCAGATGATGAGGCCAATCCTCGGATTGACACTTACTATGTCGATATGTCGGATTGCGGGCCAATGATTTTGGATGCGATTTTGTGGATCAAAAATAAAATTGATCCCACACTCACATTCCGTCGCTCATGCCGTGAAGGTATTTGTGGCTCTTGCGCGATGAATATTGATGGTACAAACACTTTGGCCTGCACAAAAGCGACCACAGATGTTCATGGCACAGTGAAAATTTTCCCACTGCCGCACATGCCCGTGGTTAAAGATCTGGTTCCAGATCTCACCCGCTTTTATGCTCAACATGCGTCAATTGAGCCATGGCTCAAAACTGATACGCCAGAGCCCGAGACAGAATGGCTGCAATCGCCAGATGATCGTCTCAAACTCGATGGGCTTTATGAGTGTATTTTATGCGCGTGTTGCTCGACATCATGCCCAAGTTATTGGTGGAATGGTGATCGTTATTTGGGCCCCGCAGCACTCTTGCAGGCCTATAGGTGGCTGATTGACTCACGCGATGAATCAACAGGTGATCGTCTCGATAATCTCGAAGATCCCTTCCGTTTATATCGTTGCCACACCATTATGAATTGCGCCAAAGCATGCCCGAAGGGTCTCAATCCCGCCAAAGCAATCGCTGAAATTAAAAATATGATGGTGGCACGTCAGTCCTAATCGCAACATCTACGCTCTCACGAGAGCGTAGATATTTTGCCTCTCTTTTCTGGAGTTCAGATAGGTGCATGCTACTATCTATGAGCGTTACATCGCTCATGTTCGCAAGGCACATCTGGAGAAAGACCCAGCACAAATTATGATCATTCGTGAACTCGACCATTTATTGGGCGAGCTCATGAATTATCGCTTAGAACGCAAGACCAGTGCTCTTGGTTGGTTGTTTGCCAAGCGTGGTCATTACATTCCCAGAGGTTTGTATATCTGGGGATCTGTTGGGCGTGGTAAGACCATGCTGATGGATCTTTTTTATGATCTCATCCCTGTTGAGCGTAAACGACGCGTGCATTTTCATGCCTTTATGGCTGATGTGCACAAACGCATTCATGAGTGGCGACAGCTCAAGAAAAAAGGGGCCGTCAAAGGCGATGATCCCATAGCACCTGTGGCGGATGCGCTCGCAAAAGACGCTTGGCTTTTATGTTTTGATGAATTTGTTGTCTCTGACATTGCCGACGCCATGATTTTAGGACGTTTATTTCAGGCTCTTTTTGCACGCGGTATAGTGGTCGTGGCGACGTCGAATGTGGAGCCGTCGCATTTATATGAAGGTGGTCTTAATCGCGCTTTATTTTTGCCTTTTATTCAGATGTTACAAGACAAGATGAAAGTGCTGAAATTAGATGCGCGAACAGATTTCAGGCTAGAAAAACTATCGGGCTCACATGTCTATCATGTACCCGCAGATGATAATGCGCGTGCAGTCCTTGATGATCTTTTTATGCGCTTGACAGGTCATGAAAGAGGAGAGCCGTTTGATCTTGATGTCAGCGGTCGTATGTGGACTGTTCCACAAGCCTCACATCATATTGCCCGCATGTCTTTTGCGGATGTGTGTGAAGCAGCTTTGGGTGCATCAGATTATCTCGCGCTTGCGCAGCATTTTCATACAGTCTTTATTGATGATATTCCCATTCTGCCGCCTGAAAAAAGAAATGAGGCCAAGAGATTTATCATTTTAATTGACGCCCTTTATGATCGGCATGTGAAGTTGATTGCTTCTGCTGCGGCAAAACCACATGAGCTTTATTTGGGGCGTGATGGGCGTGAGGCTTTTGAATTCGAGCGGACTGTGTCGCGTTTAATTGAAATGCAATCCGCGGATTATCTTTCATTGCCGCATGGGCCTGCATCATCGCACGCCAGTGGTGACACAAGTGGATTGGTGGAGACATAATGACGCAATCTGCCGATCCCATTGATATGAAATTGTTGCATCTTGCTGAAGAGCATGTGCGTCGTCATGGATTGGCTAAAACAACTGTTGTGGGCATTGCGCAGGAAGCGAATATGTCGCACGCTAATGTCTACCGTTATTTTGCGACCAAATCAGTATTGATTGATGCGGTTATTGCCCAATGGCTTAAACCGCTTGAATTGTCTTTGCGCGATATAGCTGACGGGCCAGATCCTGCTTATGATAAAATAGAGCATATTTGTGCAGTCATTTATCGGAACTATCGCGATAAGCTTGAAAAAGACCCTCACTGGTTTGCGATCTTTGCTGCAGCGACCGAAAAAGGGCGAGGCGTGGCACGCAAGCATAGGTCGCGAATTAGGGATGCTATTCAACGTTCGGTTGAGGATGGTGTGGGGAGTAGTTTGTTTACGGCAGGCAATCGCCGACAATTAGTTGCCTTTGTATTTGACGCCTTCCATCGGTTCATTCATCCCGTCAGCATACGTCTTGATGCCGAGATTCCCCGCCATGAAATGAACCTTAGGTTTGATAGAGTTGCCGATGCTGCCCTAAGGGCTATGGGGAGTAGAATTATAAAATAGTTGTTACAAATTATAAAATTTGTAATTTGACACAGATTTTTTAGAGACCCAAAAAGCACCCTAGGAAGGCCCTGATTTTAATATAAATATATGATATTAAACAATAATTTTTATAACTATAGACACGAATGATGCTTTGCAACCGCCGAAATTGGCTAAAGGATGAGTAAGCCCCTCCTTGCCAGTGAAGGGGGAAGGAGTCAGAAGACATTCGGTTTTGAAACTGGGTGAAGTGCCCCAAACATAGGGAATGTTGAAATGGCGCGCAATAAGATTGCTTTGATTGGCTCGGGTCAAATTGGGGGCACTCTCGCCCATCTCGCCGGCCTGAAGGAACTCGGTGACATCATCTTGTTTGATATTGCTGAGGGTACGCCTCAAGGCAAAGCTTTGGACTTGGCCGAATCAGCTCCCGTGGATGGTTTTAATGCCAAATTATCGGGCGCTAATGATTATGCGCAGATTGCAGGCGCTGATGTTGTGATTGTGACGGCTGGTGTGCCGCGCAAGCCCGGCATGAGCCGCGATGATCTCTTAGGAATTAATTTGAAGGTGATGGAGTCAGTTGGTGCGGGCATTAAGCAACATGCACCAAATGCTTTTGTGATCTGCATCACCAATCCACTTGATGCCATGGTTTGGGCGCTGCAAAAAGCGAGCGGTTTGCCATCAAATAAAGTGGTGGGCATGGCTGGTGTTCTTGACTCCGCACGTTTCCGTTATTTCCTCTCCGAAGAATTTAATGTGTCTGTTGAAGATGTGACCGCATTTGTTTTAGGCGGTCATGGCGATGATATGGTCCCATCAGTGCGTTATTCGACTGTTGCAGGCATTCCTTTGCCTGATCTGATTAAAATGGGTTGGACAACACAGGCTAAAATTGACGCGATTGTTGATCGCACACGCAAAGGTGGCGGTGAAATCGTTAACCTGCTCAAAACAGGTTCAGCTTTCTATGCACCTGCTGCATCAGCTATCGCCATGGCTGAGAGCTATCTCAAAGACAAGCGCCGCGTTTTGCCATGTGCAGCTCATTTAACAGGCCAATATGGCGTTAAGGATATGTATGTTGGTGTGCCCGTTGTCATCGGCGCGAATGGCGTTGAGAAGATTGTTGCGATTGCACTTGATGCAGCTGAACAAGAGATGTTCACAAAATCTGTGGCATCTGTGAAAAGTCTGGTTGATGCCTGCAAGACCATTAATCCAGCATTTGCAAAATAAGCTTAAACCGATCAGCCCAAGCACTCAAAGATGAGCTTTGAGTCTTGGGCTTCTCTCGCATGAGGGGTTGAGAATGAATATACATGAATATCAGGCGAAAGCCGTATTGAAAGAATTTGGCGTTCCCGTCTCACGCGGTGTGGCGATTTTGAAAGCCTCTGAGGCTGAAGCAGCTGCAAAGGACTTGGGTGGTCCACTCTGGGTGGTCAAATCACAGATTCACGCAGGTGGCCGTGGCAAGGGTAAGTTTAAAGAAGCGGCCGCAGGTGATAAGGGCGGCGTTCGTCTGGCCAAATCAATCGATGAAGTCAAAACTTTTGCTCAGCAAATGTTGGGCAACACGCTTGTGACCATTCAAACCGGTCCTGCGGGTAAGCAAGTCAATCGTCTTTATATTGAAGATGGATCTGACATCGAAAAAGAATTTTACCTCTCCATTCTCGTTGATCGCGTGACATCACGTGTGTCTTTTGTTGTGTCAACAGAAGGTGGTATGGACATTGAAACTGTTGCGCATGAGACGCCAGAAAAAATTGTGACTTTTTCGGTTGACCCTGCCACAGGCATTATGCCGCACCATGGTCGCACAGTAGCAAAAGCTTTGGGCTTAAGTGGAGATTTGGCCAAGCAAGCAGAAAAGATTGCTGCTCAGCTCTACACAGCCTTTGTTGCAAAAGACATGGCAATGCTTGAAATCAATCCGTTGATTGTGACCAAGCAAGGCCAACTCAAATGTCTTGATGCCAAAGTCTCATTTGATAGCAATGCTCTTTATCGTCACCCCGATGTGATGGAATTGCGCGATGAGACTGAAGAAGATGCGAAGGAAATTGAAGCATCTAAATATGACCTCAATTACATTGCTCTTGATGGCACGATTGGCTGCATGGTCAATGGCGCTGGCTTGGCGATGGCCACAATGGATATCATCAAGCTCTATGGCGAATTTCCTGCCAACTTCCTTGATGTGGGCGGCGGCGCGACAAAAGAGAAAGTCACCGCAGCTTTCAAAATCATTACAGCAGACCCAAATGTGAAGGGTATTTTGGTTAATATTTTCGGCGGCATTATGAAATGTGATGTGATTGCCGAGGGTGTGATCGCTGCTGTGAAAGATGTGGGGCTGAAGGTTCCTTTGGTTGTTCGTCTTGAAGGCACAAATGTTGATTTGGGTAAGAAAATCATTTCAGCGTCAGGCCTCAATGTGATCCCTGCCGATGATCTCGATGATGCCGCTCAAAAGATCGTTAAGGCCGTTAAGGAGGCCGCATAATGTCAGTTCTTATCGACCGCAACACAAAAGTCATTTGCCAGGGCTTTACTGGTAAAAACGGTACTTTCCATTCTGAGCAAGCCATTGCCTATGGAACAAAAATGGTTGGTGGCACAAGTCCAGGTAAAGGTGGTTCAACCCATCTTAACTTGCCTGTGTTCGATACTGTGATGGAAGCGCGCGAAGCAACTGGCGCTGATGCGTCCGTGATTTATGTTCCACCTCCTGGTGCAGCTGATGCGATTTGCGAAGCCATTGCTGCTGAGATTCCATTGATCGTGTGCATCACCGAAGGTATTCCCGTTGTTGACATGATCAAAGTGAAGCGTGCTTTGTCTGGTTCAAAGTCACGTCTCATTGGGCCAAACTGCCCTGGTGTGATGACGGCAGGTGAATGTAAGATTGGCATTATGCCCGGCAACATCTTTAAGTCTGGTAATGTCGGTATTGTCTCTCGTTCCGGTACATTGACCTATGAAGCTGTGTTCCAAACAACCCAAGAAGGTCTTGGCCAGACAACAGCTGTAGGTATTGGCGGTGACCCCGTTAAGGGAACAGAATTTATCGATGTGCTCGAGATGTTTTTGGCAGACCCCAAAACAGAATCAATCATTATGATTGGTGAAATTGGTGGTTCTGCTGAGGAAGATGCAGCACAATTCCTGATGGATGAAGCCAAGCGCGGACGCAAAAAGCCCGTCGTTGGCTTTATTGCAGGCCGTACAGCGCCTCCAGGCCGCCGTATGGGACATGCTGGTGCAATCATCTCAGGTGGTAAGGGCGGCGCCGAAGATAAAATCGCAGCGATGGAAGCTGCGGGTATTCGCGTCTCTCCATCACCCGCACGCCTTGGAAAAACCTTGGTTGAGGTTTTAAAGGGTAAATAATTTTGACTGCCCCTTCGGGGGCAGTTTTATCTCGACAACAAAGACGGCAGGCAGGAGCCAAGACGATCATGGCACGTCAGGATCTCAATAACGCACTTCTTCAGACATCTTTTTTATATGGCGCTAATGCCGGTTATATCGAAGATTTATATGCACGCTATGAGGCAAATCCTTCAAGCGTTGATGAGGAATGGCGTTCGTTTTTTGCGGCCTTGCAAGACAATAAATCAGATGTGCAGAAAAGCGCACAAGGTGCCTCGTGGAAAAAACCAAATTGGCCAATTACGGCTAATGGTGAATTAGTCTCAGCCCTTGATGGCAATTGGTCGCAAGTTGAAAAAGCAGCGGGCGATAAAATTAAGGCAAAAAGCGCTGCTAAGGGCGTAAATCTGTCTGATGAGGATTTATTGCGCGCCACACGTGATAGCGTGCGGGCATTAATGATGATCCGTGCTTATCGGATGCGCGGTCATTTGCATGCGAATCTTGATCCTCTTGGTCTTGAGCCACGCAAAGATCACGAAGAGCTGCATCCCTCAAGCTATGGTTTTACCGAAGCTGATTATGATCGTAAAATCTTCCTTGATAATGTCTTGGGTCTTGAATTTGCGACCATCAATGAAATGCTCAGCATTTTGCGTCGTACCTATTGCGAAAATATTGGCTTTGAATTCATGCATATTTCTGATCCCGCAGAAAAATCATGGATCCAAGAACGTATTGAAGGTTTGGGCAAAGAAATTACCTTCACCAAAGAAGGCAAGCGCGCCATTTTGAATAAGCTCATTGAGTCCGAAGGCTTTGAGCGTTTCTGTGATGTGAAATTTACGGGAACAAAACGTTTCGGCCTTGATGGTGGCGAAGCAATGATCCCCGCACTTGAGCAAATCATCAAGCGCGGTGGTGCTTTGGGGGTTGAAGAAATTGTCTTGGGAATGGCCCATCGCGGTCGTCTGAATGTGCTGAGCCAAGTCATGGGTAAGCCACATCGCGCGATTTTCCATGAGTTTAAAGGCGGTTCTTTCACACCTGATGAAGTTGAAGGCTCAGGCGATGTGAAATATCATCTTGGTGCTTCCTCTGATCGTGAGTTTGATGGCCGTAAAGTCCATTTGTCTTTGACAGCTAACCCTTCACATCTCGAAATTGCTGACCCTGTCGTGCTTGGTAAGGTGCGCGCTAAGCAAGATCAGTTAAATGATATTGTGGAGCGTTATAAAGTTCTACCTTTGCTCATTCATGGTGATGCGGCTTTTGCAGGCCAAGGTGTTGTGGCGGAATGTTTTGGATTGTCGGGTATTAAAGGCCATCGCACTGGTGGCTCAATCCATTTTATCATCAATAACCAAATTGGATTTACCACCTATCCCCGTTATTCCCGCTCAACGCCTTATCCATCCGATGTGGCGAAGATGATTGAAGCCCCGATTTTCCACGTCAATGGGGACGATCCCGAAGCCGTGGTCTATGCGGCTAAGATTGCTATTGAGTTCAGACAAAAATTCCATAAGCCCGTTGTGATCGATATGTTCTGCTATCGTCGCTATGGTCATAATGAAGGTGACGAGCCCGGCTTTACCCAGCCGTTGATGTATAAAAAAATCCGCGCTCATCAATCTACCCTTGAGATTTATTCAAACAAACTTGTGGCAGAAGGTGTGGTCACAGCTGGTGAAGTTGAAAAACTGCGCAATGATTGGCGCGCACGTCTTGATGCGGAACATGAAGCTGGTCAATCCTATAAGCCCAATAAGGCGGATTGGCTTGATGGACGTTGGGCTGGCCTGAAAGCCGCGCAAGAATTAGGTGATGATGCACGCCGTGGTCAAACAGGCGTTGATCTTCCCTTGCTTAAATCAATTGGCGAAAAGATTAGCCAAGTGCCCGCGACCTTTAATGTTCACCGCACCATTCAGCGCTTCCTTGAAGGGCGGCGCAAGATGATTGAAACAGGTGAGGGCATTGATTGGGCGATGGCGGAGGCTTTGGCCTATGGCACGCTCGTCAATGAAGGCCATCCCGTGCGCTTGTCTGGTCAGGATTGTGAGCGTGGTACTTTCTCACAACGTCATTCAGTGCTTATCGATCAGGAAACAGAAGCGCGTTATGTGCCGCTTAATCACATTCGTGATGGGCAGGCGCGGTATGAAGTCATCAATTCCATGCTGTCGGAAGAGGCTGTGTTGGGATTTGAATATGGCTATTCTCTCACGGAGCCAAATACGCTGACATTATGGGAAGCGCAATTTGGTGACTTTGCAAATGGTGCGCAAGTCGTGTTTGATCAGTTCATCTCATCAGGTGAACGCAAATGGTTGCGTATGTCGGGTCTCGTCTGTTTGTTGCCGCATGGTTATGAAGGGCAAGGGCCTGAACATTCTTCTGCACGTCTAGAGCGTTATCTGCAAATGTGTGCTGAAGATAATATGCAAGTGGCGAATTGCACCACGCCTGCAAATTATTTCCATATTTTGCGCCGTCAGCTCAAACGCGATTTCCGTAAGCCGCTGATCCTTATGACGCCAAAATCTTTGTTGCGCCATAAACGCGCGATCTCGCGTCTCGATGATATGGCCGCTGGCACAACATTTCATCGTCTGTTGTGGGATGATGCTGAAACCACGAAGGGCGAAGGCATTAAGCTGGTGAAGGACGATAAAATTCGCCGCGTCGTTCTGTGCTCAGGCAAGGTCTATTATGATTTGCTTGAGGATCGTGAAAAGCGTGGGATTGACGATGTCTATTTGCTTCGCGTTGAGCAATTATATCCATTCCCCCTCAAAGCCTTGGTTAATGAACTCGGCCGTTTCAAAAAAGCGGATGTGGTCTGGTGTCAGGAAGAGCCAAAAAATATGGGCTCATGGACTTTTGTTGAGCCTTATCTCGAGTGGGTTCTCACACAAGTCGGTGGCAAGACCAAGCGGGCTCGTTATGTAGGTCGGCCTGCATCTGCTGCAACAGCAACGGGCCTTATGTCCAAACATGCAGCGCAGCTCAAAGCATTTTTGGATGATGCTTTTGCTGCTTAGTCCCACAGATTATTTTAAAAGAGGCCGCGCGCGGCGCGGGAGGTAAATATGGCTACTGAAATTCGCGTACCAACATTAGGTGAATCTGTTTCTGAAGCAACAATTGGCAAATGGTTTAAAAAACCAGGCGATGCAGTCAAAGCTGATGAACCCCTCGTTGAGCTTGAAACCGATAAGGTGACTTTGGAAGTGAACGCACCTGCTGCGGGTGTGTTGTCTGAGATTCTCGTCAATGAAGGCGATAGTGTGGGCGTTGGCGCTTTGCTTGGCCAGATTGCTGAAGGTGCAGGCGGAGCAGCCGCGGCGCCAGCTGCCAAATCTGCCCCAGCTGCAGCTCCCGCGCCTGCTGCTGCCAAAGCTGCGGCCTCCTCATCAATGCCAGCAGCGCCATCAGCAGCTAAAATCGCTGCTGAAAATAATATGTCAACCGATCAGATTGCCGGTTCTGGCAAACGTGGTCAGGTGCTCAAGGGTGACGTGTTGGCAGCTCTTTCTGCAGGACCTGCGCCTGCAGCTGCTCCTCTGTCTGTGCGTGTGGCCTCGCCAGCTGATGATGCCTCACGCGAAGAGCGTGTGCGCATGACAAAGTTGCGCCAGACAATTGCACGTCGATTGAAAGACGCGCAAAACACTGCCGCTATGCTCACGACATTCAATGAAGTGGATATGACGGAAGTCATGGCGTTGCGTAACCGCTATAAGGATGTGTTTGAGAAGAAGCATGGCGCAAAACTCGGTTTTATGAGTTTCTTTGTGAAGGCCTGTGTCCAAGCGCTCAAAGATATTCCTGCAGTCAATGCAGAAATTGATGGAACAGATCTGATCTACAAAAATTATTATCATCTCGGCATTGCGGTGGGCACTGAAAAGGGTCTTGTTGTGCCGGTTGTGCGTGATGCCGATACAATGGGACTGGCGCAAATTGAAAAGACGATTGCTGATTTTGGTCGTCGTGCGCGTGATGGTCAGCTCAAGATTGATGAAATGCAAGGCGGCACATTTACGATCACCAATGGTGGTATTTACGGCTCGCTGATGTCAACACCGATTTTGAATGCGCCACAATCCGGTATTTTAGGCATGCATAAAATTCAAGAGCGCCCCATGGTTGTGAATGGCAAGATTGAAATTCGCCCCATGATGTATCTTGCTCTGTCCTATGATCATCGTATCGTTGATGGCAAGGAAGCCGTGACCTTCCTCGTGCGTGTTAAAGAAGCGCTGGAAGATCCCGCACGCCTCGTTCTCGATCTGTAATTGATATGGCCGCCAAATTAGGTCGGCCAGTTTTTTGGAGGCTTTTATGGCTTATGATCTCGTTGTTATTGGCACGGGCCCTGGCGGATATGTCTGCGCCATTCGTGCCGCGCAGTTGGGTTTGAAAGTGGCTGTGGTTGAAAAGCGTGCCACACATGGCGGCACTTGCCTCAATGTAGGCTGCATTCCATCCAAAGCTCTCTTGCATGCCTCCGAAATGTTTGCGCAAGCAGGCCATGATCTTCCCGCGCTCGGCGTTGTCGTTGGTAAGCCAAAGCTCGATATGGCCGCGATGATGAAGCATAAGGACGAGACTGTTGCTGCAAATGTGACGGGCGTTGGCTTTTTGCTGAAAAAAAATAAAGTTGATTCCTTTACAGGTCATGGCTCTATTCCCTCAGTTGGCAAGGTCAAAGTCACTGACAGCATTAATGGGCAAACTCATGTGCTTGAGACCAAAAATATTGTGATTGCCACAGGCTCAGATGTCGCGACATTGCAAGGTGTGACGATTGATGAAAAGACTGTGGTCTCTTCAACGGGCGCACTTACGCTTGAAAAAGTTCCCTCTAAAATGGTTGTTATTGGCGCGGGCGTGATTGGTCTTGAGCTTGGCTCGGTCTGGGGACGTTTGGGCGCGCAGGTGACTGTTGTTGAATATCTCGATCGTATTTTGCCAGGCATGGATCTTGATGTCGCTAAGCAATTCCAACGCATATTGGAGAAGCAAGGCTTTAAATTCCATCTCTCAAGCAAAGTGACTAAGGTTGAGAATACAAAATCAGGCGCGAAAGTCAGTATTGAACCTGCTGCGGGCGGTGATGCGTCTGTACTTGATGCGGATGTGGTGTTGGTCGCAGTGGGTCGTCGTCCCTATACCGATGGCTTGGGTCTTGAGGCGCTTGGCATTGAGCTTGATCGCGGTCGGATTCCCATCGACTCGCATTTTGCTACAAAGGTGAAAGGCGTTTATGCGATTGGCGATGTCGTGCGTGGGCCGATGTTGGCGCATAAAGCGGAAGATGAAGGTGTGGCAGTTGCTGAAATATTGGCCGGCCAACATGGTCATGTGAATTATGACGTCATCCCCGGTGTGGTCTACACAATGCCTGAAGTGGCGAGCGTTGGTAAATCAGAAGAAGATTTGAAGGCAGCAGGTATTGCTTATAAGGCCGGCAAATTTCCCTTCACCGCAAACGGACGTGCGCGCGCGATGCGCCAGACGGATGGTTTTGTGAAAGTGCTGGCTGATGCAACAACAGACCGCGTGCTTGGTGTGCATATTGTGGGCGCAGGCGCTGGTGAGTTGATTGCGGAAGCCGCTATGCTCATGGAGTTTGGTGGGTCGGCAGAGGATATGGCACGCACATGTCATGCCCATCCCACTATGGCCGAAGCAGTGAAAGAAGCAGCCCTCGCTGTCGATAAAAGGCCGATTCATATTTGATGAGAGATCGGGCACGTCAAGCCTTCTCCTCTCTCAGGCGCGCGGGATGGACCTGTCTCGCG
>Ga0164296_1004432_pt1 | contig 12781 bp, 26 predicted proteins | sample GEODES057metaG_FD_113533 | JGI IMG/M metagenome (GOLD analysis project Ga0164296, IMG submission 113533) | Dystrophic lake water microbial communities from Trout Bog Lake, Wisconsin, USA - GEODES057 metaG | ecosystem: Environmental > Aquatic > Freshwater > Lake | place: USA: Trout Bog Lake...
CCTAATTACGCGCCACAGCCATCACCATTTCCTCCTATGAGTTTATCTAATGATGTTCTAGGAAAAGTAAAGACTGCTGCAAGTATGCGTGATGAAGAGCGAGAAGAAAATAATGCAAAGCTTGTGGCAAAGCATGGACCAGACGCAGCTGAGGCTGAGGCAGAGAGAACTGCAGCGCATAAAGCAGACAAGGAGCGTAACAGCTAATGGCAATAAGACCAAAATCTGGGCTTTCGTGGGAAGCTCGTCGTAAAGCAAGCAAAGAATCTCGTTCAGAAGCTTTTAATACTTCTATTCAGTCACCTATACCAACATCCTCAGATGTCATGTACCCGAGAAGTAAAGCAGCTGAAGAAGCAAATGGTCCTCGTCCTAAAGTAATTAAAATCAACACTGACCCAACGGGTCCTGGTCACCGTATTGGATGGCGGAGAAATGGCACGCGCTAAAGAATTTAAGGGCGGTATAAACGCTGATGCGTTTAAAGAAGATATGTTTTTTAACAGAGTAGACAAGATTCATCCAGGCGGTAAGTGGACTACTAGAGCAGTAAAGCCTAAAGAGCCAAATACCCCTAAGACTCCAAAAACCCCGAAGGGATAAACCATGGCAAGGAGAGCTACATATAGCTGGGAACGAGATGAACTCGATGAAGAGCGCGGAAGCAAGGCTTCACGCCCTGGTGGCTATAAAAAAGCAGAGGTAACGCCCGACCCTAATAAAAAAAGTCGTGCTAAGAAAGTCCTTCCAGCGGGCGGTTCTGCTCAAGCTGCACTTTCATTAGTAAATAAGGGTCGCAAGCAAAATCAATCACCTTCTTCACCTTCTGGTAAAAAGAGAGTTACTGTTGCAGTCCCAGGCTCTAAAGAAGCTAGAAAGATGATGGCAGCTGGAGTCGTAAAAGACATTAGAAAAGCTGTATCAGAGCGCGACACAGAGACTTTTAAACCAAATGGTCAGGTAGCTGGAGGAGCTGCAAGAGCTCCAAGATACACATCTAATTCAATGGGCGCTAAATCTGGCTCACGAGCTACCACGATTGCTCCTGACAGTGGCGAACGTCGTGCTGAGTCAAATATAGCAGTCCCAGCAGACCATGATGAAAAGCAGGGTGCGTATAAGCGTTTCTTGCCAGGCGGTAGAGATAATCCAATTTTTAGACCTGGACATGATGCCGATGAAGTTGCTTCAGGAACCTTTGCAGGAGTTAGAAATAAAATTACTGGAGCTGCAAATCGTTTTACAGCTGCTCATCTATCTGGAGATAGGGCTGCTAGAGAATCCGTTCGTCAAGAATTCCACAGCCATGTTGCTCAGTTGCAGAAGCAGTCTGGTCGTAGTGGGGGAAGTATTTCAGGTCCTTGCAGTACCCCTAACTGCACCAGAACTACGGAAACAGGTGGTAGTTGTCCAAACGGGACTTGCAAAATTGATAGCCCAGCAATGGCTGTCGCATCACGTCCTAGAGAATAATACTGTTAAGATACAATACCAATACTAATTAGGAGCATAAATTGGCAGTAGACATTAAAGCGCTGGCTCAAAAAGAGCAAGAAGAGCCGCAGATTCGTTTATTGGTTTGCCGTACCTGTAAGACTATTGAAGAGCTTCCTGACTTTGATGGTCCTACAGAGTACGACACCTTGCTTGAAATCGCCACCCAGCGTCATCAACGCCCAGAACCCCATTTAGGTAACCTACTTAAGTTTCCGCTTAAGTATTGGGCTAGAGAAGATGTCAAGAAGAGCATCGTAGAGCAGATTAAAGGCGGTTCATCAGGTCTTGACGCCTTTGGAACCAACTTCTACGAGACTAAGTCCATCTTTGCTGAAGATGCCATGAGCTGTTTTAGCCTTCACCTTCGCCCTTCAAGTGGCTGCTCAGACTACAAGAGTGACCGTAAGGTGCTTCAACCAGATACCGCTGTAGAGCGTAAAGCTGCTGGTATGGATTCCAACGCACGACCAAAGATTTATCTATGCGACTTCTGCCCAGCCAAGATGCACTATCAGAAGAAGTCCTTCCAGTCTAAGGGCTTGTATAACTAGTGAAGGTTTTAACAGAATTTACTGTCCGTATCCATGAAGACGGCAGGGTAACCGCCAATCCAATTGTCGATAATCCAGAGCTTTCCCGTAGTGCCAGCGAACTAGATATCAAGCAGGCGTGTCAGGAACTTCTAGATGCGATACACCTAAAGAACATATCTAGGGTTATTTCAGCTGTAATTACAGAATCGCAGGCTACAGAGGGACAAAAAGTAGCCAAATCCGTGAGAGAATCGTTGGTAGAGAAAGGTCTACTTTAACGTCAGGGGAACGGTTATGCACATTGATATGCAGTGCAGTTGCGGTGCAGCATTTCAAATCGAAAACGGACCAGAATCACTAAAGATGCTTTATGCAGAAAGATTTGCAGCATCACACTTCGGGTGCGGCTTTATGACACAAGTCGCTCGCGATGTTAATGACAGCACATCAAGTTATAATATTACAACAGGAAAACGCGAGAAAGAGTATTGATGAACTTCTACGAGGTGTTAGCATCTAAAGCAACGCCCGTAGAACTATCACCAAGCGAGACGTCTTACTTTAGCGAACCTGCAGCAGGGCTAGACCCACGACTATTTCTTAATGAACGCATAAAACCTTCAATTAGAGATTCAATCCTTTCAGTCTTATATACATTTTTATCCACAAGATTCCATGATGCTGAATCATGGACAACAGTATGGTTAGCGGGTTCAGGAGTATCCCGTCAATGGGCAGCCCATCGCTCCCCAGCAGATTTAGATTGCCTAATAGGCGTTGACTACGTTAACTTCCGTAGAGCAAACAGCAAGTACGTAGGATTTAGCGACCAAGATATCGCCAGCGCCCTTAACGAAGCCTTTGGCGAAGAGCTTAATAAAGATACAGCCAACTATCTAGATACATTTGAACTTACCTTTTATGTAAACGTTCGTTCAGATATCCGTGCCATTAAACCATATGCTGCCTACAATCTAACAACTGATGATTGGACTGTCGCACCAGCATCAGAACTTCCAAAGAATAAAGGAAGCTGGGATACAAAGGCAGAGTACGACAAGTCAATGGCTATTGCAATTATTGACCGATACCAAAAAGCATTAAATCAAGTTACTGCTTCAACCAATACCGCAGCAAGAATTAGCGCGGAGCGTATGCTTAATTTGGCGGTAGAGCAGGGAAGCACACTTTTCGATGAAATCCATCAAGGTAGAAAGCAAGCCTTTAGCCCTACAGGTGAAGGTTATTTAGACTATGCTAACTACCGCTGGCAGGCTGGTAAACAGTTAGGTACTGTACCCGCATTACGCAAGTTAAAGGATATTTCCACAGCATCAAAGAAAGAATACAGCGTGTCTACTTACGGTGTAGAACTTCCTGATGTTAGTGTATTAATTCGTAGAGCAATTAAATAACAACTGTAGTATCGGAGCATAAGTGGGCGTGTTAATTGATATTGATGGTGTATTGCGCCACCCATATACCAATCACCCAATCCGTGAGGGATTTGCTCTATACAACATGATTAAGAACGTCACTCGCGTAACTTTCCTGTGCGAGGATAAAGAAAAGGGAAATTACTTTTTAAGAACTAACAAGGTATTGAAGTACGACCATATTGAAGAGACAAAGTCCCTAGCACCAGGAGATGATGTCTGGCTTAGATTGATTAAGCGTTGTCGTGCTAATGGTCCAGTTGACTATGTAATCACTGCCAACCTTAGCCTAGTGGCGCCTTTGCTAGATACTGGTATTGCTACCCTTGCCTTCTGTGTTCCAAGTTATTTAGACTCCAAGTTTCGTCCAGATGGTCGTGAGGGTCAGAAGACATGGAAAGAGATTCAGGATGAGATTGAGCGCCAACAAGACTTATTAGCCCAAGATGGTCGTCTGTGAACATTATCTACCTAGGGGCTGACACCCCATCTAACCGAATACTATTGGAGGAGGCTGGCGCTACCTATATGGGCGTTAGCTTTTACGGCTTAACCAAGCGCGGCTTACCAAAGACCAAGAAATACCTGCTAGAAAACTATTTCCAAGAAAACGTCCGTATATTTGTACACGCTGGTCTGCCACGAAACTCCAAGTTAAATGGCACGGAACTTGAAGAATTTGCCGCTGACTACGAAGATTTCATCCTTGAGAACATGGACAGGATTACCCTGTTCACCGAGTTTGACCACCAGAACTTAACCTCAGACTTTATCCAGACCCAGCGTAAAACAGTATGGGCGTCAGTACCTCCAGGCAAGTTTCTACCAGTATGGCAATCTGCCACAGGGGTAGGTGGACTGAAGAAGTTGGTGGATGACTACCTAGATATTGGTTTACGGGGCGAAGATATCGAGACTGTAACCAACCTTGCTAGCCTCACACAGACCTACCACAACCAACACATGACCCGCTTCCACGCTATTGGCTGTGCCAAGCCTGATAACCTGCGTCAGGTCAAGGTAGAGACGGCTAGTAGCCTTGCGTGGCTATCGCCTATGATGCGTGGAGAGACTATAGTGTGGGATGGTCGCAAAATTGTTCGCTACCCACAATCTATGAAAGAGCAGGCTCGTTCACGCTACAAAGGAGTAATCGAGAGAGCTGGGCTAAGCTTTGAAAAGGTCATGGAAGATGACCCTAAAGAGATTTCTAAACTAGCGGTGTGGTCATATGACCAACTAGAACTGAGGTTAAGCATGGGCAAGCCATTAGATAATGATGACGAAGGTATCATATACCAGCCAGATTTAGTAGATGGTAATTCTGCGGAAGAAGTCCCTGCCGTATCTGTTAACAAGCCTGTTGGAACGAGAAATCCAGAGCCACGAAACCCCGATGAATATGTCGCTTTACCCGTCTTTGGATACCAATTTAAAGAGGTTATTGAGAGCGAAAATGGCGTTGATGTAGTTAAGCAAGTGCCTGTCGTACAGTCCCAAAGCGGGAGTATGCGACAGTGCAATACCTGCTATATTGCAGCCAACTGCCCCGCCTACAAGCAAGATAATCAGTGCGCTTTTAGCATCCCAGTAGAGGTAAAGACTAAAGACCAACTTAAGGGATTGATTAACGCAATGATTGAAATGCAGGCTCAAAGAGTGGGTTTTCAGCGTTATATTGAAGAATTGAGTGGTGGAAACGCGGACCCTAATACTTCACAAGAGATAGATAGGCTGTTTAAGATTCTAAAAACTGTCAAGGATTTGGACGATACTTCATCGTTCATTAGGATGACGGTTGAGCAGAAATCTGCTGGTGGAGTGATGTCTGCTATCTTCGGAGATAGGGCTCAAGCGCTTAAAGAGTTGCCTGATGGTGGTCTAAATGAAGAGCAGACTACTAAGATTATTAAAGATTTATCAGAGGGCTAGGTATCATATACCTTCCTGTAAAAGGGGGTGGAACAGCCCAGTCGCAAATCCTGATTAACAAGGTGTGTTTCGGTTAAACTTTTGGACTACGAAAAGGGAGTAATAATGGCTTTGAGCTTCAAGTTAGCAGATGATTTTGTAAACAGTTATCGTTCTAGGAAGGTCCCGTGGGGCTATTCAGATGCAGGCGGTAACTCAGTAGGAGAGATTACTTTCCTAAGAACGTATTCCAGAAAAAAGCCTGATGGAACTAAAGAGACCTGGGTAGAGGTCTGTGAGCGCGTTATCAATGGCATGTACTCCATCCAGAAAGACCACGCTAAAACTAATAGGCTTCCTTGGAACGATGCTAAAGCCCAATCCTCAGCCAAAGAGGCGTTCGAACGGATGTTCACATTTAAGTGGACTCCACCAGGTCGCGGACTGTGGATGATGGGAACTCCGCTCGTCAATGAACAGAAGAACTCAGCAGCCCTGCAGAACTGCTCATTTGTATCCACTGCCGATATGACCAAAAACAATCCTGCTAAGCCTTTCGCCTTCCTCATGGAGGCTTCAATGCTGGGAGTTGGTGTCGGCTTTGACCAGAAAGGCGCAGATAAAGATTTTACTATTTACGCCCCAGAAAAAGGAGAAACCTATGTCATACCCGACACCCGTGAGGGCTGGGTCGAGTCATTCTCAACCCTCCTCAATAGCTACCTTAGACCAGATACGAAAAGCCCTGTCTTTGACTACTCAGAAATCCGTCCAGCAGGTACTCCGATTAAAACCTTTGGAGGACTTGCAGCAGGGCACGAACCACTAGAAAAGCTCCACGAGCATATCCATCGCATCTTTAAGGGGCGTGCTGGACAAAAGCTTACCCGTGTAGATATCGCTGATATCGGAAACCTTATCGGTGTCTGTGTAGTTAGCGGTAACGTCCGCCGTTCGGCGGAACTTTTAATGGGTCGCCTTGATGACGATGAGTTTCTTAACCTCAAAAACAGCAAGGTATTTCCTGAGCGTAACTCGTACAGCAAGAAAAACCCAGGCTGGGGATGGATGTCCAACAACTCTGTTGAGGTATCTGTTGGCTCCGATATGTCCCGTATCGTTGAAGGTATCGCCCTCAATGGTGAGCCAGGAGTTATCTGGATGGATACCACTCGCAAGTATGGTCGCTTAAAGGATGGCGTTAATGATAAGGATTGGCGTGCTGCTGGATACAACCCATGCGCCGAACAATCTTTGGAATCATATGAGTGCTGTACTTTAGTTGAAACCTATATCAATCGCCACGACAGCCTAGAAGACTTCAAGCGAACTCTGAAATTTGCTTACCTCTACGCTAAGACTGTTACCCTATTGCCTACGCACTGGGAAGAAACTAATGCGATTATGCAACGCAATCGCCGTATTGGAACTTCCATCTCAGGTATCGCTAACTTTGCTGACCTGAAGGGCTTGCCAGTACTGCGTGAGTGGATGGACAAGGGCTACGAAACAGTACAGGCATACGACAAGTCTTACTCAGAGTGGCTTGGTATCCGTGAGTCAATTAAGACTACAACTGTTAAGCCTTCAGGAACCGTATCTATCCTAGCTGGTGAATCTCCAGGGGTTCACTGGACTGTTGGCGGTCAATACTTCTTGCGCTCTATTCGCTTTGCTAAGACTGACCCAATGCTCCCACTCTTTGATGTGTCAGGTTATCTTATCGAGGACTCTGCTTCTGACCCTGAAGTTACCAGTGTTGTTTACTTCCCAATCAAGTCAGATGCTTTACGTTCTGAGAAGGATGTATCCATCTACGAAAAGGTATCTCTCGCTGCTGTGGCTCAGTATGAGTGGTCAGATAACTCTGTATCAGTAACAGTATCCTTTGATGCTAAGAAGGAGAAGGATACTATTGGCACGGTTCTCCATATGTTTGATGGTCAGTTGAAGACTGTATCTTTCCTACCTATGGGCAACGATGTCTATCCTCAGATGCCTTACACACAGATTACTCAGGAAGAATACGAAGCCTATACTTACAAGCTCTTGCCTATTAACTTCTCGGATGTCTATGCTGGTATGGCTCAAGATGCTATTGGCGAGAAGTATTGCTCTACTGACTACTGCGAGGTTCCAAAAGCGTGAAGATATACCCAGAAAGCCATAGCGAGGCTGGGCAAGAATCCTTTGTTATCAGTACTCTCAACGAGAAGCGAGAAGGATACTATGTCGAGATAGGTGCGTATCACTCTGTTAAAACGAGTAACACTCATCTATTAGAAACTGGCTATGGCTGGAAGGGTGTGGCATTTGAAATCTTGCCTGAGTGCGCTGAAGAATATAATCTCAATCGTAGTAATCCCTGTATATGCGCGGATGCCACTACCTTTGACTATCTCTCTTACTTTGAGGCTAACAACTTCCCTACTAGTATAGATTACCTACAACTAGATATAGAACCCGCAGAGAATACTCTCAAGGCTCTCAAACAATTACCTTTGGATAAGTATCGCTTTAAGACCATTACCTTTGAACACGATTTGTATGCCTCTCCCGATAACTTGGCTATCAAACTGGAGCAACAGGAGATATTAAAAGGATATGGATACAAGCTTTACAAGGATGACGTTGTAATAGGTCACAACCCTGAATATCCTGGCTATCCTGCTGACCGAGCCTTTGAGGATTGGTGGATAGACCTCTCGTAGTAAAAAGCCCCTAGCAATATTAGCTAGGGGCTTTCTTTACTCTTCCTCTTCTTCTAACTCTTCATCATCCTCAAAAGGACTTTGATTAGGATTAGTAATATGCCAATCAGGCAATCCGTTGGTGAATCCGAAGTTACTCAATTACTCTTACCTCGGTGTTCGCTGTCAATACTGTTACCTCTTCGTTAATCTCCCACTTTGGTCGCTTACCAATATAGGTAGTAGCATCTCTCTTTGCCGCTGGAAGTGACTTCCACGCAGAACTTTGGGAGTCAATCAACTCTCCCTCTCTATTAAACTTCTTAACTGTTAATAGCCACGCCCCACCTTGATTAAGGTTCTTTGTAAGCGTGGTCTTAAAGAATACCGATACTCGTTTAGTAGCCATTTAGGCAATCATTTCCTTTCGTGTGTTTAAGCCTGATTAAGTGATTCATACTTTTCGTTGGTGAATATAGCGTGGTCTTACACGCAGAGCAAAACAATATCCACTCATCAGCCCCGTAATCGTACAGGTCTGCTGGGTAAATTGACTCCATTACTCGCCCTCGGCGGGTTTGGGTTGGAGATACGCTGAAACTATATCTCTCCGTTCCCCTGCCTCTTCCCATAGCGGGGTTCCTTCGGTAGCAAGCTTGATAGCGGACTCTCTATCATCCGCCTCTACAACTGTGTGCCAGTCAATAACAACAGTCTTATAGACTTCGTACTTAGGCATTGGTAATCTCCATTTCTTTTATCTGTATTGCTTCAACGCACATGGATATAGCATCGCTAACAGTATGGGCAATCCACCCATCCCAGCAATCCTCATCAACCTCATCCCATATCTCAAACCATGAGTTGTTAATCCAATACTCTTCAGGTATGGCATAAAGCTTCTTATCAGTAGTGATACCTAGTCTATCTAAGTCCTCGGTATATCGGATAATCGTGCCATCATGGTGCTCAATACGCATTTCTCCATTACACATGACAGAAAACTCATGGTCTTTGTAAGTGATGGTGGCTACGATATAGCAGGGTTCTCTCGTATAGAACGCGGGGTCTTGCCTTCTCTTGTTATAGACATCAGGGTTAGCAATATAGATATCAAACCCCTTAGGTAATTTATGCTTCATCTTGTTTAACACTAGCCTTCTCCTCACATTTCTCGCACATAGGTATCTTTAACTCGCCTTCGCTAGTGGTAACCCACACGCTCTTTAGTTGGTGCGTAGGCGTACCGCACATTGGGCAATTAAACTCTCTCATCTTTTCGGCACTTCTGCGTTAAGTTCATAGTCCCAAGTTACTATGTCAAATCCATCATACTGAAGATTAGAGGTACAACTAGCAATTGCATCGCCAGCATCGCCTTCATCATCTATCCATATAACTAATTTAGTTGCCATCAAAATACCCCTCTGCCCATAGCCCTTGTAGAAATACACTTACCTCTTGTAATTGACTAGATATTCCTGAATTACCTAACTGCTCACACGCAATATTTACACTTGAAATCATCATGTCTAAGTCTGCTGTATCATAACCAAGCATTTTTACTCCTCAACAATATGGACAATTGAACCGCGGACTTCATCATATTTAACTAGGTAGTCCATGTCCTCAGCGAATCGGTTGTACGCAAGGTCAATTAGGGTTTCAATACTGGTATCAGCAGGCGTGTTCTCGTCTGCCAAGTCATTGGTATCCCAAGTCTGCGCAATCATTACAGTTACTTTAGCCATTAGATAGTTTCTCCTTTAACTCGTTAAGGATATGGTCGTCATGCTCGCTTGCGAAGGACCACTCCTCAGTACTGGTATCCCACACATCTCCTTCTCCGTAGTTAATTGCTACATCAAAATCTACGCTCCACTCTTTAGTTTCCTCATCCCACATAACTATATAGTGATACTGCTTACTCATTTTCAGACTCCTTGTACTCTCGCGCACACGCTTCACAATACTTGCTATCTATACTGTGTGGTGGGTTGCTCTCACACATCTCGCAATACAACATAAGTTCATTGGTAATAAGCCAGTCACGGACACTTTCGTAGTGGTGTTCGGTTCCGTATTCAAGGGTAAATCCGCCCCCATCTTGCTCCAACATGGCGCGTAGGACATCCTCTTTAGGTTTCATCAGGCACTCATCATCTTTGTAGAAATTACAGATACAGTCCCATGTCCATAGCCATACCAACGGCAGTCCTAGTGGTATTTCCGATACGGACTCAACTGTCTTATCAAGCTGGGTAACAATCCCACTAACATCCAACCCACTTATATCAACCTTCATAAATCCACTCCCAACCTTTGATTAGTTTTAAGTCCTCTTCCATACGGCAGAGTTCGTTTATATTCAGATATTCAACTACATCATAGGAATTGACATCATCAGCCACTTCCAGTATCAGCACTATCTTATTCATTACTCTTTCCTCGGGCAATCGGAATAGGGGAAGTATTCCTGCTCCTCACAACTACAAAAGTTAAACTTCTCAACTTGTGTAGCGTGAGTCAGTTCGGCTAGGTCTGACCAGTACATTACCTCGTCACTCATGCTTTTATCTCCTCTTGGTGCTTCTCACAACGCTCCTCAGGTTCCCAGTTGAGCCATCCGCAAGCATTACAGATATGGGTATCGCAATCGTCACAGTACGACTCAGTATCTAGCCCATCACACTCATCACACTTAGAATCGTAGGTAAGTAGTGACTCAGATTCTCCATCTTTAATCTCAATCTCTCCACCCCACCCGTTCTCCTCTTGGTATTCAACCTTGAAGGTCAGGTTCGGATATTGACTTGATAGTGTTGTTAAGGCTTGGTCAGGTAATCCCCACGGAGTATTGAATTGGTAATGGAGTTTAGTATCATTATTGTTATGCTCGTAAGTAGATACATCACTAGCATCCCACTTACATCCCCAGTTCGCCATATTCCAGCCGTACCAGCCCGTAGAGTCGTTCACGGACTTGCCGTTGCTCCCCACGACTTGATAGTAGTCGTCTAGTTCCTCGGGTTTGGGTTGGATGATATTCCAAAACGATAGAATCGGGTTCTCAATAACTGTATCAGTAACAGAGGTAACCCACTTTCCACCCTCTCCGCTTTCATCTTTAAGCCACTTGCTATCAACCTCTTTAGTGGCGTAGGACTTGCCGAGTTGCTCCTTAATAGCCTTAATATCCTCGGCATTACCAGTAATAGTTAAATCAGTAGTCATCCAGTTAGGCATTGTCTTGCTCCTCTTTCCATTGTCGGTAGTAGTCTTGGCATTGCTTGTTCTCTTGGTTCTCTAGTGCTTCCATGAGGGTCTGCTCTATTTGGTACGAGTCATCCTCGGTCATAAGATAGTTATCTAGTAAGTCCTCAGCCAGTTGGCGGAAGGCTATGTCCTTAATATGCTGGGGGAGTTCATTAAAGAAATCCATTACTTGTGCTCCTTAGTAGTATGGTTATTTAGAGTCATATGAGCGAAGCCACTACGGACTTCAATATCTTTGTGGCACTTGGGGCAATTAACAGTACGGGTACTCACGATACCTCTTTAGCGCAGACTACATCTATGGTGGCACTATACATATCCCAGTTCCAGTCCTCAGGATTACTATCAGTATCAACCTCTAGGACAACTATATATTTAGGCATTTTGTTGCTCCTTAATAGTGTTGTTATATTCAATTAGTTCAGTAGCAGTTTTTAGGGCTTCCTCTTGTGAGTAATAACCCCAGCATGAGTCAATTAGTTTCTTTTCTGTGTGCTTACATGAGTCGCATTGGTGCGTGTCATAGACACGATAGCCGTACACATCTCCAGTTAAGTAGTGGTTATACATCTCAACCTCATTGACGAGTATTGACTCCAAATCGGACTCCTCGGTCACCCCAGCGCGTTCCACTTGTTCCTTAGTGGTATAGATATAGCCAACGAGTCCGCTATCCCATGAAGCGTGTTGAGCCCTACCTACATAGGTAGTGGTACTCATACTAATCCCACTATGGTCATAAAGGTATAGTGGCAGGACTACTAAACTATCCTTCTTAATAGCATTAAACAATTCCTCGGCGGAGTCGTAATCATCCAGCGAGTAATCAGTATTGCTATCGCCTAAGTTGTATCGCTTGTGCCAACAAATCATTGTCCCTAAGTTCTCCCACTCTCTAGGGTTCTCGGGGTCATAATCTTGGCATATTTCAATAATAAGATTGTTATGGGTGATTGTTTCAATTACTGGGTTCATTACTTGTTCTCCTTATTAGCGTAGTTATTCAACTTGTGTTCCTTGTCGTAACTGTCAAAGTCGGGCTCAAAGGGTAGGAGTAGAAATCCCCCACCATTGCCTTCCTCATCCTGCGATACCTGTATTGTTAAACGCTCCCCGTCAGGGTACTCAACTAGGAAAGTCGGAAACGGGTTGAAGCAGTATTCCTCGGACTTCATCCCTAGAAACTTAACAATACGGACTCCTTCCAACTGTCCATAATAGGCTTGGTAAAACTTATTAGCCCTTGCTTCGTAATCTTGTTTAGTAGTCACTTGCCCACGGGTGCTCATGACTCACATCCATTACATACAAAGACAAAGCCTGTATAGATATCGTCACGGACAAAGTTACCTTGCGCTGGGTCGAAGTACTCGTCGCATACAGCGCACGCCCACCAATGGGAGCACTCGTTCGTACAGCAGGCACAGCCTGACTCGTA
>Ga0164296_1004433_pt1 | contig 12776 bp, 16 predicted proteins | sample GEODES057metaG_FD_113533 | JGI IMG/M metagenome (GOLD analysis project Ga0164296, IMG submission 113533) | Dystrophic lake water microbial communities from Trout Bog Lake, Wisconsin, USA - GEODES057 metaG | ecosystem: Environmental > Aquatic > Freshwater > Lake | place: USA: Trout Bog Lake...
ACATCAGCTTCTTGCGAAACATCGGTCTTTAACAGGACCGTTTTCGCTGAATCAAAGTGATGTTCTTCTGCAACTACCAATAACTGCGCATAGTCAATATCTGCAAGAACCAGATTCATATTTGCCAGTTTGCCAAGTTTGGCCATCTCCAGACCAAAACCACTGGCTGCGCCAGTAATGACTGCTGTTCCGTTTTCAATGAGCATACGTTTTTCTCTCAATCAATTCAACATGACCCGAAATACTTAACTTTGGGACAACAGGGTACTTATTTTTTTGTGCGGCAAAAACCACCTCATGCTCTGCGCCTCGTGTATTAAGCATCTTACCAACGCGTGATAAGTTCAACATCGAAATTGCATCGCCACTGGCATGAAAGATACGAGCCGCTTGGGCACAATCACTCAAGTCTAATGACTCGGGTGGAAATGTATCCACAAATGTCTGAACGAAAAATCCTGCCCCATAAAAATCTTCCACATTAAATTGATCACTCGATCCAGAGCAAACCACCAAGACGCTACCTTCATGATGGTTCTCGCGTAAATGATCAACAATGGCTTGGGCATTTAATAGACTCCCAACAAAAACTTCTTTTGCAGAACTGCTATCTTTTAAAGCGACAGTACCATTGGTGGTGCAATACACCATATGTGCGTCTTGCATACCCGCTTCTATGAGTGCTAGCGGAGTAGGGTGTAAAAAGCCACTTAATGTGTCCGCATTCAACTCGCCAGAAAACTTGTAATCCGTGTAGGCCGAATTCCTTTGATACTCTAGGGCTTGTTCATAGTTTCTAACAGGCACAATTTTTTTACAACCATTGGCAAGAGCCGTCACGATGGAAGTGGTTGCAATCAGGATGTCAAGCACAATGACGACTTTGTCGGCTAACTGTTCTTTTTTCAATTCAGCTTTACTGGTTAAGACATGTAATTTCATGAGACCTCGTTGGTTGGACGTTTTCCGAACATGCCCCACGCATCAATCGTCGTGGTTAACTCATCATGTTGGTTAAAGCACTGCCATTGGCAACGGATGATGCCCAAATGGGGTTTACTACTCAAAGGCCGTGTTTCCAAAACCTCAATCTTTGTCATTAACGTATCTCCGGGACGAACAGGCTTGAGCCATTTCAGAGACTCAAGCCCCGGCGAGCCATTACTTGAGGAATTCAGAATATAGGCATCACAAGCCATTCTCATCATCAAACTCGCGGTTTGCCAGCCACTTGCAATCAAGCCATTAAAAATACTATCTTTTGCTAGTTCAGGATCCATATGAAATCGTTGGGGATCATACTTTTCAGCAAATTCAATGATTTCTTCTTCGGTAACGGTGTAAGGTTCAGAAACCATCACTTGACCCACGATGAAATCTTCCCAGTAATAAAATCGTTTCTCTAAGGAGGTATCCATACAATTAACTCACTTTTTTAAGGCGTTGCAACACGCTAAATATGCCACTTGATTTGAGAATCATTTTCTTGCCAACTTTCAAGTAGCAGTCTGCAAAACTCATACTAGGCAATATTTTATGTATTTTCATCTCGGTGTGGACCCAATCCCCTGGCTTAGGACTGGCAATAAAGTCAACATCTAGATGGACGGTAACTAAATTTTGTGGAGGATTTCTCGCATGAGCAAGGTTGTATCCGAGAGCAGAATCTGCCATTGAAATCAACATGCCACCATGGGCAGATCCCCAAATATTTGTATGCCGATCCTCAATATGAATACCAAATATTTTTTCCACCAAACCATCGTCATGTTTGACATCTTTGTAATACCATGGCCCAAGTAATGTTAAAAATTTCTCAGCACTCGCTGACATTGTGTGTGGTAAAAAGCCAGTAGGTATTTCTAAAGAAGACATAAAACGTCTTAAAGATCAACGTGATTGAATAAAGAAGTATCTGGCGCTCTTTTCTCAAGAAACGCTGTAACAATTTCTCGAGAAACTGGAGTTCCTAACAGGCGAGCAAATTGTTCAAACTCCCGTTCAAAAACAACGTCCATATCCAATTGAGCACCTTGCTTTAATAGTTGCTTGGTCGTGCGCAGAGCATCTTGAGGTTTTTGCGCAAGACGCTTAGCGATTTCCATGCCTTGAGAAAGTAAGTCCTCTGGTGGGAAAATATCATTCACAATACCAGCGCGTTGCGCTTTTTCAGCGCTAAAAAAGTCACCAAGCATCAACAGTTCACTACTTAATTTTTGTCCACCTGTCCGTTGCAAAATTGCACTCGAGCCTCCTTCTGGACAAGCGCCTAAATTAACAAATGGCATTTGGAATCTCACTTGTGTGCTCGCAATGGCAATATCGCAGTGTAAAAGGAGGGTCGTGCCGATCCCGATAGCATTTCCGCCGACAGCAGCGACAATGATCTTTTTATAATGCGTCAGAACCTTCAAGAGGACAGAAGCGGGAGAAGGTCCAGTTAAATCTCTATTCAAGAAATCATGTAAGTCATTGCCCGATGTAAACAAATCCTCTTGCCCATGGATATAAACAACATTGACAGCAGGGTTGTTCGCTGCTTCTGTAAGGTGATGGGCAAGCGTCAGATACATGGCCCCATTTAGCGCATTTTTCTTTTCACGACGACTAATTTCTAATTCAAGAACACTATCTTTCAGGTTCGTAATAATATGTGGCGAAAGTGTCGCTAACGTCATAAGAAGTATCTCCGATATTTTATATTCTTCACGATGTTAAATAATTTAACATAACATACACAGATGTATTGAAATTCAAACAAAGCCAATTGATTCAATTAAAAAAATCAATTGGAATTCAAGTTTAAAATAGAAAATATGTATACAGTAAAAGAAATTTTCAGCACACTTCAAGGAGAGGGAAGACACGCCGGTAGAGTTGCTGTATTTTGCCGTTTTTCAGGGTGCAATTTATGGTCGGGTCGTGAGGAGGATCGCGCAACCGCAGTGTGTCAATTTTGTGATACGGATTTTGTAGGCAGTAATGGCACTGGCGGCGGTAAGTTTTCAACCGCTCATGAGTTAGCCCAAGCCATACAAGATCAGTGGGTAGCAATGAATCTATCCAATAGTTATCGCTACGTGGTTTTCACCGGGGGTGAACCGTTGCTTCAACTCGATTCAGACTTAATCGATGCATTAAAAAGTCGCCACTTTGAAATTGCGATCGAAACCAACGGTACGATTCGAGTACCGGCAGGGATTGACTGGATCTGTGTGAGCCCGAAAAATGGCAGTGAATTAATTCAGTTGACTGGCGATGAAATCAAATATATCGTCCCGCAACAGCATCAAATACCTGTAAAGAGTGAATTACTCAGACATTTAAAACGATTCGAACAACTTAATTTTAAAAATTTTTATTTGCAAGCAATGGATAGTCCAAATCACATAAAACACCTTGCATTGGCTATTGAATTATGTAAAGAGCGTCCGCTGTGGCGTTTGAGCATTCAACAACACAAAGTATTGCATCTCCCCTGAAAGTACCTGAATGTCAGAATTTCAAATTACCCGTCGCTTAGAGTTCGATGCAGGACATCGGATTCCAAACCATGAAGGGCAGTGCCGTCATCTGCATGGTCACCGTTATCAAATTGAGGTGACATTGGCAGGAGAATTGATTCAAACGACCGGCTCAGCCGATGAAGGCATGGTGATGGATTTCAGTCATATCAAGACGATCATGGAGAATCTCATTGTTTCTGTTTGGGACCACTCTTTTTTTGTAGCAAGAAGTGATCAGGTTTTAATCGATTTTTTAGAAACCATACCTGGTCACAAAACCACGATTTTAGAGGCAATCCCAACGGCTGAAAATATTGCAAAAGCGGCTTTTGACCTTTTAGCGCCAAAACTACTGGAGCAATATGCTGGCCGAATTCGCTTGAAACAGCTGCGCCTTTTCGAAACCCCTAATTGTTGGGCAGATGTATTTGCCTCCTGAAATGAACCACGAACACTGGATGGGGCTTGCGCTGGAAGAGGCTCGCCTGGCATTTTCTGAAAACGAAGTTCCTGTCGGTGCAGTGCTTGTTTTAAATAATGAACTAGTAGCGAGGGCTCATAATCAACCAATTGCTCAGCATGATCCAAGCGCCCATGCAGAAATTCAAGTTCTTCGTGCTGGCGCAGAAAAAATTGGTAATTACCGATTACCAAAGACTTCCTTATACGTTACTTTGGAACCTTGTTTGATGTGCTCTGGTGCGATCTTTCAGGCACGGGTTGCCAATGTCTATTTTGGTGCTTTTGATCCAAAAACCGGTTGTGCAGGGAGTGTCTTAAACGTCTACGAACATCCCCAATTGAATCATCATTGCCAAGTCAACGGTGGACTAATGGCCCAAGCTTGCGCTGATTTACTCAAAGAGTTCTTTAAAATCAAACGGATATCGAAGGAGTAGAATAGTTTCATGTCGAGTTTGCTGCCCATCTATTGTTTTGCACCGTCAGGAAAAACACCTGATCAAGCGGTTACCGCCCAAGCATTTGAACTCTTGCAGTCGCAGGGTTTGACTGTTCATAACGTGGAAGTGGTCGAACGTTCCTATCAGCGCTTTGCTGGCACAGATCAAGAGCGCACAAATGAAATCAACGATTTAATCAATATTACCCAATCCCTAGGACCCTTTGTGGCACTTGCAATACGAGGCGGCTATGGTTTAACACGGATTTTGCCGCAAATTGATTGGAACCATTTAGCTCAAGCAGTTGATCAAGGATTGAAAATCGTTGGTCATAGCGATATTACCGCTTTGGAACTGGCTTTGTTTGCAAAAACTGGTCGAGCTAGCTTTGCAGGACCAATGTTAAATGCCGATTTTGGTAAGTCGATCAATGATGTTTCTGCATATACATTGTCTTCATTTAAAAAGCTGTTACAGCTTGAGCCTTTTTCGGTAAGCATTGAAGCACAGCAACCCTTTCTAACCATTGATGACTATGCAGTAGATGGGGTTTTGTGGGGAGGCAATCTTAGCATGTTGGTGAGCCTATTAGGCACGCCATATTTTCCAGATCTGAGCCGTATTCAGCAGGGGATCTTGTTTATTGAGGATGTGAATGAGCACCCTTATCGTGTCGAACGAATGCTATTTCAGCTGTTTTATGCTGGTATTTTGGGGGCGCAAAGTGCTATCTTAGTGGGGGATTTTTCTAACTACAAAGAAAGTCCGATCGATGAGGGTTACACCTTGGAGAGCTGTCTGTCAAGAATCAAATCGGCCTTGCAAGGAAGTGGAGCTAAAACGCAAATATTAAAAGGACTCCCTTTTGGTCACTGCAACGATAAACTCACTTTACCCATGGGGACAAATGTCCATTTAAAAGCAAATGCTTCGCAATTTTCCCTACAGACGATCTAGTCTGACTTCAAAATAAAAGCGGTCCGATGCTAAAATAGGGCTTCATAAAATTACCAGCGAAGAGTTATTCTGTGCTTGCTACGTCTAATATCACCATGCAGTTTGGCCAAAAGCCTTTATTTGAAAATATCACTGTTAAGTTTGGCGGCGGCAATCGCTACGGTTTAATTGGCGCAAATGGTTGTGGGAAATCGACCTTCATGAAAATTTTAGGGGGAGAACTTGAGCCCTCTGCTGGGCATGTCATGCTCGAACCGAATATTCGCCTAGGAAAACTTCGTCAAGATCAATTTGCTTTTGAAGAATTTCGGGTATTAGACGTTGTCATGATGGGTCATGCCGAGATGTGGGCGGCGGCGCAAGAACGTGATGCAATCTACGCCAATTTAGAAGCTACGGAAGATGATTACATGCATGCCGCTGAATTAGAAGCGAAATTTGCAGAATATGGTGGCTATACAGCAGAAGCCAAAGCAGGGGAGTTATTACTCGGTGTTGGGGTGAGTATCGATCAGCATCACGGCTTAATGAGTGCCGTTTCTCCTGGTTGGAAGCTCAGGGTGTTGCTGGCACAGGCCTTGTTCGCCGATCCAGATGTCTTGCTTCTTGATGAGCCTACCAATAACCTCGATATACATACGATTCATTGGTTAGAAGACGTTCTCAACGAACGAAATAGCACCATGATCATTATTTCTCATGACCGCCATTTCTTAAATTCAGTGTGTACACACATGGCGGATATGGACTTTGGTACATTACGGGTGTATCCAGGAAATTATGACGACTATATGTTGGCTTCGGCTCAAGCTAGGACCCAACAACTCTCTGATAACGCTAAAGCAAAAGACAAAATTGCGGAATTACAAGACTTTGTCCGTCGTTTTTCTGCCAACAAATCCAAAGCAAGACAAGCCACTTCTCGACAACGTCAACTTGAAAAAATCGAGGTTGCGGATATTAAACCGTCATCAAGACAAAATCCATTTATTCGTTTTGAGCTTGAAAAAGTTCTACACAATATTGCTGTGGAATGCGAGGGCATTACAAAGTCTTTTGATCGCACCATCTTTAAAAACTTCAATTTGACCATTCAACCTGGTGAAAAAATTGCCATTATTGGACAAAATGGGGCGGGTAAGACCACCCTCTTAAAGACCATTCTCAATGAGCGTTTTGACGGAATTGCATCTGATCAAGGCAAGGTTCGGTGGGCAGAACATGCAAATGTAGGAGTGATGCCACAAGATACGAATGAGTCCTTTCCGCAAGATATGGTCTTGTCTGATTGGATGAGTTTGTGGGCCAAACCCGGTGACGATGATCAAGCGATTCGCAGTATCTTGGGTCGCCTCCTTTTTTCAGGTCCAGAGATCACCAAATCGGTAAAGGTGATTTCAGGAGGAGAAAAAGGGCGGATGATTTGGGGTAAGTTAATGCTTGGTCGACACAATGTCTTGGCATTAGATGAACCTACAAACCATATGGATATGGAATCCATTGAGAGCATGCAGATTGCTCTTGAAAAATTTAAAGGGACCCTGATCTTTGTATCCCATGACCGTGAGTTTGTTTCAGGTCTGGCAAATCGCATCTTAGAAGTACGTATGGATGGAACCATCACTGATTTTTCAGGTACTTATGAGGAATACCTTGTTAGTCAGGGGCTTGCAGCTTAAACCTTGTTAGCTTTTTTTGATTAATCCAAGCGATTGATAAGTTTTTAAGAATTGGTAAATCGCATAGCCGTTGCTTCATTCGTGATGCGAGCCCATACCTGTTTTTTCTCTTCTGCACTCATGGCTACCCAATTGGATACCTCAATGATGGTTCTACCGCAGCCTTTGCATACGTCATCAAATAAGGTAGAACAAATCCCGATGCACGGAGAATCGACCATTTCGCTTGAGTTTCCTGAAAAATCGTTCATGTGTTAGTGCCAATCTGAATAAGTTCAATCTTATAAGCGTCTGGATCCTCTACAAACGCAATGATGGTGTTGCCACCTTTAACAGGTCCAGCTTCGCGAGTGACTTTTCCACCTTGATCCTTAATCTTTTGACAGGTAAGAGCAACATCGGTCACTCCTAAAGCAATATGCCCATAATACGACCCGTGATCGTAGTGATCAGTACCATAGTTGTAAGTCAGCTCGATCTCAGCTTCGCCATCCTTGTTGCCGTTACCATAACCTAAAAAGGCGAGATCATATTTTTGTTCAGGACGATTGGTCGTTCGAAGTAAATTCATGCCCAAAACGTTGGTATAAAAGTCGATGGATTGTGAAAGGTTAGTCACACGAATCATCGTATGCAGAAATTTCATGATGTTGTGTTCCTTAGGAATATCTTGTTTAACATAATAAAGATTATACGCAAAATCCAGATAGATTGATTACAGAGTGATTGATAATAGGTAAAAACTGGATTCGCCAAATGGCTTGGTATCAGTTAACTGAAATAACGTAATCTTTGCCATAGAGTTTCTTCCACCTTGATTTTAAGCCATCAGCGATTTCACGTTGGTTTCCTAAAAAAGCAAAATCAATGGCTGTTTGGTTGGATGTAGTTTGTACAGACAAATCTGCTTCATGATCGAGCAGATACCTTACAACATAAATATGCCCGAATTTTGCCGCCAACATCAGTGGCGTCATTTGGTTTGGACTCTCAGCATTTACATCCGCTTCATTGGCGATCAAATATCCAACAACATCTAACTTTCCGGTTGAGGCTGCATAATGCAAAGCCGTCCAGCCGTCCTTATCAATTTCAGCATCTTTAGTTTCGACTAGATATTGAACCCATTCAAGATCACCTTTTAAGGCAGCCATCATCAAGGCGTTTTCTCCGAATCGGTTTTCTAAATTGACATTAATATCAGTAAGTTGCAGAAGATATTTCAACACTTTATACGATCCTTCTTTGATTGCATAAGGCAAGGGCGCATCGCCATATTTACTTAAAGTGTTGGGGCTTAAGTCTTTGTTTTTTAATGCTTGTTTGATACCTTCGACATCATCAAAGGCAATTTGCTTATAAAAGTTATCGATCACAGGAATAAATTGCTCATTTTGGCCTCGCGTTGTTTCAGTTTGGCACCAAGCTGGCATCGTAAAACCGATTAGCAACAGTAAAAGATATTTTTTCATTACTTTAAATATTAAATAATTGATAAAAATTGTGGGTGGTTATTTGACCAATTTCCTCTGGAGTAAGGCCTTTTAAGGTCGCAATATAGCTTGCTACATGACTGACCCAAGCGGGTTGATTAACCTTACCACGATGAGGGATTGGAGCCAAATAGGGAGAATCCGTTTCAATTAAGAGACGATCTAGTGGTACAAACCGACACGTTTCCTTGATTTCTAGGGCATTTTTGAAAGTGACGATACCAGAAAAGGAAATATAAAAACCCAAATCCATTGCTGCTTTGGCAACTTCCTTCGATTCTGTAAAGCAATGCATCACACCACCGATGCGATCTGCACCCTCTTCTTTCAGAATGGCAATTGTATCTTCAGAAGCACTACGGGTATGAATGATCAGGGGTTTATCTGCTGTAATTGCGGCCTGAATATGGGTACGAAAACGATCTCTCTGCCACTCCATGGATGCATAACTGCGGTCATTCATCCGGTAGTAGTCCAGTCCCGTCTCACCGATGGCAATCACTTTGGGCTGCGCAGCTTGCTCAACCAACCATTCGACGCTTGGCTCTGGGGTATCTTCATAGTCAGGATGAACACCAACAGATGCATATAAATGGCTATATTTTTTAGCTAGCGCCAAAACATTTGGATAGTTTGGCATATCAACACTGATACAAAGGGCTTTGGAAACCTTTGCCTCCCGCATATTTGCAAGAATGTCTGATAAATTCTCTGAAAAGTCCGAGAAATCCAAATGGCAATGAGAATCGATAAACATAAAAAACTCTTAAAAAAGCAACTTATAGCGGGTTAGTATGGCATCTAATTGTACTTTTGGAAATAACGGATGGGTAGCTAAGCGTAAATCTTCTTTCAGGGAGCTCATAAACTGCTGAAATTGATGGCGATTCAGATTGCTTACCGCTACTGCCATTTGTGGCTCGTACTGTGGAAAATACCTTGGTGCCAACTGAAAAGAGACAAAATTGATATCGACCATCCATTTAAAAAGGCAATTGAGAAGCTCTAAGAGAGAGTATTGGCTCAAAAACTCAATCGGGACGCTGATATTGATGTGTTGAAAACGAACCAGTTCGTTGACAAATAGTTGCTCATCTAAGCTATTTTTATCGAGATTTTGTAAAACACGTAGGGGCGAACCTGCTTGTTGTGATAGACGTTGTAGAATTTCTGCATCATTAACCGTTTTAGGCAGTTGTGTTTTTAGCCATGTTTTTGCTAATTCTTTTTCGGGTTTTCCAATGGCAAACAAACTACACCGCGACCGAATCGTGGGTAAGATGCTTTCTAATTTGTGCGTAATGAGGATGAAATACAGGTTTTCGGAGGGTTCTTCTAAGGTTTTTAATAAGCAATTCGCAGCTTCTTGTTGCATTGCTTCAATGGGGTAAATTAAAACAACCCTTTTACCGCCGCGATAGGAACCGAGTTCGTTACGTGAAATCACCTGACGAATTTGTTCAATCCGAATAAATTTACTCAGTTTTTTTTCGTCATCGCCTTCGACGGGATCTTCGGTTTCAAAGGGTAGAAGATGCTTTATATTTTGTGGAACAATGACAAAAAAGTCAGGATGATTGCCATGCGCTACCCAGTGACAGGCCTCACATTGTCCACATGGTTTTGCATCTGGGGCTTCACAAAGTAAAAATCGTGCTAACTCTAAACCAAATTGAAGCTTGCCCAGATCTTTCTCCCCAAACAAAAGAAGGGAATGGGGCACGGATTGACGCGTAAGTTCCATAAATGGCGTGTTGAGCCATGGATACAAATGAGGAGAAATCATGACATCGTTCATGGTTTGGCAACAATTTCGCGTAACTGTTTTTGAATCTCAGCCACAGTCAAACTTGAGTCAATCACCACAAAACGCTGAGGATCATGTTCCGCCCTACGCAAATATTCGGAGCGAACCCGATTAAAGAACGCAACATCGAGTTCTTCAAATTTATCAGGTTGGCGCGAAACACTTCTGCGTTCCTGTGCAGTCTGGGCAGATAGATCAAACAAAAGGGTTAAGTCTGGCTGCAGTAAAAAGGAGTGATCCCCAATTGAGAGCAACTGGACAAATTGTTCTAATATTTCAAGATGCTTGATCGCAAGCCCTCTTCCACCACATTGATACGCAAAAGATGAGTCTGTAAAGCGATCACAAATCACAATGTCACCGTTTAAAAGCGCAGGTAATATCACTTCTTGAATGTGCTCCTGACGGCTGGCAAACATCAACAATGCCTCGGTACGGATATCCATCGATTGAGTTAACAACATGTCTCGAAGTTTTTCACCCAGAATGGTACCGCCAGGTTCTCTGGTGAGGATGACCTGTTTATCTGGATAAAACTCTCGAATCATCTCTGCAAAAGGATGTATGTGCGTGCTTTTTCCTGCGCCATCAATACCCTCAAAAGTAATCAATTGGCCAGGATAATTCGTATTGGTAAAATTCATATGAACAGGGTGGGTAAAATTTGTGGGTACTTTTCTAACGCGATCATTCAAAAACAATAGATAATCTACAGTATGGTTGATACTAATCCATCTTTCATCACCCCCCTACCAGATTGCACTTTGATCGAAGTCAAAGGAGTCGATGCTTCTGCATTTTTACATAATCTACTGACAAATAACATCCATCATCTCGGTCTTGGACAACATCACTTATCAGGATTTTGCAGCCCCAAAGGACGCTTACTTGCTAGCTTTTGGGTTAGCCATCCACAAGACCAAATGTACCACTTATGGATAAGTAGTGATTTGGCGAGTGATTTCACAAAAAAATTAACGATGTATCGTTTGCGCTCGCATGTAGAGATTCACCAAAAAACAGATTCTGTCTATGGTCAATACGACACAAGCGCAATGCCACATACTGAGCTGCCTTCTGTCGAATTACCGATTGTGCATCATGCTGGACAAGACTTTTACCGTCGACTTGTTGCAAGTACCGAACCACTTTCCTGTAGTCAATATTCTTTATGGAATCTACTTGAAATTCGTAGTGGAATTCCACGGATTACTCTTGCGACCAAGGATCTTTTTGTGCCGCAAATGATTAATTTTGAATCAGTGGGTGGTGTGGACTTTAAAAAAGGATGCTACCCAGGTCAGGAAATTGTCGCAAGAAGTCAGTATTTAGGAACGATCAAGCGCAGGTTAAAGTTAGGTTCAGTCAGCTTATTAGATTACCCCCTCCTCAATTTAAGTCCAGGCATAGAGGTTTTTACAGAAAATGATCCAGAACAAAGTTGTGGTGTCATTGTGTTAGCAGCGATTGATATGGCAACCAATCAGTATGTAATTCAGGTGGAGATAAAATTATCCTATTTGACACAAACTGTATATATTCGGACCGAAGCCTATCCAAAGGTACATTTCACCATTGAAGATCCCCCCTACTCTTTATTAACGATCTAGTTTTATGTGCCTGATTTTGTTTTCATGGAACTCTCACCCCGACTATTCGCTTGTTGTTGTAGCGAATCGAGATGAATTTTTTGCGCGACCAACTCAAGCGATGCATTGGTGGCATGACCACCCAACGATTCTGGGGGCACGTGATAATGCGGATGTGATCGGCCTACGTGGTACGGCGCTTGGTTTATCGATTGATGGGCGATTTTCGGCAGTCACTAATATTCGAGCACCCAGTGAAAAAAATCCAGAAATGCGAACCCGTGGCGAGTTAACCGCAAAATATTTAACCCAAAACCTATCCATTAATGAATTTATCACCTCCAATCAAAAAACCTTCCTGCAATACAATGGTTTTAATCTCCTAACAGCGGATTTAAGAGACCCTGACAATAGTCAACTCTCTTGGAGCAGTAACCGAATTTTAATTGGTGACAAAATTCGTCACAGAAAAACCGTTATTCCAATCGATATCCAATCCGGAATTTACGGACTATCCAATGCGATGCTCGACACTCCTTGGCCAAAAGTACGAAGTGGTGTCGCTCAGTTTGCACAAGCAATTGCAATGGATCAAGGTAAGCTCTCGCACGCTGAACATTATTTTAAATTCATGTCCCAATCGGCGCAATTTCCTGATGCAGAACTCCCTGCAACAGGTGTGAGTCTCGAATGGGAAAAAGCACTATCACCGATTCATATTCAAACAGAACACTATGGTACGCGCTCGACGACTTTACTGCGGGTGCGTAAAGATGGTCATTTTCAAATGATTGAACGCTCTTTTGATAGTGCTGGAATGACGCAAACACAAACCGTCGAAGG